>Ga0315291_10007003_pt1 | contig 13980 bp, 13 predicted proteins | sample YL17G12_20_MG_FD_203070 | JGI IMG/M metagenome (GOLD analysis project Ga0315291, IMG submission 203070) | Sediment microbial communities from Yellowstone Lake, YNP, Wyoming, USA - YL17G12_20 | ecosystem: Environmental > Aquatic > Freshwater > Lake > Sediment | place: USA: Wyoming | collected...
AGGCTCTGTTATCAAAAAACCCAGGTTGGACTGATGGCAACACCTATGTTGGGTCGTCGCAGATGCTTCCCACGGTTTGGAAAGAGATCAGGGTCAATGTTGGGGACCTCATGGTAGATATACCAGGAGGCTCCTTCCTTGTTCGGAAGCACAGCAATGTTGGGGTTCCGGTCGTAACCAAGGTTTCTGACAAGCACCCGTTTGAGAAAAGCTACGGTGGTCGTCCCTTGTTCTCAAGTCTTTGGCCGATGAACTTCATGGAGGAAGTCCCGTACCCTGACTCTGTACGCTATGAGGTACGGAATAAAAAGGTAGAACTCCCGCCTGGCGCGAAAAGGCACGAACGTAACATCGATTATATTGTTTGAACTGTAACTGTGGTCTACGCCCATGCCCCTGCGTGATGTAGGGAATCAGCCGTTGCTATCTGATTGGTTCCGGAGCACAATCTCGTGCGAGTTGGTGTAACTACCCCCTATGGCTGCTGATGAACCAAGAAAACTTACTGCTATTGACCCCGTTGACCCGGAGACTTTGGCTACTTTCAACAAGCTTGAAGAGGTCAAGCACGACATTGCTATCAAACTGCTGGAACTAGAGCAGGATAAGGTTCGGTTGTTGGCAACTGCTCATCGGGTGGATGAGCAAGTGCAGCGAACTTTTGAGCGGGTTCTGGTGGACCGTGGGTTGCCACCGAGCACTCAGGTCGATATCGATTCCAAGTCTGGGCAACTAACCGTCCGGAAAGCTCCGGTGGCGGAAGACAAAGCTGAAAGCTAGGGGTTTAGCTTTTCCTTTGTAGAAGTGCTTGGGTGTGTCTTACGCTACCAATCGCGATTGGTCCACCACTGAGCTAGAGTACACGAAAACACCGTGGCCTCTCCCTCCGCTCAATGTGTTTCTTACGAGTGGGTACACGCCCGGGGTTTTCAATCTGACCTGGGATGACCCTTCGATCTTGGCTCTGAACAGTCGGTACAAGATCCTGGGTGTCAATATCTACCGCTCATTCGATTCGGAGTATGGGCCGTATGAGCGAATCTCTGAGCTTCTTGTCTGTTCCACTTTTTGGCGGGATCAGACCAACAATGAACTCATTGTAGAAGAGGACGTTTCAAACCAATTCATTCTCCGGGAGGAATGCTCCGCGTCCGGCTCAGATGCCCCACGTTGGGTGTTCAAGACCCTCTACAGCCCTATCGTCAAAGAGGCAAGTCAAGCGGTCGTGGCCGATGTGGCGGATGACATTCAGGTGTTCATTGATGGGGTTAGGGTTCGGCCCTTGGCGGTTCGTGGTTTTTCCGGAGAGATCGAGATAAATCCGTTCATTTATGCGGATGTGGCGCGTCAGAAGCTGGATCCGTCGCTTGTGCCTGGTCCCAATAGTCGGGTCACATGCACGTATCGCCGGAATCGGGTCTTGCTCAAGACGGATCTTGCTCAGCGGGTCTTTTATCGTTTCACCACGGTTGGGGTTCCGCTTAACTGCAATATGGCGTTGGTGCAGTGTGAGCAACTTGTAGAGACCCCGCTTGCTCAAGCTACCGCTACAAACTCCATGGAGATTGAGAAGCTTGATTGGATATGGCGTGAGGGTGTTCGTAGAAATCGTTTCATTCTTGAGCAGGGTGGGGAGCGTGTTAAGATTTTTCTACGAAAGAACGTAGGCATCCCATGTACTTGCATTCAAGATGAGTTTCACCAGCAACCGATTAATGACTGTTTAAAATGCTTCGGCACGGGAATCCTTGGTGGGTACGAGGGTCCTTACGATGCTTTGATCGCTCCGGATGACGCTGAGCGTAGGATTTTGCAAAAGGATTTGGGCCGGACGGTTGAGCACACATATGAAGTGTGGACGGGACCGGCACCGATTTTGTGTCAGCGGGACTTTCTCGTGAAGATCAATGGGGAACGGTATTCCGTTGGGCCCGTGCGATTCCCTAGTAATCGCGGCATGGTTCTGCAACAACACTTCAATATAGGCGTGTTGGACGAGAAGGACATTCGATATCGAGTTCCGGTAGGGAATCCGATCCGGTATGCTGCCATTCAGTTTGCCCCTAGTGGTCCTGAGCTTGAGGCCGATGCTTCCATCACTAGCAAGCCCGGCATCCCAGATGAACGGGAGCTAAAGGGCCGTTCAAAAGCGTGGGAAAACGTGACTTACGGTATTCTTCTATTGCTTGTTCCTATACGTGAGTTACTCCACTCCGTTCTTGGGGGCCTGTGAAGCTTGTGGGCAACTCTTCACCACCTATCGTAGTTTTGGTGGTATCGGGCGGAATTGCTCAAAAGACGTTTTGGTGGCACTTGTGCTCTTGAGGCCAGGCTGTCCGAGAGACTAAAAGAGGATAATCTGATATTTGAGTTGAATGTGTGGCAATCGATTCCTATCAACGGAAAAAAGGTGCCACGTGAAGCTGACATCAAAGTAGATTTGGGGGCTGGGCGTAAGCTAGTAATTTTGTGCGATGGTGAGGCATTTCACGGACCTCGAACTATATATGGGGATCCAAAAGACAGGATCAATGATGATGTAATGACGGCCAAGGCTTATTTCTCTTTGGATTATTCAGTTATTCGGTATTCAGAGACAGAAATCAACTCTGGATGGGCCATGCAACATTTACGAAGCGTCTTGCCTCAGTTAAAAACTCAAAACATGTTGAGGATCTGGTTCCCGTACTAATGCTTGATTACCTCCCTAGGATCTTTATGAACCTCTACCGTTATGATCGTCGGACCCGTGTGGCGTCGAGTGCTGCACAGATCTTGCAGCTTATCGTTCAGAAGGCGTTGGACGATCGAAACACAGAAGCGCTCGTGGAAGCGTACTTCGATGAATTGCGTGAAGATTGGGGAGATGGGAACGAAGGCGAGGATCCGGAACCGGGGGGTACATCGAGTGATCACAACCAATGGTTAACTCGCGTTTTCGGTATCTTGCACAGCGAGCCCGACGTGTTTAGGGTGATGTCCGATACGTACGCCGCAATATACCGTCGATTAGTCAAGCACACCGTTTCGCATGGAGCAGCGGTTGAGGCTTTCATGTTCCCACTGGGGTTCCCGACCCGTTGGGTTCCTAAGGTTGTCGCGGTAGCGGTCGCAGAGGCTATGGCCCGTCGGGATGCCGCTGAAGCTAATCAGATGCGCGTCTGGGTCGAGGAAGCGGGATGGAAGCGGGATGGGATCGGTGAATGAATGTCTGGACCTTTTACCTCCCGTGTGTATCTGAAACCCCTACTCCCTTCTGAGGGGTTTCAAGGGGATACCGAGACAATTCTGAAGCACGCCAAAAAGGATTTGCTCAAGCGGATCCGGGCCAAGCTTACTCAAACTACGTTTTCAAAGCGGGCCAAGCTAGCTTTATCCAAAGCATTGAAGATAGAGATCAAGCCCTCTAGCTTGATCGTGACGGCCAAGCATCCGGCGTTCGCACCCTTGGTAATGGGGCAGCGTAAACAACAGATGAAGTGGCTTACTAAAGCTACTCGACCTATCCCTATCATTACGGAAGATGGCAAGCTAATTTTCCGTAACGCTACGGCAAAGTCGATGAAAAATGGCAGCTGGCACCATCCGGGTAGGGCCCCATCTGACTTTGTTGAACGTGCCAAAAAAGAATCCCGAACCTTCCTCAAAGCCAAACTTGATAAAGAGCTGAAGAAGCAAATACGGGCTGCGTGGACGAGGTGATACAGTGGTTCATAAGGTTCTTGAGGAAGATTGGGTTCATGAACAAAGCTAGAGTGGGGGATATTCGTGTCATAGGTTTAGTGGCTGGGACTCAGATTATCGAAGATATCGGTATGGACGTTCCGCATGGGGTCACGGTCATAATCCCCGGGGATTTGGCTATTCGGTCTAAGGACCTGTGGAGGGCGCTCAGTCAGAAGTGCTTGTTTCAACTTCCGTCAGCGGGGCCTCCGTTACCGCAGCTTTCCGCTCCCCCCGTGGTTAACTTTGATAGTCTTCGTGCCGAAGCTAGAATTTTGGATCTAGAGAAGCAAGTGCATCAGTTGGAGGGTGACAATCGGGTTTTACGCGAGTTGCTCAATGATGTTCAGGCCAGAGAGAGTCAGAAGCTTGATTCAATTTTGAGTGCTCTCCAGGGTGGTTTTCAGGGGGGCGGGATCAGCCAAATTCCCGTGAATTTCCCGCAACCACGCATCAAAGAAGAGGTTGCGGACGGTTCGGCCCCGACATTCATCCCATCCTCTATACGGTCTAAAGACATGGACGCTAGAATTGATGTCCCAACCGATTCCCAGACATCGGATATCTCCGACACCTTGGAGAAGCTTCGTAGGGCCAGACAGGGGGGTTCGTGAAGATCTCGGATTTCGAGTTTTTACTATTACCCCGGTGAGACATGAGAAAGATTGCTTCACCCAATGAGTTGGTTTCGGAGATTCAAGGGATTTTGGATTATTCCGAAACCCCAAACCCAAGTCGAGTGAAGCTTTCCTCTGCACTAAGTGACTTGGCGGATCGAGTAGCTGGGGAACAAGATCAAACTGATTGGCCCGACTGGCTGAAGAAAGCCAAGACCAAAGATGCGGTTGTTGAGATCCGTAACGGAAGGGTGATCTGGAAGTCTGGGACCTGGATAGACGGCACCTGGATCAATGGAACCTGGATGGACGGAACCTGGGAAGACGGAACCTGGGAAAGAGGCGTCTGGCTATACGGCTACTGGAAAGAAGGCACCTGGAAGCTCGGAACCTGGGAAGGCGGAACCTGGAAAAACGGAACCTGGCACGGCGGCGACTGGATCAACGGAACCTGGATGGATGGAACCTGGCTCGACGGCTACTGGAAAAACGGCATCTGGTATGGCGGCACCTGGGAAAACGGCACATGGGTGCGCGGTACTTGGGAAGGCGGAACCTGGATGGACGGAACCTGGATGGACGGCATTTGGGAAGATGGCATTTGGGAAGATGGCACCTGGAAGAACGGCACCTGGCTAAACGGCCTCTGGAAGAACGGCACCTGGAGAAAAGGCACTTGGAAAGGCGGTACCTGGCTGGTACCTGGAGTAAAGGCACCTGGCTGAGGGCATGGCAAGCCCTCCACACCCCCACGGGTGCCGATCGATAATGCTTTATGCTTTTCCTCTTAGGTGACCCCATCAAGGGAAGCTCACCCCCTAGAGAGTGAGATAAAAGGACTCGTCATGCACCCACGTCAAGCTAACATTGTTCAACACGCTTCTGCACTGGCTATGCGAATTGCGGCCAAGGGGAAGCAATCCGAGAAAAAGCAAGGCGTTGGCGTAGGCGGCCAAGCCCTTCTGTGGCAGTACACGGATCCTGAAGGTAAAACATTTTACCTGGAGGAGAAGAAAACGACGGTCAAGTCGCCATTCACTGGTAAGGCTTTCACGTCTCGCCCGACTCGTCACACTCCTGCTCAAGTTGGCAAGGAAATGAAAGACGAAGCCAAGGCGGAAAAGGAAACCGCCAAGGTCGCCGCGATGATTTTTTGGGAGTACACCGATCCGGAAGGCAATCTTTTCCTTCTTCCGGAGAAGCGAATGACGGTCAAGTCGCCGTACAGCGGCAAGACCTTCACAACCCGACCGATTCGGCACTTGGGCCAGATGCGTGACCTGGATGCTTGGGGCGTACCGGGCCAGGAAGACGTGCTGGATGAAGAGCTTTGGGCTCCAATCTGACGGCGATGTCCGATTCGAAGCACGCGATATGGGTGGACCCATTGACCTACGACCTCAGTAGCAATGGTCCACCCTATCTACCTGAAGTGGGTTTACGTACTGCAAGTGCGGGTGACCTCAGCATTTTGGGTGGTTTGGTAGCGGCGTTCGATGAGCCCATGGCTGAGTTGGGGGCCGTGGTTTCATTGTTGCGTGCGGCTAGTATCGTTCACCAAAGCCATCATTGGCAGACTCGTGGGGGAAACTTCTACGGGGACCATTTGTTGTTCGACCGCTTGTACACTGATTCTCTGGGTTTCATCGATCAGGTAGCCGAGCGGGCTGTGGGTTCCGGGAGTCGGAATCTTGTGTGCCCAAAGACACAACTTCGTTTGGCCTCCGGACTTGTTCAACTGTGGTGTAGTCATTCTGAGGAGCCAACCTCATTTGATATGGTTACGGTCAGTTTGGCAGTTGAGCAATGTGTTGTGGCTTGTTTGAAGGATGCCAGGGGAAGTCTTGAGTCCAAAGGGCAGCTCACGGACGGCACCGACAACCTGCTTCAAGGGGTTTCTGACAAGCATGAGGAGTTCCTCTACTTGCTGCAACAACGTCAGGGTGGTCGTACCGCTTCGTACTCATACCGGAGAACCCCATGAGTACCCCTGTCAAAGCTTTTGAAGACGCTCTGCGGAAGGCTTCAGGGAATAGCTACGCTGATTTCCAACGGAAAGGCGAATTGGCATTCTGGGGTGAGGTCGCACAGAAGATCAACTCCAAGCAGCGCTACAGCAAAGCCCGCGTGAAGGATGGGGTTGGCGTAGCGTTTCTCATCTTCGAGGGTACGGATTCTAGCGACATAACCTTGGAGGGCCATGCTGGGTTGGTCTTGTTAGACTCGAACACGATCAAGGTGTTCGTTTCATCGGATAGTGTCTATCGAGGTCGTGGGGAGAACGAACAGACGTTCAAGTCCGGCGTGCTCACTACCGAGCTAGTGGCGGATATGGTGCTTGAGTTCATTGTTAGGCGCTGAAAACAAACCCCTCGTGGCGCAAGAGGGTAAATCAAATTGGAAAAAATCAAATGGGCAAAAAATCAGATTACAATCCAGGGTGTGGTCTTGATCTAGGAACTATGAACGTTGTTTCCGCTCGTCAAACCGGAGACGGTAAGAGCGTCGAGACAAAGCGGATTCGTGATGCTTTCCTAGACCTGGACATTGAGGCCAAGAAGACGCTTCGCTTGTCCAAAGTTGACTACGTTGAAAAAGACGGGCAACTCATTGTGCTTGGGGACGCAGCTTTGAGCATGGCGAACCTGTTCAAGCAAGAGGTCCGTCGCCCTTTGAGTCGTGGTGTGATCTCGGCTGGGGAACTGGATGCTCAGCAAATCCTGAGCTTGCTTATCTCGAATGTCGTGGGTGAGCCAGTGGTGCCTAAAGAGCACTGCTTCTACAGCGTTCCAGCGGTTCCAGTGGACAATGAAAACCAGGACATCCTTTACCACCAAGAGGTGTTCCGTAAGATCCTCGCGGAGCTGGGATACACTCCGCACCCCATGAATGAAGCGATGGCAATCATTTACAGCCAATGCTCCGCTGAGAACTTTTCTGGCTTGGCCGTGAGTTTTGGGTCGGGGATGGGGAATATCGCTCTGGCTTACCAGACGGTCAAAGGGATGGACTTTTCGGTAGCCAGAGGAGGCGACTGGGTCGATACTCATGCCGCTAAGGCCACGGGTTCCACCGCTTCTCGCATGTGTGCCATCAAGGAAAAGGGTGTGGACTTGGCTAATCCCAAGAATCGTGATGAAGAGGCACTAGCACTCTACATCCGAGCACTCATCAAGTATGTGCTGGAGAACATCGCGATTCAGTTTCGGAAGGTTCAGGCCACGTTGGATCTTCCGGAGCCCATTCCGTTCATTGTATCGGGAGGGACCAGTTTGGCGGGTGGCTTTATGAAAGTCTTTACCGATGAGTTCGATGCAGTGAAGAAGCGTGGTTTTCCCATTCAAATCAGCGAAATCCGATCCGCTAAAGACCCTATGACCTCCGTCGCAGAAGGCCTTCTCGTTCTCGCGATGGAAGAGCACGCGGGGTGATGTCATCTATTACTATCTCGTTCAAGCTCTCAAGCGCCGCCTTGTCCTAGAGTTGAAGGATAGCTTCTCGAATCATCCAATTTACGAGAAGATAGTACCCTTCATTCAGAATAAGTACGCCTTCTCGGAGCGGCCCCAGTTCGGGATCGTTGTGAAGGGGGCGAGTGCCAATAAGGTTCAGCTTTCTGCCGACAACTTCGTAGGCTCTATCATGAGCCACGTGATGTTGGCTAATGTCGGGGCACCCGTGTACCCAATCGAATGGGTACGTGAGGACCTGGCGTGTCTCAGGGCTAACAACGACGTTATGCCAACTCCTCCCGGGGTCTACTACATTGAAGTTTTGTCTGTGCCCGAGGATTCGCAGACCTCCGGGTCCTTTATTATTGATCCGCTCCTCACCGTAAACGATGAAGCGGTATTGAGATTTGAATCAGGGATAGAGACGGAAGCCCAGCTTCAACGGGTTCCGATTCAAGGCACACTAAGGATCTGGGAAAACCGTCACTTCATGATGGTTGAGGGTACTCATTATCGTGTGAATTACGAGAATGGGGCTATAGAGCTTTTGGGTCGTTCCACGGCTGGGTCAATCTTGACAGCCGATTACCGGTATGCCGTTCCCTCCGTAGGCCCAATTTCATTTCAATGGAATAAGGCGGACTTCTCGACTCTTCCAGGGGTGGTGCTGGCCTTTGGTAAACGGTCACGGGTCGGGGACAAGGTAGCGATCGTAGTTTATCAGGATCGTGTTGAAACGGCCCAAGCTTATGGTGGTCGGTTTGACACGACCTTTGATTTGGATGTTATCGCTAGAGATCCAAATCAGATGGAGGAGATCGCTGATTTGGGGCTCATGTACTTGTGGGCCCATAAACGTGCGGTTCTCTCAACTGAGGGTATCGAAATCACGGACATTTCGATGGGTGGCGAGGCTGAGGAAGTTTACGATGAGACGGGGGACGACTACTTCTATACTGCGTCCCTTTCCATTTCGATTCAGGCAGATTGGGAAATCCATATGCCTCTGCCGTTGACGATCAGTCGTGTCACCGCCACAACCGCTATGGGCGATAAAGAATCGTCGCCTCAGGATCGGTTTGGTGCCTCAACCATTATTGGGGACGTGAAGAGCAAGCTATTTTTCGCGACGATGCCCGTGATTGTTGGGCGTAACAACAACTACGAGAGGATCCTGTGATCCTTATAATTAAGATTGGATCAGATCATGCCGAAATACTCTTTCGAGTGCCCAAATTGTACCGTTAGGTTCGAGAGGAACCTTCGGGTTGGCATCCACACCATGCATGATTGCCCCTCCTGCCATGAACCGGCTCCGTTGATTATGGAGGGGTTTGGCTTCGCTTTTGCGGAAGGAAAGCCAACCAACTCCGGGGTTCATGGTCAGGACTACCCTACGGCTGATCAGGCGGTGGGGCGTAGTGCAACCAGCCGGTGGGGTGAGTTGAAAGAGCGTGATCTCGTTAAAAAGGCCGCTCGTGAACATTCCGGCACGCAAGCTCTTATACGACACACAGGTAAGGACTACATCGATTATGAACCCATGAGCGATGTGGGGCGTGTGGCCAGGCGGAAACTGACACGGCATGCTTTCAAAGTCACAAAAGAGGCAAAAAGCTGAGCATCCCTCCTTTTGGCCGTTACTTCTTTTATCAGTTTGTAAGGGTAGATGAAGATCCAAATGTGTATCTGAATCGGAGTCTCCCCAAACCCAGATCAAATGTGAAGTTCTAAAGGCTCGTTGAGCCTTCGTCATCAGGAGATACACACCATGAGCTTGGGTCCATTCCTATCCTATGCACCGCCCGGCGTGTACACACGCACGTTGACGGAAACCAATGCTTCAAATCTGGTTGCTGGTCTTCGTATCCCAGCCCTGTTGGGTGTTGGGCAAGAGGAACTGGAGCAGAACGATTTTGAAATTGTTCGAGGGTCTTCGGCTACGATTGACCAACAAATTGTCAACGAGGACATTAGCCACAACTGGGTCGTGGATGCCACGAACCCAAATAACTTGCTCTTGGGTGAACAAGACGGCACGCTGACTACGTTTCGGGTTCACAACTTCCCGATCGTGGACGGCCAGGGGTTCGGTCGGGTTACCAACGACACCAGGACGCTCTCCGTTACAGTGAACGGGTTGCCGGTGGCTCTTGGGTCCGTGCAAGGTCAAAAGGGTCTTGTGACCTTGCAGATTCCTTCGCAGCCCACGGATGCCGTGCGGGTCACGTACTTTTTCCACCGTGGCGACACGGCCTTTACGGATGACGTGTCGCAGCAGGTCACGGTAGCAAATGCTTCGTTGATCTCCCCCGGTTATGCGGATCCTGTGGCTCCCACTTTCTTCGAGATCACAACGGGTGTCAACGATCAGTTCATCATCAACGTGAACGGAATTGTAGCCACAATCACGTTGCCACAAGGTTCTTTGACGGCGTTGGCGGTGACTGCGGTTATCAATGCTGCATTGGTTCCGAATCTCTCTACCTCCGTCTTTACGGACAATCAGGGTTTTGATCACGTCCAGTTCACGACGCCGGTCGGAATGACGATTGGGACGGGTACCGCGAACGGTCCATTGGGATTCACGGCCGGTACAGCCACGACTCGTAATCGGGCCTTTCGTGTGTTTCAGCGTCCGGTGGTGGATGGCACTGGTGGTGGCATCACGACTACGGATCCAACCAAGGTTGTGGTCAAGGTTGGCACCACGCAAGTTGTTGCAGAATCGGTAGATGGTACGAACGGTATCGTGACGTTGCCATTCGCTCCGGCTCCCGGTTCAACGGTCACCATCAACTACTGGGCAAATACGTGGCAGGACACGTTCGACTACCTGCCCAACAGCCTGGTGACTACCGTAGCACGTTGCGGTATCTCACCCGGTCGTAACGATTTCATCCAAGGTCCGGATTTCGTTGTCTCCAATCCGAGCGCAGATGTCTCGGTCATCAACTGGGGCTCTAGCTTCCAAGTGGTGGCCGCATCCACTTCGCCCGGAGCTACTCCTTTTGATGGTTCATCGGGCTCTGGTGGTCAAATCACTGGGACGTTGATCGATGACCAGATGTTCTTGGGTGCTTGTACCCGCGTTACGGACACCTCCACCATCCCGGCTACACTTTCCGGTACGGATTTCTTGCTCCCAGAGATCCCGACCACGGGTAATGGTCGGAATACCCCTCTGGGTCTCTCCCTGTACAACTCGGTTGCCAACAGTCGGCAAGATTTGACGACCAACCGTCCTGACCTTGTGAAGGTCTACACGGGTCGCACGTTGCGGGACGCACTTAATCGTGCGGCCCAACCGGTTTCTTCGATCGATGGCGTCAATCGTCGTCTTACATTGAAGAACCAGCAGCCCCCGGATTACAACGCCTACGCGACGTTCTACTACAGCCGTCTTTCGGACGACACCTACATCCTGACCAATTTGGTGCCCGGTCCGGTTGGTGCAGGTCAGTACACGGTCTTCTCGTCGGTTCGTGACGCCAATCTGTTTGAGACACGATTTGGAACCAAGACGGCTTTGAGCCAGATTGTTCAATGGCCTCGTGGTGCTGAGCAGATCCCGGATGCCTTTCACACGGGTTCCGGTACACCAAGTTCCGAAATTGTAACCGTTACCTTCGGGAGTACCGTTGCATCGAATGCATCGTTCACGAATAAGGGTGCAAGCCCCTATTCGTTCTACGCTCCGTTCTCGGCCACCTGGACCACTCAGGTCAACGGCGGCAACGTAACATCGACTTTATCGTCAGCTGCCGCCGCTTACTTGGTGAGCGGGCATGTGACGCCAATCCAAACGGGTATCGATACGGGTAAGGTGACGATTATAGCGTCACCCAGTAACGTGTTGAACATCACGATTGATGGTTTCACGATCGCTCCGATCAGCATCACCAGCGGTAACCGTACACCTACGCAAATCGTGGCGGACATCAACGCTGCCATCGATGCGAACGCCAACTTCATCGGTACCGCACCTAACAATCTGGCAAGCTTCAAGCAGATTGGCCCAATCACTGGCGACATCTTCTTCATCGTCAAGGGTCTTGAGGTTCCTGGGGCTCTCCCCGGCGGCTTTGATGACAACGCCAGTGTTGTGGTGAATCAAGGTACCGTGGAAGCCACGCTTGGTTGGAGCACTTTCCAAACGGCTCTTGGTACTACGGGCGCGATTAACAAACCGGCAACGATGTTGGGTTCCCTCGTAGGGCCTTTCAATATCACGGCGGGCTTGAATGATGCTTTCAGTGTCCGGGTCAATGGGGTAGATTATTCTATCACGCTGACCAGCGGTGGTGCCGTTACAGCGGCAACGGTGGTGGCGGACATCAACGCGGTGGTTGCCACTGTGGCTAGTGTGGGTACGGGGGCGAACCTGGACAAGGTTCGCTTGACCTCAACCACGAATGACGCTGGTTCGTCCCTCCTGATTAACATCGGGTCCGCTAACGCGGTTCTTGGGTTCACCCAGAACCAGTTTGCTAGTCAAACGTTGGTAGACGTTCAGGAAGTTGCTGACGTGCTCATGGCGACGGCCGGGTTTGCAGCCGGTGCCGTGGCCTATGTGTCAGCAATCAGCGGTAAGAACTACCTCAAGATTGAATCTCTGACCGTGGGTGCCGCCACGTCCAGCATCGGGTTTGTCAACGCGACCAACTCTGCTTTCAATCTGACCACGGGTACCAACATTACGCCTGGTACAGATGGCGATGTTGGTGAAGACGCGACAAACAACTACGTGGTGACATCGACCTCCCCAGTCGGGTCGTCCGGTACTGGTCTTCCGGGCCAGACGTACACGGATGCTCGTACAGGGCTTCGGTTCTCGATCTTGCCCGCATCCACGGGTAGTTATGATCTCGCGGGTTCTTTCACCCTGGAAGTGTCTCCGACTTTCCATGTGAGTCCCTCGGTTCCTAGGTATTCCGTGGGTGGTATGGAGCTTCTGGTATCCAACACGGTTGGTGTTGGGGTCAATGACACAGCCACGGTCACGACCTATAACCCAAGCGGTGTGGAGCCGACGGTTGGGGACTTCTACTTCATCAGCTACCGCTACTTGAAGCAGGATTTCTCGCCCAAGATTTTCCAGCAGCTCAAGACTATCGAAGCGAACTTCGGAACGACCTCTGCTGAGAATCGTGTCACATTGGCGGCCTATTTGGCCATCCTGAATGGCGCGGTGCTCATCATCATCAAGCAAGTCTTGAAGGTGCCGAACACGAACCAAGCTTCTGACCAGTCTTTCAACTCGGCTATTGACGAGTTGGCTATCCCGCTACCGGGTGGCATCAAGCCAGATATTCTGGTACCGCTTGCAACCAGTACAGCGGTATACACACACCTTACGGCGCACTGCGAAATCCAGAGCAACATCCGTAACCAATCCGAACGCACTGGCATGATCGGATTTGCTTCGGGTACGAGTCCGATTTCGGCTCAGACGATTGCCAAGGGGTTGAACTCCAGCCGCATCGTGGCGTTGTACCCGGATTCGATGGTCATCACGTTGACCGATGAGGTTGGGCAAACATTCGAGAGCCTGGTAGATGGTAGCTTCTTCGGAGCAGCCGTAGCGGGTGCCGTGGTATCCCCCGCCGTGGATGTGGCAACACCATACACCCGTCGTAGGATCCAGGGTATTACTCGGATCCCCCGCATTTTGGATCCGGTGACCGCCAACCAGACAGCGGTGGCAGGTATCACTCTCCTTGATGATTTGGACCCGGTTGTCCGGATCCGTCAAGGGTTGACAACCAACATGGCGTCGGTGTTGACGCGCCTTCCAACGGTCATTCAGATTGCGGACTTCGTACAACAGCAATCCAGGGCCATCTTGGATTCGTTTATCGGAACCAAGTTCCTGTCTCGTCGTACCAACGAAGTTGTGGTGTCGATGACCGGGTTGTTCCGCTCGCTCATCCAGGCGGAAATCGTGGGAGCCTTTACCGGGATGGTAGCGGTAATCGATCCAGACGACCCGACAGTGCTAAGATTCGAGATGTACTACGCGCCAATTTTTCCTCTTTTATACATTCTCATGACTTTCAACCTCAGAGCGAGGGTGTAGGGGCCACCATTGTGGCGCGGAGATGGTTGCGCGAGATGGAGAGAAAATGAGTGATCCAGTCAAAGCTTTTGAACAAGCTCTTTTGGCTAATCGGCGTAAGCAGGCGGCT
>Ga0315291_10007004_pt1 | contig 13980 bp, 9 predicted proteins | sample YL17G12_20_MG_FD_203070 | JGI IMG/M metagenome (GOLD analysis project Ga0315291, IMG submission 203070) | Sediment microbial communities from Yellowstone Lake, YNP, Wyoming, USA - YL17G12_20 | ecosystem: Environmental > Aquatic > Freshwater > Lake > Sediment | place: USA: Wyoming | collected...
GAAATACCCGAGGTATTCCTCCGGTTTTTCGCTTTGAAATCGACCACAGCCAACCATCATCTGACACCCAACTGTGCAACTTATTTCCTGACGGGCCCTAAAAGCGGCGACTCCATTCAAGCAGCGTCGTCACTGCGTCGGTATCGGCATCGATATTTCGTTCAATATAGGTTTCAACCGACCAGTTGCGGGCCAGCCTCTTTTGCACTCCAAGCTTTTGGTAGTCTCCTAGATCGGAGCCAATATTTACCGAAGTGCCTTTGCCAAGGTTAATCTTTGCGGTAAAGGCACGGCTTTGTGGGTTGTAACCGATACTTTGTACCGGTGTCGAGGCGAGTAGATACATGGAAGCGAGGCTCAAAGCACCGTCGGCAGCGGCGCCGCCAAAGTTGTCGATCGACCTCAGCTGGTCGTCGTCAAGATCAGTCATCTCCTTGCCAAAAAGGAGCACCGCGATCAGCTGGTTCTGCGGGCGAGGTGGCTCGCTCGTTAGCTTGATGTCAGGCGCCTTTAGGCTGCCAAGCAACAAGATAGTTATGGTGTAGTCGGTATATTCGACCCGCATTTTGCCGTCGATGGTCGGCGAGGTCTCGGGGCCGGTGAACACAAGGTCGAACTTGTCGACAAAGGCCTGGCGCCTGAATAAGTTAAGTGGAAACTCCCTTACTGCGACATGACCTTGCGGCGGAGACTCGCTGCTGGCGCTGATATCTACGACAACGGGAATAGGCGATTTTGCTAGGTTTGACAGCAAATGCAGGGGATTTTTTGGGGGTGAATGTACCTCGATATGGTAAATCAACTTTTGTGCATCAGTTGGTGGAATCGTATCTGCGTCCTTATTGGCAATCACTCCATTGGCCGCATCGTCAGCTCTAGTGGCCTTTGTCGACTTCATGCGTTTGTCGGGCAGAAGCTGCGGTGCCTTCTTGCCAGCGAGGGTGATGCGTGGCAGCGCTAGTTGCACGTCGCTAAGTACAACATTAACGTCGAGTTTGGGCGGGGTGTCGCCGAATGGTGCGATATGCAGAAGGCCTGTCATATCGGTGACGAGGCGCTGCTCGTCTGTTTGGCTATTATGGCCTGACTTGAGGCGGGAGCTAAACATCAACGGGAGATCTAGGCCGCTGCTAGTCAGATCGCCAGTGGCTTTTAGCTGGGCTAGTACAGTGCCGCTCAGGACGTTAAAAGGCGCCGGGACGGCGTAAGGACTGGCTGCGAGCGACTTGACGAGAACAGCAAAATCAGTGATTTGTACTTCGGTAGCCGAATCCACAGCAATTTGCATGCTGCGTGGCAAGTCATCTAGAGTGCCACTCAGTCGGGCGGCCGTCGTGCTGCTAGCAACAATTTCTTTGGTAGCTAGCGGCACTAGATCCAGGTGCGCTTCGCCGTTTACTAGCCCCTTTGATACCGGTGGCAACGGTAGGGATGCGGTGGCTCGTAGCCCGAAGTCGAGTTTAGTCGGCCAGGCTATGGGGATGTCTTTCTGCCTTGGCAGCAGCTCAGGCTCCACTAAGACGCCACAGGCTAGGCCAAGCTGTCCTTGATCAGGCCACTTATGCTGCCAGTCAAGCTTGAGCAGACAATTGTTAAACAGGAGCCGCTTGATCCTAGGAATCATACCCACTAGGGAGCCGTCTAGGCGGACGTGTGCGCCACGCTCGCCTAGGTGACCATCCAATTTTAGATCAGCCTCCTGTCCAGCTTTTTTGCTGGCGGCTTGTACCTGGATCTCCAGCTGCCTAGGGTGAGGGCTGTGGGTGCTAGCTTTGACCGTGACCTCACTACCGTCAGTCAGTGCGGCGATAGCGTGAGCCTGCATACGCCAAGGCGGCGAAAAATGACCATTGCCGCTGCGCAGCGTTAACTTGGTAGCAGCTGTTTTTAGCGGCCCCTTGCCATCGCCCATGCCGCTAAGTCCAGCCTGCCATACAGTTCCTACACCGGTGCTGCGCCCAGTCAGCGTAAAGGCGCCGCTGATACGGCGGCCCCCACGCAGGATGTCGATATGGTCGATAGCCACCAGGACCGGTGCCAGATGTCCATGCTCTAGCCAAGGCGGTAGCCATTTCACTGCGGGGTCGAGCAAGAAGCCCAGATTCATCTGGTCATGACTGGTCGCAGGCGCAGCTGGTGTGTCAACCATAGTCAGGTGCATCCTGCCGCCTAGCGCTCGCAGCGGCCCCACCTGACCCAGGCTTAAGGCCGAACCCTGGAGCGTGGCGCTCAATTCGGCATTGACCGCCAAAAAACAGCCGTGCAACCCGGCTGATTTAGCTTCGGTGCAGACTTTGCCGAAGTTGGCGCCGACTGCGAAGCGATCTTCGCTGCGGTCCAGTGTGATGTCCAGGCGGCCATTCGCCTTAAGATCTCCCTGTCGCAGTTGCCAGGAGTCAAGCTGCACGCGCATGGGCATCCAGCGAACCGACTGGAGAAATAGCGGCAACTGCCAGCTGGTGGCCGCCTCGGTGCGCGACTCTGGCAAAACGCTAGAATTTTGCCTGGCTGAGGCTGCTTCCGGAAGGGTGAAGCTTAGCGCCTTTGACTTGATATCTAGCGGACCGATTTGGGTCAGCGTGTAAATGTCGTTGATGACTGCAATGCGGACATCGAATTGGCCTTCTCCGATGCAGCCGTCGACGGTGATGGGGCCTTCGCGCAGGCAAAACGGCGCCAGACTTAGCGAGACTTCCGCGCTGTGTGGCCCTAAGGGGGCGCGAGGATCAGGCGCAGGAGCTGCTATTCTCAAGCGGAAGCTACCGCCTACACCCCAGCCAGAGCCTTGCGCACTCAGCTGCTTCCACTCGATGTGAATGGGCTTTAGCTCTGCAGCTTGTAGCCATGTCGGTCGTTTAATGCGCGTCCAGTCGAAGGTCGAAGGCTCATCTCCTGCCTTCGTGACCGGTCCAAAGCTTAGGTTCTGTCCGAGTAGGCTGATTGGCCCAAAGCTGACGATGCCCGGATGTCTGGGATGGAGGTCGACGGTGATGGCAGCGTAGACCTGCGGTAGGCATGTGGAGAGGTTATATGCAGGAGCCTGGACGCAAAGTTTGTGCAAATGCAAATCGATAGCTTTAAGCCAGACGCGCTGGCTACTGGCCTTGATCTCTGCGTGTTCCCATTGCACGTATATGCCGCTAGTCGCCGCCAGCGTAGCTGCTGCGCGTAAACTATATGAGTTTAGTAACAGCGACGGGCTAAAGAAAGCGGCTGTCACGATTGCAAATACGGCAACCACAGAGGCCAAAAGCGTGCCAAAGAGTGTCACAGGAATTTTTACGGCCGGCCGCATGGCTAAAACTCCTCGCCAAAACTAAAATAGAAAACCCAGCGCTCAAGGCCACGGCGCTCCTCAGTGGAGGCTTTAGCCACCATGCCGCGGGCAGCGGTCAAGCGCAACGAACCGAGTGGCGATTGCCAGCGTAGGCCGATGCCGGGTGCATAATATAGCGGCCGATCCATTTGCAGCGAAGCGCGACCGGTTTTACCCATATCGTAGAAAATCAGTGGCTGCAAGCCAGCCGGTAGGCCCGCTGCTAGCCGTGCCTCCATGCCGAGGTATGCGGCCGTTAAGGCCCCCTTGCCGCGAGTCGGCAGCGCGCCCCGGGCAAAGCCGCGCAGGTTTGCTGCGCTGCCCAGGAAGTGGCGGTAGGTCGGCGGCAGCGCGCCAAGGTGTGCCGGACCTGCCCCAATGATGGTTGAGGCCGCTGATCCACGCACTCCGAGGACGAGCAAGGGCGGCGCTAGATCACGAATGTTTAACAGAGCTTGACCATCGATCGCTATGCGCTGAAAGTCGGCGTCTGATCCTAGGGCGGTGGTTGCTGATGTGCTCGCGAGTCCGAAGGCGTAGCCGGAGCGCGGGGTAGGGTGAAAATACTCAAAATCATGCGTCATAAAACGCACTTCACCCTCAAGAGCAACGATATGACTATATGCTGGACCATCGCCGCGCCTGGTGCGCACTTGCTCTATGGCGGGACCGTAGGTGAAAGCCAGGCCATACACCGAACTGTCGTAGGTTGATGCAGGTGCTACGCGGATCTTGCCTGACTGTGCTTCATATGAATTTTCGTCGTTACGCTGCACCTGCAGCAAAGGAGCTAGATGAAAGCGACCGGGTGTACGCCGGAGATACCACTCGCTCTTAGCTGTAAAATTCTGCAATCGCTGCGATAGCTGCAGGTTGAGGGTGTAGGAAGATGCGTTGCTGTCAAGGCGGCTGTTTTGTAAGGTGGCGCGCAGCAGCGGACCACGCTCAGTGTTATAGCCGACGCCAGCTGTCGCTTGCCGCGGTAGTCCTGGTATCGCCTTCTGAATCACGGTGGCGCCATCTACTGAGCAGCGAGCTAAAAAATGCGTGCTTAGGAGTAGGTCCTTGGCGGTAAGGCGATTGGCAGTGAGTCCTAGCCAATTATTATTGAATTCATCGCCCAGGTGGAAGGCATCGTTACGGCGCATGGCGCTTGGGTTTACTCCGGGGACATCCTCCGCCTCTATTGCAGTGATGAGCTGCTTGGGGCCGGTGGCAATCAACAAGGTGATGTCGCCGGTATCGGTGTTGGCCCGAGATGATACCGTCGGGCAAGGATATCCAGTTGCCTTTAGTTCGCTGCGTACCCAGTCTTCAAGGTTGTCGAGTAGAGATGGTTTCAATGGCTGGCCGGGTGGTTGCCAGTAGCGACTGATCATTAGGCTTTGCGGTGCGCCCTGGGTGCTGATTTCATGCACTAGGGTAACTTCACCTAGCTGTACTTCCAGGTGTAGACCAACGCTTGTGAACCTAGGATGGTAATAGCCGCGTCCCTGCAAAAAAGAGGACAAAAATAGCTTTGCCTGATTGGCAGGCACGTCCGACCAAGGTGGATTCTTATCATCACCGCAGGCCAGACGCCGTTCCATATCGGTGGCATCGACTGCGTGGTCGGAGATCAATTGGATATGATTGCATAGCTTGGTGATAACGACGTCGTTGGCCATAGCGACGGACTCAACGAGGAGCCATATAGAGGCAGCAAGCAATGCTAGCAAGTCATTGGCCCCCGTATACAGACATAAGCGAAACGCACATGCAGGGACTTACCTCAAGACCGAGAGGTCTAGTGGCTGCGGCGCACCTAGCCAGAAGGCGTGATGGGTGTGGTCTAGGAGCTCATGTCCAGTGACGGGATGCAGCAAGACCGGCAACGCGCCGTGATGGATCATCAGGAAACCAAGGACCTCTGGCAAATCCGCCGCCTGAATATCGATGCCAAACATCGGGTTTCCATGCGGTCCGCGCGCACCATCGGCTAAATTGGAAACATTTAAACGGCCCGCAGCCAAACCGAGTACGGCCGCGCGCAGCGAGGCGGCGAAAGGTCGCGTGGCTTCACTAAAATAGACGTGGGCATGAAATTCGTGAATCAAACCCGTGGATGCAACAGATGGCATACGATAGAAGGCCCCCAGCAGACGCCAGTAGGTATCATGGTTCTAGCCGCCAGTGCCAGAGCAGATAGCAAATGCCTATGAGCAGACACAAATTAAGCAGTGAAATTTGGCTGATAGAGCAAAGATAGCTCCTGAAATCTTGAAAGTCATAGGCTATCCAGCACGTTCTAGAACTAAAGCAGGCGAGACTAATGCGGGAGTCAATTTTTGCTTGGATATAAGTATCATAGGTGGCGTCATAGGTTTCCAGCCTTGTATCCGGCCTGGCGTTCGCAGGGTAACCAGATACCTTGGCAGTCTGCTTGAACGATCGGATCGCTTAAACTCCTGAGCATCCGACACTTCACCATCAACCCGATACGATCCATTTTCGTCAATGCTATTGGCTTTCGCCATTATGTGCGCCAGCACACTAAAAATTAAATTTCAGTCCACCGACGGTGGCTATCTTGCGATAGTAGTAGGCTCCAGGCATTTCCCCTGTCTCATCGATGCCAATGGAAGCCTCGGTAAAGGTCAGCCCTCCCTCAATGATAAGGCGCCAGTATCGATCGTTGCTGCCTTGTTTATGCGGCGCCTGCAGCACACCTAGTTGTAGGCCACCAGCGACCATATAGTATTCACCTAGCGGTGCCAAACCAGCTGCTGCCATGAGGAACTCCATGGTACCAAAGCCGACCCTAGGATCGTCGCCTAGCCGACCTGGCCCGATTGGGCTTGGTTCGAAACGAAATCCACTTAGAAGGTTGACACGGGGCGCTGCGTTTAATACGACACCGGCGCGAATAGCCATCACATCGCGAACGTCAACGGCTTCTTTCTTAAGATTTATGATCGAAACACTCTCTTGCTCTGGGTCGCTGCGCGTGTAACGCACTTCGCCCATAAATGTTAAAGATGAATTGGGCTTCAGACGTAAGCCAACCAGCATGTTAGTAAAGGATTTCTGCTTATTCAATCCCGAGGTCGCGGCCTTTAGGCTATCCTGGGCACTGCCACCGTTGATTAGCGGCGAGGAGATGTCTAGCTTCGCCTGTTGCATCTGCATAACCGACGTAGCCATGCCAAGGCCAATACGGCCGTTGGCTAACATGATTCGCGCCCCAATAATTGCGTTGGCCAGGACAAGTGAGCCGTCAACTACTGCAAGTGTCGTACCGGACTGAAACTCGGACATCACCGCATTGAATTTCACGGCAGCATAATCGCCGCCGATACCGATGCCAAAATTATTGGACAGCCGGTAGCCCATGATGAAACTAGCGGCTCCCAAAAGCTGAGCTTTAACTTTAGCGTTCAAATAAAACGGTTGGCCAAGCAGAATAACTGGCAATTTCTTTTTAGTCACTTCAAAGGTGTACGGCACCGGCGGCACAACAAAGCCTCCAACACCTAATCGCGGACTCGCTTTGTAAACGATCCCAGGCATCGCTAAGGGCACGCTGAGACCACTATTTTGAATAGTAATGGGCTCTAATCCAGGATAGCGGGCCGCGACCTTTTCAGATTTCATGCCTTCAGCGCTGCCAGCCAGCCCGCTGTGTACGATAAACCCAGCATTTGCCGGATTGTCGACCGCGGCTTCCGGTGAATCATAGACTGCAGCGACGTCCCCAAGGAGGGGGGTAGCTGGCGCCAAACTAGCATTTGTGGCTGTCCACAGGCACGGCAGCAGGATGAAAAAGTTATGCTTTGATTTGCTGGCGAGCGAGGTGGCAGCAATGGAGGCACCCGAGGTTCCCACCGCCGCTCCAAAGACGGTGGATGCCCTATGTAGGCCAATTAACACAATGCCTCCACATCTATAAATAATCTGTACATCTAGGGTACCAGGCCTTCACCGCCCCGCCTAGCCCAGCTAGGCAGCCTTGACTAAAGGCATAGGTTATCTTTGAGGTTCTGCAGGCGCTGCGTAATCTGATCGCGGCACTCTCTGAACTTAACAAGAATAGTCTCTCCATCCCCGGTAGCTCCCGCTGGGTCCGGCAGTGGCCAGTGGAGTTTGCTGATTTTGCCGGGCAAGATAGGGCAAACTTCTTCGGCACAAAGAGTGATAATTAAGTCGAGCTGGTCGGATGCTATAGTTTCAACCGATTTTGAGTGCTGGCCCGAGATATCAATGCCGACTTCCTTGAGGACTTGAATGGCATTTGGATTGACTGAACCAGGCTGAGAACCTGCGCTTTGAATGCTCGCCTTGCTGCCAAATATCTTCCGGGCCAAGCCTTCGGCGATTTGACTGCGCGCAGAATTAGCTACGCAAAGGAATAAAATGTTCATTTTTTAGGCATGCTCTTTTATTATAGAAAGTTTGAAAAAACGTTCGCGTATCCAGAGGGATACCTTGACCAGTCCGATTAAGACAGGCACTTCAACTAGTGGGCCGATGACGGCGGCAAAGGCGGCGCCATGGTTGATGCCAAAGGTGGCGATGGCAACTGCAATAGCTAGTTCAAAGTTATTCGAGGCAGCGGTGAAGGACAGCGCCGCGGCTTGCTCATAGGGCGCGCCCGCTTTGTGGCTTAGGGTAAAGGAGAGAAAAAACATGAGCAAAAAATAGACCAATAATGGCGCTGCCACCCGGACTACGTCTTGAGGTACCGATAGGAATTTGTCGCCCTTAAGCGAGAACATCAACACTATGGTGAAAAGTAGTGCCACCAACGTTAAAGGACTTAGCAAAGTAATGAAGGTTTTGTCGTACCATTCGGCACCAAGAAAGTGGCGCAGCAGCAGACGGGTTACTAAGCCGGCAACAAACGGAATGCCAAGGTAGATTCCTACTGATTGGGCCACATCCAGCATCGTTAAGTTAATGGCGATGGCTTGCAGACCAAAGGCTTTGGGTAGGATGGTTAGGAAAAATACCGCATACGCTGGGAATAGCAAGATCTGAAACACTGAATTGAATGCGACCAACCCGGCGCAGTACTCCGCACTGCCTTTGGCTAGGTCGTTCCAGATGATGACCATGGCAATGCAGCGAGCCAGGCCTATCAGTATGAGCCCGGTCATATACTCCGGCTTATCTGCAAGGAACACTACCGCTAGACCGAACATCAAGAGGGGGCCGAGCACCCAGTTTTGTACCAGCGATAGAATCAACACTTTCTTGTTCTTGAAAACAGCCCCTAATTCCTCATACTTCACCTTGGCTAGCGGTGGGTACATCATCAAGATCAGTCCAATTGCAATTGGAATTGAAGTAGTCCCATAGCTCATGGATTCTAACCACGGGACCAGGCCAGTGACCCGGGCGCCGATGGCGATGCCAGCGGCCATTGCTAAAAAGATCCATAGTGTCAGATAGCGATCCAGAAATGATAGTCGCGGAATTTTGTGTCGTGACACTGCGCTGAGCATGTACCGATTCCTTCCAGATAAATTTGGAACTCGATCGGCTGCGTAAACTTGGCAGCCAAAATTCCGTTATAGGTTTTTGACAATCATTTTGAAATATTCCAGCGTCTGTAGATTCACACAATAGCAGCGCCTAGGACCATCGATCGTACCTTGCACCAGACCACTTGCTTTCAAAATGCGCAGGTGCTCAGACACTGTCGATGGTGCAAGGTTAATTTCATCGGCCAGGCTGCCTGATAAACAGGTTCCGAACTCAGTCAGGATAGTCAACATCTTGACGCGGGCTGGATGCCCGAGTGCTTTGCAAATAATACTCAGATCTTCTTCGCGATGTCCGACTAGACCGGGGACATCATCGGGCGCACAACATGCCGCTTTATTAATTGCCATGAGATCCTCGATTCGGACTACAATTTCGTCGAATGACGAAATAATGTCAAGCGCCAAGCGATTCAGGGTATAGGTCCGAACATTTATTCCCTTTGTCAGCCCACATCCTAGGTGAAAATTTGGAGGACGTGAGGCGAGGGAATCCCCTTGCCTTGCAAAGACTATGTTGTGTTGGCCATGAGCGTTTGAATGGTGCTACTCTACAATGCGCTAGACGTCATCGCGGTTGTGGAGATGATCATGAGGAATTCAGAGTCAGTTTTCCGACAGATTTTGCAAAGTATATGGATGGTCTCCGCGATGATCTTCTTTTGCGGTTGTCAAACCGTGCCCGGGAAGAACGCGACTGAAGAATCTGGCGTCACCAGTGCTGGATATTCACCGGCACCATCGCTCAGTCAACTGGGCGACATCGCCTGGACCGAGCTTGGTCCCAACAACCAGCTTATAATCCGTTCTATCCAGACTGCAGACAAATGCCCGGTTGCGGTGTCGGGCGCTACTCGCATTGAATTATCGACGCGCGGTCAGCCGACGCCTACTTTCCCACGAACTGTTTGCGAAGCTAGCATCTCACTGGCAAGCTTTGCGCAACGTGGCGCTTCGGGCATCGCTTTGGGAGGACGGCAATTACCGTTAATTCCCGGCGAACTTCGAAAAATTGTCATTATCGGTGATACGGGCTGCCGCATTAAGCAAAAGTCTAATGGTAAAATTCAACTGCAAAAATGCAACGATGCTAATGCTTGGCCATTCGCAAAAGTTGCCAGATCTGCCGCGGCGGAGCATCCGGATTTGGTGATTCACGTCGGTGACTATCATTACCGGGAGGCGCCCTGCCCCGCAGGAGAGCCGAGCTGCGTCGGTGCGCGAAGCGGCGATAACTGGGCCTCGTGGCAACAGGATTTTTTCGTGCCGGCGATGCCGCTGCTGACCGCAGCGCCATGGATTTTTGTGCGCGGCAATCATGAGATATGCCAACGCGGTGGCTACGGCTGGTTTCGTTATCTTGACCCCGCACCGGTCACGATTGCGGCCGATCATTCGGTGGCATGCCTTGATCGCACGCCCCCCTATAGCCTGACCTTGGGTAGCTTGCGGTTCAATATTATTGATGCGGCCGATGAGGGTAATATCAAGCCGAGTCTAGCCCTGATCGGTGGCAGCAGCGCCCTTTCTCAACAGTGGCTGTTTTTGCATCGTCCGTTCTTGACGGTCGGTGCTGATGATGAGGCTGTATCCGGACCTGTGTCGCTGCCCGAATCACTCGCAGCACCGGGTCGTGTAGCCGCAGTCTTTACGGGACACAAACATGTTTTGGCGTGGCACACCTTTGCTGATGCTCGTCCGCCGGAGCTGATCGTTGGCAATGGGGGGACTGAGTTGGACTCCGCTCCTGTTGCTGAGACCTTGGAGAAACATAAAGATCCACACCTACCGGCGCCAGATGCCCCGTTAGTAGAATTTTATGACTTCGGCTATGCGGTCTTATTGTATCTTGCTCCTGATACCTGGCAATTGACGGCCCATGATCGTGACGGCATCGTCATTCATCAATGTCGGTTGAATACCAAGGTAGGTGCCAAGACCGAGATCACTTGCGGCTGACAAACCACAGTGCGTGGTCAGGGCTGATCCAGGCATTGACCTTGATGGTGGCCTCGCTTACCTCAGAGTCATTGCGCTCGCCTTGTCTCAAGGCGCAAAGGTTATTTTTAACAGGTCCCTATGGCCAATAACGCTCGGCTCAAAACGTTCGTCGGCGGGGAGTTCCCCTCAACACCAATGTGCGTAAAGTTTCTTAGCGTTTACGACTGTAGTAAGAGACTTCGGAAAATGATCGACATATCTCATTTGTCTTTTGCTGCGTCCGAGATAGACACCAAAGTTGCTGCCTTTGATCGTAAATGAACCATTCAATCTTATCTCTGTCACCGCTGCTTAGGTGTAGTTCGGCGATCTTTCGAGCGCGACTCATGAGTCTGACTGCATTTCTATATTTGGCATCCAAATAGCGTGCAGAATAGTCTGATGGTGCGCCGATTAGATAAACACATTTCAATATATCTTCTCGGCTTAATTTCTGTCCATCGGTCGCGCAGAAAGCAGCAACTAGGCGCAGCATGAGGGGGCGGCAGCTGAGATCAATGTAGGCGGTGTTGCAAAATAACTTTCCATCAATGACGGCAATATGCGGCGGTTTTGCGCCTTTAGTAGCTGTAGTCATCGTGGGCATAGCTATGAATGTAGGTAGATAGGTGGGTGCAGCGCCTTCATTCGGCAGCACCGATGGTAATGGCCAGTCATGTACTAGACCTTCGATAAATTCTCGGAGCGCAGCGCGTTTGATCGGGCTTATGGAGGCGGTTTTAAGTTTCAATTTGTACTCCCTTATAAATCTCGTCGTTCGAGGGTCGTTAGAAAACATGACTGGACAATGGGTGTCAACATAGGAATGAAAATGACCAATGAAAAGTAAAAATATTTATAATCAAATTGTCTGGAATATTCAAAATTCTAAAAATTGAGAGGTGAATAACTTCTGGCGAATAATATTCTCGATATATTGGGTATTGTGGACAAATAAATAATATTTAGTTCTTCATGCTGGTAGTACAAATGATCTGCGCGAGCACCGGGGCTCACGCACTTAAATTGCCGGCCATGCCGTTAGTCTAAATTTTCTGCGCCTCCATAACTCTGCGCTTCTACGGCTAAATTTAATAAACTTGGTGATTGAATTCTCAATGGCTAGATTAAAATACTCGCATTCATTTACCTCCGTTGTTGGTATGATACGTCGTAGTTCCCGTTCATGAAGGACTACTGCGGGTGCAGAAGTTCGGTGGGGGTGGCCATTGTCTTTCGGAATCGCACGCAAAGGGCGACTAGCTCTGGTGCTCCTGTGTTTTCACGCTTCGCTGCTGTCGGCATCATCTCCGGTGTTTGGCCTGTCCGCTCAGCCCACGACTGGCACGTGGTCGATTAGAGTCGGCGACTTTATTGTAACGAGCGCCGCAGGTGGTGTAGCTATAGCTCACGCGACCGAGTCATCGCGACCGGTCTGGGAAAGTGCAGGCGAAGGGCCGTGGCTGACGGTGGGCAGCCGTGATGCCAAAATAGTCCAGCGGCAAGGAACGTTGCGCGTTCACCACAAGGTCCTCGTTTCCTGCCAGGCGATTGGTGGTGCGCGCTTGACTAAAGTGGGTGCCGATGGTGAATCCATAACGCTGCAGTGGTCGCTTAGCGGGCCGCCGCCGTGTACGGAGCATGCCGTTAGTATGATGCTCCATCCAAGTGGCGAGCGGCGCCTGGAGTTTACCTTTCGTACCGATGCGCGGTCCTTTAACTTCGTGTCCCTAGGCAGCGCCTCGCCTCCTGACGAAGGCGTGTATGGCTTCGGTATGCAGTCGACCTTTCTCAATCTAAAAGGCCGCATGCTCAACCTCGTGGTTCAAGAGCAGGGCATTGGGCGCGGTCGCCAACCCGCTTCTGAGGCCATTAATGTGTTGTCGCCCGGCTCAGCCGGCTCTCCGGTTGCCAGCAACATCATTGCGCCACAGTACCTCACCAGTCGCGGACATTCGTTGTTTCTCAAGAATGCTGAGCTGGCCACCGCTGATCTTACTCGTCTCAGTCGCATCAGTCTGACCGTCCAGTCCAATGCCATGCGCGGTGAAATCTTGGCAGGGCGCAACCTCCTCGAGCAGCTGGAACTCTATAGTGAATATGCCGGCCGCATGCGCCCGCTACCCGAATGGTTTCACCGGGGAGCGATTGTTGGTCTGCAAGGGGGTACGAATAAGGTTAACGCTGTTTGGCGCGAGCTTAAACTGCGCGGCACGCCGGTAGCGGCATTCTGGCTGCAGGATTGGCAAGGGCAGCGCAATTCAATCATAGGTCGGCAGCTGTGGTGGAATTGGGAGCTTGACCAGGAACTTTATCCAGGCTGGACTGAGATGGTGCAGGCGCTCCGCATAGAGGGTGTGCGGGTGCTCGGCTACATCAACCCGCATCTAGTTGATGTAACGGCTCAGGGTAAGGCCCATGCGGAGCGCAACCTCTACCGCGAAGCCGCCACTGCGGGCTACCTAGTGCGGACAAAGGCCGGTACACCCTACATGATGCGCTTGACGGCATTCAATTCTGGTCTAGTTGATTTTTCCAATGGCGCTGCCCGATCATGGTTCAAAGACATTATAAAATCTAACCTGCTTGGTGTTGGTCTAAGCGGCGGGATGTGCGATTTTGGCGAAGGTGCGCCGACCGATGGCGTTTACGCCAGCGGCGAGGACGGTCTCACCTATCATAATGTCTACCCAGAGGACTATGAACGGACTGTCCGCGAGGCCGTGAGCGAATCCGGCTTTGATGATGACGTCGTGTTCTTCTGCCGTGCCGGTTTCAGTCAAAGCCCTGGGCAGGTACGGTTGTTTTGGCAAGGGGACCAGCTGGTGACGTGGGATAAATACGATGGCCTCAAGTCAGCCGTGCAGGGACTGATAGGCTCTGGGCTATCTGGCTTCACGTTGCAGCACAGTGACATTGGCGGCTATACCGACTTGGCAGTCGCTGGCATTGGCCTCACCAGGCAGCCAGAACTTCTGGAAAGGTGGGAGGAACTATCGGCGTTCACTGCTGCTTTTCGCACCCACGAAGGCGCTACTCCGGGGGTTAACGCGCAATTTTATAGCAACACCGCTAGCCTTGCGGCGTTTGACCGCAATGCGCGTTTGTTTGCTTCGCTGTTCTTTTACCGTCTGCAGCTATTTGATGAGGCCTGGCAAAAGG
>Ga0315291_10007006_pt1 | contig 13977 bp, 18 predicted proteins | sample YL17G12_20_MG_FD_203070 | JGI IMG/M metagenome (GOLD analysis project Ga0315291, IMG submission 203070) | Sediment microbial communities from Yellowstone Lake, YNP, Wyoming, USA - YL17G12_20 | ecosystem: Environmental > Aquatic > Freshwater > Lake > Sediment | place: USA: Wyoming | collected...
AAGACATGGGGAGAGTCACACAGGCCATTGGGGTACAGCTGAGCCTTTAGCCGGAGAGAAAATGCGCAACACCGGCTCCAGGCAATGCGGACAACCCACGCGCCTCCACTGGAATCCCAGCGTTCGAAAGGAGACCAACTGCCGTGCTCAATACTAACGCGCTTGCGCTCAGTGAAGCAACGATCCGCGGTCTCTTCGGGTCCGTCGCGGATTTGCCCCGAGAGATGGCAAATACGATTGCTAATATTCACTACCGGTACTTCCTGTTGCTCCTGGAAGCACGGGCATCTCCGGGATCGACGCCAGCTTCTATCAAAGGTAGCGGCTCTACTGACCGTCTAGCGGCATATGTGGAACAAACAGCCCGCGTGATTAGCGCTATCGAGGTGATAGATGATCTCTGCGTTTCGCCAGATTGACCCGGTTCAACAGCCGAGCACGTGGAAGGACGCTGTGGATTTTTTCCTTGATCTCTTCAAGTATGACATTCCGAACGCCCATCAGAAGATCGGCCTCCGCAGGATGATCGAGCGCCGATTCCGAAAGGTCGATGAGATTCCGGACCTCATTGATTTGATGAATATCTGAGTCCCCCGATTGTGCGATTGCGCCTCGGCGTGCGGCTCACGTGCACCATTCGGTCACAGAGGAAATGATGTATTACGAAGAAGACGCAAAGATCATGTCGGACCTCGCCGAGGAGATAGAGGCTCTCGGCATGCCGCTTGTCCTGTTCCGAAAGTTCAACTCTATCGTTGGCGCGATCACCGTTCAGATTGAAGATGAGCACACCTGCCCGCGAGTGGTTGATACACTCTTCAACGCCTTGGAGCAGCTTTCCGAGGAGATCAGGCAACCCGAAAGAGATACCCTTCTTGCGCTGGCGTCCGCCGGCCGTCAGATGGTCATGCAGCGCCTGCAGAAAAGAGACCGAACCGGAAAACCCGCCGGACCCTGAACCCGCGGCGGATTCATGGTTGGTGCTGTTCATCGTTCACCGATGATGCGGAAAGCCGTTATTTGGGTTGCTGGGAGGAGTGGGATCATCTACTATAGTTTGCGGAGAGGGCGGCGCTGGGGAGGATTGCCGCATCGGCCTGGATTGGGAATCCGATGCTTTCCGACACAAGGGAATTCGGAAGGTCCGTTGCGAGGCGCGGTCATGCGTCGGATAGTCAAAGGAGGCGCAAAACATGCTTGCCAAAGTCCAAAAATGGGGAAACAGTCAGGGCCTTCGCTTAAGCAGGCGGGTTCTGGAGGATGCGCGCATCTCCGTCGGGGAGAAGGTGGACGTGGCGGTTCGAGACGGCGCCATCGTAGTCGCCCCTGTCAATCGGGCGCGAGGCAAACACAGCCTGCGGCAGCTTGTGGCGCGCATCCCCAAGGAATACAGAGCGGAGGAACTGGATTGGGGAAAACCAGTTGGCAGAGAGGTCTGGTAAATGCCAGGGTACGTTCCGAAAAAGGGCGATTTCATTGCCGTTACTTTCGATCCCCAATCCGGTCACGAGCAAATGGGGCGTCGTCCGGCCCTGGTCGTCAGCAATGATCTTTTCAACAGGCATACAGGGCTGGTGATTGTATGCCCTATCACCACCACATACAAAAACTTTCCCTTTCATGTCCCCGTTGCGGGAGAGAAAAACATCCGTGGTTTCGTGATGGTAGAACAGGTGAAGTCTGTTGACTTCCGCGCGCGTGACGCCAGGCGCATCGGGAAGGCCTCCGATGGGTTGCTATCCGAAGTGCTTTCCATTCTGGATGCTTGTGTTTACTGACCATCAGACTAGAGGCTGTAGGCTTGAGGATGGAGGATCAGGACCGTTTGCGCGAGCTCCGGCTGCGGGAACTGCGGCGGGATCTCGACCTCGGCCTTGAGGATCTTCAGCATGGCGGGGCGTCCGCGGTGAGCAAAAGCACGCTCAAGGAGATCGAGGCCGAAGGCCGGAAGAAGATGGCGGCCCTCAAAGCAAAACAAGCGCCATGAGCAAACTTCGGGTTTCCGAGCACGCCAAGACTGACCTCAGCGACATCTGGTTCCATATTGCGCAGGACAACCCCACGGCGGCCTCCACACTTGCGCCGGAGAGGTTAAGAGTAGTAGTCGCGCCTCTTGTATCTACGGCGCCCCGGATTGTCCCTTGACGTGATGTAGGGGATGGCACAGTACTTTCGAGCACGCCATCTTTCGTTTTTTCCACGCCGGCGAGCTGTTCCTTCGCCTTTGCCGCAATCAGAACGGCATTCCATCCTTGCCGAAGACCTGCTTTACTTTGACCATTGGAACCATTCCGGGGTATAATTCAACGCTATGCCACTCCGGCTTGAGAAACAGATTTGGCGCCAAGGAGGTCGACTGAATCTCCCCCGGTTCGATGCCCCCCTGGAACTCACACCCGAACTCTGCCTCGAAATCGGGGATAGATCTTCCGGGTCTTAACAGGGTCATTTTGAAATCAGCCTTGCTGATGGCTTGCCCGGTATCGTTGCGCAGAGTCAGGTTAAGATGCCTCTCTCGGAGAAACATGCTGTCCGCTTTCCTGAACTCAGCCGCCAGAACACGCAATGAGCGCGCACTCTTTTCTGGGTTGTACTTAACAAGTTCCGCTTCGGTTTCTCTGAGCTTCCCCTCCAATTCTTGGATACGCAAACGCAAAGTGGAGATAGTCTCGTCCATCCTAGTATTCGCCTCTTTCTCCACCTTCTGAGTCCTAGTGTTCGCCTCTTGATCCGCTTTCAGACCTTCATTTTCAGTACGCAATGCCTTGTTGTCTTTAGAGAGCCGCTTAACCTCCATCCTCAATTCATTGACCTGGTTCTGTAAATCGGACGGTTTTTCGCGTTGTCCTGCCGTGACCCAGAAAGTCGCGATCTGATTGAGAGGGATCCTCTTCGCCAGATACTCGCCTTTCGCAAGCACATATGAAGTTCCAAAGTACTCCAAAGATTGGGCAGAGATAACACTATTGTCTTTCATGCAAACCCTGACCGATGGCCCGGGAAGGGGTGCCGGCTCGGAAGGGACCGGCGGCGCGGAAAGGACAGGTGACGTTACAAGCAAGAAACACACGAACGCAGATGCTCGTTTCATGGTAATGCCTCCATTTTGTCTTTCGTATCAGCGCAACAGCATCCGACCGGTTATCCGTCCGGCGGCGCACTCCCCCGGAGCCCGTCTCTGTTTCACCGGCTGGCTTTATCTTCCGCACTCGGGCGGGGGAAGTCAAGAGCAAACGCGTTTGTTGCGCCGTGGCCTTTGCCCCGCGCGTGGTCGGCATCGAGGCCAGCTACACCGGCCGCTTCCTGCGCGATATACTGCGCCTTACCCGTTGAGGGTCCAGCCTTCGCGGTACTTCCGGCGCAGGAGATCGTTGCCCTCCGCGCTGTTGGTGACGCGGCCCTGGGCGCCGTCGTAGTCGAGTTTCTTGCCGACGCGGTAGGCCACGAGCCCCAGCATCATCATTTCCATCTTTGTGCCGGCGTAATCGAAATCGCAGGAAGTCTTGAGATTGCCCTTGCAGGCCTTGAACCATTCCTCGGGGAAGCCGCCGAGGGGAGGGATCAACTCTTTCTTCGTGCGCCGCTTGAAGTAGGTCAGGTCCGCGTCCTTGCCGTAAGGGTACAGGATGCGTTTTTCAAAATCCGCGACAACGAAGCCCTGACTTCCCTTGAACATGACGCCGTGATCTATCCTGTTCAGGTCAATGAATTCCGCGGGCGCGGAAGGCATGTCGCCGCCCTGGTGCCAGGAGACCTGAATGGCGGGACGCCAGTCGTTGGCGGGAAGCTCGAAGGTGGCCTTGAGCTTGACGGGAGTCACTTCCGGGTTGAATGGGTCGCCCGTGGCCTCGGCGGAAACCGGCAGGCCGCCGTCTATGGCGTTCCAGGCGAGGTCCATGGTATGGCTGCCCATGTCGCCGACCTGGCCGCTTCCGAAGTCCCAATACATGTTCCACTGCAGGCAATTCGCGCCGGGCCCGCCTGAAAAGTAGCCCGGATTGTAGGGGTGAAAGGGCGAAGGTCCGATCCAGAGATCGTAGTGCAGAGTTTTGGGCGGCGTGCCTTCGGCGGGCAAATAGCCGGGCCTGCGGATCTGGCGATCGCCCCAGGCGTGCACGGCCTTCAATTCGCCGATGGCCCCGTCTCTGATCATCTCGCGCACGCGGTTGAAATTCTCTATGGCGTGACGCTGGGTGCCGTGCTGGGTCGCCAGTTTGCTCTTGTTCTTGAGATAGGCGGCGCGGGCGACTCGCACTTCTTCCACGCAGTTGCCCAGCGGCTTTTCGCAATAGACGTGCAGCCCGCGGTTCATCGCCCAGGTGGCCACGAAAGCGTGCGTGAAGTCCGGGGTGCAGCAGACCACGGCGTCCAGGTCCTTCTGCTCGAGGCACTTGCGCCAGTCCACGTAGGGTTTGGCCTTGGGGAACTCCCGTGCGGCGAAGGCCATGTTGTCTTCATTGACGTCGCAGATCGCCACGACGTTTTCGCTGTGGAGACTGGCATAATGGGCCTCGGCCCGGCCATAGGCGCCGATGAGGGCGATGTTGAGCTTGTTGCTGGGCGCGTTCGCGCCGAGGAGTGTGCCGCTGGGCAGAATGAGCAATCCCACTCCGGCCGCCGCTGTGGATTTGAGGAACTGGCGTCGCTGAAAGGTCTTTGTCTTCATTATCGTTTTCCCCCTTTTGTGTTGGTTTAGCGTGGATCCGACAGGTCGTCTTCGACGGGTGACGTTCCCGCGGAGCCCGCCTGCGTTTCACCGGCTGGGTTCATATTCCACGCTTGGGCCGGAGAGGTCAAGAGCAATCGCGCCTCTTGCGCCGCAGCCCTCCGGATTGTCCCTTGTGGTGATGCAGCCGATCGCGTCGTGGAGGGCGGCTCTTGCGAAATGAGTGGCGTGGGCTTTCCTGCCTGCGAAAGCTTATGAGAACAGGGCAAAACGCAGGCTGGAAAGCCCGCGCCACTCATTCTCCCAAAACAAATGTGTCATTTCGCAAGACCCTCCCGTGGAGGCGACGGCTGTCATTTCTCCCTATTCTCTCCGGGTCTCTGTGTGATATCTTCTTTCAGGCCACAGAGACTTTCCCGATGAATCCTTCCTCCCCTCAAACCCCTTGTTGTCCTGGTTGCGGACGTCCCGTGCGGCCGGGCCGGGACCGCTGCGTATGGTGCGGGGCGGACTGCTCGAGCCTGGCGCAGCCCGAAACGCATCCCCGCTGCGCCGTCTGCCGGACGGAGCTTGGCAAGCATACCAGCGGCGAGTGGACGGTGCATCTGTGCGGGGAGGGTCACGGTATATGGATGACGACACCGGTTCTCGAGCGGTTCGAGAGATTCCATGAATCGGTGAGGCCGCAAGGCAGAAAGAGCGCCAAAGCGAATGGGGCGGATGGATCTGAATCAAACGAGCGGGAGGGAGTGTCCATGAGCGACCCGCGCCCTCCCGCGTTCCCCGAAGGCGTGCAGGACGCGACGGTGGAATACCGTCCCTGTCCGGAGTGCGGGCAGGCGATGGCCCGCCGAGCCTACAGGAAGATCTCCGGGGTGATCGTGGACGCCTGCCTGGGCCACGGCGTATGGTTCGACGCGGGGGAGTTCGAGCGGGTGGCGGAGTTCCTGCGCGCCGGGGGGATCGAAGCCAGCCGGAAGTTTGAGGCCCTTTCCGCGGCCCGGCGGGAGAGGTTGATGCGGGACCTCGGGTTTTTCAGGCATCTGCCCAAGTACGGCTCGCATTTCTTTTGATCATCTTGCAGCATCAGCCGCCACCGGAGCCCTCCGCCTTCAGATCCATCAGGAGGGATCATGCTCTATCCGCCTCTTCTCCGGGAACCTGAATCTCCACCGGCCCGGTGATGGGGTTTACGCCGCCCATCTGGCCAAGTCCAAACAGATCCTGGAGAAACTCACCCTTCCAGAGCCACCTGTGTCATCATGATACGCATAATGGCAGATAGGAAAGACACTGTGTCTTCATAGCCCACATTCTCATCTCCGTCTTCTCCGTGGCCCGACCGCAGCCGGTGTCATATACTGCTGAGAGAAGAGACTTTGCGCCCAATGCGCTTCATGCGTTTGCCTCTGGCACACAATCTGCTCCTTCCTATGGGGGATTAGTTTATCCGCGAGGCGGGCATGGTCTCGCCTTGCCCTCTCAAAACATGGAAGGAGGTCACAATCGATGAATCTGAAGCCACTTGGCGATCGCGTTTTGGTCAAACGGAGTGATGAGGCCGACGAGAAGTCGGCAGGGGGTATCATCATCCCCGACACAGCGAAGGAAAAGCCGCAGCGGGGCAAAGTCGTCTCCGCGGGGCCCGGCACCATGAAGGAAGACGGCACCCGCACTCCGCTGGATGTGAAAGCGGGGGATGATGTGCTTTTCGGGAAGTACTCCGGCTCCGAGATCAAGCTGGACGGCGAAGAGTACCTGATCATGCACGAGAGCGACATTCTGGGTGTGTTGACGAAGTAAACGGGCCCCCCCGTTTCAGGAGCCGGCGCAGTCTTGCGCAAAGGGGTGGTCCCAGGGGGATAACCGGGGGCGCCCCGTGAATTCCAAGAAAGAGGAAGAATCCAACAATGGCTAAACAAATGCTCTACGGCGACGATGCACGCCAGGCAATATTGAGGGGTGTGAAAGCCCTGTCCAAGGCGGTCAAGGCCACCCTGGGCCCCAAGGGCCGGAACGTGGTTCTGGACAAGAAATTCGGCGCGCCGGGCGTCACCAAGGACGGCGTGACCGTGGCAAAGGAAATCGAACTCAAGGATCCCTTTGAGAACATGGGCGCCCAGATGGTGCGCGAGGTTGCCAGCAAGACCAGCGACGTGGCGGGCGACGGCACCACCACCGCCACCGTGTTGGCCGAGGCGATCTATTCCGACGGCGTGCGCAACATTGCCGCCGGCGCCAACCCGATGTCCCTGAAGCGGGGCATTGATCTGGCCGTCACCAAGATTATCGAAGCCCTGGCCAAGGCCAGCAAGCCCACCCGCGACCACGAGAAGATCTCCCAGGTGGCCGCCATCTCCGCCAACAACGACAAGATGATCGGCAAGTTGATCGCCGATGCCATGGACAAGGTCGGCAAGGACGGCGTGATCACGGTCGAAGAGGCCAAGGGGATGGAGACCGAGCTGGACGTGGTCGAAGGCATGCAGTTTGACAAGGGCTACGTCTCGCCCTACTTCGTCACGAACGCCGAGAAGATGGAAACGGTGTTCGAGGACGCCTATATCCTTATCTATGACAAGAAGATCTCGGGGATGAAGGACCTGCTTCCCGTGCTGGAGCGCGTGGTGCAGCAGGGCAAGCCGCTGCTGATCGTCGCCGAGGACGTGGAGGGCGAGGCCCTTGCGACCCTGGTGGTGAACTGCCTGCGGCGCACGCTGCAGGTCTGCGCGGTCAAGGCGCCCGGTTTCGGCGACCGCCGCAAGGCCATGCTCGAGGACATCGCCACGGTCACGGGCGGCCAGGTGATCAGCGAGGAAGCCGGCCACAAACTGGAGAACACCGACCTCACCATGTTGGGCCACGCCAAGCGAATCACGGTGGACAAGGACAACACCACCATCGTGGAAGGCGGGGGCAAGAAGGCCAACATTGACGGCCGCATCGGCCAGATCAAGGCCCAGATCGAGGAAACCACTTCGGACTATGACCGCGAGAAGCTGCAGGAGCGGCTGGCCAAGCTGGCCGGCGGCGTGGCGGTGGTCCGTGTGGGCGCCGCGACCGAGGTCGAGATGAAAGAAAAGAAGGCCCGCGTGGAGGATGCCCTGCACGCGACCCGCGCCGCGGTGGAGGAAGGCATTGTCGCCGGCGGCGGCGTGGCTCTGATCCGGGCGATGAAGTCCCTCGAAGGGCTCGAGGGCGTTGACGAAGACGAGACCGTGGGCGTGGACATCGTCCGCAAGGCCCTCTTGTGGCCGGCCCGCTCGATAGCCGAGAACGCCGGCGAGGAAGGCTCGATCATCGTGGAGAAGATCAGGTCGGCCAAGGGCAACACGGGCTTCGACGCCAACACGGGCGAGATGGTGGATATGGTGGAGCGCGGGATCATTGATCCGACCAAGGTCACGCGTTCGGCGCTTCAGAACGCCGCGTCGGTCGCGGGGCTTCTGCTCACGACCGAATGCCTGGTCACCGAGCTTCCCGAACCGAAGGAACAGATGCCCGGCGGCCACGGGCACGGCATGGGCGGCGGGATGGACTACTAAGGCGCGCACTGCATGAGGACTATGACGAATGGCGCTAGGACGTGGGATTCAAGGCTTAGCGCCATTCGTTTTATCCCCGGCTTTCGGGCTGTGCATGATACGTGGGGCGCGTCGAAGCATTGCCTCCAACGGGATTGAACGGGCATGGCGAGATACCTATACGGTGGCATAACCGACCAAAAAAGGGCGGCGGTGCGACGGCAACGCGATGCGGAGGTTCTCTGCCAGGAACAACGCTGGCGCGGGGCGATGTATCTGCTTGGTTACGCTGTCGAGTGCAATCTGAAGGCCCGTCTCATGGAAAAACACGGCGCGAGAACCATTGAGGAACTCGAAGAGAAACTATCGAGGAGATTCGAAAAAGACGTGCGATTGACTGGACGATCGGGACACAACATTGGTGAAATGCTTGATATGCTCGATGGAGCGCGAGGAAAAATGGATGCCGGGGTCCGTCAGGCGTTTGGCCAATGCGCGCGGTGGCGCACAGACTGGCGGTACGACCCAAAGGAAGGCAACAAGACTGAATGTGAAGAGTTTTTCGAGGCCAGTGAGCGAGTTCTGAGGTTCATCGCCCGCAGCACATAAGGGAAAGGAGGCCTGAAATGCAGAGTGATAAAGCCTTGTTGGAAAAAATCGAAACGATTTTGCGGGCTCATTTCCCCAAAGATACTGTTGATGTTTCGTTGAGCGGCATCCGCGACAATATCCACGTGATGGTTGTCTCTCGCGCGTTCGACCCTTTGACGGAGCGGCAGAAACAGGAATACCTTTGGGACCTGATTGACAAAAGCGATCTGACGAAGAAGCAGAAACTCCGTATTTCGCTGATACTGCCCGTAAGTACCGCGGAACTGAAATGAATGCCGTAGAATCAAACGCCTCTGTTCTTGAGAGAATGGCCCGGGTCGTGGAGAAGGTGAAAGACAGACTCCTTCGCGTTGCCGCGGCGCTCGAAAAGGCCGGTGTTCCTTATGCCGTGGCCGGAGGGAACGCGGTTGCCGCATGGGTGGCCACGGTGGATGAGATGGCCGTGCGCAACACGCGCGACGTGGACGTGCTGCTGAACCGCCGCGATCTGGAGCGCGCGAAGCAGGCGCTCGAAGCGGCCGGATTCGTTCTTGAACACGTGGCGGGCGTGGACCTCTTTCTCGACGGGGCCACGGCCAAGGCCCCTGACGCGGTGCGCGTGGTGTTTGCGGGGGAAAAAGTAAGGCCGGAATATGAACTGGCCGCTCCCGGCATGGATCAGACTGAGATCATCGCGGAAGGATTGCGCGTGATCGCGCTCGACGCCCTCCTGCGCATGAAACTGACGAGTTTTAGACGAAAGGACCAGGTACACCTCCTGGATCTCATCGGGGTGGGCCTGGTGGGCGAGAAGAACCTGGCCGATCTTCCCCCCGCGTTGGCTGACCGCCTTCGCGAGCTTCTGCAAGACCGCCTGGGATGAAAGGAACCATCATGGCAGGCAACGTAATAGGAATTGACTTGGGCACGACGAATTCGTGCGTGGCGATCATGGAAGGCGGGGAACCCGTCGTGATAGCGAACTCCGAAGGGGCCCGGACCACGCCCTCCGTGGTGGCATACACCGACTCGGGCGAGCAGCTGGTGGGGCAGGTGGCGAAGCGCCAGGCCATCACCAACCCCAAGCGGACCGTTTTCTCCATCAAGCGCTTCATGGGCCGCAAGTTCGACGAGGTGCCCTCGGAATGCAAGATCGTTCCCTACGAGGTGTTCCGCTCCGCCAACGGCGATGCCGCGGTGAGGATTGACGGCCAGACCCTCGCTCCGCCGGAGGTCTCCGCCCGGATCCTTCAAAAGATGAAGCAGACCGCCGAGGACTACCTCGGTCACAAGATCACCCAGGCCGTTGTCACCGTGCCGGCCTACTTCAACGACTCGCAGCGCCAGGCCACCAAGGACGCCGGGAAGATCGCCGGTCTCGAGGTGCTGCGCATCATCAACGAGCCGACAGCCGCGGCGCTGGCCTATGGCCTGGACAAGAAGGGCGAGGAGAAGATCGCCGTGTTCGATCTGGGCGGCGGCACCTTCGACATCTCGATCCTCGAACTCGGCGAAGGAGTCTTCGAGGTCAAGAGCACCAACGGCGACACGCACCTGGGCGGCGACGACATTGACCATTTGGTGATTGACTATCTGGCCACCGAGTTCAAGAAGGACACCGGGATTGATCTTCGCAACGACCAGCAGGCTCTGCAACGCCTCAAGGAAGGGGCGGAGAAAGCCAAGTGCGAGCTCTCCACCACCCAGCAGACCGACGTCAACCTGCCGTTTATCACGGCCGACCAGTCCGGTCCCAAGCATCTGAACATCAAGCTGACCCGCGCCCAGCTGGAGCGGCTCATGGCCTCTCTGCTCGAGCGCTGCAAGCAGCCGTGCCTCAACGCGATGAAGGACGCCGGCCTTTCCAAGGAAGAGATTGACGAGGTGATCCTGGTGGGCGGCTCCACCCGCATCCCGATGGTGCAGCAGATGGTGCGGGACCTGTTCGGCAAGGAGCCCAACCGGAGCGTCAACCCGGACGAGGTGGTGGCGGTGGGCGCGGCGATCCAGGGCGGCGTGCTGGCGGGGGACGTCAGCGACGTCCTGCTGCTCGACGTGACGCCGCTTTCGCTCGGCATTGAAACGCTCGGCGACGTTTATGACGTTCTGATCCCGCGCAATACCACCATCCCCACGCAGAAAAAACGCGTGTACTCGACGGCCTCGGACAACCAGCCCGCGGTGACCATCAAGGTTTACCAGGGCGAACGCCAGATCGCCTCGGCCAACCGGACACTGGGCGAGTTCAACCTCGAGGGCATTCCGCCCGCCCCCCGCGGCGTTCCGCAGATCGAGGTGACCTTCGATATTGACTCGAACGGCATCGTTCACGTGTCGGCGCGGGACCTGGGCACCGGCAAGGAACAGAAGATCCGGATCGAATCCTCGTCGGGTCTGGACGAGAGCCAGATCGAGCAACTGGTCCGCGACGCCAAGGAGCACGAGGTGGAAGACCGCAAGCGCAAGGAAGAGGCCACCACCCGCAACCAGGCCGAATCGCTGGTGTACTCGGTGGAGCGTTCTCTGGCCGAGTACAAGGACAAAATCTCCTCGGCGGACGTGAAAAAGATCGAGGAGGAAATCGCCGGGGTGAAAAAAGCCCTTGAAAGCGGATCGGCGGATGAGATAAAAGCACGCATGGATCGCCTGAACAAGGCGTCCCACAAGATATCGGAAGTCCTTTACAAGCAGGCTTCCGCTGCGCAGGGGCAGCCCCAGCCCGAAGCCGCGGCCTCAGCCGGGGGCAAGAAGGAAGCGCAGGCGAAGCCCGGCGGCGACGAGGAAATCCTCGACGCAGAGTTCGAGGTAGAGGACGACAAGAAGTAGATGCCAGGAAGGGACGGAGCTTGATGATTCATGACGTGCAGCATCTCATGCTAGCGAAAAGAGGCAAGTATTTATTGGTGAATTCGATCGCGCGCCGTGTTCGAGCCCTCCAGAGCGGCAGCAAGCCCCTTGTGCCGCGCCATGACATTGACCTTCTGGAAACCGCTATGGAGGAATTCCGGCAGGGCAAGATTCTCGTGAAGTCCCGCAAGGAAGAGAACCCGGTGGTTGATGCGGACATGACCGCTGAGTAATCCTCCCCCAGAGAGGGTGAAGACCCGATTCCTCCTTTGTTTGCAGGGTTTGCCGCCAGGGACCTGGCCCGGCATTTCCGTGATGTCCCTTGCTTTCTCCCCTGGGTGCTTGCAATTCTATCCGCGTGGAGCCCTTTTCCCCGGCCGGTGTGCTGCGGGCCGACGAATTCCCACGGCATTCTGGTTCACGGCCTGGAAAGGGGAGACCGTCATGAAAAGGAGCTATCTACCCTGAATCGCTCCACGAGAAAAGAGAGGAGCGCACTCATTGAAACAGATCACCCGCAGGGAATTCGTCCGGGAAGCAGCGGTTTCGGCGGCCGCGGTGAGCCTTGTGTCGTGTTCGCTGTCCGCCAAAGCCGAGCAGAAAAGCCCCAAGCGCCCGAACCTGGTCTTCGTGTTTCCCGACGAGTTCCGCAAGCAGGCCATCGGGTTCATGAAGCAGGACCCCGTCATCACGCCCCATCTCGACCGGTTTGCCGCCGAGAGTCTGGTGCTCACCGACGCGGTCAGCAACAGGCCCGTCTGCAGCCCTTTCCGCGCCATGCTCCTGACGGGGAAGTACCCCTTCTCCAACGGCGTGACAACCAACTGCTGGTCGGCCACGGTGAAACATGGGATACGCCTGCGGGAATCGGAGAAATGCATCTCGGATGTTCTGCAGGACAAGGGTTATCACCTCGGCTATATCGGCAAATGGCATCTGGAAGCGCCGGAGGAACCCTATGTGTATCCCCTGGGTCCCAACAATGCATGGGATGAGTTCACTCCGCCCGGACCGCGCAGGCACGGTTTTGATTTCTGGCATTCCTATGGGTGTTGGGACGATCACCTCAAGCCCCATTACTGGAGCACGGATGCGGCGCGCAACGAGTCCAAGGTGGTGGAGGAGTGGTCCCCCAAGCACGAAGCGGACGTGGCGATTTCGTACATCCAGAACCGCGATGGAAAGCAGCGCGATCCCGGCAAACCCTTTGCCCTTTTCCTCTCGATGAACCCGCCGCACATGCCCTGGGGCAAAGTGCCGCAGAAATACGTCGAGATGTATGGTGAGAAAACCTGCGAAGAACTCCTCACCCGGCCCAACGTGGATCTGTCCGCGCCGGCCGCCGCCCCCGCCAGGAAATGGGCCAGGCATTACTTCGCCGCTGTGACCGGCGTGGACGAGCAGTTCGGCCGCATCCTCCAGAGCCTGAAGCAGGAAGGACTCGAGGAGAACACCATCGTCGTTTTCACCTCCGACCACGGCGAGATGATGGGAAGCCACGGCCTGATGTACAAGAACTGGTGGTACGAGGAATCCATGGGAATCCCCTTCCTGATCCGGTGGCCTGGCCGCATCCCGCCCCGCCGCGACAACCTTCTCTTGAGCGTGCCGGACATGATGCCCACGCTGCTGGGACTGATGGGATTGGCCGATGCGATCCCCACGGCGGTGGAGGGGCGCGACTACTCGTCCCTCATGCTTGGGAAAGGGGGCACACGGTTCCAGTCCGCGCTGTACCTGAACGTGGACCCCACCGGCGCGGAAAGGGGCGCCCGCGGCGTCCGCACTTCCCGTTACACCTACGTCGTGCGGCGCGGCCAGGACGGCGGGGAGGGCGGGGACAAGGTCGAGCGGTTCCTCTACGACAACGAAAAAGACCCGTATCAGATGAAGAGCATTGCCGCCGAGTACCCCAAGCAAGCCGAGCAGCTGCACAAGGAACTGGTTTACTGGCTGGAGCGGACGCGGGATCCGGAGTTGGATCGCTTCAAGAGTATGTAGTGCGGCCTTCAGGCCGTGATTGGCAATCGGCAGTGCCAATTCTACATCCGTCATAGAGTATTGGATGATGTGGCAAACGCATTCCGAAGCATTACTATTTCGTATCAACCGCAACGCGGTTTCATATCACAGCCCAGGGTTGCGAAGCTACCCTGGGTAAACGGCATACCTCTTCCACACGAGAACCCTGTAGGGGTTCCATATTCTATGCAACCCTTACAGGGTTGGAATTTGTATTTACCTGTTTCCCAGGGTTGCGAAGCTACCCTGGGTAAACGGCATACCTCTTCCACACGAGAACCCTGTAGGGGTTCCATATTCTATGCAACCCTTACAGGGTTGGAATTT
>Ga0315291_10007007_pt1 | contig 13977 bp, 13 predicted proteins | sample YL17G12_20_MG_FD_203070 | JGI IMG/M metagenome (GOLD analysis project Ga0315291, IMG submission 203070) | Sediment microbial communities from Yellowstone Lake, YNP, Wyoming, USA - YL17G12_20 | ecosystem: Environmental > Aquatic > Freshwater > Lake > Sediment | place: USA: Wyoming | collected...
ACCTGGCTATTCTCTGCCGCGACGTGACACCAAATCGAGATTGCTTCGTCACCAGGTTCCTCGCAATACGGCTTCTCGCTTCGCGAGAAGCCTAGTTCCACTCCCTCAGGCGTACTCACCGAGTACGCCTCGGTCGCGCGCCTTGCGGGCGTGGAGCCCCGGCACTCTCGGTGCATCACCGCATTTATGGAACGGGGTACTTGGCCCCGGGCCGGAAGAACACATCCGGATGCATTATATTAGTGATATGAAGTGGGAGAAAGAGCGTTTCACGGTTATCGCCAGGGTCAGGGATACCCTGCGGCGCTGGCCCATGTTCGATCCAGGTGACCTGGTGCTGGTCGCCGTATCGGGCGGGGTGGATTCGCTGGTGCTGCTGGATGTCCTGGTGCAGCTGGCGGAGGAGGAGGGTACGACCCTGCGCGTGGTCCATGTGGACCACGGCGTACGCCCGGATTCCGGCGAGGACGCGGCCCATGTAGAGCGCGTCGCCGCCCACTATGGCCTGGGTTGCGCCCTCCGCGAGGTACGGGTGCCGGAGACGACGGGCAAGAGCCCCGAGGAAAGGCTGAGGGAAGCACGCTACGGCGCATTCCACGAGGAACTCGAGAACAGCGGGGCAGCGCGACTTGCCACCGGCCATACCGCCGACGACCGCGTGGAGACCCTGCTCCTGCGCCTCATCACCGGCGCCGGACCGCGAGGCCTCGGATCAATCCCACCGCTGCGGCTTCCCTTCGTCAGGCCTCTTATCCGTGTATGGAGGCGTGAGATCGAGGCATACGCCCCGTTCCTGCCCTTCCCACCGCGGCTCGATCCCACCAACCTGGACACCTCCATCCCGCGCAACCGCATCCGCCACCGGCTGCTCCCCTTGCTGGAGGAGGAATACAACCCGTCCGTAAAGCGGGTGCTGTTGGGTGAGGCGGAGATGCTCGCATCGCTGGCGGAGATCGTAGATGAGCTCACGATGGAGGCAGAGGATATGGACGTTTCGGCTACCGCCAGGGGAGACGAGATCGACGTGGAGGGGCTGCGCTCCCGTCCGCTGGCGGTGCGGCGCGAGGTCATCGCGGCTTCCCTGCGGCGCCTGGGGCTGGAACCCGGTTTCGACCTGGTGGAGGACATCCGCGGCAAGCTCCTGGATATCGAGGGCAATTCCCGCCTCGACCTCGCGCCGGGGTTATCCGCCCGCCGGGTGTACGACCGTATCGTCCTCGGCCCCAGGCCGTCGCAAGCGCCCACACCGGAGATAGATATACCCGGCGAGGGGTCGCATCTCCTTCCCGGGCTGGGCCTGCGGCTCGAGGTGAGTACGCGCCCCCGCGGCGAAGAGGATCCCCGCGAGGCCGTGGGAGGCCCCTGCAACGCCTGGCTGGACGCGGACCGTCTTTCCTTCCCCCTGCGGGCGAGGGGGGTCCGTGCCGGTGACCGCTTCCATCCCCTGGGCGCGCCGGGCAGGCGCAAACTGCAGGATTTCCTGGTGGACTGGAAGGTCCCACGCGAGGACAGGGCACGGATTGTGGTCATCGAGTCCGCCGGGGAGATCGCCTGGGTCGTGGGCATGCGCATCGACGAGAGGTTCAAGGTACGAAAGGAAACCGTACGCGTGGTAGTGCTCGAGGTGACGCAGCAGGAGGGCGGCGAAACGGCGCGGTGGCCGGAGTTTCAGGCGGAGGGAAGCGAAGACGATAAAATATAGGACGGCCCGCGGCGCGCACCGCGCGTGGCCTGCAGCCTATATAAGGATGCCGCGAAGGGTCTCCGCCGGCTGCGGCGATACGTCCGCAAGAAAAAAGGGAACGGCAGAGCGAGGCGGAAAAGGGGCGGCCGGGGTTGAGATAGGTCAGGTGCCGGCCACGGCGACTGGAGGATAATCTGGTCATGGACTCAGGGATAGCGAGACCGCTCATCAGCCGGGAGGAGATAACAGCCCGGACCGCTGAGATGGCGGCGGAGATAACCCGGGATTACCTGGATCGGGAACTGGTCATGGTCGGCGTGCTCAAGGGCGCGTTCGTATTCCTGGCCGACCTGGCGCGGCAGGTGGAGCTGCCGGTGGAGATAGATTTTGTGGCCGTCTCCAGCTATGGGGCGGACACGGAATCGTCGGGAGTGGTGAAGATAGTAAAGGACCTTGACCTGGAGATAGAAGGCAAAGACGTTCTCCTGGTGGAGGACATCGTGGACACCGGCTTGACCCTGAAATACCTCACCGGCATGCTGCGCGAGAGGGGTCCTTCATCGGTGGAGGTATGCGCCTTGCTTAACAAACCCGACGCGCGTAAGGTTGATATCGAGGTCAGATATTGCGGCTTTGACGTGCCCCCCCTGTTCGTGGTCGGCTACGGGCTGGACTACGCCGAGAGGTACCGACAACTGCCTTATGTGGGGGTACTGCAGGAAAAGGAAGGGAGCAGCGGGACAAGTTGAACATGGGAAACAAGAGGCTGTGGAGAACGGCCATCTTCTACCTGATAATAGTCTTTGTCGTCATCCTGGTGTGGACCAAATCCCCGAGCATCTTCGGCAACGACAAGACCAAGAGCTTGAGCTGGTTCGAGGACAAGCTGGCGGCGGGCGAGATAGCCACGGTCACCGTCAAGGACAAGGACCATATCGTCGAGGGCGCCCTGGCTTCGGGCGAGGAATACGAGGCGAGCTTCGCGACCGACTACACCGACGAACTGGTGAACGAGATAAACGAGTACCGGGACCTGGCGGATTCCGAGGACTCCGAGGTGGCCCAGCAGTACGCCGCCTACAAGGAACTGGACCTCAAGGTGGACAACCAGGGAGGATTCGACCTCCTGGGCATCGTCCTCAACCTCCTTCCCTTCATCCTCATCATCGTGCTCTTCTTCTTCCTCTTCCAGCAGATGCAGGGAGGGGGCAACAAGGTGATGTCTTTTGGCAAGAGCCGCGCCAAGGTGATTACCAAGGAGCAGACGCGCGTGACCTTCAAGGACGTGGCCGGCGTGGAAGAGGCCGTGGAGGAGCTGGAGGAGATAAGGGATTTCCTGGCCAACCCGGCCAAGTTCCAGGCCCTGGGGGCCAAGATCCCCAAGGGCGTCCTGCTCTACGGCCCCCCCGGTGCGGGAAAGACGCTCCTGGCGCGGGCGGTGGCCGGCGAGGCGGAAGTCCCGTTCTTCTCCATCTCGGGTTCCGACTTCGTGGAGATGTTCGTGGGCGTGGGCGCATCGCGCGTGCGCGACCTCTTCGAGCAGGCCAAGGCATCCGCCCCGGCCATCATCTTCATGGACGAGATAGACGCCGTGGGACGGCACCGCGGGGCGGGACTGGGTGGCGGCCACGACGAGCGCGAGCAGACCCTCAACCAGCTCCTGGTGGAGATGGACGGCTTCGACATGAAGACCGGGGTCATACTCATCGCCGCCACCAACCGGCCGGACATCCTGGATCCCGCCCTACTCAGGCCGGGTCGCTTCGACCGCCAGATCGTCGTGGACCGGCCGGACCTCAACGGGCGTGTCGACATCCTCAAGGTGCACACCCAGGACAAACCCCTGGCCGACGACGTGGACCTGGAGGTCCTGGCGCGGCGCACTCCGGGCTTTACCGGCGCCGACTTGGCCAACCTGGTCAACGAGGCCGCCCTCCTCTCCGCGCGCCACAACAAGAAGAAGCTGGACATGGAGGAGATGGAGGAGTCCATCGACCGGGTGATAGCGGGTCCGCAGCGCCGCACCCGCCTTATCAGCGACAAGGAGAAGGAGATCATCGCCTACCACGAGACCGGCCACGCCCTGGTGGCACACCTGCTGCCCAACGCGGACCCGGTGCACAAGATCTCCATCATCCCGCGAGGCCAGGCCCTGGGTTACACCCTCACCCTGCCTTTGGAGGACAAGTACCTGGTCACCAAGAGCGAACTGGTGGATGAGCTGGCCATGCTCCTGGGGGGACGGGTGGCGGAGGAGATGATCTTCTCGGAGCTCACTACCGGAGACCAGAACGACATCGAGAAGGCCACCAAGCTGGCCCGTAAGATGGTCTGCGAGTTCGGCATGAGCGAGAAGCTGGGACCGCTGACCCTGGGGCAGAAGCAGGGCGAGGTCTTCCTGGGGCGCGATTTCACCACCCATCAGGACTACAGCGACCGCATCGCCTACGAGATCGACCAGGAGATAAGGCGGCTGGTGGAGGAGGCCTACGAGCGCGCCGGGGGCATCCTCAGGAATAGCAGGGAGAAACTGGATACCATCGCCAGGGCGCTCATCGAGCGCGAGACCCTGGAGAAAGAGGAACTCCTGGCCCTTCTCGAGGGCAGGGAGATGGCGGTCGCTCCCGCACCGCCCAAGGCGGCCAAGTCAGATGAGATCCCCGAGAAGGAACAGGAGAAGGTGCGGCCCCCTTCCCCCATCAAGGGGAGGCCCCTGCCGCAGCCCGAGTAGATGGGGTCAGCCGTTTAAAAGACACATTTTAAGGAACCTTTACCTGATTGCTGTTCACGTCAATGAATATGTGTCGTTTGAACGGCTGATCCCATCTTAGCGATTCGTTGGGAGTAGTGTCCCATGTCCGGGGCTGACCCCATTGCGATATAATATGCGGGAAACCAGCGAAGGAGGAAAGAAGTGGATAGGGAGAAGATAAAACAAGGTGTGCGCATGCTCCTCGAGGGGGTGGGGGAGGACCTGGAGCGTGAGGGCCTCAGGGACACCCCGCAACGCGTGGCCAAGATGTACGAGGAGATACTGTGCGGCATGGACATAAACCCCTCGACCGTCATCCAGGCCATGTTCATGGAGGAGCACGAGGAGATGATCGTGGTCAAGGACATCCCCCTCTACTCCGTCTGCGAGCATCACCTCATGCCTTTCCTGGGCAAAGCCCACGTGGCCTATATCCCTGGTCCCGAAGGCCAGATCACCGGCATCAGCAAGCTGGCACGGGTGGTTGATGTGCTCTCCAAGCGGCTCCAGGTGCAGGAGAGGCTCACCACCGATGTGGCCGACACCCTGGTCAAAGCCCTGCAGCCGCGCGGCGTGCTGGTGGTCATCGAGGCGGAACACCTGTGCATGTCCATGCGCGGGGTGAAGAAGCCCGGGACCCTCACCATCACCTCCGCGGTCAGAGGCACCTTCCACACCAACGCGGCTTCCCGGGCGGAGGCCATATCCCTCATCCGGCAGAGGAGCTGAGGGCCCGGTATGCGGTTCAACCCCCGCTTCCTCGACGTGGACGACATGAGCGAGGCTTACGCGCGCCTCGACGAACTGAGGCCGAGCGAACAAGGCAGGGCCATCATGGCCCCCAAGATGGTCAGCCGCGTCGTGCGCGTGGACAACGTGGATACCAAGGCCGCCAACATCCTCAAGCAGAACATGCTCTCCATAGGGGGAGAGGTATCGCTGCCGCGCGAGGTCTTCGATTACGGGGGGGTGAAGGTCTCGGCGGTCATCTCGGGGAACCTGAAGCATTACAAGTTGTTGATCTCCAAGCTGAAGAGGCAGCCCTTCGGACTCAAGGCCCTGGCGTCGGAACTGGAGCGGCTCCTGCGGTCCTCCCTGATGGAGGACAAGCGCTGTCTGCAGCTGGGGGGCAGGGAATACGACCTGAACCAGCGCACCCTGGTCATGGGGGTGGTGAACGTGACGCCGGATTCCTTCTCCGACGGCGGCCGTTTCGCAGGCGCGCAAACGGCCGTAGAGCACGCCCTGCGCCTGGTGGAAGAGGGCGCGGACATCCTGGACATCGGCGGCGAATCCACCCGCCCCGGCTCGGACTTCATCACCCTGGACGAGGAACTGCACCGGGTGATGCCGGTCCTCGAGGAGGTGCTGGACCGCGTCACCGTGCCCATGTCCATCGACACCACCAAGGCCGAGGTGGCGCGCCAGGCACTGCAGGCGGGATGCGCCATGGTGAACGAGATAAGCGCCATGCGCCTGGATGAGGAGATGCTCCCCCTGGTGGTGGAGGAGGGTGTGCCCTTCTGCCTCACGCACATGCAGGGCATGCCCAAGGACATGCAGGCGGAGCCCCACTACGAAGACGTCATCGGGGAGATCACCGCATTCCTGCGGGAGCGTGCAGAGACGGCCAGGGAAGCGGGGGCCGACCCGGCCGCCATCATGGTGGACCCGGGCATCGGTTTTGGGAAGACCCTCCAGCACAACCTGGAGATCATCCGCCGCCTGAACGAGTTCAAGTCCCTGGGGTACACGCTCGTGCTTGGCACCTCGCGTAAGAGCTTCATCGGGAGGATACTGGACCTCCCCGCGGACGACAGGGTCGAGGGCACGGCAGCCAGCGTGGCGCTGGGGATAGCCAACGGCGCGGACATCGTGCGGGTGCACGATGTTGCGGAGATGGTCCGCGTCACCCGGGTGGCGGATGCCATCGTGGGCAAGGGATAAGGAGTGAGGCGAATTGGGTAGAGCCCAGAAGTTGAAGCAGCAGCGTAAAGAGGACCAGGAGAAGCGCCAGCAGGAGGAGAGGAAAGAGACCTGGCGCAAGGTGATCATCGTCGTCGCCTCCCTCCTGACCATAGGGGTGACCGTGTTCCTCATCCTCCTGGTCAACGAGTTGAAAAAAGACGAGGAGGGGAAAGCAGGGGAACCGAAGATCACCGCCGAGATGGTCATCGAGACCACCAAGGGTGAGATCGTCATCGGCCTCTACGGCGATGATACGCCTCTGACCGTCCAGCACATCACCGACCTCGTGAACCGGGGGTTCTATGACGGCCTCCTGTGGTACCGGGTGGAGGACTTCGTAGTCCAGACCGGGAGCCATTACCAATCATTGGTAGCCGAGTCGCAGGGCGCGGAGCCGGACCAGACGCGGCTGCAGGAAGCGATGACGGCCGACCAGGAGGTGGGGGTGGTCATGGACGAGGTCGAGTTCTCCAACCTGCGGGGAGCCGTGGGCATGGCCAAGCCCTCTGACCCCCAGACCCAGCTGCCCCAGGCCAATTCGGCCACCACGGATTTCTACATCCTCAAGACCGATACCACACAACTCGACCAGTATTTCGCCATCTTCGGCAAGGTGGTGTCGGGAATGGAAGTGGTGGACTTGTTGGAGTCAACCGATGTCCTGATCTCTGCCACGATAAGAGAGAAATAACATGGCCCTTACGGCAAAGATCGTCATCTCCGGGCTCAAGGCCTTTGCCTATCACGGCTGCACGCCGCGGGAGAAAAAGGAGGGCCAGGAGTTCACCTTCGACATCGAGCTGGAGTACGATGCCGCAAGGGCGGTGGCCGGGGACGACCTGGCCGAGGCCGTTGATTACGACCGCTTGACCTCGGAGGTCTACGAGCTCGCCACCCGGGAGAGATACGACCTCATCGAGACCCTGGCCGCACGTATCGGGGAGCATATAATGCTGACGACCCCCGCCGCGTCCTTTCTGGTGAGAGTGCACAAGCCGCAGGCCCCCCTGCAGCGGGAGGTCGGGGAAGTGGCGGTGGAGATGGTCTTCGGTCGAGATGGGCGATAAGAGAGAACACCGAGTCTTCCTGGGCATGGGGAGCAACCTCGGCGACCGGCGACGCAACCTGCTTGCGGCCCTGCGCTTCCTCGACGGCATGGAAGACGTGCAGGTGCTGGAGGTATCGTCGGTCTACGAGACGGAGCCCTGGGGGGTGCTCGCACAGCCCGACTTCCTGAACCTGGTGGCGCTGTTGTCCACCACCCGCGATCCCCACGGCATGCTCGTCGCCTGTGGGGAAGTGGAGGAAGAACTTGGCAGGGTGCGGGCAGAGAGATGGGGGCCCCGCATCATCGATGTGGACATACTGCTCTTCGACGACTTAGAGTTACAGGAAAAGGACCTGATCATCCCCCACCCCCGCATGTTGGAGCGGGATTTCGTGATGGTCCCGCTGCTGGAGCTCCGGCCGGATGTGACGCTGCCCGGGGGAGGGGAGGTGTCCCGGCATTTCCGGCATGGAGACCGGGTTGAGGCGCGGGTGGCTTTCCGGTACGACAAGGAGGAATGGCATGGCTAAGAGAGCGGACCGCTTCGTGATCATCGGCGGCGGCAGGGTAGGAACGGCCGTGGGCCAGATCCTGCAGCGCAAAGGGGAGCAACTGGTCGCCGTAGCCTCCCGCAGCGATGAATCCCTCCGGCAGGTCGCGAAGCATATCAAGGGCGCGGCCCTCACCTCGGACGTGGTGAAGGCCGGCAGGAAGGGCAACGCGATCATCATCACCACCCCCGACGACCTCATCGCCGATGCCTGCCTCAGCCTGGTGAGCGGGGAAGCAGTGAAAAAGGGCGATCATATCGTGCACATGAGCGGGGCCCTGGGACTGGATGTCCTGGAGCCGGCCGAGCAGCTGGGCGCCAGGACGGCCAGCGTACACCCCCTGCAGACCTTCGCCGACGTGCGGGGGGCGGTGAAGAGCATCCCGGGTTCGGTCTTCGCCGTGACCACCCGCGACGACGACACCCAGGCCTGGGCGGAGGACCTCGTGCGCAAGCTCGGCGGAGAACCCGTGCCCCTGGCCGAGAAAGACAAAACCCTCTACCATATCGGGGCGGTGGTGGCGAGCAACCTGCTGGTGGCCTTGGAACATGCCGCGGAACTGGTTTACCAGGAGATCGGCCTGCACCGCGATAAAGCGCTGAAGGCCCTGCTTCCCCTCATCGAGGGGACGGTGGAGAACCTCAAGAGGCTGGGAACGGAGAAAGCGCTCACCGGGCCGGTGGCGCGGGGGGATATCGGCGTGCTGCGCCGCCACCTGGAATGCCTGGAGCGGGAGGAGAGGGATCAGCTGCTCAAGGTGTATACCTCACTCTCCATGTTCGCCCTCGACCTGGCGGAGGCCGACATGAGCAAGGCCCGCTGCGAGGAGATCGAGGAACTCCTGCTGCATCATTTATAAGGTCGGATACCGGATACCGGATGCCGCTGGATGCTCGGCACGGGGAGATAATAGATGAGGGTCGTCACCAGCGTCGATGAGATGAGAAGGATAGCAGAGGAACAACGCTCCGGGGGCAAGACCGTCGGGCTGGTCCCGACCATGGGGTTTTTCCACGCCGGGCACGTGTCGCTCATGCGCACCGCCAGGGACGAATGCGATTACGTGGTGGTGAGCCTCTTCGTCAACCCCACCCAGTTCGGTCCCGGCGAGGATCTCGAGGACTACCCGCGCGACCTCTCCCGGGACGAGGAGATGGCTACCGCAGCAGGGGTGGACTGCATCTTCCATCCCCGGGTGGAGGACATGTACCCAGAACACTACCTGACCTACATCGAGGTGGAGGAGATCACCGGCACCCTGTGTGGCGCGGCGCGCCCCGGCCATTTCCGCGGCGCGGCCACGGTGGTGGCCAAGCTCTTCCACATCGTCCCCGCCCACCGCGCTTATTTCGGGCTCAAGGACGCCCAACAGGTGCTGGTCGTGCGTAAAATGGCGCGGGACCTGGACTTCGATATCGAGGTCGTAGCCTGTCCCACGGTGCGGGAGAGCGATGGCCTGGCCATGAGCTCGCGCAACATCTACCTGGAGCCGGAGGAGAGGAAGGCCGCAGCCGTGCTCTACCGCTCGCTGCGCTTGGCGGAGGACCTGGTGGCGCGAGGGGAGAGGGACCCCGGCAAAGTCATCGCGGCGATGCGGGAGCTCATCGCGGAGGAGCCACTGGTGAGGACGGAGTACGTAGTGGCGGTGGACTGGGACCTGCTGGAGCCGGTGGAAAGGCTGGAGGGGGAAGTGCTCCTGGCGGTGGCGGCCCGGGTAGGCAAGGCGCGGCTAATAGATAACGTGTTGTTGGAGGTACGTTAGCCCGGCCTTCAAGGTGGGTGCGAAGATGTATGCGTGCCAGGCCTTCACGTTCGGAAACGTGAAGGCACTGGACACCGTCGCGCCGCCCTCCGGGCGGCACTGTCGCTTTCGCGATGCAGGCTGTCGAGCGTGGGTGGAAAATCCGGATGTACCTATGGACCGGGGCATCATTATGTTATATTTTTAATGGGGAGAAGCCGAGTATTATGCAGGTCATAATACCTGCAGGAGAGCTATAGAACAGAGGGAAAGCGGACGAGGCTATGCAGCGGATAATGCTCAAGAGCAAGATCCACAGGGCTATCGTTACCGACGCGGATCTGCATTACGTCGGGAGCATAACCATCGATAAGGAACTGATGGAGGCGGCGGACCTCATCTCCTACGAGAGGGTGATGGTGGTGGACATAGACAACGGCAGCCGGCTGGAGACCTACGTCATAGGCGGCAAGCCGGGGTCGGGGACTATCGCCATGAACGGCGCCGCAGCCCGCCTCATCCATAAGGGCGATACCATAATCATCCTCTCCTTCAGCATCGTGGAAGAGGAGGAAGCGCGCAGCCTGAAGCCGCGGGTCGTTTACGTCGACGAGCACAACCGGGTCAGCCACATCGAAGACCACGTTACGGCGGATGATATCTGCTGAGGAAGAAAGCCGGGGACGCGAGTGGGGGAAACCCCCGATCTCGGGGTTCTTCTCACAGAAGTGGGTAGTGATGGAGCAGCTGCACGAGCCCTATACCCATAAGAGCAGTTAAAGTGCCTCTATCAGTTATGAGCTTGTCTATGGCTTGCCGGTTACCCACATGCGTTGGGGATGAGCGCTTTTTTATAAAGGGCGGTCTTCAGGAGTCTATGCCGGACTCACTATATATAAAGGCGGGGGTTATAAAGAACCGGAGCACGGCATCGGTCGGTCCGGGCCTAAGGCCGGTGGGAAGGGCCCGGAAGCGATGCCGGGAAAAGAACGCGGGGGTGCCGGTACGGTAATAGACGCCGACAGAAAGAGGCTCGAAAATATAGCGCGGCTGCGCAAAGAGCGCCGGGCGGTCATCCTGGCCCACAACTACCAGAGGCCTGAGATACAGGACATAGCGGACTTCGTGGGCGATTCGCTGGGCCTGGCCCGACAGGCAGCCGGCGTGGACGCCGAGGTCATCGTGTTCTGCGGCGTCCACTTCATGGCCGAGACCTCGGCCATCGTCAACCCCGACAAGGTAACCCTGCTGCCAGAGCCGGAGGCGGGATGTCCCCTGGCGGACACCATCACGCCGGAGGGATTGATCACCCTGAAGAAGCTGTATCCGAGGGCCGCGGTGGTTACCTACGTTAATTCCACCGCCGCCGTGAAAGCAGAGAGCGACTACTGTTGTACGTCGGGGAACGCCGTGCAGGTGGTGCAGGCGATCGACGCGCCGGAGATAATCTTCACGCCCGACAAGAACCTGGGCCGGTACGTGCAGAAGATCACGGGCAGGGAGTTGATCATCTGGGAGGGCTGCTGCCCCATCCACGACAACATAACCACAGGCATGGTGCTGGAGCAAAAGCGCCTGCACCCGTCGGCCCCGGTGGTCGCCCACCCCGAGTGCCGCGAGGAGGTGCTGGACCTGGCGGACGAGGTGGCCAGCACGTCCGGCATGTTCAAGGTGATCGCGGAGGCCGGGAGCGACGAGATAATCGTATTGACCGAGGCGGGTATGGGATATCCTCTGGGCAAAAAGTTCCCCGCTACAAGACTCTTCTTCCCGCAGGAGGAGCCGCTGTGCCCGGACATGAAGCTCATCACCCTGGAGAAGGTGGAGAGGTCCTTGCGCGACCTGGAACCGAGGATAACGGTGCCGGAGGACATCCGCCTGAACGCTCTTCTGGCAGTGGAAAGGATGCTGGAGATAGGGTAGCATCCATGTGACCCGTGAAAGGTGCGCCGTGATCCCACGCTATCTCGTCAATTTCGACCTGGAAGACCTGCCGGGCGTCGCCTTCGACCTGGTGGTGGTGGGAAGCGGCGTAGCGGGCCTTTCCACCGCCTTGCGGGCGGCGCGGCGCTTCAGGGTGGCCCTGCTCACCAAGACCACCCTCACCGTAACCGCGACCAGGATCGCCCAGGGGGGCATCGCCTCGGCCTTGGGAGCGGATGACAGCCCCGAGCTCCACTTCGAGGACACCATCAAGGCTGGGAAGGGATTGTGCGAGGAGGAAGCGGTATGGGCCCTGGTGCGCGAGGGACCCATGCGCATCACCGAGCTCATCGAGGAGGTTGGCGCCCATTTCGATTGCGTGGACGGCCACCTCGACCTGACCGTGGAGGGGGGCCACTCCCGGCGGCGGGTGGCCCATGCGCAGGGAGACGCCACCGGGAGCGAGCTGGAGGCCAGCCTCACGCGGCGGCTCCTGTACAACAAACGCCTCGACGTATTCGAGAATTACTACGTCATCGACATCCTCACCGTTGACGGACGCTGCGCCGGTGTCCTGGGCATGAACGCCGAGGAAGGGACGATAAACTTTTTCCGCGCCCCCGTCGTGGTGCTGGCCATGGGAGGCATGGGCCAGCTCTACCCGGTTACCACCAACCCGGAGATATGCACCGGGGACGGGGTATCCATGGCCTTACGCGCCGGAGCGGAGGTCTCCGACCTCGAGTTCATGCAGTTCCACCCCACTTCCCTGCACCTTCCCGAGACACCGCGCTGGCTGATCAGCGAGGCCTTGCGGGGAGAGGGGGCGGTGATAGTGGACCACACTGGAAAGAGGATCATGGAGGGAGTCCATCCCCTCATGGACCTGGCGCCGCGCGACACGGTGGTCAACGAGATGGTGCGGGTGATGAGGAAGCTGGACCGGGACCACCTGTTTCTCGACGCCACCCAGATCCCCTCAGATAAGCTCAAGGAGCGTTTTCCCACCACCTACAGGCATTGCATGGAGGCCGGCGTGGACATAACCCAGGTGCCCATACCCGTCTCGCCCGCCGCCCATTACATGAGCGGCGGAGTGGTGACCGACCTGCATGGGAGGACGCGGATAAAGGGGCTCTATGCCTGCGGCGAGGTCGCCTGCACCGGCGTGCATGGGGCCAACCGGCTGGCCTCGAACTCCCTCCTGGAGGGCCTGGTGTTCAGTTGGCGCATCATGCAGGACCTGCCGCTGGCGGTGGAGGACGGCGCCGGAGGCCTCGATAAGGTCTGCGAGCTGAGCCATAAGGCAAAGAGGAGCCACCTGCCGGTGGAGATAAGCCTGTTGCGCCGCTTCCTGCAGCAAATGATCATGGACTGCGTTGGATTCCGGAGGAGCGAGGAGGGACTGAACGAGATCAGGGAATTCCTCGAGAAGAACCTCGAGGTGCTGCAGGTGGAGTACCTCAACCCCCAGGGGTTCGAGCTCCAGAACATGGTCACGCTGGCCACCCTGATGGTCAAGGCTTCGCTCATGCGCGAGGAGAGCCGGGGCTGCCATTACCGGGTGGACTTCCCGGGACAGGCGGAGTTCTGGCGCAAGCATATAATCTTCCACTTGAGCGGCGGTGAGATCGCGCACGAGCTCAGGCCGGTAGGTGGATTGACGGGTCCAGGCTATGGGAGGCCGGCGGTTGAGGCAAAGGAGCTATGAGCCGTGGACGAGGATTTCAGGCGCATATGTATGGAGGCGGTGCGGAAAGCGCTCGACGAGGACCTGCAGAGCTCAGGCGACATAACCTCCCGCGCCCTGGTCCCCCCCGACGCCAGGGGCAGGGGTCGGATCATACTCCGCGAGGAGGGAGTGGTGGCCGGCCTCCCCCTCGCCTCCATGGCCTTCCGGCTGCTCGACAACAAGGTGAATTTCCAGCCGCTGGTGAACGATGGCGATCACCTTCCGGCCGCGAGCGAGATAGCCGTGGTCGAGGGATCGGTCTTGACCATATTAGAGGGCGAGAGAACGGCCTTGAATTTCCTGCAGCGGCTCTCGGGCATAGCGACCCTCACCTCGCGGTATGTCGCCGCCGCCGCGCCTTTCGGCGCGACCGTATTGGACACGCGCAAGACCACGCCCGGGCTGCGCGGCCTCGAGAAATACGCCGTGCGGGCCGGCGGAGGTAAGAACCACCGCTTCGGGCTCTACGACGCCGTGTTGATAAAGGACAACCACATCGTGGCCGTGGGCGGGGTAGGCAAGGCGGTGGAGTCGGCCCGGGAAGCGGTGGGAGAGGAGGCAGGCGTGGAGGTGGAGGT
>Ga0315291_10007009_pt1 | contig 13974 bp, 12 predicted proteins | sample YL17G12_20_MG_FD_203070 | JGI IMG/M metagenome (GOLD analysis project Ga0315291, IMG submission 203070) | Sediment microbial communities from Yellowstone Lake, YNP, Wyoming, USA - YL17G12_20 | ecosystem: Environmental > Aquatic > Freshwater > Lake > Sediment | place: USA: Wyoming | collected...
ACCTGGGCAACATGGCCCCCGGCGACTGGAAGCTGCTGCGGTTGGTGGTGAAGGTGGCAGCGGACACGCCCGACGGCACCCTGATCCGCAACAAGGCGGTGGCCCACTCCACCCGACCCAAGCTGACGGTGGAGTCGCAGGATGAAGTGGTGGTGGTCGGGGGCAAAGTGCACGAAGCCTACGTCAAGGGATACACCGGCGACCTGGGCTCCATCTTCGGCCCCCAGCGCAACGTCACCCGCGGCGAAATCGCGGCCATCATCGCCCGCTTACTACACCTGGAGAGCACCGTCACCGGTCAGCAGTTCTATTCCGACGTCCCCTCCACCCATTGGACCTTCAAATATGTGGAGGCGGTGCACCGCGCCGGCATCATGACCGGCTTCCCTGATGGCACCTTTGGACCGGACACGCCCGCCACCCGCGCCAACGTGGCGGTGGCGATGATCCGCGCCCGGGGGATCGATCCGGTGGTGTTCCTGCCGGCGTCTCCCTTCCCTGACCTCTCCGGTCATTGGGCGATCAAGGAGATCGAGACCGCTTACGTGCTGGGGATCGTGGAGGGATTGCCGGATGGCACCTTCCATCCCGATTCCCCCATCATCCGGGCGGAGACGGTGACCCTAATCGACCGCGCCCTCGGCCGTGGCCCGCTGCTGGAGGGTGCGGTGGTGCAGCACTTCCCGGACTGCCTGCCCACGGACTGGTTCTACGGCTGGGGGGAAGAGTCCTTTCAGAGCCATAAGGGTGTACACAGAGCCACCGGTAACGAAGAACTGATCAACTACGTCGATACCGGCCCGATCTGGTAAATCGACTTTGGACCAACGAAGAGGAGGGGAAATCCCCTCCTCTTCCGTTTTGGGAATGAACTCGCAGACACCAAGTCCGCGTGTTCGGCCATCCTGGCAAATGAAGGGGAATATCACCCAAATATGGACCCCGGACAACTTTGCTGCAAGCGGAGACCCGATCGCGCAAAGGCAGGTTGAGAAAGCCCAGTGAACCGCTACAATCGACTCGTACGGATGATTGAAATCACCAGCCAAAGTCCTAAAATGGACGCCAGCATCAACCCCACCACCCCCAGCATAGGGTAACCAAATAGAGTAGGACCATAGCCGATTTGTAGCATCAGGGCAGAAGCAATCAGCAAGCCTGTCACGATCAGGCTGAGAGACAAACGGTTACCCGTTCGGTCCACCACCCGCACCATCTTCTCCTGTTCCCGATTGTGAAGCTCCAGTCGGAGGGTGCCGCGCTTAAGCTGATTCAGGATTTGGCTTATGTCCTTTGGGAAGGAGACGACGAAGTGATAGAGATTCTCCAGGGAAGCCCGCAAATCCCGAAAGAGAGCCTGAGGGGCAAACTTTTGTTCCACCAAGCGTTGGGCGTATGGTTTCGTGAGCCCAACCATATCGAAGTGAGGATCCAATGCCTCGCCTACGCCCTCGATCGTAACGAGAGTCTTGGCCAGCAAAGTGAATTCCTGCGGCATTCGTAGGTGGTCGCGGGCCACGATCTCTACCAGGTCACGCAAGGCCGCAGCCAGTTTAAATTCTTGTAAGGTAGAAACGTAGTAACGGTCTACGAATTCGGCCAAATCCAATTCCAGTTTCACCATGTCGGTATGCTCATCCGCCGCGCCCAAAGACAAACAGGCTTCGATCAGGCGGGGGATGTCGCGCATCGTCAGGGCCAATAGAATCTCCGCGATCTGGGCTTTGGTTTGCTCACGCAAGCGGCCGACCATACCAAAGTCGATAAAGCCGACGACATTTCCTTCCATGGCAAAGAGGTTGCCAGGGTGGGGATCGGCATGAAAAAAACCGTGCTCGAAGATTTGCTTGAGAAAGGCATTGCCGCCTCGCACTGCCAATTCCTTGGGGTCCAGTCCGGCCTTCTCCAAATATGGCAGATCGGTAATCTTGCAGCCTTCTATTCGTTCCAGCGTGAGTACGCGTTTTCCCGAAGATTGGAGGAACAGGTGGGGGATGTGTACCGTTTCATCACCCTCGAAGAGCTGATTCATCCGTTTTGTGTTGTTAGCCTCAATCGTGAAATCCAATTCGCGCCGGATGGAATCGCTGAACTCCCCCACGATCATCACCGGGTTATACGGGCGCAATTCTTCCAGGTGCCGTTCGGCTAAACGAGCCAGCTGAAGTAGGATGTCCAGATCCTGCTCAATTATCCGTTCGATATGTGGCCGACGCACCTTCACCACAACTTTTTCTCCCGTTTTCAGCAGCCCGTTGTGCGCTTGGGACAGGGAGGCGGCTGCCCGCGGTTTTTCTGATAGATGGCGGAAAATCTCCCCCAGTGGTTTGGCAAACTCCCCTTCGATAATGGTTTTTACCTCGGCGAAGGGGAACGGTGGTACATCATCCTGCAGTTTCGACAGTTCTTTACAGATGTCGATGGGAACCAGATCCGGGCGGGTGGAGAGAATCTGGCCGAATTTGATGAATGTCGGACCCAACTCCTCCAGCATCTTGCGCAGACGGACCTTGGTCGGCATATCCCACAGGTTATGCTTGCGAGAACGGGGGTGGAAAATCCGCCGTCCCAATGCAGTCCGATCTAAATCAGTCCGGTCCACCAGGTATCCGAAACCGTATTTCATTAAGACATCCAGAATCTGACTCAATCGTCCAATCCGGCGAAACAGACCGGGATTGCGTTTGCTCATCGTGTTCCCTCCGCCTACGAAGTTTGTTCTTTCTCCGGGTTCTGTTGCAAAACAGTAGTCTGGTTTCTGTTTTTATCTTAGCGCGTTCACCTACTGCTTGACCTGCTCGGCTGGGATCTATAGCATCAAACTGCAACTTGAAAAAAGGAGGGGAACATGGCAAACGAGCCTCCCAGCAATTGGGGATCGCGCGGTGAAAAGCGCGATGAAAAACAAGACGAGAAAGTTGATGAGAAGCATCACGAGAAGAGTTGGGACGAGAAATGGGGTCGAGATGGAGTAGCGACATTCACTTGGGCTGCCATTCTGATCTGGGGCGGTATTGTGCTGCTCCTTGGCAACTTGGGCATTCTGTTTACCCGATCTGATACAAACTGGGGCATCTTCTGGCTCGGCGCTGGTGCAATTATTATGCTGCAGGCTCTCTTCCGCCAGCTGGTGCCACAGTATCGTCAACCGGTACGAGGCAGCCTAATTGTCGGCCTGGTCTTTCTCGGTATTGGCCTTGGTTTTTTGGTCGGCTGGAATTGGGTCTGGCCCATCGTTCTGATCATAGTTGGTTTGGCGATGTTGATTGGTTTCACAAATCGTCGCCGCTCGTAACCTTGTACCGGTGCAACTCGAAATCAAATTAGAGTTGGTCTAGATTAAAGGTCCAGAATTCACCCCAAGCGTGATTCAATGGTGTAAACCATCGATCCCGTCCGATGCAGCGAAAATAGGGAGGCGCATACGCCCGCAACAGATCGCCGATTTTGTAGCGCGCCAGGATGGGTGTGGAGATCAAAAGACTGCCTGTTTCTCCCGCCTGCAGCTCGTGTAAAAGCTTGACCCCGCGACGCGTGATGACTTCGAATAAAAACAGATCGTAGTTAGGCACCCAAGCCCTCTGCTCGTCTTTCTGCTGGCCGAACATTCCTTCTGTAGCTCCGTAGATCTCCCGGATCGCCACCGGTCCGTACATTGCTCGCAGAGCGGGTGCGAAACGAGTGTTGATCGCGGGAATACTACCTAGCGTCATGATTTGTGTCCGCCAGAGGTCCTTCGGGTAGATACCGTGTTTCCGTTTCAAGTAACGACCAAAGAGGAGGGCTGTCGGGGCTACCCCGCCCACTAAGGTTACGTTTTCCTCTCGGCATCGCTGGTAAGCCAGCTCGAAGCGAGTCTCCCAATCCTTGATCGTGGTGCCTCCGCCCAAGATGTCGATCTCGTCCTGCGTTGGCAAAGAGCGGATCGGGGTTTGGGCGGAGACATGCTTGACATAGATGCCAGAGCTATAACCGTAAGCCAGATCGCGGTTGCCGATCCTTGTGTGACCTACTACGGAGGGAAAGTTCAGATTCAGGTTAACACCGGTGAAAAGATCGAACCGCCGGCTGGAAGACGCATATTCCAGCATTGCCCGCCCCGCCTGAACGCGCATCGATAGGTCGGTGGGAGTCATCGGAATAAACTTCTGTTCTCCTGCTGTCGTACCACGGGTGATTGCCCAGCCGATGGCTACCTCAAACAGGAGCAGGGATTCTTCACCACCCATTACCCGCCGGATTATGGGTTCATAATCCTCGTAGTTACGAACGGGGAAAGCACTCCGGTAGTCAGCCAAGGTTTGTACTTGATCTGCGCCATGGGCGTGCCCGTCTCCCGTGCGTGCGTAGCCACTAAGCAGTTGGTGCAACACAGTCTCTTGCGCAGAGGCCGGATCGGCAAGAGCCTGATGCCAAGGTTGAAGCATCCTTTTTACCATCTCTGCTGCGTTTCGGGGATCGGTAGCAGCCATCATGTCGCCTGCTTGCGTCATTCCTGGCTCACTGTCTGGTGAAAGGGAACTTATTCCTTTTCCTGCCCCCGTTCGGCATTGGCCTTCTCGATAATACCTTCCGCGGTCTGGGCTTGAACTTCCTCATAGTTGGAAAATTCCATGGTGTAATAACCGCGGCCTTGGGTGATGGAAGTCAGGTCGTTGGCGTAAGTCAACATTTCGGCCAATGGAACTATTGCCTTGATCACCTGGGTATGTCCCTGAGCATCCATTCCAAGGATGCGGCCGCGGCGCGAATTCAGGTTGGAGATCACTTCTCCCATATACGCTTCCGGCACACGTACTTCAACCTGCATGATCGGTTCCAATAGGACTGGTTTAGCCTCGGCAATTCCCTTTTTATAGGAAAGGGTTGCGGCCAACTTGAAGGATAGTTCGTTGGAGTCCACCGGATGGAAGGAGCCATCAAACACTGCAGCCTTGAAATCAATCAGAGGGAAACCGGCCAGCGCGCCGTGCTCCATCACTTCCCGGATGCCCTTTTCTACCGCTGGGATGTATTGCTTGGGAATGGATCCGCCTACGGTCCGGTTTTCGAACTCAAAACCAGAACCGCGGGGGAGAGGGGAAAACTCGACGAAGCAGTGGCCAAATTGTCCATGTCCACCGGTCTGCTTTTTGTGTTTTCCCTCAGCAGAAACCTTTGTGCGAATGGTCTCCTTGTATGGGACCTTCGGCGGTTCCATAAACACGTCCAGGGCGAATTTCCGCTTCATCCGCTCTACGGTGGCTTCCAGGTGCGCCTGACCCAAACCGGAGAGGATGGTTTGACCGACTTCAGCGTCACGCCGAACCGCTATGGTAGGGTCTTCTTCCATCATCCTGGCTAGCGCCGTGGAGATTTTATCTTCATCCCCTTTGGATTTTGGTTTCAATGCTACCGAGATCACTGGTTTAGGAAATTGGATCAGATCCAACAGAATTGGCCTATCCTTTTCGGTCAGCGTTTCCCCGGTCTTGGTGTCGGACAGCTTTGAAACCGCACCGATATCTCCCGCTATGATCGCTGTGGCATTTTCTTGCGTTTTTCCGCGAAGGAAAAAAGGCGTGGCCACTCGTTCTTCCGTCTCCTTGTTGGCATTCCACACGCGGGAATCGGGCCTTAAAGTGCCGGAAATCACGCGCAACATGTTGATCTTGCCCACATAAGGATCGGTCATTGTTTTCCATACAATGGCTGCAAACGGAGCGGAAGGATCCGGCATGCGCGCAGCTTCGGCGTTCGTGCGCGGATCCTTGCCTTTGGTTTCCCCCAGTTCGGCTGGAGAGGGCATATAATCTATCAGAAAATCCAGCACCGGCGTACTGCCCAGATTGCACGGTGGAACAGCGCAGAGGACAGGGAATACCTTACCGGCTAGCACCGCCTTACGCAGGCCGACCCCCATCTCTTCCGAGGTTAACTGACCCTCCTCAAGGTATTTTTCCAACAAGGTATCGTCACCCTCAGCCGCTGCTTCCATGAGGCGTTCCCGGTATTTCTCCACCTGTGCGGCCATCTGGGAGGGGATTTCCCCGGATTCGACCTTGCCAGTCTGTTGCTGGAAAATCAGGGCTTGCATTGCCAACACATCTACCACACCGGAAAAGCTTGCTTCTTTACCGATTGGAAGATGGAAGGGAGTAGCGGATTTTCCGAAGGTCTCTTCAATACTGGTCAAAGCCTGGGCAAAAGAAGAGTTTTCCTTGTCCAGTTTTGTAATGACGAAAGCCCTGGGAAGGTTACGTTCTTCCAGAGCCTTCCAATAAAGCTCTGTGCCCACTTCCGTTCCGGACTGGCCATTCACCAGAACCAAGGCGGCGTCGGCGGCACGCAGAGCCCCTTTGACTTCGCCCATGAAGTCAAGGAAACCAGGAGTATCCAGCAGATTGATTTTATGGTCACGCCAAAACAAGTACCCTACAGTGGTGGCAATCGATGAATTGCGTCGGATTTCCTCCGGATCATAGTCGGATACCGTATTGCCGTCTTCTATGCGACCAAGCCGGTTGATAGCTCCCGCGGTGTAGAGTAGCCCTTCTACCAGGCTGGTTTTTCCTGCCCCCATGTGAGATACCACAGCCACATTTCGGATATCCTTGGTGCTCAGTTTCATTCCATTCCTCCACGCGATAGTTTTGCCCGCGGCACGCGCGTTTGTCTAAAAGGTGTAACCCGGATCTTAGCATGAGATGGCTTTAGCAGACAAATGATGGGCTCTGACAAGCCCTATTCGATGCCAGGTTAACCCGAAACCGATTACAATTGCACTATGTCAAGAAAAACAACGCGGATCGTACTAGAGGGATTACCCCAGATGATTCGCTGCGGCGTCTCCGAACTGGAACGATCACAACCGCAAACTCTCCTGTTTGATATGGAGTTGGAGTTCCCCTTTCCTGCCAATGATCAGATTGAAGCTACTGTGGATTATTCCGTCATCCCTAGATGCCTGGACAACCTATTGGGCAAGGATTCGTTCCGTTTAATTGAATCGATTGCCCAAGCGGTGGCGCAAGACCTACTCAAGACTTTCCCCCAATTGAATCAGGTTGCGGTCCGTGTACATAAACCAGATGCGCCTTTAGGAATTCCATTTTCTGATCTTTTTGCGGAGGTTCGACTTGCTCGAAGTTCTAATCGGCCTAGGTAGCAATCTGGGCAATGTCCGGAATTCCTTGCAAGAAGCGGTCGCAGGACTAACCTGCCTGCTGCAGGTGGAGCAGGTTTCTTCTCTCTACCGTACACAGCCGGTGGGAGAACGCCAACAGCCGGATTTTTGGAACGCTGCCGTACGCGGGTCCAACGAAGAAGAACCCTCCGCTCTCCTGCAACGACTAAAAGGATTGGAGGTAGCTCTGGGTCGGAAGCCTACGGTTCGCTGGGGACCACGCGTAATCGACCTCGATTTGCTGGCCTTCGGACCCGTAGTTGCCAACGAGCAGGATTTGGTGCTACCACACCCTCGTTTGCATCAGCGTGGGTTTGTGCTCTTCCCCTTGATGGAAATTGCTCCTCATTGGCGACATCCCCGCCTGGGGAAGGAGATCTGGCAGCTGTGGTTGGACTGCCCGGAGGAAGACGGGGTGGCGTGGACGGACGGGCCGGGTTGGTTCAAAGATGAAGACGCACTTCCGGCTGTTCGCTTGCACGCGAGTTTACCTTTTAGCGAAATCCGGTCCAAATTTAGTCGGCATGGGATGACGGTAGCGATCCTAGAGCAGAATTCGGATCATTTGAATGGATCGGTGAAACCAACACCCTGACTTAGAAATGGCTGTGATAAGGGTTCTTTTCAACGTTCGCCGATGGAGATCCGCCAAACTGACAGCCCGCCTGACTAAACAACAATCCGTAGCAGGCGTGGCAGGCCGGCTAGGTCGAGGAGCAGATCCACCTCTGCGCCGGGGAGAAGACTCTGGGCTTTCTTCAGCAATCCACCCTGACCCTCACCAATTTCCAGCAGCATTCGTCCAGGATGGTTCAGTAAGGGGATTGCTTGCTGCAATAGACGGCAGATAGTGCCTGTCCCATCTCCCTCACCCACCAATGCTGCTCGCGGCTCGTAAGCCAACAAGAGCTCTTTTTGCCACCACTGCTGCGCGACGTAAGGCAGGTTAGCCAGAATCCAGTCCACTTTTTGTTGTAAGGGAATTAGCAGGTCTCCTTTTAAAAAACAGATCCGATCATGAACTTTGAAAGCGTTCGCATTCCGTTGCGCTACAGTCAAAGCATCTGGCGAGATGTCAGTGGCGAATAAGTGCGCCCTGGGGAGTTCCAAGGCTAAGCTGATTGCGACGCAGCCGGAGCCGGTTCCCACATCGACGATCCGTACGTCCTCTGGGAAATCCGGCGCAATACGCAAGGTTTCTTCGATTAAAAGTTCGGTTTCCGGCCGTGGAATCAGTACCCGCTCATCGACGAAGAAACGGCGGCCAAAAAATTCCTGCCATTGGCGCAGATAGGCGAGTGGTACCCCTTGACCGCGCCTCCGTGTCCAATCGGCGAATTCCATCGGTCGCTCCAGGGAAGCATCCGGGTGAGTTACAAGCCAGGCCTGGTTCCTCTCCAAATAGGAAGATAAGAGATATTGCGCCTCGCGCCTGGAACCAAGCTCTTGGGTTGCTCGCTGTAAGGCCTCTCGTACATTCACCCCTTCATCATAAGAGAGGGCGAAATAGTTGACCAGCTGCCGGATTGCCGGAGCGATAAGGACTCTTTACAATCAGGCACGGAGGAACATATGTCGCGAGCACTTGGAGAGATTGCGATCAGTTTCGGTCTGGTGAACATTCTGGTGAAGATTTTTGCGGCCACCGGGGAGAAATCCATTCGTTTTCACCAGATCCATACCTCCTGTGGTTCTCGCATCAAGGAACAGCGCTGGTGTCCAAAGGATAGTCGTCCGGTGGAGAGGGACGAAATTGGCCGGGGGTATGAGTACACCAAGGACAAGTATGTCCTGCTCAGCGAGGAAGACCTCTCCAAGATTCCCCTGGAAACCACCCGCAACATCGAATGTTCGCAGTTTGCCCAGTTGTCCGAGATTGACCCGGTTTTCTACAAGCAAACATACTATCCGGCACCGGGCAAAGCGGGAGAGAAAGCGTTCCGGCTCCTCTTGGAAGCACTGAATACCAGCGGTCGGGTCGGAATCGGAAAGTTCTCTCTGCGGGAAAAAGAGCAACTTGTGCTCCTGCGCCCCTTTGGAAGAGACTTGGCCTTGGAAATCCTCTTTTACCCGGACGAGATTCGTTTGTCGAACAAGATCACTAAACCGGATGGCCTGGAAAAGATACAGACGAACCCCAAGGAATTGGCTCTGGCTTTGCAACTAGTGGAAAGCCAATCAGAACCATTTCACCCCGAACAATATCAGGATCGCTACCGGGCTGCTTTGGAGCTACTAATCGAACAAAAGATCCAAGGGCAGGAGGTTGTAATCCCTCCCTCACCCCAACCTCATATCCACGACCTGATGGCAGCTTTGCAGAAGTCGCTGGAGGAAACCAGGATCCGGAACGAACCGGAAAAACAAAAAACTCCCACTTGACCTGATGTTCTCTCCCAGAGCGCTTCTAATGAAAGATGTTCCCATTCTGATCTTGGTATTTTTGATCTTGTTGCTTTCTCCGGCTTGGGCTGGATGGTTCACCACGGTGTCCGAAGAGGTACAGTTGCGCGTCTCGCCCTCTGATGAAGCAGAGTCTGTTACTGTACTTCCGGCGGAGAGTGAGCTGTTTTTTTTACGTGAAGGTCTAGATTCAGACGGACGGATTTGGTTTCTGGTGCGCACTGAGGACAGCGAAGAAGGTTGGGTGGCTTCTTGGTTGATCAATCCGGGGGAATTGAGCTGGGTTGTCGCAGACGAAGACCAACTAAACCTGCGAGAAGGCCCCGGAACACCCTATCCCGCGATCACTCAATTGGCTGCGGGAACCATTCTTATAACACTGACCAAAGAAACAGACGAAGAGGGCCGGATATGGTTCCAGGTCCGCACACCAGAGGAACTGGAAGGTTGGGTAGCTTCTTGGTATGTACATGCCGGTCTGCAGTCACCACCTCCACCGATGCCGATAGAAATTCAGGCGCCATCGGGAGGTATCACCCTTTGGGATATCTACTACCACTGGGCCAAGGAGCAGATTGTCGCGCAGGTACAATCCGGACTCGTAATAGGATATCCGGACCAAACCTTTCATCCGGATGAACCCTTGACCCGAGCGGAATTCTATACATTGCTGGTACGTTTCAAGCAATTGGCTCTGTTGGAATCACCCCGACCTGTTTTCAGTGATGTATCGGGAGAGCATTGGGCGTCCCGTTTCATCTACACAGCCATCAAGGCTGGTTACCTGGGACCAGGGCCCTTCCCGGAGTCATTTACCCCAGACCAGCCGATCCAGCGAGCAGAAATTGCCCAAGCAGCGGTGCGCGCGCTTCAGTTGGAAGCAGTTGCCCTTTCCAGGCCGGAGGCTCGTACCGTGACCACCGACACCCTGCCACAAGGTTTGGCTTCCTTCGTACAGGTAGCGATGGAAGCTGGACTAGTCAGTGGTTATCCAGACGGCACATTCCGCCCCGGCAGAAATGCTACCCGCTCAGAAGCGCTCGTGGTACTGCAACGGATGCGCGTACCGAAAGACCCGGGGCAGACCTATCTGGCCCAGAAGGTCGTTGTTTTATCCCAAACCCGCACAATAACCGTCGATTTCGTCCGAGTGAATTTAGATATCCCTTCTATCCGCCCGCGCGTGTTCTTGGCCGACGATTTCGTCGCCCGGCTGGAATCCCTGCAGAGCCTGGGGGACCGATCCCAGGCTGTAGTAGCCGTGGCGGCGGCTTACTTCGACAAGAAGAACTCCGACCCTCTAGACCCAGACGGACCCAAGCGTTACATCTGGGGCAACCTGGAGAACGACGGGACGTTCATTACCCTGACCAACGGCGGTACCTCGGTCGGTTTCACCCAAACCAAGGAAGTGCAGTTCGCGCCGCTGGAAGTGGGAATTACCGGCCGCATCATCCCCCAGAATATGGATGGTCGAAAGCCGGAGGATCTGAGTTTCTATATTTCTGGTGTAAACCAACCCCTCCTGCCGGAGTCCGTGCGCCTTTACACCCCGCTGTATGGCAGTGAAGTAAACGTGGGCGAGGGAAAGGCCATCGTATTCCGCCGTTACGAAGTGCAGGAAATTAAAAGCGGGGTGGTGACAATCCCCTCTGACGGTTTTGTGTTGGCCGCTCCAGCCGGTTCCTGGTTGTATGCCCACTTCCGCACCGGCGACCGGGTGGAGCTACAGTACAAATATCAGCACAACGTAACCAAGGAGCTGCTGCCTTGGCAGCAGGTGCAGACCACTATTTCCGCCGGTCCCAGGTTGCTGAAGGCCGGTCAGGTGGCCCTGGACCAAAGCCAGGAGAACTTTGACACATCGTTGCTGGCCCAGACCGCCAAGCGCAATGCCCTGGGGTTGTCCGGCTCCCACATGATGGTGGTGGCGAACGTAATGGAACCGATCACCCTGGCGGAGCTGGCCCAGGTGATGCTCGCGCTGGACTGCCAGGAAGCGGTCAACCTGGACGGCGGAGCCTCGGCTGGTCTCTACTATAAAGGCTGGGTGGTTAATCCCACCCGGGGGAGCTTGACCAATGTCCTGGCGTTTCTGGAAGGCTAACCCCACTCCGGTTCACCGCTTGTAACCACATTTCAGTGTTCCGTCGACCTTTCCGTCTCTCTCCTGTTGCTTATCGGTGTGCGTGCCGTAATTCAGCTCATTGTGCTAGGGACCCCGTGTTTGGTCCTTCGTATCTTGCAAACGGCTAACGGTATCTTGGATTTCTTTTCCAAATCCTGTGCAGTTTCCTCTCGTGTAACGCCGGTGCCCGCCCGAAGTCTGTCCGGATCAGGACGTGGGCTTGTCGAGCGGATTTGAGTGGGGAAGAAGGGGTGGAGAACTAGGAAGCCAGTTCGAACACCCCACCCAGGAAGACGGCCAGTACACCACCGATGACGGCATACCCGCCGTAGGCCAGATTGCCCAGGAAGATCTGAAACACGGTCAGATTACCAAAGAGCGACTGCAACTCCGGTGAACCGATGATGGTGTAGATTAGGTACACCGAACCTCCACCCAAAATAATGTGCGTCAAACCGACAACCTTGGAAGGAACTAACATCAGGATCAGGGCGAGGATGGAAGCCCCTCCGATCAGCCAGAACTTCCATGCTTCCGGGCCTTTGGTTCCATCCCAGAAAGTAATTGCAGGAGTTACGTCCTTATAGAATGGCAGGAAAAATCCAATGATGATCGCAATTGCGCCCAAGGAGATCAGGACTCGCGCTAGAAATCTCATGCTGTTATGCCCCCTTTCCTTTCGAGAACATTATACCCCAGGTATTAGAATTTCTAGCAAACCGCCTAAAAAAACTCCCAACGCTCCAAAAAAAACAAGGTTACCCCCAAAACTGAAGAGACCAATGAACGCGGAGAAGCTAGACCAAGTGGCAAACAATGCAGCCAAAGCCGGCATTTGAAGACTCCCAAAGTGCGAGCTAATGGTGTGGGAACTGAGAGAAAAGTACAACAGGGCCAAAAAACCACAAGAAAATAGCAAATGCACGATTCCCGTCAGACGGGAGGCGCCAACGAGTATCAGCAGAGATAATCCGGCAAGAATCAGAAAGGACCAAACCTTCCAGAAATCCGGGCTACCGGTGGCATCCCAAAGGGAGGCAGGGGAAAAGCTAAAAAACGGCAAAAAGAAACCGACTACGATCGCCAAAGACCCTAGAACCACAAATAAGCGGGCAATCGATCTCAACACGGTCTCCTTGTCTAATCGGGCGGTGAAGCCGCTTCTGTGCTCCGCATGAGCTCATCAGTGATCACAAGAGTGGTTCCAGTGGGAGTCCAATCGTAGACATTCCGGCTCTGTTCAGGGACCAGACCGATGCAGCCATGGCTTCCGGTCCAGGACGGATCATGGCCAAAGTACTCTTCCGGTTTCCAGTAATTTCCATGGATCGCATACATTCGGCCAATGAAAAACAAGCACCAAGGGACATCCTTGACATAGTATTCTTCTACACCAATACCACCACGCATATCCGTTGCTTCGGTTTTCGATAGAATTTGGAATGTACCCATTGGAGTAGGCCAACCGCGATTGCCAGTTAATGTAGAAAATTGAATTACGACCCTTGCTCCCTCCAGGCAATATAGCTGTTGTTCAGAAAGGGAGACAACGATTTGCTTTGTAGCGGATTGGTCGATGGCCCGGTAGAGAAACACGGCAACCAACCAACGGGGCAATGGCTCTTCAGGGTAAAGCAAACCCGCATAAACCAACTTATGTGTATAGGCTGCGATCGCTTCCGGATAAGCCCAATGATAATGGGATAAATCGGGGAAAGGAGAGTCCAAGGGCATTTCCTGGCTTTCTGCTTTCCACCCCTTGGCACGGTTGATCGCCACCAACCCCTCGACGATTTTTATCTCCGTCTCTGGTCGAAATGTGCCATCCGGGTAGCCGCGAAACAAATAATACCCCGGTAGACTCTCGGTCCTGCTGGCCTGGATGAAGGGATAAGCCCAGTGATCTGCCAAGAGGTCGCTAAAATCGGAGGAAGGGGTCACGGAAGGTTGAATCCCAATTGCTAGCGAAAGTAGTTTGGCGAATTCGGCCCGCGTGAGAACTGCATCCGGACGGAAGGTTCCATCCGGGTAGCCCTCTAAGATTCCCCGCAGCACCAATGCACGTATTTCCTGTTCACCCCGATGGCCTATGATATCGGGAAATGAAATCCAGGAAAATGTTGCTGTGCCTGTTGGTGTTGGACTCGTTGTCGGCGTTGGTGTGGCAGTGGGGGTGGGGGTGGCAGTGGGGGTGGGGGTGGCAGTGGGGGTGGCAGTGGGGGTGGCAGTGGGGGTGGCAGTGGGGGTGGCAGTGGGGGTGGCAGTGGGGGTGGCAGTG
>Ga0315291_10007010_pt1 | contig 13973 bp, 14 predicted proteins | sample YL17G12_20_MG_FD_203070 | JGI IMG/M metagenome (GOLD analysis project Ga0315291, IMG submission 203070) | Sediment microbial communities from Yellowstone Lake, YNP, Wyoming, USA - YL17G12_20 | ecosystem: Environmental > Aquatic > Freshwater > Lake > Sediment | place: USA: Wyoming | collected...
GTTCCTTGCCATAGACCGTGACACCCTTCATGTCCCGCAGGAGGCTTGTGTCATCACTCCTCTTGACCCGGACCGAATCCGCCTTCAGGGCTGCAAGGAGGTCATCCATGCTCCCACCGGGTTCCGCAGCAAAGGAGATCATCTCCTGGTCGCCCACTTTTCCGGGGGGCTTCACCTCCTGCACATTGACGGTGGCCCTGGCCTCCGGCGTGCCGGGCACCTCCACCAGCGACGCGGGAGCCACTCCCGTTGGGCGGGCAGGGGTGCTCGTCTTCTTGAGGGACGGAAGGGGTCGGGGGATACCCTCACCGCTCTCGAACTGGATGTCAAAGGTATCTTCCGGCGGTGTCTCCGGCGCGCGGGTAGCCGCGGCGGGAGAAACGGCTGCAGAACCCGGTACCCCTGCCCCCTTTCTCCCTGCTGCCGCAGATCCCGGACCTTTCACCGCCTCTTCCTTCCCTCTTCCGGGAACGTGAATGAGCGGTGGTATCTCGATCCCCCGGTCCAGCGCGAGATCGAGCCCGGTGCCATCAATCCCCTCGGTTTCCTCGTCCAGGAGAGTGGGCTCGAAGCCTGTTTCAAGGAGACCCTGGAAGGGATCGCCGCCCGATCCCCCCTGCCCGCCTCTCGCCCCCCGTGAAACCGGCCTCCGTACCGTCGCAGGTGAGGAGGTCCCCCGGGGGCGCGTGATCGTGCGATCCAGTACCCGGTCGATGGCATCCAGCCGGGATTCCTCCTCGCTCGCTGCCAGCCTCCGCCCATGGAGGAGCCCCCCCAGGTCCCGGAGGGCACCCGGCAGCTGCCTCAACTGGGACAGGATCCCTGCCGGCTGCAGAACCGGTCCCGCCGTTCCCGCCTTCGCCACTCCTGCAGGCTCTGCGGCGGGGTGCCCGGGAGCACTCCTCCGAAGGCCCTTCAGGTCGGCGGGGGTGATAGACCCGGCAGCAAACAGGATCGCGACGGCACCCAGGCCGAGCGCAGCAAAGATCAGCACCGGGGACACCTGCAGGAAAATCATCACACTGCCGGGGAGAAGGATCCCGAGCATCATGGCCAGGCGGCGAATCCACGGGTTCATGCTACACTCCGGTGAACGAGGGGAAGTTGAAGAACATTCCTACCACTATGGGGGCAACGAGATAAATAATACCGCTCAACGTGGCGAGGATGGCGGTGAACAGGTAGACGATGTACCGGTCACCGCCGTACACGATCTTTCCGGCCATGATGTTGGAGATGGTGATCAGCGTGATGATGATGACCACATAGGCGGTCATCTCCGGCTCGGGAAAGTTGACGAACATGTTCATGCCGGATGCCATGCTGCCGACAGTGCTCCCGCCGGAGAGGGCCGCCTGGTTCTCCCCGAGTGTTGCCATTACTGATTGGATGGCCTTGGACATGGTGAGCATGATGGCGAAGAGGAACATGAGAATGGCAACCATTGCCGCATGCATGGGAACGAGCAGTGAGATAAAACCCATGGCGATCATGTGCCGTTTCTCGCGGAGCAGCACCTGTTCGAGCATCGAGGTATGGACAATCTGCCCGATCCGGTCCGGGCTGCCTCCCAGGGCGACAGCATCGCGGAAGATGTTCATGTACTTATAGATGTAGTTCGAGCCGGACTCGCCGATGAACCGCTCCCATACCCCGGTATCGTTCAGCCCCAGGTTCAGCTTGGAGTAGGTGGCATCGATCAGGGGACAGATGGCGTCCAGCGACTTGCGGTCGATATCCGCGAGCGCCTGGGTGACCGGCACTCCCTTCCCCCCCATCACCGACCCCAGGCTGCGGATGAAGGTGGGGAAATCCCTGTCACGCCCGACGATGAGGCCGTCATCCAAAAAGCCGATGATCCCCAGGGGAGCCACCATCACCCCGATCATGATGAAGATCACTCCCGCATTGACGCCGATAAGGAAGAGGAGCAGCGAGGCGCCCACCGTGGCGATGAGGATGGGGCGCTCCAGGCGCCGGATCATGGTCTGTTCCCAGGAGCAGCGCTCCGCGAGACCGTGGGTCTTCGGGTCCTCGGGGACAGCGCGGTACATAATCACCAGCCCGAAGATGGAGATGATGAGGATGATCGCGTAGGACGAGTTGAGGGTGCCTTCGATGCCTTCGATGCCCCCGGGAGAGAAGATGGCCACGGAGAGCATGATAATGAGTGCCACAAGGGCCCCTGAGAAGAGCATGGCAATGTACGCATCCCCCCATTTCTTCAGCATCTCCAGGCCCTGCTCCAGGCTGTTGCGGTAGATGGTGCGCATCGTCTCCAGCTCACGCTCCAGGAAGTCCTCGTCCGGTATTCCCGACTCGATGGCGTTGCCATAGCGGTTCAGGAGGGACTTAAGGGCATCGTTTCTCGTCTTTTCGGCAACGATCTTCAGCCCCTCCGCGTAGCTGTAGTTCCAGCGCTTGACAAAGTGCTCCACCTTCGCGATGTACCTGGTCGGGACATACTCGCTCCGCTCCGAGGTGTAACTGAATATCTCGGGTCTCGTCACGCCGGCGGTGGTGATGGCTGCCATGTAGGTGGACATGAAGAGCATGTCCGCCGACATCCGCTTCTCCTCGATGATGTGGTCAACCTGCTTCCGCAGGGATCTGCGGGCGTCCGCAAAGGGGAGCTTTCCCTGGTTCTTCACCCCGATAGAATCCCGGACCGATTCGAACATATCTCTCAGAAACTGATCTTGGTCAGCCCTTCTTTCCGGATCCTGGTCATCATCTGGAAGAGTTCATGGAACCCCGTGTAGCCGGCCTTGTGGAGCCGCTCGAGGATGCGCGCCCGCTTCTCCACCTCCAGGTAGATCTCCGCCTTTTTATTCTCGGGGATGCCGAGCATGGTGGCGATCTTGCTCTCCAGCAGGTAGCTGGCACCCTTCCCGGTCCACTCGTGGGTATCGTTGACCGGGTTCCACTTGAACATCTCTACGAACTGGAAGGCCTGCGTCTCGGGGTTGAACCCGACCAGCTCGTTCACGGAGAGCATGCGCCGCACGGTCCCGCCCGTGGGGCGCTTCACCGCGGACTGGATCACCACCAGGTTCAGGTTGTCGACGAAGGTCTTGGGGATGTTGATGGGATCGCCCGTCAGGCGCTGGAGCAGCTTCTCCACCGATGCAGCGTGGAAGGTGGACATCACCGGGTGGCCGGTCTGCATCGCACCAAAGGCGACCGTCCCCTCGACTCCCCGGATCTCACCCACCACGATCTCGTTGGGGCGCTGCCGCAGCGCCGATTTCAGGAGGTCAAACATGGTGACGTCCGATCCCGCCCCCTCGCCCCGCCCCTTGGCCTTCGAGACCTCCCTCGTCCAGTTCTTGTGCGGGAGCTGCAGCTCGGGGGTGTCCTCGATGGAGACGATCTTGTACTCCGGCGGGATGAAAGTGGCGATGGCATTCAGCGAGGTGGTCTTCCCGCTGGCGGTCTCCCCGGACATGAAGATCGACATCCCGTGCTCGATGCAGAGCCAGAAGTAGGCTGCCATGGTATAATCGAGGGTCTTGAACTCGATGAGGGTCAGGACCGAGATGATGTCGTCCATCACCTTCCGGATGGTGAAGTTGCTGCCCCGCCGGGAGATGTCCGTGCCGTACACGATGTTGATACGGGACCCGTCAGGAAGGGCCGCGTCCACGATCGGGTTCCGGTAGGTGATGGGCTTTTTGACCCGCTCACCGAGTTTGATCACAAAATCATCCAGTTCTTTGGTCTGCGTGAACTCTATCACCGATTTCAGGGCCTTGAAGATCTTGTGCTCAACGAAGAGGGGGCCGACTCCCCCGCAGCTGATGTCCTCGATGTAGGGGTCACTGATGAAGGGCCGGAGCACGCCGAGGTCAATCTTGTCCCGGATCATCATGTACTCGATGGCCGCATACTGCTGGGGGGTGACGATGATCTTCCCGTCAAGGGTCATGGAAACGCCGCCCATCGCCTTCTTCCGGGTCGCGCTCTCTTTCGGCCCGGTGAGATCCTTGTTGAGAAACGCGAGAACCGTATTCTTCATCGTTGCGTTTCCCTTCGGTCCGGGGAGCGCTGCCATGTTCACCTCTTCGGGGTTCCGTACAGAGACCACCTCGGCGATCATCTTCTTCAGGACCTCGGCCCGCTCCTTGTCTGTGATCGGATCGTGGTCCAGGGCGTCGATGAGGTCAATGAGCTTCAGCTCGATGGCCGGGATGATCTCAGAGACGTGGTGCAGGAAGGACGGCTCGATAGGGATGTAGAAGTTGCGGGTATCGGTCGGGTCCGCGAAGATGTGGATGAAAACCATCTCATCCACCGGGTAGATGAGGTTCGGTTCCTGCAGGTTTTTCAGGTCCCGTTTCAGTTCCGAGAAGAAGAGGGGAATGCCGTAGGTGTCAACCGGGAACATGTGGAGGTATTCCAGGAGGTGGGGAGCCCGCCGCATGTACTCCTTGGCGTTGGCCGGGAGCATCCCGTAGAGGGGACAGGCATCGAGGTGAGTGGAGCAGTCGCTGCTCTCGTGGCTGACCGCCGGGGTGAAGGGGAGCTTGATGTCAACCGAGAGCGTGGACACGGGATCTACACCCTGGCCATGGTGATGGGGATGATCTTCATGCCAAAGCCGGGGTGCACCTCAAAGGTGACGACGTTCCCGGTGATCTTATGGGCGCCCCGGACCTTGACCACCTCCAGCATCATCACGTACTTCTCCCCGATGAGCGACCTCTTCATGACCAGGTGCGCATCGCAGATGGAGCGGAGGCGGATCAGGGTATCCTCCTCGAAGGAATAGGTGTGGAGCGTAATGAGGATGGTCTTTCCTTTGTCCACCAGGTTCTTGCAGTTGGTGAAGAAGGTGAGGATCACGTCGTTCGTGGTATACTCGGTGAAGAGCGTCAGCGAATCGATGATGATCACCTGGGCCTTCGTGGTGCTCATGTGCTCGATGACCCGCTGGAGGATCCCGGCCATCTCCTCCTTGGACCAGTCGAACCCGACGATGTGCACCGGGAAGAGGCGGAGGTAGCCCCAGGCGAAGTAGTCAGAGATGTCCAGGCTCATGGACTCCATCTGCTTCAGGAAGGACTGGGTGGTCATCTCGGTGGAGAAGAGATCCACGCCCAGCCCCTGCTTCATCGCGCCCCACATGATCTGCTGGGTGAGCACGCTCTTCCCCGTATCATTCTCACCCTCGATCAGGGTCAGGGACTGGAGGGGGATCCCGTCGGCTATCTTCCGGTCGATCTCCACGTTCCCCGTGGAGAGGATGTTCTTGGCCTCCCCCTCGGCGGGGATCCCGGCGGCTCCCTTGTCAACCCGTGGCATAGACATTCTCCTAGAGGTATGCGGAGTCGTAGGCTCCGTTGCCGGTCACCACTTTGGCCCAGGTGGGTTCATCCATCGTGTAGGTGACCGAGATGTTCATCACTTCGTCCGGGTCCAGCTGGCTCGGGTGGACGGCATCCGGGCTGATGCGGTACCACCATGCCCCGGAGGTGTTGGTGTAATAGACCGGTTCGCCATTGTGCAGGAGAAAGACGCCCATCTCGTCGAGCCCGCTGACAGTTTCGCTCCCGGTATTTTCCACGTCCAGGAACACTACCTTGAGGGTGTCATTAGCCGAGGCACCGGTGATCGCAACACCGGTGTGGATACGGCTGGCTACACGCTCCGCCAGGGCTTTCTGGGAGGTCGTCACCGTCTCAGCGAGGGCAATGGTCCCGCCCATCACCACGTAGGCGGTGATGACAAGAATCAGGATTCCCACCGCCGATGCGACCAGGGTTGCGGCTGCCATATGCCCCTCAGCCCACCGTGAACTCTTCGGACCGCTTTACCCCGTTCGTGAGCACGATCTGGAAGGTGACCACGCCACCGATGGTTCCCGGGATCTTGTCGCTCCGGGCGGTGATATGGAGCATCTCGGTGGGGTCCAGGTAGGTATTCCCGTTACCAGTGATGTCATAGGTCCAGCCGTCGGTGGAGAGGTCATTCTTCGGCACGGTCTCAAAGTCACCCGGTGTGCCGATGAAGATGACGGAGCCATCCAGCTCATTTCGGGAGATCCGTTCGTCGCCGATGTTCCGGATCCATACTTGGGCATAGCGGGAGGTGTTGGCAAACGTATTGACAATGTCGATGTCTGTCCGGATCCGCGTATCCACGTTATGGCTGGAGGAGGTGAAGGTGCCGGACATGGTGAAGACGGCGGGCAGCACCTGGGATGCCAGGACGCCCGCAGCCACGATGGCCGTGATGAGGAAGATCGCCGTGACGATCGTTTCACTCGACATCGCTTCAGATCTGGTCCAGCGTCTTTATCCACTCATCCACGTCCTGGGCAACCTTCTGCGCCTTCGCCGGGCCGCTGCCTGCCTCGCCCCGCTTGCTTCCCATCAGTACCTCGATCATGTCCCGGTCCAGGGACGTGTCGTTCGGGTCCAGGATGCGGTTCAGGACGTAGAGCTCCGAGACGAACGCATCGGGCCCGATAGTATGGATCTCGCCGAGCGTGGCCGGCATGAGGCGTGCGATCTCCTTGACCTGGGCGACCGATTCCCGGCTGATGTAGCCGATGCCTCCGTAGGCCTGCAGCATCATGTCCAGCCGATCGTGGCCGTAGCGGTTCACGATCTTGGCCGTCCATTCGAAGAGTCGGTGCACCTTCTGGAGGCGGAGCTTCTCGCTGGAAACCCGCAGCCCCATCCCCTTCTCCTTCATCATCTGCATGATCTGGTTCTCCACCGGCCCGCGGGTCCCGGCACCCCCGGGGGAGGGGGGGGGAACCATACTCGAGGCCTCGTCTTCTGCGTTCTCCGCCATCTCCGGTGTGTCCGGCTCCGGCGGCGATGTGAGTTCTTCCTTTTCACTCACTTCCCCACCGGCTGTCTCCTTCCGGGCCGCGCTGGCGTTCTTCCCGGTCCCGGCTGGTGCATGGACAAAGGGATTCTCCAGTTCGTTCATGCGCTCCCGGATGTCGATGAGCAGCTTCTTGATGGAAGCCTTGAGCAGATCCACGTCGTCCTGGATCTTGAGCAGCCTCTCGTCCTCTTTGATGGCGGGGGCAGTGGTGAGTCTGTTGTCTCCCTGAGCCTGGTTCACTGCCATACGAATTAAAATTAATCACTTATACCTGATAAACCTTCTGATATTGTATTTTAAAGAATTAACAAGAAAATATAGAAACTATCGATAATCTGGCCTTTAATTTGGAAAAACGGCCTGAAAACTCCACTGGATCGTCGGGATGTCGACGTATCCCTGCGGGGGAAAAAAAGGGTGGGGTTAGTAGAGCAGGTTGTTTGGGTCAAGGGAGGCCGGTGTCGTCCTAAATAATCCCAGCGATGCACCGAGATCCGGCTTGATGTCAATGGAGAATGCGTCGCGTGCCGGGAGGGCGCCGATCGTTGTCGGCGTCAGGCGCGCCCAGATCGTGAACCGCTCTCCGGCTTCCAGCACCGTATCTAAATCGGCGTTCTGCGAATTACAGATCGCCCACTGGTTTTGACCTGGACTGCCTGCGGCACCTGCTGCGGCGCAGCCTACTGCCGGCAATGGCATCAGTGTTGCCGGGTACTCTAAGGTTACGTACGTCGAGGAGTTCTGGAAGCTCAATCTGGTCCGGTTCATGTCTACCGGGGTTCCCCCGGCCGCAAGGCCGACAGAGAAGATGACCGTGTGGATATGGACCGATCCGGTTTGGCCTGCACCTGTGGCATCCCCGTACACCTCGCCCAGGATGGCGATGTTGGTGGATGCCGTCGCTACGCCCGTGTGCACGACCTCCTGGCTCTTCTGGGTGGTGAAGAAGCCTGCCCCCAGCACCACGTAGCTGAAGACGGCAGCCACGACCACGAAGGCGATCAGGACGATCGCTGCCTCGAGACCCGTGAATGCATCATTCCGGTTAATGGTTCGTGTCATGTTCCTCACCTAGTAGAGCTTCTGGACTTTATCTATGGCTGCCGGGGCTGTTTTCCTGATCGTGAGCGTTGCCCCTTCAATCGGCTGGATCTCAATCGTGAACCAGTCCCTGGGAATGATGGGCTTGTTGCCGAAGATTCTCACGGAAATGTCAGCCTGCTCGCCTTTTTCCAGCAATGCGTTTTGGTCGCCACCTTGGACTTGGACAACCGACCAGTTACCATTGTTTACCGAAGTAAACCAGGGGGACATCATGCCTATATCATAGCGACCGGTCGCATTCGAATAGACGATGGTCATCCGCTGCAAATCAATCGCGGTACCACCGGCAGAGAGTCCAATGGTGAAGTTGACCCTCGTCATGACGTTGGGAATGCTAGTGTCCGGTGGAACGATGGCGGTGCCGTTGAAACCATAGACATCACCCAGGATCACGATGTTCGCGGATGCCGCCGTCACGCCCGCGTGCACGACCTCCTGGCTCTTCTGTGTCGTGAAGAACCCGGCGCCGAGTACCACGTAGCTGAAGACGGCAGCCACGACCACGAAGGCGATCAGGACGATCGCCGCTTCGAGGCCTGTGAATGCCTCTTCACTTCCAGATAAAGCTTTCATAGACTACACCTTGTGCAGATACCGGATCTCTCCGGTATGTGCTCATCAATAAATTTGCATGATAATATATAAACTTTCCGTTTAAGAAACAGAGAGTTCCTTCAAAATAATACAAAGATAGTCAATTTTTCAGTTTTGAAATCGCATCCATGACAGCCAGTTGTACATCAGGATCCGGGTCATTGGTCATTTGCTGGAGCGGCCCGCGGGCGCGGAGATCCCCCAGCCTTCCGAGGGCGATCACCGCCCTCCCCCGTACTCCGGTATCCTGGTCCTGGAGCACCCTGATGAGCGGTTCCACCACCCGCGTGTCGCCAATCCTTCCTAGGGACTTGGCCGCCTCGCGCCGGACAAAGCGGTTCTTGTCCCCCAGCGCACGGATCAGCGGTTCGATGGCGCGTTCATCGCCGATGATGCGGAGGGCGACCGCGGCACCGGTGCGGACGTGCCAGTCGGGGTCTCCCAGTGCCCGGAGGAGGGGTTCCACCGCCACCTTCCCCAGGGACCCCAGGGCCCTGACGGTCTGTTCGCGGGTGCCCCGGTCCCCGTCTCCCAGCAGCATCACCAGGGGGGCCACGGCACGCGGGTCCCCGGACTTCCCCAGCGAGCGGATGGCGACCTCCCGGGCAGCCGGGTCGGGGAGCTTGAGGGCCTCGAGCACGTACCCGAGGTCCTCATCGGATAAGAATGACCTGCCCGTCTCCTCACCCCCTCGGGATCCCCCCGCTGTACGATCGTCCCTTTCCTTCTGCAGCCTGCGGAGGGAATTCAGGGTATGGCTCAGCGCGGCCCTTCCCTCCATGGTGAAGACGGAGGTGGCGGCAATGATCCAGACAAAGACCGCCGCATAGAGCGAATACCGGAGGGGATTGGGGGAAAGCCCGCTTACTGTGGTGTAGAGGATGACCACGAACCATCCTGCCATGACGATCCCGATCAGGATGAGGCCGCGCCGGGGGTACCAGATGGAGGCCAGGACCAGGGGGAGGAGATAGAGGACGAAGAGGAAATCCCCCAGCCGTTGCTGGAAGGAATAGAGCGTGAGGAGGATGGCAATGATGGTGAGCGCAGTAATCACCGACGGCTTCACCAGGTCGGTTCTGTCCACGCCGGCATTGGCAGAGGAGAGAGTGGCAGCTGCGGTCATGCAGGGAGAATAATTTAGGTTTTTTATATTTAAAGATTCTGATATAGAATTATCTATATACATGAAGATTCATAGAATTAGAATATACTGGGAGCGAGGGGGACACCCGCCCCGTCGCCGCTGCTCCAGGAGAAGCCCTGGGGGCTCCGGAGGCAGGGCGGGCAGCAGTCTTCTCTTCGCCCTCAGGGGTTCACCACTCCGGGAAGGCATCCATGGACAAGCAGGACGTTCTCTGCATGGTGGTCGCCGTCGCACTGGTGGCGGTCCTGTCGCTCGTGCAGCCCCTGCTCATCGGGCCGGCGCTTGCCGGCGGGCAGGATACTGGCAGTTCGGGCATCGTCTGGAATACCGGGAGCGGTTCTGCCCCGGACACGCCGGCCGTTCCCACGGAGACCGTACCGCCACTCCCCCCCACCTGGGACCAGACCCCGGTGGAACTCGGCTTCGTCGATCCCTCCGGCTCCACAGGTGGATCGGATCGATTGACCCCCTTCCCCACGATACCTCCCGATACCGCACCTAACCGCACGATGGTCACCTATGCTACCATCACGGGCCAGTGGAGCGGCACCACCCAGACCTTCTCCATCCCGTACCCCTACTGGCAGATCGAGTACACCGCTGAGCCGACCGCGCTCCCGCCCGATGTCTTCCCGCGGATTATCATCCAGGTCTTTGACGTCGATGATCCCAACCGGCTCGTCCGGATCATCGACCAGGAAGTGTACACCGAGGCGCCCGAATCACCCTGGGTGGAGAAGATCTACGAGGGGGAACGCACCTACTATTTCCGGATCACCACCCGGTTCATCAAGTCGTATACCATCACCCTCCAGGTGCCGAGCACCTACGTGTGAGAATCAGCCACAGGGTTTTCGGCGGAACGGGAGATGTGACCGGTTCCTGCGGGTTCTTTTTGTAAGGGCGGGAGAGCATCGGAAGAAAGAAAATTCCCTTCAGGCCGGAATATCCTCACGACAGTGGATCCTGGGACAAACACCCCACCTGCCCCACTCTCCTCTGTGAACAAAAGGGGGGCAGGGAGGGTACAGCGACTAAAACCATGAGACGGCTCCTGCGAACCACCACAGGAGAGACGAGATCCTGAAAAAGAAGGGAAGACCGGGATATCGACACGGGGGAGTGTGACAGGCGGGGGCATGCCCATCCCGAACCCCCGTGAGGAGAGGAGGTCCGTCCCGGGTCATCACCAGGAACGGTGGAGGGGCAATCAGTCCAGTTTCTTCTTTCCCATGGATTCGATATAGACCAGTTCCTGGCCGGCCGCTATGGACGGCAGGCGGTCCGCGGGCACCACGAGTTCGAACATGGTATATTCCTTCATATCCATCAGCTGCACGACGTTCCCTGCCTTGGAGATGACCTGTCCGCTCTTGCGCTCGACGAGGGGCACATAGATCTTCGCCGAGACCGGGTTGACGATGGACCGCTTGACCCCGTCAAAGAGGCCCACGGCATCGATGCGGGCCTTGGCTGCCCCATGCTTCCCCGGCTTGGAGGTGGCGATGCCCAAGATCCTGCAGGGTTCATCGTCGATGACCACGTATCGTCCTTCCTTGAGCTTGCCCACTTCTGTCTGTTCCTTCATGAAATTCCTCGCAGTGCAGTAGTAATTTATCAGTATGGCATTACATAAATACAGCACACGAACGATGAGCGAATTTCTCTCCTGCTGCGGGGAACTGGCACCGGTGGTACAGGACGTGGTGGAGGACCTGGTGGTCCGCCCGGAAGGGGGCCGGTACGTGGGCATGGGTGCCGATGGCACCCCCACGGCCCTGATCGACAGGCGTGTGGAGGAGACGGTCGTTGCGCATCTCACCGCCCGCGGGATCTCCCGGACCCTCATCTCAGAGGAGTGCGGTGTGATGGATGGAGGGGGGAAGAAGGGGACCATCTTCCTGGACCCTGTGGACGGAACCCACAATGCCCTGGCCGGCATCCCCTTCTTTGCCCTCTCACTCGCCTATGCCGAGAATGGCAGGGTCACCGAAGGGTTTGTGGTGGACCTGGCCCACCGGGAGACCTTCATCGCGGTGCGGGGAGGGGGGGCCCGGCTGGACGGGAAGGAGGCACGCGTCTCCCGCACCCAGCTCCTGGAGGAGAGTGCCATGTCGGTGTACGGCAGGAAGTTCAACCCTGCCCCGGTGCTGTACCTGGGCCAGAAGATCCGCAGGTGGCGTCTCCTGGGCGCCTCTGCCCTGGAACTCTGCTACGTGGGGTGCGGGAGGCTGGACGGGTTCATTGACCTGCGGGGAACGCTGCGCGTGACGGACGCAGCGGCGGGGATGCTCTTCTGCGAGGAGGCAGGCGGGAAGGTGACCGACGTGCAGGGAAAACCGGTCCTCTTCCCGGACGAGGTGTCGGTGGGGAAATGCCTGGTGGCCACCAACGGCAGCCTGCACCGGAAGGTGATTGAATACCTGAGGTGAGGGGATGAGGGTGCTCCTGGTTTCACGGATCGATGACGAGGATGCCGTGCGGTTTGCCGGCGAGCTGGCTGCTCTCCTGACCCGCGCCGGGCACCGGGTGCAGCCTGAGGGAGACCTGGGTGCCCGCCTGGGGATGACGGGGATCCAGCTGCAGCAGGCAGAGGTGGATCTCGCCGTGGTGATAGGGGGGGACGGTTCCGTGCTGCGGACTGTCCAGGAGCTCCCCCGGCAGGTGCCCATCCTGGGCATCAACTGGGGCGAGGTGGGCTTCCTGGCCGACCTGGAGAGGGACGAGGCCCTCTCGTTCCTCTCCGCCTTGGGCAGGGATCTCCCGGTGGAGCGCCGGATGCGCATCAGCCTTGCACTGAACGGCACTCCCATCGGCGCCGCCCTGAACGAGGCTGTCATTGTGACGAGCCGGCCTGCAAAGATGCTCCGGTTCACCGTGGACGTGGACGGGGTCACCGCGGAGCGGTTCCGGGCTGACGGGATGCTGGTCTCGACACCCACGGGTTCCACCGCCTATGCCATGAGCGCCGGCGGGCCCATCGTGGATCCCTGGATCGAAGGGTTCCTGCTGGTGCCCCTGGCACCCTACATGCTCTCGTCCCGGCCGGTCTTCATTTCCAGCGAGCGCACCCTCCGGATCACCCTGGAGAGCGAGAAGCCGGCCCAGCTGGTGGCGGACGGCCAGAAGGCCTGGGAACTGCAGCCGGGGGCGGTGCTGGACGTGGGGCGATCCCCTGATCCCGCCCTGTTCGTGAGCGTGGGGAAGAACTTCTTTGAGAAGGTGGAGCAGAAGCTCCGCCGCCTCTGAACCCCCCCACACCCTTACCCTCTGATTTTATCAGGGATCAGGGTGCAAGAGTTCTCCAGTCCACAGGAGAAAGATCCATGACAGACCAGGTGAAGAACCCTGTTTCCTATGCCGAGATCTCCGGCATGATCCAGAAGACCCTCGGCCTTACCGGCTCGCCGGTTGCCGTGAAGCTGGCCAGGAGCCGCGAGGAGATCCCTCCGGGAATGGCGGAGGAGAAGGAGGTGCTCCGGCACTGCCAGATGGTGAACAAGGCCCGGAAGGAGAGCCTCGTCTTCTCTGCCACCGCGGACAAGCACCAGTGCAACGGCGGTGCCTGGGCATTGGGCCTGCGGGAGATCACCCCCACCCTGCGCAGCGGGGAGTTCTACTTCAAGCTGGGCAAGTTCGAGTCCATGGCCGCCTGCAAGCGGACCATGGAGCAGATCCCCCACCTCAGGACCGGCGAGACCTATGCCACCCTGTATGCCCCGCTGGAAAAAGCCCCCTTCACGCCTGATGTGGTGCTGATCGTGACAAGCCCCCGGAACATGCTGAAGCTCGCCCAGGCCAGCCTCTTCCGCCTGGGAGGCAGGATCGGGTCGGAGATGGCCGGGATCCAGTCGGTCTGCGCCGACGCCACCGCCTCCCCCTACCTCTCCGGAAAGGCCAACTACTCCCTGGGCTGCGACGGCTCGCGGAAGTTCTCCGGGATCGCGGATGACGAGATGGTGATGGGGATACCTGCGGAGCTCCTGCCGGAGCTTGCGGCAGCCCTGAAAGTGGTGACGGCTGCCCCGGGATCGAAGTGAGGCGGGGCACGGTATCCAGAATGGTGTTATTGCGAGCGGCGACAGTGTACTGAGGTCATCCCGGCCATCGCCTTTGGGCGGTGGATGACGGGAGGGGGCAGATCCCCCTCCCGGTCCCACCCCCGTGATGATATCCTCTTCCGTCGGCTCGACGGCAATGATACCAGAGATCGGATGACCGGATAAAGAACGGATCCACTTATCCTCACCGGGGGAGGGCAACGGGAGGGGGCAGAGCCCCCTCCCTG
>Ga0315291_10007011_pt1 | contig 13971 bp, 15 predicted proteins | sample YL17G12_20_MG_FD_203070 | JGI IMG/M metagenome (GOLD analysis project Ga0315291, IMG submission 203070) | Sediment microbial communities from Yellowstone Lake, YNP, Wyoming, USA - YL17G12_20 | ecosystem: Environmental > Aquatic > Freshwater > Lake > Sediment | place: USA: Wyoming | collected...
GGTTCCGGGGGGGGAAGAAAGAGGGGAAGAAGACGCGGGAGGTGAGGTGGGAGAGAGGGGGGAAGGCTTCGCCCATCGTTTCGTCGCTCGTCTCTCTTTCTCGTTCTCTTCCTCCTCCTCCCTTCTCTCGCTCTTTCTCTACCTGCAGCTCGGCCGCGTCGAGCGAGGCGGCGAGGTCGTCGAGCCTGCCAGCGGCGAGCGCCTGCTCGACCAGGGCCTGGGCGTTGGACATGACGTCTTTTTTTTGCTCCCCCGGACGTTGCGATCGTCGAGCGACGTCCGAGCGAGAGAGCAGAAGAGGAGTGAACATGGCGACCGCTGCTGCTTCTCCACTTGCATCCGCTTCGACGGCGAAAAACGAAAGAGCATCGGAGAGGTCCTCTCGGCTCTCTCAACGAACGGATCCTGCCTCGTTCTTCTTCCTCCTCAGAGCACGAGCATCTCGGCCCCTTGTTCACTCTCCCACAAAAAAAAGAGAGACGATGACGGTCGAGGAGCCGCGTCGCGCCGACTCCTCGTGGCGCATGCGGCCGTCGTCGCTCTCGGCCGCCGCCGCCGCCTCTGCCGGCGAACAATCAGCGAATCCGCTCGTCGTCTCCTTCCCGGCGGGCTTCCACCCTCCCGTCTCGGGGTGGGAGGCCTACGAGGGCGGCCCAGGAGGCCAGCAGCTGCTCGTCGTCGCCCGAGCGGTAAGATAATATGTATAGGGAGAGAGAGAGAGGAAGAAGAAAAGAAAGGGCGAGGGCATCAAAAGGGCGGTGCTTTTCCTAGCCGCGACCCCGACCTTTCTTCCCTGACGACCTTTCTTCCCCTCTTCCTCCTCCTCCGCGACCGAATCAAAAACCCTCTCACCCCTCCAGGGCACCGACGCCGACTTTGTCGGAGCCGCACCAAGGGCGACGAAGAACACCATCGCCAACAAGAAGAGGGCAGCGGGGAACCCCCCGCCCTCCCCCGCCTCCTCCTCCGCCCCGGCCTTTGCCGTCGCGAGCGTCGACCGCGCGACGGGCGAGATCGCCTACTCGCGCCTGGCCACCGCGGGCGGGCCCCTCAGGCTCGCCCCGCGCGCGAGGAGGGGCCGCGACTGGCTCGGGGGCGACGACGGCGCCCTCGCCCTCCCCTCTCCCCCTTCCACGACTGCTGCTGCTGCTGCGGTCGTCGGGGGCGACGCCGGCGCCCGCGCGGCCAGGGAGGCTGCCGCACTCGCCGCCGCGGCCGGCGACGACGCCGCCGCGGCCGCCGCGGCCTCGCTCGCCGAGCGCGCCGACCGCGCGGCCACCGCGGGGGCCAAGCGCGCTCTCGTCGCGGCTTTCGGGTCCGAGAAGTCGCGGAAGAAGCTGGCCGCGGCCGCGCGAGGGGCGATCGACGGCGACGGCGACGCGGCGCTCGGCGGCGGCGCGGCCGCCGCGGGCGTCGGCGCGCTCCTGACGAGGGCCGCCGCCGACGCCGCCGCCGCCGGAACTCCCCGAGACGCCGCCGCGGCCGCCGCGGCCGCGTCTCGCGCCGTCACGCTCCCGAAGCACCATCCAAGAGCCACGACGGTGCACGAGGCGTACGTACTCGACGAGCTGGTCCCGGCGGGGGCGCTGGCGGCGCTGGAGGCCGCGGCCGACAGGCTGGTTCAGGCGGCGACCTTGGTGAAGACCGAGGACGGAGGGGGGGGCGCCGGAGGGAAGGAGGCACCTGTCGCCTCTCCCTCCTCTCCCTGTGCTCCCGCCGTCGAGGAGTTCCCCGCCTGCGTCCTGGCGAGAGCCTCGGCGCTGCTGCTGCGCGCGGAGAAGGAAGGCGCGGCGGCGGCGGAGGAGGGCGGACGGGGCGGCGGCCAGCGCCGCAGCCTGCGCGCGCTCGCGCTCCTCGCCGCCGCGCTGCGCCTGCGCCGCGCCTCGAGGTCGCTGCGCGTCGACCCTTCGAGGGGCGGCTACGAGTCCCTCGGAGAAAAGCTGGGCGTGTCCGCGGACCTGCTGCGGCCGATGCTCGAGAGCGGGGACTACGCGAGCAGCGCTGCCGCGGGGCCGGCTTCCCCCGCGTCGCCGCTCGCGCTCAGCTTCTCGCGGGGCGGGCTCCCGGAGCGCAAGCTCGCGTCCCTGACCCTCGTGCTCTCGCTGCTGGCCGGCGACGGGAGCCTCGCTCCCGCGGCGTTCGAGGCGCTGAGGGCCGAGCTCAAGGCGTCGGCGAGGGAGCTCGCGAGCTCCTTCAGGGAGGTTGGGGCGAGGGCGAGCCCGGTCTCTCGCAGCGCCAAAGGAGGAGGGAAAGACGGCGAGGAGGAGAGCGGCAGCGAAGAGAGAGGCGACGACGGCGGAGAGGAAGCTGCTGCTGCTGCTGCTGCTTCTCCTCTGTCCTCCCCCGCTGGGAAACCGCACCGAAGGTACGCGGTGAAGCTCCTCGTGGGAGAGAAGGAGGGCACGGAGCTCGGGGCGTGCTTCCCGGCGCTGAAGCTCGGCAGACGGTAGAGACTCTCTCGGAGGGAGTTTTTCTTTCGCTTTGTTTTTTGTTTTGTAAAATGTCTCTCGTCACTACTGCTGTTTTCCCAAAAAGCCACCTCTCGGACTTCTTCCTTGTCCCCTTCTTCTCTCTTCCCTCCTTTCGCCTCCATCGAAGAAGACAATTCGGGCCTCCCCTAGGCCCGCATCGGCTGCGGCGGCGGCTGCCGCAGGCGGCAGCAGCAGCAGCAGCGGCGGCGGCGAGGCCCGCGGGAGACTCGCTGCTGGTCGAGGAGGAGGAGGAGGAGGAGGAGCAGAAAGAGCTCGAGCCCGGGGAGGTCGAAACCTCGGCGGCTCTTCAATGTCGGCGCCTCTCGCGCTCGGCATGCGCAGGCTACTGATTTCGTCGCCCACCAGACGCGTAGCGGTCACCGTCCTGGCGTCTCACGAGCAGCAGCGCGCGCTCGCGAGCACTGAAGCGCTCGCATTCGGCCCTCGTAATCGAGGCTCTCTCTTTTTTTCCATGGCAATCGCCGACACCCGGCGGTCGATCGCCATCGCCGCCTCCGCCTCTGCCGCGCCAGGAGACCGGAAGAAAGACCGGCGAGAGGCGCCCTCGTTCATAGTGCCGGAGAACGCCCCCGAGAAGATCCTGGGGCAGGTCATGAGCGCGCAGGCCAACTTCGTCCGCGTCCGCGTGGACTCGGTCGACGGAGAATCGGCTCCGTCGACCTCGACCTCGACCTCGGCCGCCTCAACCTCGTCGCCTTTTCCCCGCCCCGAGCTCCTCTGCACCGTCCGCGCCCTCCTAAAAAAGATGCGCCAGTCCGTGCTCGTGGGCGACCGCGTCGCCGTGTCCGGGATAGACTGGGCCTCTGCCCGAGGGGCAGTCGACGCCGTACTGCTCCCGCGTTCGAGCGTCCTCACAGATCCGCCCGTCGCCAACGCCGACCACGTTTTGGTCGTGCTCGCCGCGGCCTCGCCGCCGCTCGAGCCGCGCAACGCTTCCAAGTTCCTGCTGGCCGCCGAGGCCGCGGGCTTGCCGGTCAGTGTGGCGCTGAACAAGGCGGACCTGGTGCCCGAGGAGGAGCTGAGGGCGAGCGCGGAGATGCTGCGGTCGTGGGGCTACGACGTCTTCCCGACGACGACGCGACTGAGCGGCGCCTCTCCTTCTTCTTCGTCGTCGTTCGGCGGCGTCTCCTCGCTGCTCCCGGCCCTCCGCGGGCGCGTGACCGTGCTCGCGGGGCCCTCTGGCGTGGGTAAGTCGAGCCTGATCAACGCGCTGCTCCAGAGGAGCAAGGAGGAGGCGGAGGCGGAGGCGGAGGAGGGCGAGGAGCGCTGCGACGACGGGGACGACGGGAGCGACGGCGACGAGAGCGGCGAAGAAGCTTCTCCCTCTTCTTCTTCTTCTCCTTCTTCTTCCTCCTCCTTGCTCGCGGTCGGAGAGGTCTCCCGCGCAGGTCGAGGCAGGCACACTACGAGGCACGTCTGCCTCGTCCCCTTGCCGATGGCTAGCGAGGGAGGAGAAGAGGAGGGAAACGGAGACGGCGACGACTCTGCCTCTGCAGCTGTCGCGCTCCTCGCCGACACTCCAGGATTCAACCAGCCCGACCTCGCGTCCCTGGGCGTCAAGCCCGCGGAGCTCGCGAGCCTGTTCCCCGAAGTGAGGGAGAGGCTGGGACGGTGCGCGTTCGCGGACTGTGCGCACGTGTCGGAGCCGGGGTGCGCGCTGCGGGACGGGGTCGACAGCGAGAACGAGGAGGACGAAGGAAGCGCACGCGAGGCGGGAGAGGGGGAAGGGAACAAAGGCGGCAGCGGCGGCGGAGACGACTCGAGGCCTCCTTCATCTTCTTCTTCTTCTTCTCGCCTCTGGCAGCGCCACCCCTGGTACGTAGAGACCCTCTACGAGCTCCGCGAGGTCGCGTCGAGCACCAAGGCGCGCCAGGCAGAGAAGGCGGCGAGGCAGGGCGCCGTGCGGATGAAGTCGTCGAAGCGGGGAGGGGGGGGGGCAGGAGCGGGAGCCGGAGAGCGGACGCGCGTTTCCGGAGCCCCTTCCTCGCAGCCGGGCATGCGCGCCGAGGCTTTGCTCAACCCGAAAAAGGACCGGAGGGTGTCCCGCACGTCGAGAAAGAAGGGCCTAGCGGACCTCCTGGAGGAAGAGGGACTGTAAAATTAAGTTGAGAGAGAACGGAAGAAAAATATCGCATCTTGTTTTTTTTGAATTTTGCATTCTCTCTCTCTCTCTCTCTCTTTCGAAAAACTCAACGCCTCTCCATTATTTATACGAGAGCGACGGCATAAATCTCATTTCCCGTTGGTCATTTAAAAAAGGAAAGCACCCATAAAAAAGCTATCTAAAAAAAGGGCTCAAAACCAGAGTCCCGTCTTCCTCGGCGCGCGGAGGGCGCACCACCTCGGCACCGCCGCACTACTGCCAAACAGCGCCGCGGTCCCGCAGAACGCCGTCGCGCGCGTCTGCTCGTGGCGCAGCTCCAGCAGCGCGTGGACGACGATGGAGAAGGCCGCCAGAGACGCGGCACGGAGAGCGTGGGGCCTCGCGACCGCGGCCGCGGCGAGCGAGGCCGAGGCGGCGCGTGCGAGCGCCGAGCCTACGGAGCGGAGGCAGAGCGCCAGCAGGGAGGCGAGCGCGAGCGGCACCGCGAGGGCGGCGGCGGCCGCGGCCCCCGCGGAAAAGGCGGCGGCCTTCCCGGCGGCTCTCGCAGAGAAGAGAGCGGCGTTCCCGGCGGCCCCCGCCGCCCCGGAGACCCCGTCGGAGACCTCGGCGACGGCCGCGGCGGCGACGGCGACGACGTTTGTGAGCGAGCGCGCCGCCAGCGAGGCGGCGGAGACGGCGGACTCGGCGGCGGCGGCCCTCCGGGCCGCTCGCGAGGCCTGAGCGGGCGTCAGCGGGAGAGGGCGACGGAGCGAAGAGGAGCTGGACGACGCGACGGCCGCGGCTGCTGCCGCAGCGGCGCTCGCGAGCCTCGAAGGAGAAGGGACCGGCCTGCGGGAAAGCCTCGACACTCCCCACGAGGAAGCGCGGGGGCTCGCTCCGGTCCTTCCTCCCTGCTGCTGTCGCCTCGCGACGACGGGGGTCTTCCCGGAGGGAGAGGCAGCGAGTAAAGCGCCGAGACCCTGCGGGTGAACGGCGGCGGCAGCGGCAGCTGCTGCAGCTGCGGCGGCGTCTTCTTCCTGTTCTTCCTTCTCGACCTCCTCCACCTCCCGTCCGCCGGCCACCGCCGCCGCAAAAGCCCTCGCCCTTGCCGCCACCGCCGAGGCGGCCCCTGCCGCGGCGAAGGCCGCCCCCGCGAGCTCAGCCGCCTCGTGTTCGGCTTCCTTGATAGCGAAGTTCTCTTCCTCGGAGGGAGCAGCGACAGCAGCAGCAACAGCTTCCTCCTCCGATCGCAGCGAGTTTCTCCTGTCCCGCGACGACGACGGCGAAGAAACGTAGAGCTGGCGCCGGGAGGACGACGAAGGCGAAGACCATGGAGCTCGCTGCTGGATCTTGAGCGGGGAAGACGAGGCCGACCCTCTTCTGGCCGCCGAGGCGGCGCGGGCGGCCCTTCTTGCCTTCCTCGCCGCTACTCGCTTTGCCACCGCCGCCTCGTCTTCAACCTCCTCGGCTGCCGCCTCAGCTGCCGCCTCGTCCTCTTCGATCTCGCGGGCCGCGGAGATCGCCGCCTCGCTCGAGCCCGCGACAAAGAGCGCCCCCGAGGACGCTGCCGCGGCCACCGCCCCGGCCGTCAGCCTGCATCCCCGGAACGACCGCTCCCGGGCGGCGACGGCCGCGTCGGGCGCGTCCGCGCACACGAGGGCGCGCTCCGCCGCCGCCGTCGCCGTGTCCGTCGACTCCCCGCCGTCATCGTCTCCGCCATCGCCTCCTGTCCTCGTCGTGGCTTCGAGCTCGTCGGCGGCGATGAGGAGGTGCTCGGCGGCCTTGGCGTGGTGGGGCGACAGCGGCTGCTTGGCCTGCACCGGCGACGACAAGGACGGAGAGGTCTTTCGCGCTGGCGACGAGGCTTCCGCCCTGGCCGCCTTCCTCAGGCTCGAGGGAGGCTTCGGGAGCTTCGCAGGTGAGAGGAGGATCCCGCTCTTGGGCGGCGTGCTCGTGCTCGCGCTGATCCCGATGAGGAAGACCGGGCGGGACGGAGAGGAGGTTTTGGGGTGGAGCAACGGCGGCGGCGGCGGGGCCGCTGTTTCTTGGAACGGAGATTGCATGTTTTTTTCTTCCTCTTCCCTGACGTCGTTTTTGCCTATTTAAGAAGAGTGTTTTCTTTTTTTCTCTTTCGTCGTGAGCTCGAGAGAATTCGATTCTGCAATTCGTGTGGGGAGAAAGTAGCGGAGGCGCGCGCGAGCGTCTTGCGCCGGGGCTCGCTCTGTAACGTTTTCAAGTTGGCGGGGCGCAATCTCTAGTTGGGAAGATAAATGTCTAGCTGCTGAATGTTCCTGGCCTCGCTCTCTCTATGTCTATCCTGCTGACGCTCGCTGACCTTTTCAATTTCCACCTAGCGAGCAAGAAGACTTCACACAGTAAGAGAGCGTTTTGCAAAGGCAAGATAAGCGAAAAAGACGACCCTTGCTCGGCGCTCTCGAAAATGAAAGCGAGAGTTTTCGTTTTCGTTGTGTTGGTTGCAGTTCACTCCTCCTGCCTCCCCTCACGAAAAAGAAAACAAAAATCTCAACCAAAAAATGGGCTTCTGGTCTTCCTGCTTCGGCTTCTCGCGCCGCACGGCCGACGTCGACATGATGGCCTCGTGTGAGGTGAGAGTTGGAGGGCGAGAAGCCTGCCGGGCAAGGAGAGCGAGGGGAGATTCAGAAGAAGCGTTTCAGCAGCATCAGCCTGCCCAGCTCTCTCTCGCTCGTCCGCCATTGTCTCTCTCTCTCGCATGTCGCCTGCTCCCTCTCTCTTTCTGTCTCCCCGGCACCTGGAAGCGACCCTTCCCGGCGTCGAGGGGTGAATCAGGCATGATACTTCACTTTTGTTACTCGAATGAGATAATTAGCTCGCGTCAAGGGCCACCGTGCGACCAAGGCCAATTCCGAGAGAGAGAGAGAGAAAGCTTTCTTCCTTGTCGCCGCCGCCGCGCACTTTTTACTCTCCTCGTCCAAGAAAACACTCACTCACACGCCTTCCCCCCCCCTCTTTTCCCTATTTCTATTATTTCAACGCTTCTCAGGACGAGGACCCCATCGCGCGCGCCGTGCTCGCATGGCAGGTCGCTGGAGGAGAGGAGCCCGCCGCGGTCGCGCAGTCGTCGAGGCCCGTCGCTGCCTCCTCTGCCGCTCCCGTCGCCGCCGCCGCTTTGACCTCGACCTCGACCTCGACTGCAGTCGAAGCCGAGACATCGACCGCCGCCGCCGCTCCCGGAGCCTCCACCCCGCCGCGCCGCGCCACCAAGCCCCGCGCGGCAGACGACGCCGCGGCCGGCCGCGCCGTCGGCTCCAAGCGCGGCAGAGGCCACGCCCCGGCGCGCAGGCCGCCCAAGGCCCCCAAGGGCGCGCCGACGCTCAGCCCGGCCTCGACGTCAAAAAATGCTTCTTCCTCGCTCCCGCGCGCCGTTTCGGGCGGCTCCGAGCTGACGCGCGGGGACTCCAAGGTCGCGCTGGCCCTGGCGATGGGTGCCGTGGCCAAAGGGATCGGGTCGAGCGTGGCGGATGAGTAGAGTAGGAGAGAGAGAAAAAGAGAGCAAATATAAAAAGGGAGAGAGAGAGCCATTTTTTCCATCGAGTCCAGCTTCATTTTTTCCTGCCTTTTTTTTGTGAAAACTCAAAAACACTTGTCCTCTTGTTTTTTTCCGCCCAACTTTTCAAAACTTGTCCTTGTGCTTCCTGATCGCAGTGAATGCCTCCGCGTCGCTCGCCTCCGCAGACACGCCGAGCTCCTTCCGGATCAGAGGGTCAAACGGCCTCAGGAAGGGATTGGTGCGCTTCTCCTCCCCAAGCAGCGAGGGCACCGTCGCAAACCCTGCCTTCCTGTCGGCGTCGATCCCGGCGGCCCGAAGCCGCAGCTCTGCGTTCGCCGCGTCGAGGCTCGTGGCCCACCGCGCGTTGGACTGCGTGTACTCGTGCGCGCAGAAGACGCGCGCGTCGTCGGCCAGAGGGAGGAGCTTGGACAGGGACTGCCACATCTGGGGCCCGTCGCCCTCGAAGAGGCGGCCGCAGCCGAGGGCAAAGAGCGTGTCCCCCTGAGTTTTTAAAATAGTTTTTTTTTTGGTGAGGCGTTTTGGAGGAGCGTCGTCGTGGATCTTCTCGAGACAAGAACACCACGGAACGAAAAGCAAGAGACAGGGAAGAATAAGAAAGAATGAAGACTTACCGGGAACAGGGCCTTGCCCTTTTCAAACCAAAACGCGATATGACCGCTGGTGTGCCCTGGAGTCTCAAGCACGATGGCCTCCGCCTCGCCGACCTTGATCTTTTCCCCCTCGGAGAGCCTGACGCCGATCCGCGGGATGCGCTTGGCGTCGCATGCCGCGCCCACGACGGTCGCTCCGAAGCGCTCGCAGAGCGCCTCGTTGCCGCCGACGTGATCGCCGTGGTGGTGCGTGTTCAAAATAAAGTCCAGCCTCCCACCGAGCTCTGCCTCGATAAATTGTGAAACGGGCGCGGCCTCGGCAGGGTCGACGACGGCGACGGCGCCCGTGGCCGCGTCGACAAGCACCCACGCGTAGTTGTCTCTGAGGCACGGGACGCGGAAGACGGAGAGGCCGCCGAGAGGCGGGGCGGCGAGGACGCCGCGGGCCGTGGCCGGGGTCTTTGGCAGGGGTTCCAGCGGAGGGGAGGGGGAAGCCATCGCCGATGCCACCGTTCTTTGAAATCGACGGCGAGGGAGCGGAAGAGAAGAAGAAGAAGAAGAACAAGAACAAGGAGAGAACAAGAGCGAGCGGGCGGCGAGGCTCCGAAGCGGGGGAAGCAGCGCGAGGCGGCCTCCTGACGCTTTATTTTTTGTTGAGGCCAAGAGGAGGTTGAGAGAGAAAAAACGTCGGAGGTGCGAAGACTATTCAATCCCGCTTCCTCCTTCCAGTCCCCTCTCATGGTCTCTTTCGCGTTGGGTGCAAGAGCCTGAATTGGACACAAAACATAGCTCTTACCAGCTGCGACCAAATGGAGCATAAAACAGCTACCAGAGACGGTGGGAAACGCCAGGAAGCGATGAGAGATCGAACGAGTTTTTTTCCGCTTTTCGGCTGAACCCCCCAGAAGTGTTTTTTTATGATTCTCTCTCGTTTCGTTTTTTTGTTGTTGTTCTTGTTGCACAGCTCAGGGGGAACCCCGCCCTTCCACGCGGGTCTCTTCCTCTCATCTAATCTCTCTCTCATATAAAGGGGTTTATTAGGTTATCGAAATGTCAAGTCCGAAACGAGGGTGAGGGGGAGGTGGGTCGTCTATTTGTTTTTTTTCTTGGTGTTGGTAATCAAAGGGTGGGACGTTTTGTTCAAAAGTTCTCTCGTTCTTCAAATCTAAAAAGGTACAAACAACGCTCGGAAGATCGACGATGAAAGGCACACGACACAAAAGCACACGCACGCTCTCTAGTTAATAAAGTAAGAAGACAGAAGGGTACAAGGCAAAAAGCGTCGAGAGAGAACGCAAAAAAACGCTTTTTTTTATTTTGGTACAAGTGTCGAAAGTTTTCTTTTGTTCTTTTTCTTTCTCAGGAGGCCTTTCCTTCCTGCTCGACCTCCTGCTGCGCCGCACGAGCCACGGCGGCCAGCAGCGACGCGCCGCGCTCGCTGGTACCGGAAGAGGAGCCTGCGACGTTGGTCTGAGGATGGACCGGAGGAGGAGGGGGGGAGAGACGCTGCCGCTTCAAGGCCGCAGCAGCGGCAGCAGCTGCCTTTGCCCTCGCCTTGCTGCTGCTGCTCCCGAGGCCGCCCCGCTTCGCCTTCTTCCCCCTTCCTCCTTTCGCGGCCGCCGACGCCCTCGCCCCCCCGGCCAGGTGCGGTGAAGCCCTCTCCAGCCTGATTCTTAGCCGAGCCGGCGTCGAACCGCCATGGTGGTGGCGGCGGCGGCGGTGGCCGCTCGGCGGAGATACCTTGGACAGGAAGACGACGTCGCCGACACCGACGCCCCACTCCGCCGCGAACAGCTTCCAGCCCGCGCGCAGCTCGTACGAGTAGCGCGAGGGGACGCAGCGGTAGGTCATGGGCCAGACCCGCCCGAGCTCGTCGACGACCTCGACGACGACTTGCGAGGGGAGCGACGACGACGACGACGGCGGCGGAATCGAGCCGTTGACCCCTCCGCCGCCGCCCTCGAGCGCCCCCGCCGTCATCGCCCCGGCGCCTCCACCTCCGGGGGCCCACAGCGGCACCTGCGGGGGAGGGGGCAGCAGGGCCCGGGCCATGTCCTTTGTCAGGCAAAAGATGTGATCGCACGACTTGGAGTCGAGCTTCTTCGAGAGCTCGAGCGGCGGCGCGTCGCCGTCGGCTCCTCCGGCGTCGTCAACGTCGCTGTCGTCGTCAAAGTCCTCGTCGTCGGAGGCCGCGGCGTTGGCCGCGAAGGCCGAGACGCGCTTCTTCGTGAGGGTCTCGGTCTTCTTGGCGGCTGAGACCGGGGGAACCTGTCGAGACGGGGGAGGAGCTGCGGCGGCGGCGGCAGCGACGGGAGCGGAGGGGGCGGCGGCAGCCACAGGAGCGGAGTGAGCGGCGGCGGCAGGAGCGGGGAGGGCGGCGGCGGCTGTCGGAGCTGCTTTCGCTCCCCTTTCTTCCTCTTCTTCTTCTGGCTTCGCGAAACGGGAGGAGACGAGCCCCTGCTCCGCTGCTTCGGCCACCGCTCCTCCACGGGGAAGAGGAGGCGGAGGAGAGTTGACGGGCGCGGGCGAGCCTTCCTCCGTCGCTCCTCCCAGGCGAGGAGGAGGAGCATCAGCAGCGGCAGCAGCGGCGGCAGGAGCAAGTGCGGCAGCGGCGGCCTGCAGGGGCCGAGTCGGAGGAAGAGGAACGTAGGGAGCAAAGGCCACCGCCGCCGCCTCAGCAGCAGCAGCGGGCATCGCCGCCTGCCCCGAGTGGACCCGGGCGAGCAGAGACCGGAGGGCCTCGAGCGTCACGGCGGAGGGGGGCGCCGCCGCCGCCGCAGCAGCTGCAGCAGCCGAAGAAGCTGCCGCCGCCGCGGCTTTCCCTTTCGCAGCGTCCCCTCCCTCCTGCTCCTCCTCTTCCTCCTCCTCCTCCGACGACGAGGGGGCAAGGCTCCGCTTTTGGCCCTCCCCTCCTGCTTCACCTCCTCCAGTCGCGGTGTTGGTGTCGGAGGAAGCCCCTGGGACGGCAGCGAGCGCGGGAGGCGCCGCCGCGGGGACGGGGGCAGCGGGAACCAGGGCAGAGGCAGCAGCGGCCGCGGCCGCTGCGGCACCGACGGCCTCGAGGAGGATCGCCTTTGCCACTTCGGCGGCGTTCGACCTCATCTCTGCTTCTCCGTCGTTGTTATCGTAATTGAAAGGCGGGGTCGCGCCCTCGCCTGGGGGGCGCATGGTGCCGGACGCCTGGGTGTTTTGAGTTGAGGGGATGGAAAAAGGTTGGAGGTTGAGAAGAAGGCCTTGTCGTTTGCAAGGAGGAAGCTCCAATCGAACGAGGAACAAAAAAAAACTATTCGCGTGCGCGCTCGTTTTCTCTCGACTTCCGAGCCCTCGACACCGCTACTTTGCTCGAAATCATTATTAATCAAGCTCTGTGACAGTTCCGAGTCGGTAAGAGAGAATAAAAGGCCCGCAAGCAGGAGCGCTCGGCGAGCTGTTTTTTCGTCGCTTGACAAGAAGGCCACCTCCGTCATCGGCGCCGCTTCCATGCGTGTAGCGCTGTCGCGATGTGGTGCGCTCTCTCTCTCTTTCTCTCTCTCTACCGTCTCGTCCAGCTCTCAAACCGCTCCCTGTCCGCGGCCCAATTGAGCCGACAGGAAAACAATGTCTCCCTGACGGAGGCTGGGCGCGGAAGGGAGGCGGAACGGGGCCTTGGGGCAAAACCCTTGCGTGGACATTGTTTTGGTTTTCCCTCTCATTTCTTCGCTGAGCAAGCGTGCAAGCGGGACCGGAGCGAGGACGACCGCGCCCTCGCTCTTTCTCTCGACTAGGGCACCCGGCCACCTACCCTCTGTATTAGAGACGCGTCGGCTGTGAGGATGGCGAGTGCCGGGGGAGCCAGCGTGATTCCTGTGGGGTTGCTCGCCGCGGCGTGGTTGGTCGATGCCGAAACAGGAGCAAAAAAAGAGTGAGAGAACGAGGTTTAAATTTTCGACTTCGTTTTCACTCTCTCTCCCCCCTCTTCCTTTCTTCCTCAACGAAGAAAAGGAAAAGCCAAAGAGGGAGAAAAAAAACCAAGACTTCAAAACCATGGCCCGGCACAGACCTCCGGGAAACTCGTCCTCGGACGATGAGCGCGGAGGCAACGGAGGCCCTCCGGCCAAGCGCGTCAAGCGCTTCAGGCACAAGTCCAAGGCGCAGGCGGCGAAAGAGGTAATTCGAATTGAGAAAAGAGGCATGGCGCCGGCGCTCAACGCCGCCACCTCGAATGCGACTGCTGCTGCTGCCAGCACTCGGCAGCTCATCTCGCCTTCGCGCATTGCCGGACGATGCCAGAGACATCTCTTCTATGCGCATGCGACAACAGGCAACGGGACTATTGCCGTTTGGATGTGCAACCACGGAGCAAAATGCACCAAGCCGCCGCCGCCTCTTTTTTCGACGCTCTCTCACCTTGATGCCATCTCTCTCTCTCTCTCTCTCCCCCCTCTCTCTTCCTTTTTCAAAACCCCAATTCGATTCACTCGCCAGGTCCGCGTCGACACGGTCTACCGCCAGCTAGGCCCCGTACGCGACGCGCCGCTCCCGGGGTCGACGAGCTTTTTCCAGGTGAGGAGAGAGTCTGACGATAAAGAAGGGGGCCAAAGAAGGAATCCATTTTCAATGCTCGAGGACGTCACGGCGGCTAGAACGGCGCTGACCTTCCTTTTTCTCTCAACTCCTCCTCCAACCGACCGAATCCGAAAAAACAAAAAAACAGGAGGAGCTCTCCCGCTGGCGCGAGCTCTGCGCGGCCTCCCACTTCCGCGAGGCCGCCGCCGCGGTCGGGCCCCTGTCGCAGTCGCTGCCGCAGCTCGTCCACAACTCGAAGGAAATATTCGCCGTGCTGCTCGCGCCGCTGCTGCGGTCGGGGCGCGACGGCAGCGGCTCCGGCAAGGGCGACGAGGACGCCACCGCCGTGCTGTCCGCGGACGCGCTGGCCGCCTTACACGTGGCCCTGGCGAGGGACCTGCAGCAGGACTGGCTCTCCGGGAGCTTTCTCGAGGAGCTCGCGGCGGCCTGGGGCCTCTGGCTGAAGGAGCGGCCTCGAGCGCCCCCCGGTCCTGGCTCTTCCGGTTCTGGTTCTGGTTCTCCTTCTGCTGGCCTTCAACAGCAGCAGCAGCAGCAGCTGGGAGGCAACGGGGGCAAGGACGCGAGGGTCCTGGCAGCGGCGTTCGGGTGCATGGGCGGGGTGTTCCGCCACCTCGGGAGGAGCCTCTCGAGCGTCGCCGCTGAGGCGGCCCCCCCTGCGACGGCGCCCCGCGCCGCCGCCGCCCCCGCGCC
>Ga0315291_10007012_pt1 | contig 13970 bp, 9 predicted proteins | sample YL17G12_20_MG_FD_203070 | JGI IMG/M metagenome (GOLD analysis project Ga0315291, IMG submission 203070) | Sediment microbial communities from Yellowstone Lake, YNP, Wyoming, USA - YL17G12_20 | ecosystem: Environmental > Aquatic > Freshwater > Lake > Sediment | place: USA: Wyoming | collected...
TGGAGGTTGCGGTGAGCGTGGTGGAGAGAATAGACACCTTTGACTTCGCCACACGAGAATGGTATATTCCCCAATTGCGGGGTGTAGCGCAGCGGCTAGCGCGCATGGTTTGGGACCATGAGGCCGGAGGTTCAAATCCTCTCACCCCGACCACCAACGTGGGATGGGCTGGTTGGACCTCATGTTTCGTCCGGCAAGCCAAACATAAAGCAACGCGAGTCAGACCTCATGGTTCGTTGCGAGGCGGGTCCGCAAATGAAGAATGGCAGTTTCGATCAGGGCAGATTCCCCGGCAGCCGCGTCTCTCAAATCACTGGTCAGGGGCTACTTGCTGACTCAGAGGACGGAGGGCAAGAGCCCCGCAACACAGGTGTATCGTTCTGGCATCCTGGGGCGCTTTCTATGGTTCGCCGACACCAGGGGGTGGTCTGATGACGCCAGGGTTGTCGATGAATGGCACATCAGGGAGTTCCTGGGCTATGTGGGTACCGAAGTAAACCGCTGGGCAACACAGGGCAACGGTTCTGAGTCCTCTTCACGTAGAGCTTCCACCAGAACAGTCCACCACTACTACAGCGTGCTTCGGGCTTTCTTCAACTGGTCAACCAGGGAGGGTTTCCTCAAGACCAGTCCCGTGACCAACGTCAAAGTGGCACGGCCCAAACGCAAACTGGTGCATCCCTACTCACCGGAGCAGGTCAAGAAGATGATCGAGGTATGTGAGCGGGACTACCGGAGCGGCGCGAAGTTCCTCGGTAGTCGCAACAAGGTGCTGCTGCTGGCCTTTCTGGATACCGGGCTGAGACTTCAAGAGATGGCTGGTCTCAAACGCCAGGACATAGATGAGCAAAGGGGCTGGATCACGGTTTTGGGCAAAGGCGGCAAGCAGAGAGTAGTCCGGATAGGAACCGTGACACAGAAGGCTCTCTGGTCGTATCTCGTGCATCGCGGCGACAACATCCGACCCGAGGTTTGGCTGACCGAGGAGAGGCGTCCCCTCAGGGCCCATGGAATACAGGCGATGATTGACAGCGTTAAGAGGCGAGCTGGCATTGATGACGGTGGCGGTGCGCATAGATTTCGTCACAGTTTCGCCCTGGCTTTCCTGAGATCGGACCGAAACGCCTTCAACCTGCAGTATTTGCTGGGCCATGAGACTCTCGATATGACGAGGCAGTACATCTCGACACTGGGGCAGGAGGATGCACTGAAGGCTCATGAGCAGGCGAGCCCGGTAGACATGTTAGGACTGAGGTAGTCTTCATGCCAAGGCTGATCTCGCGCCACATGCTAGCCAGAGAGGCAGTTCTATTGCTCCTGAAACTCTATGGCCAGGAACCGGGTTTTGTGAGGGGCAGAGCGGCACTCAGGAAGAGGCATCAAGCATTGCATGACGACCTCGCGCGGGAGGCCCAAACCCTGGCCTCCATGATCTTCTCGACACCTGCTTCCCTACTAGCACAGTCGAGCGAGTCTGTGTCGAGATCCATACTGGTGACAGACAAAGGCATCTCCATAGATGAATCCGAGGGATCTGCTGCCTGCGCTCATGGCGCCTCCAGGGTCTATACCATCAGGGAATTGCTTGGGCCCTCTTTTGAGTGGCCCTCTCGCGATGTCTTCAGAAGTCTCGAACTAGGCTTAACAATGCGTCTCTCTGGTGTCTTGAATCCCCAGAGGGTCCGGCAGCTCAAAAATGCTGACCAGACTAGGGAGCAATGCAAGCGAGTCATGGCGGCATTGCACGACGTTGAACACTTCCTAGAAAGCCAGGTCAAACCCTATGCATTGAAGTGGAAACTGCGCGCGGACTGGGGGGTGAGCGCGATATTGGATTCTGAGTACGATGCCATTCCCCCGCTACGCTCCATGCTAGAGAGTATGTCAGAACTTCGCCTTGAGGACATGGACTGGCTCGCCCCTCCGCTTGACCGTTCCTATGACGGTTCTCTGGACCTGCAGGTACCCCTGGTTGCAGCGACTGGTCTTGACAGACGGCTTATCCTGCAGAAACTGGCCAAGGAACTGCGAAGTCACCAACAACGACTAAAGAATGCAGGATTCGTGGAGTATCCGAGTTCCCTGTCGTGGCACGCCCGATGGTGGTTTGAGCACTATGTCAAAGGCAAGAGCTATGACGAGATAAGTGAGATGGTGTGTCAGGATGGCCTCGGGCCGATAGCATCTTACCAGAGAAACGTTGGGACGGCAGTGAGAGAGTTCTCGCGAATCATTGGCATAGACCCGAAGACCTTGAAATAGGCTCCTGACACATATTCTACCGCTTCCATAAAACCAATCATTTTCGGAATCAGCCTGTGATAAGCTGCCTTGCGAGAGGCGGCTTTTCTGTTTGTCAGAGACTTGGATGGCGATGGACGTTGTTGAGGCGGGACGGAAGGGCGGGTTGGCAGTTCTCCAAAGGCGCGGCCGAGGCTTCTTCTCCCAGATTGGCAGAAGCGGGCAAAGAGCCATGCGGGAGAAGCACCCCGATATGGCCGCTGTCTGGGGAAAGAGGGGTGGCAGGCCAAGAAAGCCGGATCTCGAAGGTGCTGGGGGAGGCGAAAACAGCTCAAAGAGAGGAGGACGCGGACCCGCCTTTCAGTGAGAGTGCCTCCCCCTGCATTATAGCATTCAGGAGAGACTAGGAGGTCCCTTCTCCACGATGGACCGGGGCCGGGTGAATAAATGACCAGTGTAGGACGCGTTGTCGTTTCACTATCGCTTGCTCCGCAGATTGCCATATGGAATGCCATATTGTTTGCGACGCGGTGTACTATCCTCATTCCTGGTCTCCATTTCAGTACGGAGTGCCTAGAGATAGACTAGGCTATGTAACAGAAAGGAGGAGACGGTAATGAATTATAGAAGCCATAAGCCGCCCAGCAAGATCAGGTATGACCAGGCTCATCCTACGGTTAGTATTCGGGTGACACAGCCCCTATACAAGGAACTCACGGAACTCCGGAAGCTAAGTGGCAAAAGCCTAGGGGACATTCTAAGAGAGGCACTTGGTAAGCAGGTCCCTACAACCAGGAAGGCCTATCAGAAGGGCTACGAAGCGGCCCAGCTGAAGTACGCTATTCTGTTCAAGTGTACAGTGTGTGGAGGGGACCTAGTGCTTGAATCTGAGGAAGACAAGAATATGGTAATCCAGTTCATGAGTACGAAGAATTTGCAGCATCTCGAGTGCATTGGCAAGATGGTGCAGCCGCGGCTCGGCTATGGGGGATGAGGGGTCTCCCGCTATACTCGCATCAATAGGACCATGATTGGTCATTTCGGGTTCGAAACGTGTCGACTGCCGTCTCGCGGAACGGGGATATTACGGTGCCGATTCACCATCGTTTGCTATGTGGTCTTCCATACAGAATGCCCCACCGTTTGCGATGCAGTCTGCTGTCCCTATTCCTTCTGAAGCAGCAAGAGTCACCATTGATGTATCTGAAGAATCAGGGCTTAACCTCATCTTTGCCGGATGACCGCTTTCCATGCGCGTTCCTCGTGACGGCCATGGGTGCCCAACGCTCCAGGTCCTGAAGCATGGGACTCCGGCCATTGCCCCACATCAATAAGGGCTCCTTTGAGCGTGGCTTAAGTGGGATAGGGGTTAGGCCAAGTTGGACGTAGTGGTCTAGCTCCTGGGGAAGGACTTGGTTCGCCATGGCTCACTCCTCCCGGCTTGGGGAGTGTGAGCTATGGAAACCTCAAGAAAGGTCTCCACCTTTTGGTGTGGGAAAGCTACGATTGGTGGGCAGTAACGGACTTGAACCGTTACGACACCATGATCAGTAGTGGACCTGCCCCCGGAAATGGTTCCATTTCGGGGGCTGCGAGGGCTGACTGTGACAGTGTCATGGTTCACTACCGTAGTATCTTGTCTTCCCATCCGAGATCTTTGAGGACTTCTGCATATATTTGGGATACCTTCTTTAGCTTTGGCGCGAGCTTCAAAAGGCCAGTTGGAGATCCTTTGACCTTGATTCTTCTGGTTGCTATCGCGGTCACCGGGTTCAGCTTGTTTGACCAAGACAAGTGGGCATCGTCCGCAGAAAGACTCATGACCAAGTCTGGTTCTTCGCCAGGTTTACCAGGCCCAACGAGACTCTTTCCACCGCGGGAATCAACGTGGAATGAGCAGTCGGGGCCATCCTGGGTGTAGTCGAACCAAATCAGCTGGTCGACCTTCTGCATGCTGGTTCTGAGTTCCTCATCTTCACTGGCCTTCTCGAAGAGTTTGACAAAAGCTTTCACGGGCTGACTGGGATCGTTCCAGTACTTCATGTTGACTCTCCTTCCTCTCGCCGCGCTATTCCTGCGCTCAAGAGTGATGTCAGATCGGCACTTCCGCTTCTTGAACGGCGCGATTGATGTCTAGAGACTTCCGCGTTGTTGCGCTTTGCACCGATGCTTCACTCCGACATGGAGCTCAGAGAGCTCTCGGCCAACGTCAGCCAGAAATCCATGCCCATTTCTTGGAACATCGACCGGGCTGTTGTCAGGCGTTCCACGGCCTTGTCTCGTTGCCCGCTAATGTCATAGTGCTGTCCGAGGAAGAAATGTCCGACGCAGGAGAACAGTCTGGCGCCGATCTCCTCTTCTATGGCGATTGCCTTCAGAAGGCATTCCTCCGCCTTGGTACTCTGCAGCGGATCCGCTACACTCAGCACGGCACCCAGCACAATCCATGAATAGCCCTCGAAGGCTCTCAACCCACCCTGTTGCGCCAGCCTCAGACCCTCCTCGGCACAGATGCGGGCATTCACCAGATCACCGGAGAAGAGATGCACCATTCCCAGACAGAAGTGGGGTAGGCACTGGTAGGAGGTCATGGGAAGCTTGATCCCCCTCTCTAGATGCCGCCGGGCCTCCTCCATGTCCCACAGGCAGAGATGCGCCGCGCCTAGGCCGATGCAGACGCCGACCAGCGTGGGCGCAAACTGCGTTGCCTCACAATAGTGCATGGCTTCGCGGAAGTGCTCGAGAGCGCGCTTGCCATCACCCCTAAAGGCAGATAAGTCGCCATAGAAAGCTCCGGCAAACGCCAAGCTATACCAGTTGTCCACGCCGTGGGCAAAGCGGAGGGACTTCTCCAAGAGGGCTTCCCCTTCCTTGATGTGACCCTCTAGGCCGAGGGACATTCCTTGGACGGCGAGAAAGGCAGAATAGGTGTTGAATGGGCGGCCAAAATAGTCTGCTTCCCGGTGCGTCTTCTCCAGCAGCGCAACGCACCTGGCGGCCACCTCAACTGCCTTGCGCGGTTGTCCCAGATTGAACGCGGAGATGCACACTTCGAACCCGCTGGCCACCATCAGGTCAAAGTCACCTGTCTCCTCCGCCCGCCGGTATGCAGCCTCGGCATAACTGAGGCCCTCCGGGGATCGCCCTATGCTGGAGAAGCAGCAGCTCAAGTTGACCTGGATGTTCGCTAGGCTCTTCTCGTCGCCCAGCTCCATCGACAGCCTCTCCGCCTCCCGGAGGATGTCCACTGAATCCAGAGGATAGGCGAGTGCCAGCATCGGGACATCCATCAGAAGGCGGACAGCCACACTGGCTCTTTGGTTCTCCTCGCTCGCGGGCAGCTTGTCCAGCGCACCGAGGGCTGCCCGGTAGGAATTGAAGGCCTCCCACTGGGAGAAGTTGCGGGCTGCCTTCTGGCCGGAAAGCTTGAGGAACTGGAAGGCCTTCTCCCAGTTCTCGCTCTGAGAGTAATGACGGGCCAGAGCCTCGCAGAACTCGTACAACCGGTCCGGATAGAGGTCCTCGATGGCTCGGGCGATGCTGGCGTGGATGTCTTTGCGCCGCTTGACCAGCAGGCTGTTGTAGGCCACTTCCTGAGTCAGGGCGTGCTTGAAGACGTACTCCAGCTCTGGGAAGAGGCTCTTCTCATAGATGAACTCCAGCCCCTGCAGATTGAGCAGGTGGGACTTGAGGTCCTCCTGCATTCCGGTAATGGTCTGCAAGATGCGGTAGGCAAAATCCCTCCCTATCACCGAGGCCACCTGCATGATTCGCTTGAGGTTGTCATCCAGCCGGTCCATGCGGGCGGCAATGATGCCCTGAACGGTGTCCGGAACATAGATTTCCCCGGGTTTCCGGGCCAGGAAATACTCATGGTCCTTCTTCTGGATGGAGCCGTCTTCCACCAAGGCATGGGTGAACTCCTCCATGAAGAGGGGATTGCCGGCGGCTCTCTTGAGTATCAAGTCTCTCAGTTCCGGAGCGACGTCGGCGTCTTCGAGGATAAATCTAACCAGCTCGGCGCTGGACTTGAGAGGCAGCTCGTCTATCCTGATCTGGGAGTAGCACGAGCGGCTGCCCCATTGGTGGGCGTATTCCGGACGGTAGAGCGGCAGGAGAAGGATACGGGAGTTGGGCAGCCAGTCGATGAAATACTTAAGGAAGTCCTCTGAGGTCCGGTCTATCCAGTGGAGGTCCTCGATGGCCAGGATCAGAGGCTGGTTCTGGCTCTCACGAATGAGCAAGTCCCTGGTAGCTTCGAAGATCCTCTCCCTCTTTCTCTGCGGGTCCAACTTGAGATAGGCTTCGTCCTCAACCCTCAGAGAGAGCAGTTCCTGGAGAGGGGGCAGGATGGCCTTCAGCTTCGGATCGATAGCGGATGTCTTCTCTTCCAGCGTCTTGCGGATAAGAAACTCCCTTTCTCCTTCCTTGATGCCGAAGTAAGACCTGATGATATCCAGCAGGGGGAGATAGGGCATGGCACTGCCGTAGTGCAGGCAGTGACCTTCCAGGTAGGTGTGTGGTTCTTGCTCAATAGTCTTCCTCAATTCCAGCAGCAGCCGGGACTTGCCCACGCCGGCCTCTCCGACGATGCACACTACCTGGCCGGATCCGGACTTGGCCTTCTCGAAGGCTTCCCTGAGCGTGGCGATCTCCTTCTCCCGGCCCACGAACTTGGTCAGTCCCCTGAGGACCGAGGCTTCGATCCGGCTGGCTACCTCGGTGGGCTCCAGGAGTTCATAGGCCTCCACGGCCTCCTCCTTGCCCTTGACGGACATCTTCCCCCGCGCCTTGAAATTGAAGAAGTGCCGGGCCATCTTGTAGACATCGGCAGAGACAAGGATGCGGCCAAGCTCGGCCATGGTCTGCATTCTGGAGGCTAGGTTGACGGTATCACCCACGGCGGTATAGTCCATCTTGAGGTTCTTGCCGACGGAGCCCACGATGACGGGGCCAGAGTTGAGGCCGATTCTCATCCTGAAGGGAACCTTGCAGTCCTTCTCCACCTTCTGGCCGTAGGTTTCCAGAGCCTTCTGGATAGCCAGGGCGGCATAGCATGCTCTTTGGGCGTGGTCTTCGTGAGCCAGAGGGGCGCCGAAGAGGGCCATGACACCGTCCCCGGTAAACTTGTCGATGGTACCTTCGTAGCGGTGGATCTCGTCCATGAGAATCTGGAAGCAGCCTTCCATTATCTGGCGCACTTCCTCGGGGTCGAGCTTCTCGGACATGGTGGTGTAATTGGCCACGTCAGCGAAGAGGACGGTAACCAGCTTGCGCTCGCCTTCCAGGGATTTACCGGTGCTGAGTATCTTCTCGGCCAGGAATCTGGGGGTGTAGGACTGGGGTTTCGTGTAATCGACGGGAGCGGGCGCCTTCTGCTCGCCCAGGGCTTGGCCGCACTGGTCACAGAAGCTGCTGACAAGCAGGTTCAAGCTCCCGCACTTTGGGCAGGTAACCTCGAGTTTCGTGCCGCACTTGTGGCAGAAGCGGGCGTTTTCCTTATTCTCAGATTGGCATTTCGGACACTTCATCCTGTCACCTCTGCAATCCTTCCAACGCCTTCTGCGTCCGGGCCAGATGATAGTCCATGCCCATTTCCTGGCACATGCAGCCGGCTTCCCACCAATGTCTATGTTACTTTGACAGGGCGTCCAGAGAACTCTGGGCCATCGTTAGCCAGAAATCCATTCCCATCTCTTCAAACATTGTCCGGGCCGTCGTGAGGGATTTCAGGGCCTTCTCTCTTTGGCCACTGTTCGCATAGTGTTGTCCGAGGAAGAAGTGTCCCGTGCATGAGAGTGCTTTGGCGCCAATCTCCTCTTCGATGGCGATTCCCCTCAGAAGGTATTCCTCGGCTATCAAGCTCTGTGAAGGTTCCGATGCACCCAACGCCGCACCGAGGAGAAAGCACGAAAGCCCTTCCGCGTACATCTCGCCATGCTGTTGTGCCAGCCTGAGGGCCTCCTCGGCACAGCCTCGCGCTTTCAGCAGATCACCAGAGAAGAAATGCGCCATTCCCAGGATCATATGGGCCGCTGAAAGGCTGGTAGAGATGTCCCCCTCAGTGCCAAGCTTGATGGCCCTCTCGAGATTAAGTCGAGCCGCTTCCAGGTCCCCCAGGTACGTGTACGCCAGACCCAGACCACCGTAGACCTGACTCATGATGAAGACATTCTGTGTTGCCTCGGCGTGCTGCGTGGCTTCACGGAAGTGTTCAAGGGCGCCTTTCACGTCACCCTTGATAGCGAGTACCTCGCCGCAGTCATATTCTGCCATGGCCAGGCTGTACCGGTTGCCAATCACGCGGGCGAAGCGGAGGCTCTTTTCACAGAGCTCTGCCCCTTCCGTGAAATGCCCGAGGAATGCCGCGGCCAGTCCTTGATCTCCGAGAAAACCGGAATACGTGTTGAAGGCCCGGCCGAAATAGTCGGCTTCCCTTCTTTCCTTTCCCAGCAGCGCAGTGCACCTGGCAGCCACTTCCAATACCCTGCGGAATTTCCCTTGGCCCAAGGCATTGGCGCATATTTCGAACCCGCTGGCCACCATCAGGTCAACGTCTCGCGTCTCCTCCGACCGTTGGAACAAAGCCTCAGCAATATTCTGCCCCTCGAGGCAACGCCCTTTGGCGGAGAAGCAGCAGCTCAAGATGGTTTGCATGTTGGCCAGGCTCTTCTCGTCGCCCAGCTCTCTTGATAACCTCTCGCCCTCCCGCAGGAGTTCGATGGAACCGGGAGGGTAGCCCAGTGCGAATATCGGGGCATCCATCAGAAGGCGAACAGCTACACTGGCTCTCCGGTTCTCCTCGCCCGGAGGCAGCTTGTCCAAGGCATTGAGCGCTGCCTGGTAGGAATTGAAGGCTTCCCACTGGGAATAGTTGCCGGACGCCTTCTGCCCGGAAAGCTTCAGGTACAGGAACGCCTTCTCCCAGTACTCCGCCATAGAGTAGTGGTGGGCCAGGGCTTCGCAGAACTCCTCCAGCCTGTCGGGATAGAGCTCCTCTATGGCCTTCCCTGTCTTCTCGTGGATCTGCTTTCGCCTCTTGAGCAGCAGGCTATTGTAGGCCACCTCCTGGGTCAGGGCATGCTTGAAGACATACTCGAGTTCGGGATACAGGCTCTTCTCATAGATGAACTCCAAACCCTGCAGGTTCACCAGGTGGGACTTGAGCTCCTCCTGCATTCCCGTGATGGTTTGCAGGATGCGGAAGGCGAAGTCCCTCCCGATGACGGAAGCCACCTGCATGATGCGCTTCAGGTTGTCGTCCAGCCGGTCCATGCGGGCGGCAATGACCCCCTGGACGGTGTCGGGTACACAGATATCGCCCGGTTTACGGGCCAGGACATACTGATGGTCTTTCTTCTGAACACAGCCGTTTTCCACCAGAGCGCGGGTGAACTCCTCCATGAAGAAAGGATTGCCGGCGGCCCTCTTCAGGATCAGGTCTCTCAGCTCCGGGGCTACCTCAGCGTCCTCCAAAATGCAGCTGACCAGTTCGGCGCTGGACTTGGTGGGCAGTTCGTCTACCATGATCTGGCTGTAGCAGGACTTGCTGCCCCATTGATGGGTGTACTCCGGGCGGTAGAGCAGAAGGAGGAGGATACGGGAGTTGGGCAGATGGCCGATGAAATAGGCGAGGAACTCCTCCGAGGTTTTGTCCAGCCAGTGCAGGTCCTCGATGGCGATAACTAGAGGCTTCTTCTGGCTCTCCACCACCAGTAGCTCCCTGATGGCCTCAAATATCTTCTCCCTCTTCTTCTGCGGGTCCAGCTTCAGATAGGCTTCGTCTTCTACCTTGAGGGACAGCAGATCTTGGAGCGGCGGCAGAATGGATTTGAGTTTCGGATCAAGAGAGCATACCTTCTCCTCCAGTCTCTTCCGGATAAGGAACTCCCTTTCGCCTTCTTTGAGGTCGAAGTAGGACCTCAGGATATCCAGCAGGGGCAGATATGGCATCGCGCTGCCGTAGTGGAGGCAGTGGCCTTCCAGGTAGGTATACTCCTGTTGCTCAATGGTTCTCCTCGATTCCAGGAGCAGCCGGGACTTGCCCACGCCGGCCTCTCCCACGACGCAGACCACGTGACCCGAGCCGGACCTGGCCTTATCCAAGGCCTCCCTGAGGGTGGACATCTCCTTCTCCCGGCCAACGAACCTGGTGAGTCCTCTGAGGACTGAGGCTTCGATCCGGCTGGCCACCTCAGTGGGCTCCAGGAGTTCATAGGCCTCCACTGCCTCTTCCTTGCCCTTCACCGCCAGCTTCCCCCGCGCCTTGAAATTGAAGAAGTCCCGGGCCATCTTATGGACGTCTCCGGACACCAGGATCCGGCCGGGCTCGGCCATGGTCTGCATTCTGGAGGCCAGATTGACAGTGTCGCCGACAGCGGTGTAGTCCATCTTGAGGTCCTTGCCGACGGAGCCGACGATGACGGGGCCAGAGTTGAGGCCGATTCTCACCTTGAAGGGGATCTTGCAGTCCTTCTCCACCTTCTGGCCGTACGTTTCCACGGCCTTCTGGATAGCCAGGGCGGCATAGCAGGCTCTTTGGGCGTGGTCTTCGTGGGCCAGTGGGGCGCCGAAGAGTGCCATGACGCCGTCCCCGGTGAACTTATCGATGGTCCCTTCGTAGCGGTGGATCTCATCCATGAGTATCTGGAAGCAGCCTTCCATGATCTGGTGGACTTCCTCTGGGTCGAGCTTTTCAGACATGGTGGTGTAGCCGGCCACGTCCGCGAAGAGGACGGTGACCAGCTTGCGCTCACCTTCCAGGGACTTGCCGGTGCTGAGTATCTTGTCTGCCAAGAACTTAGGGGTATAGGACTGGGGCTTAGAGTAGTCGACCAAAGCGGGTGCCTTGGCTTCCCTCAGGTCACGGCCACACTCGTTGCAGAACTTGGAGCCTGGTGTGTTCGAGTAATTGCATTGCGGGCATATCTTCTCCAGTCTGGCTCCGCAATCATTGCAGAACTTGGAGCCGTCCTTATTCTCAGCCTGGCATTTCGGACACTTCACTGCCATCGCCCCCACCTCCGTGTCTGTGCAGTAGTCTTACTCTTGATCAGCTCTGGAAAGCTCTACCACGATGTACATGAGGGATTCGCCTTGGACAATAGCACACTGAGAGAAGTAGGTCAACCTCAGCTTGGACAGAATGGTTCCCTTCTTCTGCAGAACCTTGTGGACGCACTTCTCTGACCATCTAGGGCTGAAGGGGTAGGGGGAAGAAGAAGGGTGGACACAGGTGCCCACCCTATGAGAAGCTGATCAACTACGAACTGAGCAGTTGACCCAGTTCCTCCAGGTGGTTCAACAAGAACAGATGTCCTTCGTTCTCGAAGACCTTCAACTGCGCTCCAGGGATGACCCTTGCATTCTTATAGGCATTGCCAATGGGACAAAACGTGTCCTTCGTGCCATGCCAAATATGGACTAGTCCTGGCGGAATCTGCGACAAATCCACGTCCCAGCCCTTGTTCGTGAGTCTCCCTTCTTGAATGAGGGTCCTGATGGCATCGGGCCCTTGTCGATAAGCCTCTAGCGTTGAACGCAGGAGCACTTCTCGATTCTCAGATGGAGATGTATGGAACTTGGCGTCAGCCTCTGGTAGATGCTTGAGAAAGCTTCTGCCCGCTGGGGATTTCACAAACCTGTCTGGATCCTTGCCCCACTCAAAAAAAGTGTTCCTCACCTTCTTTGAGAGCCATGTTCCAATGAAGGGCACTGTTCCCAACCTGTTCCCCATCTTGAAGATGGGGAACATTCCGGAAGTATCTGGAGGCAAGGTAAGTCCAGAGAGAACCACAACCCGGGTAAGACGCTTCGCCAGCAATGCTGCACACGTAATGGCGTGGTGACCACCTCCAGAGAAGCCGACTAGCACAAACCTATCGATGCCCAACTTGTCAGCCAGAAAAGTGACGTCTCCTGCAAAGTCACGCAGCCTTCTATTGGGAGCATAGGTGGACAATCCAAATCCCGGACGGTCTACACCAATCACTTGAAGATGTCTTGAATCTGCAATTCCCCTTAGAAACTCTGCATCCAAGCGACTTGCGGGAAGGCCGTGAAACAAGAAAACTGGTTTGCCTTCGCCAATAGTGAGGTACCCCAGTTGGCGCCCATCAGGCAGAGTGATTGCCTGGCCCGGTTCCTTTGATTGTCCGCTCACTTCTCAGACCTCCCACAAAGGATAGGGTCATGTGAACGCGACGGTAGGAGTCGTGATGGGACAATAGCACCATGGACTGGAGGCTGTCAACCTGAGCGTGGATAGAAAGGTTCCTTTCTTGAGGAGAACCTTGTGGACGCCCTCTGTGACCATCTGGGGATGAAGGGGTAGTAGAATTCAGCCTGAATTCTACTAGGCGCCTAGGACTGGCGGAGATCACTCTTGCCCACTATGCTGTACCTCCCCAATATTCCGGATGCAACCTCGAAATCAAATATCCGCTTGTCCTCCAGACGTAGGGCGTATAGCACACCAATATCAAGGGACAGGGATGATCGCACCTCTCTCACTTTTATGGTTCCATCAATAGATGGCAGCCCAGCCATTTCCTCAACGTGTCTCTTTCCAGTATGAATCTCAAACACATGTCGGGGGTAGTGCAGGCGGTAATCCACCGTCGCTATATGTTCCCCTTTGAGGGTCACTTCCCCTGTCCCTAGAATCTGCTCCGACTTCGGCCTCTTCTTCATATCCTAAACTCCCAATATAGTAAGCGGTTCGACCTTTCGTGGATGATGAGGTCTGACACGCATACTATAGCATGAGGGTCAATGGCTATAGCCACAGGGGATGAAACGCAGACACCGCAGAGTGGAGGCCGTCAACCTGAGCCTGGGCATGAAAAGGGTGGACATCTCTGCCCTATAGGGTAAAGTAGGGAGAGACGGTAAGATGTGTCATGAGAGGGGCTTGGGGAGAGTGCCAATTCCTGCCAGTGGCATAGACCACCCGGGGTGGAACAGCGCCTCTTCAGGTCCCTACGGCTGAAGGGTCAAAAGGGAGACGCGCCTCGAGCGCCACTATAGGGAAACCTTAACCGTAGCCCTCTCAAATCATAACATCAAAGGAGGCTTGTTTCTCATCTATGGATCGGTTTTTCGTTGCTCAACCAGAGAAGGTCGCACGATAGCCTTGCTGGGGGAGACCGCGGAGAGTCTAACTGCCCCTGAAACGCATAGTAACCCTCTGAGCAGTACTCGACATTCCTGCGGTAGTCTGAGTTGGCGTCGTCACCGGTCCCGAGCGTCTTGGTTCGAATCCTGATCGGTGAGCCACCTGCAACGGGATAGCAAGAGTCAGCAGGAATCTACCGGATGTCCACAACAAGTCAAGATAGATGTCTTCGATGGGTTCTGCCTTCGTGCGAAATGCTGGGCAGACTCCTCTGCATTCATAGACCCTCTACAGAGCGGGGTCCAGACATAGGGTCGCCGCACTAGTGAGATGGCCTCTGGCCCAGGATGGCCTCGGTGGTCAAGGTCGTCTGGCCGCGCTTGAAGGTGATCACCACCTTGTCACCCGGACCATGGCTCTGGATAGCAGAGTTCAGCTCCTCACTGGTCCCTATGTCGGTATCGCCAAGCTTGATGATGACGTCGAAGGGCCTGAGGTCCGTATTGTCCGCCGGGCTTCCCGATATCACGGAGGCGACCAGCGCCCCTGAGTCAACTGAAAGTCCGTACTGCGTCTTGACTGCCTTGGTGACGGTAAGCGTGTTTACCCCGAG
>Ga0315291_10007013_pt1 | contig 13970 bp, 2 predicted proteins | sample YL17G12_20_MG_FD_203070 | JGI IMG/M metagenome (GOLD analysis project Ga0315291, IMG submission 203070) | Sediment microbial communities from Yellowstone Lake, YNP, Wyoming, USA - YL17G12_20 | ecosystem: Environmental > Aquatic > Freshwater > Lake > Sediment | place: USA: Wyoming | collected...
CCGGCAGGTATCGTTACCGCGCTCGGCCAGGCCGGGAAAACAAACTCAATACCCTCGGTGAACTTCCACGGCAGAGCTTTGTCAAACCGGTATAGCGTTACAGGCTCGGCGGTTATATTGCGAAGCTCGATATACTCGTACCTGTCGTTGGTGTAGTTCCCGCCCACAGGCCAGTCCGGGTTGTACATTATCTCGTTGATAACTATCGGCCCAACTTCCGGATAGGCGTTAGCCCACCCGGGCGTGTTATAGTCCGTATGCACAAAGTTGTAGCTGCCGGTGCTCCGCTTGAAGTACCTGCCGAACGATACGCCCGTATATGAGGCCCCGAAGCTCTCCGCCTCGCGGTAGCCGGTCAGTATGCCGCCCTCTGCGGAGCGCAGGTACACATCGTCGCCGTTCTCGCTGAAGCCGAAGCCCGTGAGCCTGCCCGGGTCCGTGCTCGCTTCGCCGAAGTTGGCATCTTCATGGAGAACGAGGTAGTCATACGCGCGAATCTTCGTCCCGTCGGCGAGCTTGTATTTCTTAGGGTAAATCTCCGTGTCGCTCAGATACCAGCCGCCGACGTCAATATCCTCACCGGTCGTATTGTAAAGCTCTATCCAGTCAGGGGCCACAGCGTGTGAATGCGCCAGCAGCTCGTTAATCACAATCGCGCCGGGATTGGGAATAATCCCGCTGTCGTCTTCGCCGGGCGACCCGCCCACATACGCGCTGCCTCGCCACGAATCCTTCCGCCCCCAGCTATTGGGGTCGGGATTGGTCGGGTCGATTATCGCTATGGAGAAGCCCTGACCGTCGCTAATATTGCGCCAGCCGTCCTTGTATGCAAAGTTGTGAATCGTCTGACCTAATGCATCCTCCAGCTCGATTCGCTCGCCGGCGTTGTCCAGGCTGCCGGTGTACTCGCCGGCTATGACGCCGGAAAAGCCCGGATGCGCAGCGGTGAACGCCAATATGTCCTTAACGATTACAACGTGGTCGCCCGGCTCGCCTGCCCGAGCAAGCCCACCGCGGCGGGCAAGCTCGATAGCGGGGAAGGTGAAATCGATGCCGTTGGTGAACCGCACCAGGTTCAGGTTTATCGGGGCCGGCCCGATGTTCCGCAGCTCTATGAACTCCTTATTCGGATCCTCGGGGTCGCCGGTCTCCTGCGGATGATACATAATCTCAGTAATCCGCAGGCTCTCTTTAACCGGGCCAACCGCAAAGACCGCCTCGCTCAGCGCACTCCACGTACTGCCGTTCAAGACGCGCGCCTTAACCTGTGTGCTCTCGGTCAGCACACGAGGCCCGACGTATTTAATGGCAGTTGGTGAAACATTCCCCGAAGGTGTAAGAACAACTGCGTATGCAAACAGCTCCGCTGAAATCAGAAAGTCCGAGCTGTCGGGGGCGGCGTTAAGCCCCTGGATAGCCAGGACGTTCTCGCCCAGCCGCAGCGTGCTCAGGTGAGCACCAAGATCGATACTCTCAAAGTTCACTGCCTGGGAGTCGTCGCGCCCGATGTCCGCATGAGAATTCCAGAGCGGCGTCCCTTCAAAATTGCGGGCGGCAACCTTCTCGCCGTTGATATACGCAACAAAGCCGTCATCATAGCGTATGTTCAGCGTCAGGTCCATTATGTCGAGCGTGCCGACCGTAAACGGAATGCGGATATAGCATGTGGTGTTCTTGCCGTACATCTGAGATTCAACATTTGTGCCGATCAAAGCAACGTAGTTCACCGCATCGCCAGGCCGCGTTTCATAACCTATGCCGGTCGCGCCGCTTGGCCTGCTCTGCCAGCCTGAATCGTCATAGCCTGATTTGGCCCATACGCTGCCGGGAGGAGAAAGATATTGGCCTGCAATCGGAGGATCGTCCGTAAGCGGAGGGTCGGAGCCAACCCCAGGGCCGCGCCATGTTACCGCGATATTATCACCGCCGCCTTCCTCTTTCATCATCGCTTCAACGTAGTATCTCTGTCCGGCGGTCAGCCATATCGGCACCGATTGCTGCTCGGAGGACTTGCCCCACTCACGCGAGGCGGCCCAGCCCGAAACACGCGCTATCAGGCCCATATTCGCAGGGTCATCGTCAGTGCTCAGCCACAGCTCCCCGTTATCATCGGTGGCAAGCCAGAAAGTGTAGCTGCCGTTCTCCGGCGGGTGCACATACCCGCTGATGCGGGCGCCGTAGTTGCTGTTCCAATGTGCAGGGCCCTCGAAGCTCGTCACATACATCTCGCCGGCTGGATTCCCCGGGTAATCGGGATGCGATGTCAGGTCCGATACCGCAGTCCCGCTTATGCCCGTCCAGTACTCGTACAGGATTGACCCGGCACCGGGATCAACAGGCCCGGCCGGAACGAGAAGCTGCTTCGCTGCATCTTCAGGCACTAACATAATGACGCTGCCCGGCGACGCCTGTGCAACCGGCACACGCGGGTCGCTGCCGTCGATGGTGTAATAGACAGTGCCGCTGCCAGCTGCCATTGAAAACGAGTCGGTCGATGAGATGTAGCCGCCATGCTTATTGACGCCGTTGATCCTGAACACCGGGCCGGTCATCGTGAACATGCCTTCGCCTATGCACGCATTCAAAAAGACGCCGAAGCGGTTCGGCACCCATGTGTTCAGAACATACATATCCATACTCGGAATGACCCCCAGCATCTCATCCCGCAACTCGAAGAATCGCTTCCTTATATTCACATCCGTCATCGCGCCGTTGTTGTAGAAATGCTTGTATAGCCGGTCCGCGAACGTCTGCTTGAAATTCTTGCTGGACTTGAGCGACCGGTAGAGCCAGCCGTTAGCGTTGTTCTGCGTGTTGAGCCGGTCGAAATACACGGTGTTGAGGTAGCCCGAGAACATGCCCCCTTCGGCGTCCCAGATAAAAAATCGCCACTTCCCCTCGTCGGACCGCTCACACGCCGCGGCCCAGTTATTCTGAGGCCAGTCCCAGTTGCCCGACCACAGTTGCAGAATCAGATAGTCGGCAAACGCCGGAATATCCAGCCGTCTTGCAACTTCCTTGTAGTATGTGTCGTTCGACAGGTCGTGATTCCGCGCATAGTTTGTCAGCGCATCGAACGATTGCGTATCGCCGTCCCGGATCCCGCTCATCGTCATCACGTCCCACTCCTTGTCGCTGTCGTAATATTCCTGGCAGAACGAGTCTTTGATGTGTTCGCACGGGTTATAATAGCCTTTGTATTCACCGTTGATGAACAGATTTGCGCCTCTCCCGGTGCTTGCCGCATTACCCATATCCATGTGCAGACGCCGCTGCAGCTCGTCCTTGATGAACGGATTGACCTGGTCGTTGTGACCGCCTCGCAGAGCAATGCTATTAGAGCGGTCAAGCCCGTATGGGAACAGCCGGTACTCCAGCTCATTCTGACCATATTGACTGCGGAAATACAACCTGAAGCTGAACTTGCAGTTGCCCGTCCATAATCCGTCGCACCGCGTATAACGTGGCCGCATGTACTCGCTTCCGTGCACCCTAATCCCGCAGTCTTCCTGCACATCGGAGCCGTCGTCCGTATTGAAGAACTCGAACGATACGGGGCGCTCGTACGCCATACCTCGCTGCATCGGATTGTTATACGCCGAGGGGCTGCCCCCCGAAGTCCAAATTTCGCTGCTGTAGTATCCGCCCACAATCGCCATTACGCCGGACGGCTCATAGAATGTCTTTGCCCTGTCGCCCACCAGTGACACTATCGGCAGCGACTTCACCGCGCCGCTTGCGCCGAATATGTACGTATGCGTCCTGACGCGCGACGGCTTCCAGCCCGATTTGATCGCCCTGGCCCGCAGGCACGTGGTCTTATTGATTGTGAAAGGACTGCTGTAACGATACCCCGTTCGGAACCGTCCGCCCATCACGCCCGGCTCTATCCCGTCCGTGCTGAAATATATATCCGCGCCTTCGGTCTCGCAGGCAAGCGTAACCGTGAACGCGCTGTCATAAAATCCCCGATCGCAGCTGAATTGCGGCTCGGCAACCTCTCCAAGATAGGCCCCTTTGTTCTGCGACCCCGGGCTGGGCGCGCCGAGAAACCCCCAGTTCCGGCCTCCGTCCGGATAACGGCCATACGAAATATTGGCCGTCTGCCTGTCAAAGGCAATGCTGTCAACCAATGCCGTCCCGTTGCTGTCAAAAAGGCCTATCTCACCGCCCTCGGCATCGAGTTCGAAGCCAGCGTGCAGGCCCGGCCAGTCCCCGGTGTCCTCGTCGGCCCATATCCAAAGATAACCATGCCCCACAATAGTCGTTGTCTGAGGAATATTGGCGGGAATCCGCCACTTTGTCGGATTGTCCAGGTTGTTCGTCAGGTGCATCCCGCCGACATCGATTGTCTCTTCCCCCGCATTGTATAGCTCTATCCAGTCATCGTACTGCTGCTGTGGGTCCTGTACGAAGCTGCTGTTGGAGACCATGAACTCGTTGATTACTATTGGGTGTCCCGCCTGGCGCCAGTTTTGTGTCAGCAAAGCAAAATCGAATATGTTCACCCCATCGACGCCATCCATGTCGGCACAATTCGGCTCAGCGCAGCCCCCGTCTGTCAGCCACTGCTCCGCAAAAACTTGAATATCCTCAAAACCGATCTCGCAGTCTCTGCTCAAATCCCCCACCGGACAGACGCCTATAACCGGGCTGGCAGACAAAAAGGCCAATGTCAAGGTGAGCAGCAGAGCCTTGTTGGACTTGGGCATTCTCTGCATCCTTATTCACCTTTCTTCAAATGATGATCGCAGTTGTCTGCGTGCAGACTGAATGAATGACTGAGACACGTCTGCGAATCTACGGACTGCGGCCCGGCGTCGGCGAATCCGCCCGCCAGTTCGCAGGGTCGTTGCCCGAATGGTGCCCGTCGGCATAATTCCGCTGCAACGCATCGCCCAACCCGTCAGGAGACTCGGGCCACGGCGCACCATAAAAGTAAATCACCTCGTCAACAACCACCCACGAAAGCGGCTGAAGCGGCAAATCAGCCGCCTGCGGACGCTTCAACGCAAGACGTTCGCCCTCGTTCGCCAGCACGCCGGACCACGGACCTACAATATCAACACCCGCCGTTAACGGCCCCGTACCGTAAGCAGAAATAAACGCATTCAGCCGAGCCCACTCCGTCGCAGGATCGAACCCTACAACTATCAACCTGTCGCCCGCGTTAATATACATACCCGGTGCAAATACATAATCCACCGCACCATCCAGACGCCAGCTCCCATCCGCGTTCTCCAAGTATATCCTCCCCCCCGTCGGGTTGTACAGCTCAATGTACTCCTCCTTCGGATCGACAGGATGATACATCAGCTCATCAACCACTATATCAACAACTCCGGCGTTGTTCGGCTGATCACGAGACGCCGGCGTATGAAGCCAGTACAACCCGCCATCAGGATAACGGCCTAAAGATACGAAGTTCTCCTCCCCCTTGAACCGAACGTAGTCAACCACCCGGTCTGCCGAGGTCCCCGGCAGGAAAGATAGAAGCACCTCCTCTCCCGCCTTGTCCAGACCAAAACCGCTCGTTATCGGATTATGGAAGCCCGTAACCTCGTCAAAGCTAATCCTGCCCCCGCCCCCGATATTGACCGACGGTATGGCCCATTTCTTCAGGTCGTCCTTATCGTCGCTCAGGTACCACCCGCTCAGGTTGACACCCGTCCCGCCCGTATTGTACAGCTCTATCCAGTCGTCCGAGTCGTACTCCGGGCGCTGGGGGTCATAATAGTCGGTATGAGCCATAATCTCGTTGAGCACGACCGTGCGCGGAAGTTCAGGGTCGCCCGCACCGGGCGAGCCGCCAATATAAGCACTGGCCCGCCAGTTGTCCCCGTAGTCCAGAGAGCCGTTGGGTTCGCCCGCAATCGCCGAACTAAGCGGCACGAGCGAATGCCCGACGCCGTCCGCCGGCAGAGGCCAGCCGCGGTCGTCACTGTACGTAAACAGGGCGATGGTTCCGTTCCACGTATCGACTAATTGCACCGGCTCGCCGGCGTTGTCCAACTTCGTGTCGGTGTCTATGTACTGGCCGGCTATCCTGCCCGACAAACCGCCGCCGTACCGCGACTCAAACGCCGCCCTGTTCCGCACAACAAGCACAAACTGCCCCGGAGCAAGGCTCGTAACGCTGCTGCCGTAGAAATTAAACGTAATACCCTGAACGAACGATACATACTTCAAATCCAGCACGTCTCCCCCGATGTTCTTCAGCTCGATAAACTCGAACTCATCGCTATCGACGTTCAGCTCGCCCTTCGATACATCCGCATCGGCCGGGTTATACATCACCTCCGTTATACGCAGATCATCAAGAACATGCGCCGCGACAGGCCCACCGACGATGAACTGGATGGGCGAAGACCAGTGACTCCACCGACCGCTGGTGTCCTTCATCTTGCACCGCACACGATAACTGCGCCCTATTTCAACTACGCTGCCGGGAATCTGCACGCCGGCTTGGAAGACCGTCAGATCATTGCTCTCCCAGACGGTCTCAATCTCATACTTCCGCGGATCGCCAGGTTCGTATCTCGGATTGGTCAGGTCGGTTACCTCTGCGATCCGCCACTTCATCGCCGCAAATGTCCCGCTGCCCTGCGGGTCGCTGAAACTCGACGTCCTGAACGCCAACGCGTTGATCGGATACCCCGCCGGCCCTTGGTACGTAACAGTCGGCGTGTTCGGGATATCCGGGTCGCTTGAAATCGAAGCCATGTGGCTTTGCCGCTCGTTTACGAAAGCCTTCATAACCTGGACCATACCCTCAAAGCTCCTGCCATACCCGCTGCTCTCGGCCTTCTTGTAAAACCGATCCTGGCCCGCCTTGTTGTTGCCGCATTGGTTGCGGTATCCCGCCGAGCAAGCCGCGTCGCTCATCACCCAGTGCCAGTCCCACATCGCACGGTCCGCGTCAACCATCGAGAGCCCGCCCCCAGGATCGTTGATTATCGCGGCGTATTCATCAATCAGACGGTTCATCTGCTCCGGATTGAAGAGCAGCTCATGTATCTCACGCGCCCGGTTCCTGTTTGCAATGTTTATGACGCTATGGTTCAGCACGCCGCTATTGCTGAACGGGTCCTTAACTTCGTTGCTGTAGTAGCACGTCCACGTCAGATCGAGGTCCCACACGAATTGCCACCAGAGATAGTTCGTCCCCCAGTTGTTCGTCATCGGCTCCGGATTGAGATAGAAGAAATGGTTCTTGCTCGTAATATCTCCGTGCCAGACCGCGTGATAAATTGCATAATGGCCGTAGTAGCTGTCGAGGTTCACATTGTGTCCCCACCAGTCCGCGGAAGGGGACGACTGGTATGTGGCTCTGAAGCTCAGGACGTCCGATTTATCCGCCACGGCCGTCGGACCCTGATTGTTCTTGTCGCAGCCGTCCGGGTAAGCCTGGTCCATCTTATACAGGTTCCCGTCCGGCAGCTTGTGCTCGTCGAGGAACCGCCCGTCCATCTGTTCGATGGTCATATAGAGGCCCCAGAAATCGCCGTCGTACTGCGTCCCGCCGCTCGTCAGCGGAGAGTGGGCCGCATTGAACCTCCCGTCTTCATAAGCCTCATCGATAATCCTAAAGTGCACCCAGTTAGTCTTTGATGCGGGGGAACCGGCCATATTGAACAGCCTGAACGAAAGCGCCTCGAACATCCCCTGTTCGCCGCGCTGTCCGAAGCTCCCCTGCTGGATGCAGGCAGAGAAATTGAGCTTGTCCCATCTCGTGTCGTACTTTTTGCCGTAGTCGTCACGTGCCTGGAAGCTGTGCCCGCGGTTGAAGTCGAACTTCCACATGTTCTTGCCCATCGCTTGCCGCCATACGCCTCCGCGGAGCCGGTAGCGAACATGGTCATATACTTCGCCGTCATAGACCAGCGTGCCGCGCCATCTGTACTCGGATGCCTCAGTGCTCTCATACGGAGGCTGATAGAACCACGAACACTCTTCCACGTCGGACTTCTTGCTGATTAGATGATAAACGGGAAGACTCCGCATTACATCCTCGCTGTACTCCACAACCGGCGTGACCCCGGGCCGGATCGCCCCCTGCCACGCCGGCACTCCGTCATAAACAAAATACGCAAAATTAGGCTGCGGGTCGTCCGGGTATGGACCGGTAATCGACAGTCCGATTCCGTCAACCGCCGTTATTCTGTAGCGGATAAGCCTGCGATGCGCCTGCAAGCCTGCGGGCAGCACCACGGTATATGTTTCATCGAACGGTTCTACATCCCCGTGGGTGCCGTCGTCGTACATCGCCACGGCTGTCCAGTTCGTTGTGTACCGCGCATCGTTCAGAGAGATATAGTTGCCCGGCTCGACGATCTGGTAGCTCAATGTCACACTGCTTACGCCGTCCTCGTCCGTCACTTTGACCGTGATCACAACGGGCTCGCCCCCCGCCGGCTGCTCAGGTGAATGCATGACCTGCCTCATCAACGGCGGTGCATTGGCCGAGAGGGACGCATTATTCCCGCCCGGCGTCGGCAGCTTGCTCCTCCAGCTACCGCCAAGGTCGTTATCCATCGCAGGGTTGATCAGTTGGATGGAATGACCCGTCCCGTTAGGCGGGGTCACATCGGGCACCGGGTCGCCTACGGTCGGCCAGGGAAAACCAAGCTGATAGTCCACCTCGTCAAGCTTCCTGCCATCGGCGTCGCGCAGGCAAATCGTCTCTCCGTCGTTGTCTAAATTCCCGATGAATTGGCCCGCAGGAGCAAAGCCGAACTTCGCCTGGAACGCGCCGGCGTCTTGAGCGACCACCACAAAACCCTTAGCCGGTATGGACGCGCCAGGACCAAAGACAAAATCAATACCCCTGGAGAAATACCAGCCCGTAAGATCGATCGGTTCGTCCGCCACGTTGTGCAGCTCCACGAATTCCACCAGCTCGGTCTTCATGTCTGGATCATAATGGATTTCGTTGATGACTACCGGACCGACCTTGCGATGCCAGTCGTCGGCCAGCGCGAGGAAATCCATCGTATCGACCTTGTCCGGGCCGACAAGGTTGGCGCAATCGTCCGACCCATTCGTGCAAGCCGGGTCATCAAGCCATTGTTGCGAAAGCAGCAGCAGGTCCTTGGCCGTAACCTGACAGTCGCCGTCAATATCCCCTTTGGGGCATACTTCGATGGGCTCCACCGTAGTTACGAAGTTCCAGAGGCTGCCGACCGCCGTATCGCCCCCGTCGATAATTGAATCGACACGCCAATAGAAAAGCGTGCCGCCGGCCAAACGACCTGTAAAACACTCAAGAGCGGCGCCCCCCGGCACAGTGCACAGCAGACTTGACGGACGGCCTATGACCCCAGAGTCATTGCTGAGATACACGTTGTATCTGTCAACCGGCTCCGGCGGCTCCGGCCCGGCCTCCCACCGAAGTGTCGTCCCAGCAGGAGCTACCTGTCTTGCGCCGCTGGTTGGCGATACGTTCACCGCACGCCAGGAACCGGTTGCGACCGTTCCTTCCACGGAGTCAAACGCAGCCGTACACACCACCCCGTCGTTGTGCGACGTAAGACACAAGCCAATATACACATCCGTGGCCATGCTTATGCCGGCGCTTCCCTGCTGCGTCCAGCTACTGCCGTTCGACGAATGATACCCCGTTATGGTGCCTCCCGTCCGCACTATCTTGACATAATAAGGCGCCTTTATGCTGTTGGCGCCCGATGAGGTGCACTCGTTGCCGGTTGCGGGCCGCCACTGAAACGCCGCTCCGCTGCCCGGCGTTATCACCATCATTGCAAAGGCGCTTGAGGCGTTTAGTGTCTCGCGGATCATAAGGCCCGCCTTGGCCCAGCCGTTGGTGTTCTGGACGCTGATAACACGCGCCGTCATCTCCCCGTCGCCGGTCATCGGAACGTACATATAATGGAATTCGTCCACCGTCCCCCAGATATCGGCCCCGCTGGCGCGCATCGTGTAAACATCGCCGGCGACATCAACGCCGCCCGGCGCGCCTACCGCCCCGATATCCCTGTTTTCCCAGGCAGGAGCAATGTTGACCAGGCCCGCCAACAATACCGTTACCACAACGAGTCTTCTTGCCATACACCTAACCTTCTCTTTACACATCCCGCTGCGGGCGCGACTGTTCACTGTGCCCGAAGCTATTGTATCGGCCCTATTTTACCATATTATTCGCAAAAAATCAAGTCACACACCGGCAGAATCGCCCATCGGACTTGCAAAGAACGCTGATAGAGCCTATAGTCTATGGAGCAGTCCTGAACTGATGAACATTCACCGCAGCGTTTAACAGCGCAAGCTGCCAAAAGGATGGGCAAATATGATACGTAAAAGTCAATTAGCTCTGCTCGCAGTCTTCTGCCTGACACTGCCTTTGGTCGCCAACCAACGTGGCGAACAAATCCTCGGGCGGATTCTTGAGAGCTACCTTTCTCTACCGGCGCCTGCCCCTGGCCCAATTCACCCCAGGACCGCCTCGGGCGGTTTTGTCCAGGTTGATAGCAGCATCTTTCCGAATCTTTTCGTCTGGACCGATACGTGTAATGTGTACGTTGTTCGCGACGGCGATTCCGCGATTCTCATTGACCTTGGGGACGGCAGCATATTGGAACACTTGCCCGAAATCGGCGTTCGACAGGTGGAATGGGTCTTGTTCACGCACCATCATCGCGAACAATGCCAGGGTTATCCACGCCTCAAGGGCAAGGACACCAAGATTGCAGCGCCGCAGGCGGAGCGCGCCTTGTTTGAGCGTCCCTCAACGTTTCGCAAGACCAAACCGACGCTCGGCGACGCCTTCAGCGTTTATGGCTCCAGCTATGTGCGCCCGCCGATTCAGCCAATCCAGATAGACCTCGCCTTTGCCGGGATGGATACGTTCACGTGGCGAGGCTACGAGTTTCGCTGCCTCGATACGCGGGGCAACAGCCCAGGAAGTATGAGTTACCTTGTCAGGCGCGGCGAACACTGGCTGGCTTTCTGCGGCGATGTAATGCTCGACGGCGCGCGCATGCACAACTATTTCGATACGGAGTGGGATTACGGTTTTGCGTCCGGCATCTATGCGCTTCACAACTCGGCGGGCCTGCTTGAAGACTTCGACCCCGCCATTCTGCTGCCCTCACACGGGCCGCCGGTGCGCGACCCCAAACCGCAATTGCAGCAGTTCCAGAAGAAGCTTCGCCGCCTCGAGCGTATGCTTGTCCGTGGTTACCCCGTGCATACGTTCGCCGCCGCGAGCCAGGACAGGGTCTCCAGGCCCACGACAGTCCCTCACATCTGGCGGATCACGCCGCACCTGTTCAAATTCAAAGGCCCGGACTTCTCGCCCAACTTCACCCTCATTCTCGCCGACAGCGGGCGCGGACTCGTGGTGGATTGCGGCCTTCTTGACGTGGGTTTTCTCGATAAGTCCCTCGAGCTGATGCGCGAGCGGCTGGGCCTGAAGAAGATCGATGCAACCATAATCACACACATGCACGGCGACCACATCCTCGAAGCGCCCCACCTCCGCGACAAATGGGCGGCACAAATCTGGACCCTCGATTGCATCGCCGATAAATTTGAGCATCCGGAGCGTTATGATTACGCTGCTCCAATCCAGACCTATGGCAGCGGCTTCGACTCGGTCCATATCGACCGCGTTTTCAAACCGGGCGAGACTTTTCAGTGGGAAGGCTACGAATTCACCGTTGATTGGATGCCCGGTCAGACCGAATTCGCGCTCTGTCTGCATGGCCAAATCGACGGCCGCAAGGTGGCTTTCACGGGTGACAATATCTTTGCCGACCCTGCCGATCCCAATCAGACCGGCCACGAAGCCCTCGTGGCCCACAACAGCGCCATCTTCGAAGAAGGTTATCTCTACGCAGCCGACTATCTGCGGCGTCTCAAGCCGGATTTGATTGTCGGCAGCCATTCGTTTGTGATGGATAAACCTGCGGCGCTCATAGAACGCTTCGGCAACTGGGCCGTCGATATGCGCACAACCTTTCGGTCTCTGAGCACAGACGAGGATTACCGCTACTGGTTTGACCCGTTCTGGGTGCGAGCCGACCCTTATCGCGTCACACTGCAGCGCGGTGGCGAGTCGGCTGAAGTGCTTCTCCATATACGCAACTTCCGCGAACGCCGGCAGGAACACCATATCGAAATTCACGCCCCTCCGGGACTCATCGCCGAGCCCTGGCCGCCGGCGGGCGAGCCTGCCGTCCTCGAAGGAAAGCTGCTCGCCACTTCCCGGAAGGCATTCCCTGTGCGTATAAAGGCAACGGAAGATGCGCAGGCAGACGTCGCTATCGTCTCGCTCGATGTCACACTCGACGGCCGGCGCTATGGAGAATGGTTCGATTTTATCGTGGATATCAAATGAGCAGAGCCGATAACTGAGCCGGCATATCTGGCCCGCGTGTCAGTTAACGGATGAGAAACAAAGGATTTATTGCATTATGGGCGCCAGCATATATTTGTAAGTGGGCGGCATCATTGAAGCCCCCGGCCCCCCAACAAGAGGCCCTGGGGCCTTACGGCGATACCGCTCCATGCCGTGTGCAGCCATTCGGGCGCTCGGGTCGCTTTCTGGCGTTCCCCTATCCTCCGTGCCGGCAGACAGATACTAATACCATTCTCGGGCAAAGGCAATGGTAAGCCCTTGTCCGGCACAGCAGAGCTTATAGGTTTGCGATTCTGCTGGTAGCGGATAAAGCGATAAACGCTATTGGCTCTTGCGGAACTGAACAACCAGATTGCCCCCAACCTTTCGGACGATAATAATAAATTAGGGAGGCGCCACACAGCATAACAGGAGGTCATCCCTGATGCTGTGTGGCTTACCGTAGCCATTCTGAAACAGCAAGCTGCTTGCAACGGCATAATAAGTTGGATTTCATCCGCCAGGTGACCAAGTCTGGCCCTTGCATTGCATGGATTTAACTCTTCTTAAAGAGTTCCAACTGCAAACAAGCGCCACCCTATCAGTATATTGGCGATTATTCTCGCCATAAGACACCTCACAAATTCTGGCTCAACAGCCCAAAAAGGTGTTATTGCTGATAGGAAGGCCACATGCCTCCCTTTATTTGTATTAGGTTCAACTCCGAAAAAGTTGGTGAATTTAACGCATGGAAAACAAAGGATTTATCGCATTGTGGGCACCAGCATATGTTTGTAAGTGGGCGCCACCATTGAAGATGCCGCCCCATGACGTATGCCGCCATTCGGGCGTTCGGGTCGCTTCCCAGCGTTGGCCTATCCTCCCGATGGCAGCCAGATTATACCCATACATGCTGTTGCCTTAAAGCGTTAAATCCAAAATACTTGTGTATTACTTGTGCCATAGACTCACCAACTTTTTTGGACGAGAACCATTAAACTTTTTGCCTTCGACAAAACACAGGCAGATATAGGCAGTTCAAGAATCGATCTTACATAAAAACATAAACCCATATAAGCCCTTGCCTTATATGGATTTATCTAAGTCGGGGAGACAAGATTTGAACTTGCGACCTCTTGGTCCCGAACCAAGCGCTCTAGCCAAGCTGAGCTACTCCCCGGTCAAGCCGGCGGTCAAATATACCACGCCCGCCTGAAAACCGCAAATCATAATAGATTCACCGGGTCGATGTCTATAGCAATCTTCACCGCAGGCCGAATCGGCCCGGCCGCACGCAGCTCTGCAAACAGTCGCTGCATCGTCCCCGCCTCAGGCGCCTGCACGATTATCTGCATCCTGTGAAATCGCTGCACCCGGCTTATCACCGCCGGCATAGGCCCGCGAACAACCGCGTTCAGCCCGCTCCCATTCACTATGCCATCAATCCTGCCGCGCATCGCCTTGCACGCCGCCTCTAACCTCTCAAATTTCATATCCCGCATAACGATAGACGCCAGCCGCCAGAATGGAGGCAGGTTACACGCCTTGCGGTGCTTCAATTCCTCCTGCACAAACCCCTCAAAATCGCCCGCCAGCGCAAATTGTATCGCCGGCT
>Ga0315291_10007014_pt1 | contig 13968 bp, 13 predicted proteins | sample YL17G12_20_MG_FD_203070 | JGI IMG/M metagenome (GOLD analysis project Ga0315291, IMG submission 203070) | Sediment microbial communities from Yellowstone Lake, YNP, Wyoming, USA - YL17G12_20 | ecosystem: Environmental > Aquatic > Freshwater > Lake > Sediment | place: USA: Wyoming | collected...
AAAAAATCCTTACCCGCATTCCGGCAGGCAGAGCAGGCAAACCGGAGGAAGTTGCCCAAGCGGTAAGACTTCTTATCGAAAACGACTACATCACAGGCCAGATTATCAACGTTGACGGAGGACGGAGTATATGAAACTCAATCACGCAAACAGAATAACCATCCTAAGAATACTGCTGATTGTGCCTTTTGTAATCTGTATGCTGAAAATCAATCATCCGGGAACTGGAACACCTCTGCGATATCTGTCGCTGCTGATTTTTCTGGTGATGGCATTCAGCGATGCTTATGACGGATATATCGCAAGGAAGAAAAAACAGGCAACGCCGCTCGGCTCCTTTCTCGACCCGACGGCCGATAAACTGCTTATGGCCTGTGCGTGTTTGCTTCTGTCCATTGAAAAAACCGCTGTTGTCGGTTTTCGACTGCCGCCGACCGTTGCCGTTCTGATTATCGGAAAGGACCTGTTTCTGCTGATTGGTTTTGTTATACTTCATTTTCTGACTTTCCAGGTAAAACCAACGCCTGCTTTAATCGGAAGAATAGCCACAGTCTTGCAGCTTACTATGGTTGCCGCAATCCTGATTGCGCCGGAAATATCCAAAATCGCAACCGGCTGGATATGGTTTTTAAGATTTTTATGGTGGTCAGCGGCAGGAACCGCTATTATCACAACCCTTATTTACATTCGCACAGGAACAAGGTATATTGAAGAATTTGAAAAGTAGCCGCAAAAGCGCAAAGAATAAAAAATAAAATTTATGACAAATTTTAGCCAGATACCCGAAGTACTCGAAAAGCTTAGAGCCGGCAGCATGATAGTTCTTGTCGATGATGAGGACAGGGAAAACGAAGGAGACCTCGTATGTGCAGCAGAGGCTGTGACGCCCGAAGTAATCAACTTTATGGCGAAGTTCGGCAGGGGACTTATCTGTCTGCCGCTGACGAGTGAAAAGTGCGATTCGCTCGCCCTGCACCCGCAGACGACTGAAAATACCGCCAGGCTCGGCACGGCCTTTACCGTAAGTATCGATGCTGCCGGGGGAATTACCACAGGAATCAGCGCAGCAGACCGGGCACGGACAATAAAAACCGCCATCGCAGACAAGGCAAGACCTTCAGACCTTGTGCGGCCTGGGCATATATTTCCGCTGCGGGCAAAAGACGGCGGAGTCCTCACACGAGCAGGACAAACAGAAGGGGCTGTCGATTTGATGAAACTGGCTGGGTTAAAGCCCGCCGGCGTAATATGCGAAATTATGAATGAAGACGGCACTATGGCACGTGTGCCGCAGCTTCTGGAGTTCTGCAAAAAACATAGTCTGAAAATTACCGCAATAGCCAAGCTCATCGAATATCGATTACAACGCGAAAGCCAGATAAAAAGAATACAATCCGTATCTCTGCCGACAGATTACGGCGAATTTCAGCTTATCGGATACGAGAGTATAACCAGCGCAGAACCGCATCTGGCACTATGCAAAGGAAATGTCGGAAAGCTCGACGAAAAAGGAAATCCCATTGTTATTGATGAGCCGGTGCTGGTTCGCGTACACTCGGAGTGCCTTACCGGCGATTTGTTTCATTCGCAAAGATGTGAGTGCGGATACCAGCTCATTGCTGCAATGGAGATGATTGAAAAAGAAGGCAGCGGAGCAGTAATCTATTTAAGACAGGAAGGAAGAGGCATTGGCCTTGCCAACAAACTGCACGCATACAAGCTGCAGGAGCAGGGACTTGATACCGTACAGGCCAACCTGCGGCTCGGCTTCCGTGCAGACAGACGCGATTACGGCATCGGGGCACAGATAATAAGAGACCTTGGCCTTAGACAGATAAAAATCCTGACAAACAATCCGAAAAAAATTTCACGGCTCGAAGTTTACGGCATCAAAATCGTCGAGCAGATTCCGCTAAGGGCGAAACCCGGGCCGCATAATGTAAATTATCTGAAAACGAAAAAATATCGACTCGGCCATTTTCTTGATGAGGATTTATAAAATGAGACATCTGATTTTTATTTGTGTTTTGTTTTTTATGATAATTGTCTGTGGCTGCGAAGAGCAAATTCAGACTAAACAGACTGACTTTCCGGTTATTGAAACTCAGAAATCTTGCCTTTTTGTGCCGGAAAAAATCAGATTCAATCAGCTTACTGAATTTGCACAAGACTGGCAGATAACAGCTTACGTCGATATGCTCGACCAGTTCGGCTCGCGCATAAAGGCTGCCGGCATCTGGCGATTTGAGCTTTACGAATATGTGCCGCGTTCTGCCGAACAAAAAGGAACGAGACTTTACATCTGGCCGGATATAGACCTTACCGATGCAAAGACAAACTACGGCTTATGGCAGGATTATTTAAGGTGCTATAAATTCGACCTTAACCTCGATATCGACCTTGCAGGCGATAAAACATATGTCCTGCAGGCGGAATGCTTCACCGCTGACGGTAAACGCATCGCAGATTCAATCGAATTGAAACTTTAACTCACTGGCCGAAAGCGGCATTAAGAATCTCATCAAGGCCGGGAGCGGTGCCTTCCCAGGCTTTTAAAGCCTCGCCATTGTGTAGAACCACCACAACAGGCGTCTGCAAAAACCATTTCTTTGCATCACTTAATCTGCCGCGGACAACCTCGCTGTCTGGACTTATCAATTGCTGCTTTTCGTTGCCGTATGGCGGTATCTCAATAAAAGCAAAGTTTATGGCATTTTCGTTGCCTTTTAGCGATTTATACATTTCCTCATATTTCGGTATAGCCTGAGTGCAGTCGGGGCAATCGTAGTGATACAAAAGTGCTGCCCACAGGCCGGTTTGGAGCTGCTGTTTTATATCAATATATTCGAGCATCGGCCAAAGGTTCTGCACAACCTGCAGGGCAGGTAAGTTCGGTTCGTTAGTTTCGGATTTACGCCCGGGCGTATAAATCTGCGGCTTTGGTTTAGTCCACTCATCCGTGTCAACCACTTCATATTTGTCGGTCTTCAGAGGTGGCTTATTTGTGATAAGGATATATTCAATCATCGGCAGTAAGATAAAAATCGGTATCGCAATGGCGAAGAAATGAGCCGGTTTTGGCCACGGCGGAGGAAGCAATTTTTCGCCTTTCGGCCGAAATATCGCAAGGCATATAAATATCGGTATATCTATTGCAGAAAGCGTAATCCAGGGATTTACATGAACCCTGCCAAAACAGCCGCAGGATTCGGCGCCGATAAGGCCCTTATGTAACGTAACGACAATAAATCCGCCGAAGGCGATTAAGCCGAGCAGCCAGCCGGTCTTTCTAAAAAGCCCGCTGACAAGCCAGATGCCAAGACCAAGCTCGAGCGGTATCTGAATAAGGAAGAATTCCCACGACTCCCAAAAGCTTTTGCTGATAATCGGCTCAGTAACGAGCTGATGAATCTTTAATACCGACGCGACCAGCAAAACTATGCCGGCAATCCACATTACTATTGTATTTGCCTTTTTCATTTCAACTCAAAACTAAGAACTTAAAACTATTTTACGCCCTCATATACAATCCGCCGTTGACGGCGATATATTCGCCGGTGATAAAGCCTGCGGCGTCGCTTGCGAGAAATAAAATCGCCTTTGCAACGTCCTCGGCTTTGCCGTTTCTGCCCAAAGGTGTTTGTTGGGCTACTTGTTTTCTCCGCTCAGGAGTGCTGAACCGCTCATGAAAACGCGTCTCAATCAGGCCGGGCATGACGGAATTGACCCTGATGCTGAAAGGAGCAAACTCCTTTGCCATCGCAATCGTCATTGTTGCAACCGCAGCCTTTGCGGCGGCATAAATTCCGCCGCCGCCTGCTCCGCCGTTATGGCCCGCTATAGAACCGATATTGACTATACAGCCCTTTGTTTTCTTTAAATGCTCAAGAGCCGCCTGTGCAGCAAGAAATGCACTTTTGACATTTGTCGCAAAGACATCTTCGTAATATTCCTCAGTTGCATCAGCAAAGAACTGCCTGTCTATGAGCGAGCCTGCATTATTAACAAGGACATCAATTCCGCCGGCATTTTTGACAAAATCTGCGATAAGTTTAACAATCTCACTTTTATCCCGTATATCTGCTTTGAGCAGGCAGCCATCGGACTTCGGCGAGCTCAGTCGAGCCGAGATTTTTTTTACTTCTGCAAATGTTTTTTCACCGCCTTCTTTTGTTCTGAAGTAATGCACACCGACAAAGCAGCCTTGCTGTGCAAACATCTTTGCCGTCGCTGCGCCTATGCCGCTGCTCGAACCGGTTACCAAAACCTTCTTATTTTTTAAATCGTCGTATATCATTGTGTAGAGATGCAAAAACCTTTAAAGTTACCGGTTCATGGGTCATTTGGATTTCCATTATTTTTGAAATATTTATTTGTTGTGTTTTTGCACATATCATTATTTTCTGTATTAACGTTCCCTTGTCAAAATAAAATTTTCAATCTTCAATCTTCAATTTCTCTTCGTTTTGTATTTGTCCCAACTGCATTACGAATCTGTCGAGTTTTTTCTGGCCCTCATCGTGTTTGCTGTGTGCGTTTCGCAGATGTCCGCCGAGAGTATCCCACAGCGTGATAAAATCTCCAAACGAATTGTTGATGGTCTTGAGATTCTGACGTATTTCGGCGGCCTGTTTCTCAATTTGCAGGCCGTGAAGACCCATCACTATCGTCATAAGGTAAACATAAAGCAGATTCGGCGAAACCGGGAAAACCTTCCTTTCCATCGCATAATCCTGAATACTTATCGTATCATCGGCGTTTTTAACCATCGCTTCGTAATAAACATTTTCAGCAGGTATGAACATTATCGCAAAATCCAGTGTTCCTTCATCGGGCTTGATATAGCTTTCGGCAATCTTGTCGATGTGTTTCTGCACATCCTTCAAAAATTCCTTTCGGAGTTTCTGTTTCTCGGTATCGCTTTGCGCCTGCTGAAACTTTTCGAAATTACTTAATGGAAATTTCGCATCAATCGGGACAGAATATTGCGGCATTTTTGCCAGCGCGTCAACTTTTTTGCCGTCACGAAAAGTATATTGAAGAGTGAAACTTTCGGCAGGCAGCAGGGCGGAAAGAATTTTTTCAAGCGACCATTCGCCGAATCCGCCGCGAAGTTTGGGGCTGGCAAGGATTTGCTGAAGACTTTTTAAATCTGAACTTAAATCCATTATCCTCCTGCCTGTTTCCTGAAGCTGGCCGAGCTGGGTATTGAGCCTCTCTAAAGTCTGAACCTGGAACTGAAGGTTTTTATTTACAACATCCTGACCTGAAATAAGAGATTTCTGAAGACTGGCAGACAGATTGTCCTGAGCGGCCCGCATAGCCTCAAGCTGCTGGCCGAGCGAACGGATGCTCCCGAAAGACTGAGCAAGCCATACCAAAACCGCTATCCCAGCTAAAAAAACTATTATGAGCACAACAACAAGAGCCTGAACCATTCGATGTTTCCTGAAAATTTGCCTTTTTTGAAAATTATAGCCTTGTTGTCTTAAATCGTCAAAAGCTATCAAAAAGCAAATTAAAGATTTTTTATATCCAGTAACAAACCATACAAAAGTTCTCACGTCAAGATAGGTAATTTTTTTTTAAAAATCCTTTTTTCTTTCGTTATAGGTGTTATAATATAGCGGTTTTTGCGAGAAAAATAAGAGCTTTGAAGGAGGATGGTTATGAAGAAGATTTTATTAGTGTTATTGCTTGTCTCTTTAGTCGTGACTGCTGGATGTTACAGCTGCAAGACATGGCAGAAGCTGCATGGCAGAAAGCCGGCAGACCCGTCAGTAAAATTTATGTGGCAAAAAGGTTGCCGGCCGGCTCCGATGCCGTTGCCTGCACAGTGTGAACCCTGCCCCAAACCTGCACCGCCTCCGCCGGTTGTTCCCAACTGCTCAACAAAAACCTATCCCTGCGAAGGCTGTGGAGTTGTAAAGCTCGAAAAGTGTATGCCTCCACAGGTGCAGACGGGCGCGGAATTCGAATATAAAATAAGAGTTACAAACCTCACCAACTGTGCTCTGGCTGACGTTGTCGTGACGGATACGCTCATCAGCAATATGCAGTATAAAACTTCAAATCCGCCGGCAAACGTGCAGGGCAATAAGCTAATCTGGGTCTTCCCAGGCCTTGCAGTAAAGGAAACAAAGGAAATCAGCGTTACTGCCGTTGCCATAGCAAGCGGAATTGCGCAGAACTGTGTCGATGTAACCTACAGAATGCCGCTTTGCCTGCAGACTGTAAGCATTCAGCCGATTGTCTCTATCACAAAAACCGCTCCTGCTGAAGTGTCGATATGCGACCTGATTAGTTACACTTTAAGGGTTGAAAATACCGGCACAGGGCCGGCAAACAACGTCAAAATTATCGACGATTTGCCGAGCGGCCTTGTAACCACTCAGGGCAGCAGCAGGATTGAAATCCCCATCGGCACTCTGCTTGCAGGCACTGCCAGAAATGTCTCGGTTGCCGTCAAGGCTCAAAAAAGCGGGACATATACCAACAATGCCGTTGCACTTGCCGACGGGAACATAAAAATTCAATCGCCGCAGGTTTCAACCACTGTCAGACAGCCGGTACTGAACATAACAAAAACCGGCCCCGATGTGCAGTACATCGACAGGGAAGTTACTTATGAAATTGCTGTAACAAATACAGGCGACTGGCCCGCTGTTAATACCCTTATCGAAGACGAAATTCCTGCAGGAGTGACCTTTGTCAGGGCGAGCCAGGGCGGCGTCCTCGTACAGAATAAGGTTATGTGGAAAGTCGCAAGTCTTAGCCCGGGCGCTGTCGCAAAGACTTCGGTTACGTATATGCCGAAGGATATCGGAACAGTAGCCGATACCGTAAGTGCTTCGGCAGTCTGTGCCGATACCGTTAAAGTTACCGCTCAGACCCAGGTCAGAGGCGTCTCGGCCGCTCTGCTTGAGGTTATCGACTTGGCCGACCCCATAAGAATCGGTAATAACACAACTTACAGAATTATGGTTACAAACCAGGGCTCTGCTACAGGCACCAACATCGCTGTAAAGGCTATGCTTGAGTCGCAGATGGAGTATGTAAGCAGCGCCGGTGCGACGCAGGGCACGTTTGCTGGAGATACAGTTACCTTTGCTCTGCTGCCTTCGCTTGCAGCAAAGTCAAGGGCGACGTGGGAAGTCACCGTTAAAGCAAAAGCTCAAGGAGATGTACGGTTCAGGGTCAAGATGAAGAGCGACCAGCTCGACAGAGACGTTGAAGAAACTGAATCCACCACCTTCTACGAATAAGCAAGCTCCGGAACTCAAATTTAGAAAGCCCCCGTAAAATACGGGGGCTTTTTTATTGCAAAAACAGATTTTGAGGCTATAAATAAAGTCTCAAAATCTGATGAATCCCGTTAGAGACAAGACATCATTGATGCCTGACGGCCGCTAACGGCGGCCTGTCTCTAACGGGATGAAAACGGAGACTATTGTGAAGATAACTGATTATAAGCCTGTGAAATGTGCTCATCAGTATTTTGTGGCCCTCGCGAAGGCGGGGGTTGGCAGCAAAAATATGGCAAAAAAATCGCCGGCAGAAAACAAGAAGTATCATTTTATCGGTATAGGCGGTGTCGGTACAAGCGCTCTGGCTGCTGTGCTGATGAAGGAAAAGGCGATTATCACCGGCTCGGATATGCAAAGCTCGGCGCTTACCGGACGGCTTTCGGAAAGCGGAGCGAAGGTTGTAATAGGACACAGCACCGATAACCTGCCCCAAATTCTGGATGGCGTCATTATCTCGGCGGCTGTAAAAGACGACAATCCCGAACTGCAGGCCGCCCGCCAGAGAAAAATAATGGTTTACAAGTACGCACAGATGCTCGGGCAGGTTTTAGACAGATACAAAGGAATCGCCATCGCGGGCACTCACGGAAAAAGCACTACCTGCGGCTGGCTTGTCTTTGTATTAAAAAAACTCGGTATCGAGCCTAATTTCGTGATTGGAGCGGACATTCTGCAGTTCGGCTCGTCATCAGCCATCGGCAGCAGCGATATTTTCGTCGCTGAGGCCTGCGAATACGACAGGAGTTTCCTCAATCTGCATCCCAAAATCGGTGTTATCCTGAATGTTGAGCAGGACCATCTCGATTATTATTCCGGCATTGATGAAATTGTTCAGGCCTTTGCCGATTTTGCATCGAATATTTCCCAGGACGGCGTTCTCGTCGCAGGTGCACAGGACGCAAATGTCGCAAAAATCCTGGCCCAAATGAGCGGCAAAAAAGAAGTTCTGACCTTCGGCGTCGCGGAAGGACCAATCATTTCGGCTCGAAATATCAAATATTCGCCGCTCTTTACTCAGTTTGACTGTTTCCATCATGACAATATGCTCGGCTCGGCAAAAATCAGACTGGCCGGCGAACACAATGTAAGAAATGCCCTTGCCGTTCTGGCCTGTACTCAGGCCCTTGGACTTGAAGCGAAGGAAGTTATCGATTGCCTGGGCGGTTTCGAAGGAATGGACAGGCGGGTGATGAAGAAAGCCCGGATTAACGGCGTTGTTGTTCTCGATGATTATGCCCATCATCCCACTGAGATAAAGGCCAGCCTTAAAGCCGTCAGGCAGAAATACGGCAATAAAAAAATCTTCTGCATCTTCCAGCCGCACCAGTACAGCAGAACAAGATTCCTCCTGAAGGATTTCGCGGAAAGTTTCAAACTCGCCGATATCACCATTGTGCCGGAAATATATTTTGTCAGAGATACCCAAAAGAGCAAAAGCGAAGTTAACTCACAAATGCTCGCGGATGCAATAAAACAAAAAGGCAGTCAGGCTGTATTTATCGATTCATTTGAAAAAATTTGCGATTTTCTAAAAGATAATGTAAAATCCGGCGATATCCTGATAACTATGGGCGCCGGAAACGTCTGGAAGGTGGCAGATGGATATATTCAGTGGCTTGGAAAAAATAGTTGAAAAGAATTACCCGCTGGGCAAAAACACATGGTTCGGACTCGGCGGAAATGCCGATTATCTTATTCAGCCTCGAAACACAAACCAGCTGGCTGATGTTATCAAACGCTGCCATGAAAACAATCTGCCGCTGTGGGTGCTGGGTTTCGGCTCAAATCTGCTCGTGCAGGACAAGGGTGTCAGGGGTGCTGTAGTCAGGCTGGGCGGCAGCGATTTTGCCGGCGTTGAATTCAACGCTAATTCCCTGACTGCCGGCGCAGGAGCGGAATTAAATAAACTTGTGTTTGAGTGTGTAAGAAAAGGACTCGGAGGCCTTGAAACGCTTGCCGGAATACCGGGCTCTATAGGCGGGGCGGTGAAAATGAACGCCGGCGGACACTTCGGCGACTTCGGCTCCGCTGTCGAATCGGTTACTCTGATGGATAGTGAAGGGGAAATCTTTGAAAGAGCGAAACCGGAACTCTCCTTCGATTACAGAAGCACCAATATTACCACAAAATTTATTCTCAGTGCAAAAATCAAACTATACGAATCCGACCCGAAGCAGCTTCTGAAAATCGTAAAAGAAGTCTGGATTTACAAAAAAAATACACAGCCTCTGAATACCAGAAACGCAGGCTGCATCTTCAAAAATCCGCGAGGCATGAGCGCGGGAGCAATGATAGACAGAGCAGGACTGAAAGGCACTAAAATCGGCGGCGCCGTTGTCAGCGAAAAGCATGCAAACTTTATCACTGCCGGGGACGGCTGTAAAAGCAGCGATGTAATCGCGCTTATCGAAAAAGTCAGAGAAAAAGTAAAAGAAAAATTCGACGTCGAGCTTGAGCTTGAAATCGAAATCTGGTAGCAATTTATTAACGGCATAATATAAATGGATTTTGAAATTCCGGGCGGTTTGAAAGTTGCTGTTCTGATGGGGGCCGTTAGCGAGGAGCGACAGATTAGTCTGGCGAGCGGAAAATGTATTGCTGATGCCCTCAAAAAGACGAAACTATTGGAAGTAATCGAACAGGATTATCAGCCGGATAGGCCCCAAATCCTCGACGACAAAAGCATAGATGTTTTTTTCCTTGCCTTTCACGGCGAATTCGGCGAAGGCGGCCAAATGCAGGAAATCTGCGAAAAGAAGAAACTCGTTTTTACCGGATGCGGTTCAAAGGCAGGCAGACTCGCATTTGACAAAATAGCCTGCAAGAAAGTCCTCAAACAGGCGAAAGTGCCCGTACCGGAGGCAATAGAAATTAAAACCACAGACCAATTGGCCGATATTGATTCAAAGCTCGAAATAATGGGCGAAAAATTCGTAATAAAACCTGTCAGGCAGGGCAGCAGCGTCGGCGTTCAAATTGTCGAAGGCGCTCAAAATGCAAAAAACGCCGCCGAAAAATGCCTGCAGCAGTTCGGCGATTGTATGCTCGAAAAATTCATCGCAGGAAGAGAAATTACCGTGGGAATTCTGGAAAATAGAACCTTGCCCGTTATCGAGATTAAAACGACCCGTCAGTTTTACGATTATGATGCAAAATATAACGACGATACCACTCAGTTCTTGTTTGATACTATTGCCGATAGGCTTACTTTACGGAGAATAAACGACGTCGCTTTGAAAAGTTTCAATGCGCTCGGGTGCAGGGATTTCAGCAGGGTGGATATGATTCTGGCTGAAAATATTCCTTATGTAATCGAAATAAACGCTATACCGGGCTTTACAACACATTCGCTTCTGCCCAAGGCCGCCGCCAGGGCCGGCATCGATATGTGTCAATTGTGTTTAAGAATAATTAAATCTGCTCTCACTCGTCGGGGCGGAGCCCGCCGCAGCCCAAAAAGAGCAGCTAACTGAAAAAGGTCTGATTTTTCGTGACTAAAAAAAATAAATTCTGGTTTGGTCCGCAAAAGGAGCTTACAAAAACAGAAAAAAAACAGCGTTTTGCGGCCATACGCACTACGGCTATAATCTTTGCCTTTATAGCGATATTTGTAGCAGCCGGCTTATGTTTTATATTTCTCGACAGATACGTAAAGGGCAATCTGGACCTGAACGAAAAAACAGTCCCCATCCAGCTTGTTGATTTTCCCGGCTGGGCGGGTACCGAACTTAAGCAAAAGATAATTTCGACAGCAGGCAAATCGCCGGATGATTTCAGACTCACCGAAGATGCCGCTATGAAAATCGGTGAAAACCTCGCGATACTCGCGTGGCTCTGCGATGTCAAAGTCCAGGTAAGCAGCAAGGCAATAATCGTCAGTGCAAAATACCGCAAGCCTGTCGGGCTTATAAAGGACCATGACCAGCAGTTTTATGTGGATTCCGAACTTATTGTGCTCGATTACGTTCCGATGGGCAAAATGCCGATTGTCGAAATTACGGGTGTGCCAGGCCATCTTCTGACGTGGCGCACCGTCGGGACAAAATGGCAGAGGGATGACGTCGCTGCTGCCGTTGAGCTGCTGGCGCTTCTCGAAAGAATGGACAGCGAAATTGTGCCGAATAAACCTTTGCTTGCCGAAATAAAGTCGATAGATATGAGCAATTTCGACGGAAGAAGAATCGCCTCACAGCCTCATATAGTATTTTATGCCAGAGACGGCACGGAAATAAAATGGGGCGCTAAAAAAGGCCAGTGGCAGAGGCATCTCGAAGCAAAAGACGAAGAAAAACTGACGCTGCTTTACAATACTTATCAGGAACTCGGAACGGTGCAGTTAAGAGCGGCTCAGAAAGGCAGTTTTATCGACCTCACACAGCCGCAAACCCTTTCCCTGCCAATCGACAGATACTAACAATAACAACATTTGTTTAGCCCCCGGACCTGTGCCGGGGGTCAGTCATTCCCGCGAATGAATGTCACCCTCATGAAAATGGGGGCGGGAATCCATTTGTATTTAGCCCGCCGTTTCACGGCGGGTTCACGTCATTGCGAGGCCTCAAAGGCCGCAGCAATCACGGTTAGCCCCGCCATTACTATGGCAGGGTTCGTCATTCCCGCGAAGGAATGTTACCCTCGCGAAGGAATGTCACCCCTGCGCAGGCAGGGGCGGGGGGCGCCGTTTCACGCCTGCCCGCAGCAGTGTTGAAGGGGCAGGTTTTTCTCTTATGGCGAAAGTACTTTTCGTTTCCTTCTCACAACCACCGCACCAAAGCCGAGCAGTAAAAGTGTGGCGGGTTCGGGAATCGTGTAGAGAAAACCGTGGGTGTCACCAGAGGCGTCAGTGTAAGAGCCAACTATGCTGATGCCATCGATACCATATAGCTGAGTCTGATTTGCCCCTGGATAGTCAAGAGTAGTCAAGATTTGGGTAGTCAAGTTATAAAGATAGTCGCCACCCACGACATTACTCCCATCGACATCTCTGGGCTGGATGGGGAGTAAGGTCCACATTTGAGAAGTCATTTCATAAATAAAGCCATGGTTTTCAGAGATGCCCATGTACCAACCAACAAGATTACTACCGCTGATACCGTGTATGTCAGTCCAATATGCCCCAGGGTAATCAAGGGTAGCCCATGCTGTCCCATTATAAGAAAACCCGTGATGAAGCAAGGAGCTATCCTCGTAGTAGCCAACAAGCGTGTTATCACTAATGCCTTGTACAACCGTACCGTAACCGTACACGGCCCCTGGTTCATTGAGAATAATCAAGATTTGGTTAGTGATGCTATAAAGAAAGCTATGAGGGTTCGGGCTACTGGACGAAAAACCAACAATATTGCTCCCATCGATGTCAAATATCTGAGTGTTACTTAACCCCGGCATGTCGAGGGTGACCCAGCTTGTGCCATCATATACAAAGCCATGTATATTATTGCGCGGTATATTACGAGAGCCGTCTGAATACCAGCCAACTATATTGTTCCCATTGATGCCGTGAACGACTGTAGCAACCGCCCCTGGATAGTCAAGAGTAGTCCAAGTGCCTGCCATTGCATAACCCGTGCCGAAAAGCACTGTCACCGCACAAATTGCAATTAACTTTTCCATTTTCTTCTCCATCCTCAAAAATTGTTAATCCATCCTTCGTCCGCTTCTGCGGACTACGGAGGACAAGTGTTTTTTTCTTCTTAAATAATTTGCGCAAAAATACCGCTGGAATATAAACTGCTGGAAGTCCTCAGTAAAAATCTCATTTTCTTCCTTCTCCGTTAATAACCGCACTATTATAGGATATTTCCTGCTGAAAATCAAGAAAAAATGGAGCGGATTATTGCCTTTTAGGGCTTGAAAACCGGGCCGAATCTGAAGGTTTGCTATTATCCTAATGGCAGCATAAAATCAGAGGAAATCTTATTGTATATTATTATATTCAGTATGAACACGAGTTGAAGGAAACAAAGATATGGCCGATTACTCTTCCGAAAATCTGAGAGATATCCTTTTGGACCGTAACCGCTTCGTGGAAATGGCAGAGTTCTTCATTCGCAAGACAGTAGAGGAAGGCCAACGGGACCATCTTGATGACGCATACCTTGAGTTTCTGGATGCTGGTCTGAAGCTAATTCTTACTGAAGCGGTGGATATAGTGTTTTCTGTCTGTGAATCTCCCATTGAGAAGGTTTTCATTAACTCTCTGTTCCTCTGCTTCATCAAAGCGAACCCTCTTTACCTAATAATCACTCCCCCATTCCAGAATGCTCCAAAGGACATGGAAGACTTTCGGAGCTATCACGCCAAATTTTTAGAATTCACCGATTGGTACAGGAAACATAATGGCTCTCTTTCTGGTGTTGATGAATATCTTGATGGCGAAGTGAAAAAAGGAAAGATGGAAATTGAAGAACGACAATATATCGGAAAGCACCTTATCCTCTATGAGTACCTCGGATTGTTCGATTGCCTTCATCTTACATTACAACCGAGCTTCCCAACCCTAAAAATTGACGGGAAAAGCATTCGTTCCGACATGCTTGTTTGGATTCCAGAAAATAGCGGGACTAGGAGTCTGTCCGAGTAACAATTGAACGGTCTTTAAAGGGGTGGTAGAATAGCAGCCGATATTTATAAGGGAAATTCAGTTCCTGGAGGCTCAAGG
>Ga0315291_10007015_pt1 | contig 13967 bp, 8 predicted proteins | sample YL17G12_20_MG_FD_203070 | JGI IMG/M metagenome (GOLD analysis project Ga0315291, IMG submission 203070) | Sediment microbial communities from Yellowstone Lake, YNP, Wyoming, USA - YL17G12_20 | ecosystem: Environmental > Aquatic > Freshwater > Lake > Sediment | place: USA: Wyoming | collected...
TTCCCTGTTTGTCTCCGGGAGAGGTTGCCGCCTGTTCAGATATTCTCATCACCGCCACACCTTCGCGCACTCCCTTTATACTGAAAAACGACCTGCATCCCGGATTGCATATAACTGCCGTCGGCGCCGACGGTCCAGATAAACAGGAAATTGACGAATACGCATTTCCACTGTTTGATAAAATTGTCACTGACCGCACAGAACAATGTTCACGGTTGGGTGAACTGCACCACGCTCTCAAAGCCAGAACAATTACACTCAATAAAATATATGGAGAATTAGGGAATATTATTTCAGGTAAACTCCCGGGCAGAGAACACGATGACGAAATCACTTTCTGCGATTTAACCGGCGTCGCCATACAGGACATCGCCATCGCAAACTGGGCAGTCAACAAAGCACAGGAGCACCGGTTAGGCAGATATATCACTATATAAATACATTCCATTAAATGGTATAATGTAGAGCCACAATTTTTTTGAACGCAGAGCTATAGAGACGCAGAGAATAATACTTGCAGGATTAAAACACCATCTCATCGCTCTGCGTCTCTATAGCTCTGCGTGTAGTTCCCCATCCCCCCAACACACATCTTCCCTATTTGCTCACGTTGTGGTAGGTTTTCAAGGAAAAGTTTCTTACATTCGAATGCAAAACGGGCAGCCGATAACTTTGGTTGTGGTAGGTTTTCAAGGAAAAGTTTCTTACATTCTGAAAATTTTAAGAATTGGCAAGGTTGAGTTGTGGTAGGTTTTCAAGGAAAAGTTTCTTACATTCAGGCGATATGCTTATGACTGTGCGGACAAGTTGTGGTAGGTTTTCAAGGAAAAGTTTCTTACATTGGAGAAGAATCCGGTACCGGTCCGCACGAGTTGTGGTAGGTTTTCAAGGAAAAGTTTCTTACATTATTCCTATATCATTTAGCAAGACAATGTGAGTTGTGGTAGGTTTTCAAGGAAAAGTTTCTTACATTAGCCGCCGCTTATTGCATCAACGGCAACCCGTTGTGGTAGGTTTTCAAGGAAAAGTTTCTTACATTTTATGTTTTGTCATATCGCTGAATCCGCAGGTTGTGGTAGGTTTTCAAGGAAAAGTTTCTTACATTATACCTGTATTCGTTTTAACCTCGACTGCGTTGTGGTAGGTTTTCAAGGAAAAGTTTCTTACATTTATGGGGAAAGAACGTGCTTGTTCTTAAAGTTGTGGTAGGTTTTCAAGGAAAAGTTTCTTACATTTCAAGAGATTAATACCCTCTCTTTTTCTAAGTTGTGGTAGGTTTTCAAGGAAAAGTTTCTTACATTAATAATGCCAGAAGAAACAATAGGGATACTGTTGTGGTAGGTTTTCAAGGAAAAGTTTCTTACATTTTTTATCAGATTCTCGCTAAATAGTTTTATGTTGTGGTAGGTTTTCAAGGAAAAGTTTCTTACATTCCGAAATAACAAAAGGAGACCGCTCGGCAGTTGTGGTAGGTTTTCAAGGAAAAGTTTCTTACATTATTTTATGCCGAATACATCATAATGAGCGAGTTGTGGTAGGTTTTCAAGGAAAAGTTTCTTACATTTATCCGCAAATAATTCCGCAGACGATCCCCCGTTGTGGTAGGTTTTCAAGGAAAAGTTTCTTACATTCCGTTACTGAAATGAGTGTCGAGGGAACGAGTTGTGGTAGGTTTTCAAGGAAAAGTTTCTTACATTTTCAAAGAAAAAGAGGACAAAGAAGCCAAAGTTGTGGTAGGTTTTCAAGGAAAAGTTTCTTACATTACGCTATCAAACCGAAAGGAACAATTTTTAGTTGTGGTAGGTTTTCAAGGAAAAGTTTCTTACATTTTTTCGGTGCACGTCTGTTATACTTTGGAAGTTGTGGTAGGTTTTCAAGGAAAAGTTTCTTACATTGATTCTAATGCTTTTGACATCGTGAATCTGTTGTGGTAGGTTTTCAAGGAAAAGTTTCTTACATTAATCTCTCCCAAATCAAACGGATATTGTATGTTGTGGTAGGTTTTCAAGGAAAAGTTTCTTACATTTGTGCCGATTTTAGTCAAGTCAAGACTGTGTTGTGGTAGGTTTTCAAGGAAAAGTTTCTTACATTTGGGGAAAGTTTAAAAGCGTGAAAGTTTAAGTTGTGGTAGGTTTTCAAGGAAAAGTTTCTTACATTATATTAGCTTAGTTATCTCCCCGCGCTCCTGTTGTGGTAGGTTTTCAAGGAAAAGTTTCTTACATTAATGATAGATTTATTAGCACCGGTAATACTGTTGTGGTAGGTTTTCAAGGAAAAGTTTCTTACATTAAATTCACCATTTATTTATCCCTCATTCAAGTTGTGGTAGGTTTTCAAGGAAAAGTTTCTTACATTAGTTGAAACGAAGGAACGAGAGAAGTTAGAGTTGTGGTAGGTTTTCAAGGAAAAGTTTCTTACATTCGCGGTCATTGGATTGATGACGAGCGGGCGGTTGTGGTAGGTTTTCAAGGAAAAGTTTCTTACATTAATGACGGCAGAGGATTATGTCAAATGGTAGTTGTGGTAGGTTTTCAAGGAAAAGTTTCTTACATTTATTTTGTAGAAACCATCAGTCTTTTTGTAGTTGTGGTAGGTTTTCAAGGAAAAGTTTCTTACATTATATAGCGATTATTCCAAAGAGATTCATTAGTTGTGGTAGGTTTTCAAGGAAAAGTTTCTTACATTCACAGATGAAAAGGATGCCACAGAGCAACAGTTGTGGTAGGTTTTCAAGGAAAAGTTTCTTACATTTCTGGCTTAATCGAAATGAAAACAAAGCAAGTTGTGGTAGGTTTTCAAGGAAAAGTTTCTTACATTTGATTCTCTTTCTGTTATTCCTTTTGGTTGTTGTGGTAGGTTTTCAAGGAAAAGTTTCTTACATTATAAGACGTATACCAATTTATCTGTTTCGGGTTGTGGTAGGTTTTCAAGGAAAAGTTTCTTACATTAATTATTTCAAAATATAGCAGATACGCAGGGTTGTGGTAGGTTTTCAAGGAAAAGTTTCTTACATTAAATATCCGGATATAAAAGACCGTCCCCCAGTTGTGGTAGGTTTTCAAGGAAAAGTTTCTTACATTTTATTAAACCGGAATCTGATAATGCTTAAAGTTGTGGTAGGTTTTCAAGGAAAAGTTTCTTACATTAGGTATCCGTTAAGGTGTTACGGTGTAATACTTTAGCGGAGTTCAAGCTTAGAAAAACCGGTTGTTTAATGCCGGTTTTTTTGTTATATGGGGTCATTTATTAACTATTTTATTCTAACGCAGAGACGCAAGAAGTAAAGAATAAATTATATAAATAATATAATGATTATATTAGAGATATGCAACAATTTTCGTCAGAAAAATTCAAGCTGATACGAGCCTTCGGGAATAGCCGATGTTTTTTTCCCGATAAATGATTCCATCATACCGAACTGAGCATCAGTAACCCGCAGGATGTTGACCAGCCCCTTCGGCGGAAGAAACGATTTTACCCGCTGTATATGCACTTCAGCGTTTTCTCTGCTCGGGCAGTGCCGAAGATAGACCGAGAACTGCATCATAAAAAATCCGTCTTTTAAAAGGTCTTTCCGAAAACCGGTTGCGTCTTTTCGTTCTTTTTTTGTTTCGACCGGCAGGTCAAAAAACACGAATATCCACATAAGGCGGTATTTATTCAGCTCCATAGGCACTGTAGAGTCCGGAGACTTTAGTCTGGAGTCTTTAGACTAAAGACTCAATAACTATTAGCTCCAAAACTCTGGGTAATTTATCGTTTTTACCTGTTTAGCCATACATTGATATAAGCTGTAAGCGGTATGCTGTGCAGAAATCATCAACGGAGACTGCTCGCCATTATATTTCACCGTAACATCGGGAAGCTCAAGGAGTTTTCGCTTTATTTCAGGGGTTAATTCCCGCGCAGTTCCGCTTTCCATTATTGTATGCACGATTTCATCAACGAATGGTCTGAAGGGCTCCATTATATCATCTGCTAACGGCATCGGATTGTACTTGTTTCCGTGACTGATACCGGCGAGCGGCATAAGCCCGGTGCCAGCTAAACTGCGGGCAATGACCGCCCGCAGGATTGCATAGCCGTAATTAAGAAAATTATTTGGCGGTTCACCGTATCTGCTCCGCGTGAAGTCATCGGAATTGAAAAGGAGCTTCCAGTATCGTTTTGCGGCAACTGCCTCGATATTGCTTTTATCACCTGATTGCACTTTCGGTATGAGGGCGGACAGCGTCAGCGGGTTACCGCTGATTTTCTTAATAAGCCCCGCCTGATTGCGAATTTTTGCCCTGACGGTTTGCTGCCAGACGCGCTTTTTCAATGGCTCGGAGGCGGATATTTGTATGTTGAACCGCTCCTGCAGTAGCGTATTAGCAAAAGCCGGCAGGATAAATCCCGACGGCAGATGTTTTTCGTTCGTTATCACAACCGCACTGTTATTTTCAATGAGCTTTGCGAGGAGCGCCTTGCTGATAGTTATCTGGTCGTTATCAAGGATGATAAACCCGATATCCTCAATAGATACGGTTTTATCCGCTTCATCCTCTTTTTTAATGCAAAGCTGTTCTAAACGGGTGCAGAGGTGCGACTGATTGCCGAAATAGAGCGTCCGCTTAATCATACGCCGGTCGTATCCTCCCGATTGGGTCGATTTTGACTTTGATAGCTTTTAATGTATTGGGATTTTTGAACAAACGTCCTATTTCAACCTTGTTGTCATTCTGTAATCGAGCTGTAGTATGTTTTCGGAAAGTAATTATTTTGTTAATATCCATTTTTTGTACTCTGTATAATTTATCAAAATATATAAATGCTAAATTGGTATCATTCCAATCAATTTCATTTTCATTGACATCCATTATAACCATTTCATCAATTGAGAGGGACATAACGAACTTCCAGCCAGGTTTGTAAGTTTTTTGAATAACCGGTTCCCCTCTACAGACACGTTGGGTTGCATCAAACAGCGTAATGACATCTCCCTCACGTTTTCCTTGTTCATTCTCAAAGATAGCAATATGATGGTTGCCGCCCGGTTCAACAAACGTTTTTCTGCCTTTATAGAGTTGAATCATTTCTGTTGAAGGAACGTATATCCGCACCTTTTTTATCATTATACCGTCCGGCATAAAAAGTGGTTCTTTGAATACGTCTTTCTTGAACGTATAATCAGAATCCATATTAATGCCTTTTTCAACAAGTCGGTTGATAACCTGTTGTCTGACAACCGGGTCAACGATTGCTTCAACTTGTTTTTTCTTATCTAACGTTTCAAGTTTTTTCCGGACGACATATTGTTCAGAACCGTCGTGTGCCTTGATTTTTCCGTAATATGTCTCCTCGTGGAGTTTTCCGGAGACTTTTTTATCACAGCGATGAGAAACGAAGATATTTTTAACAGCTATTTCGGCATCCTGCCAGAAGGTAATCCAGGGTTTTTCAAATTTTTCCTTTGCTTTTTCAGATTTTAAATATTCTTCGGAACGGTATTCATGATAACGGCTCAAACGATGAACAAATCCGGCGGTAGTATTGGCTACAACAAGTGCATCAATGGTATGATGGCGGTGGTCATCACGGCTTTTTTTATCTCTACCACCTAAAATAGAATTCAATCCCCAATATCTACGGAGTAAAGCAGTTGTGCCTCCGGATACTGCTTCCACTTTTGGAAAGACTTGAGTTAAATATTTCTTTGTTTCTTTTGTTATATATGCGGTATCGTTTAATTGACGATTTATAAAATCCTCAGGAATTTCTTTCAGCCAAAATAATTTTTTCTTTTTGTAATCCATAGTAGATTTTTTAATACGGAAGATAATCTCATCATATCGTTGCTGTTCACTGGAGAAAGCTTCGTATGGTGTCTGATCCACTTTTTCCTGATTTTCATTCCTATAGCAGAGTGTTTTATTCATATATGAGTCATTAAGGCTTTTGCTGTAAGGAAGAATATGGTCTATTTCAACCTCGGCGCTGAATAACCGATTAATTGGAATCTTTTCCCCAGAATAAGGAGAACGCTCATCGTATAATTCTTTCCAGAGACGATATTTTAAAATGTCATCAGGCATTACAATGGTAAAGCCGAATTCTTTTTTTAGAAATTCTTCATATTCTTTATATTCTTTTTCTCGTTTAAGATTATCAAACCGAATTTCAATGCGTCGTGTTTTGGGATTCTTAAGTTCCCGGGTCAATTCAATACGTACAAGGTCTGGTTTTTTATATAAGTTAATAATAGTATTTATAACTCTTTTTAGTTCATATAAAGCTTGCTGAACAATCGGATTCCGAATATTCAGAGGCACGGGGAGCATTGGTAAAAGATTCCATTGTTTCTCAGTATCCGATTCAGTATATCCGGCCTTTTCTTTTGCTTCTGTTACAGATAATCCTTCTTCCAAAAAGGGAATAAGATTTTTAAGCGCTCTCCGGCTGAATTGTGCATACTCTTTTTCAAGATGTACTTTTAATAATTTTTTAATGCTTTCATCATCAAGATTCAACTTTTTACGGGCATAGTCGGCAAGCCATTCTGATGTATTTGCGATATATACTGTATACCAAACAGCTTCTTTTTCATCTTCTGTCATATCTGTCCATCTGTTCTTGCCGAAGATTGGAATAAGCGGCGAGTATGTCCTGTTGCCAATCAGTTTTTCATCATCTTTGTAATTAAATTCGGATTCTCTCGGGAGTCTAAGAAGTTTTCTAATCTGTTCAAATGTATATTTATCTTTTTTCATCAGCTCATTAATCAGAATAGTTCGCTCTTCTGCAGTCAAAGGTTCATTATGTCTTGTGTTTGAAAAGCCAAAAATAGAAACTCGGATTGTATTAACCTGTTGAAGAATGCGAAAATATTGGAATATTGGGGAGCTTTTGGGGGTAACTTTTTTATCCGGTTCTAACTCACAATTCTTAACAGTCCATTTTTGAGATTTTAAAGGACGTTGCAAAAAAATAGCATTTGCAATTTTAGTTTTTAATTCATTGGTCAAAACATTTGAATAGAATGCCGATTGTTTTTCCCATATCTTTTCAAATTCTTCTTCGTACATTTTCCGCTCAATGAAGCGATTTCTGCGGCGGATGTTATGAGGATTCAGACTTGATAAATACTCGCCAACTGTTTTAAATCCGCCTTTTATAATTTCTTCACGTGTTGTAGAGATTCCTATTATCCCCTCATATCCTTTTTCAATTTTACTACCTGCATCCGGGGCATCGGTTTTCCTGTTTGATTTGAACCCGCGTCGCCGACAGATATGATATAGTACCCTGCCGAATTCCATCAAGGAAAGCTGTTCATTGAGACCTTTCTTTCGGAGCTCATACGGATTTATCGATTCATTTCTACCTTGATAGAAGAATTCCTTTAATTCTTTATCAGTTTGAGGATACATTTTTAAAAGTTTCAAAATAGAGGTAAGATTATCAAGACGCTGGCGTTTTCTCTTGTTGCGCCGACGCATACCGCGGGCTTCACGGCGAGTAGCGTTTTTTGATTCTTCTCTTGTGCCTTTGTCAATATTAACGCCTTCTTTAAATACCCGCACGCCTGCCCCGATTATCTTTTTTCCCTCATCGTCAATCAGCGCCCAGCCGATTGAGTTAGCGCCGATATCCAATCCGAGTATCCGCGACATTTTTCACCTCCAAGAATTAAATAAGAGATACACCCACAAACAAGTTTGTGGGTGCCACTTCAAAAATTCCTTGACTTTTGACAAATAAATTATTATAATTAACAAGTTAAAAATTTCCTTGGTACTTACCATAATAAGACTTGCTGAAAAGCAAGGCGCAGGTTTTTTAACCTTCCCCCGGACCGCGAGCGAAAGCACAGCCCGGGGATTTTTATTTCTGCAAAAATTATCTATCTTTATTGAACAGATTTCAAAAAGAAAAATGCACTCCCCAAAATACTGAATAATGATTTATCCTTTAACGGCATAATAAATAATAAAGTAATGTGTATTTACATTGTACAGTATAATAAATTATTTTAAAGATAACAATAAAAATTTATTTTACAAATATTTTGACTAATGAATCAGTTTTTATTCTATCATTCACAATAATACTCGCTTTTCCCCATAAGATATTGTTATCCTCCCCCAGCGGGCGACTGGAGACCGGAGACCGGAGACCGGGAGGTATTATTAAAAAACTAATAAATGTTTGTTAAACTGCCCCTCCAGACTAAAGACTACAGACTAAAGACTAAAAATTTTATATGTCATAATTCCTTAAATTTTGTATATTGTAAACAACTATATTTAACCAGAGGTATTGTTGGTATGGCGGTTTTTCGGAGTGTTTGCCTTTTTGGAGTCGTTTTTCTGACCTGCTCGGGGCTTTTCGGGCAGGGAAAAACATACACGGTCAAAACGACAGACGGGGTGAATTATATCCACAATATAGTGCCGTTATGGCGGAATGCTCAAGAAAAGATAACATTCCAATTCGTTCAAAAAATTGGCGCATCTCCCAAAAAAGATACCCACTATACTTTTAACCGCCCGCAGGACGTTACGGTTGACCCGCAGGGAAATATTTATATATTAGATAATGGAAACTGCCGTATAGTAAAATACACAAAAACCGGGAAATATATTTCTATTATCGGCAAAGAGGGAAATGGCCCATGTGAATTCCAGCTTCCTCATTCAATCCAGTACACAAAACAAAATACCATAACAGTCAGCGATGAAATAAAACGGTATACCAGCGTATTAAGCACAGCCGGCAAAGAACTGAAACGGCTGAGTGCCGAAAATGGTGAGTATTTTACCTTCCGTATTTTAAACTCCGGCGATATGGTTTCGTATGGTATTTCCAATTTCGCCGAATTAGTTGAAGGAAAACCATTCCAGGAACCAATGCTCAAAATATTCAATGCTCAAGTGGTTAAGAAAGCTGAATTCTGCAAACCGTTAGACACTGGCGATCTATTTACCAACATTCTGATGAATGAGATTCGTTTTACAACCGATACTGCCGATAATATCTATGTAATTTTTACCAGACAAAACATAATTGACAAGTATGGGCAGACTGGTAAGCAACTCTGGCGTTCAGAAAGACAGCTTAATTATCTGATGATAATCCCGGAGCCGCCAGAAAATGTGCAGGCTCTCAACTTTTTTAACGCCATAACCGCCGCCACCCCCAATGCGAGCACACAAGTAAACCAGTTCGCTCATACCGTCGAAGCCGATTCGCTTGGCAGAGCATGGGTCTATACCCTGTTGAGCCAGCCCGAAGGAATAATCAATACTCCTGATTATGTACCTGCAGAAACAGCGCTGGAGATCTATGACCAGAATGGTATTCTCCTGGCGCAAATTCAGCATCCGAAAGAAATAAAAGAATTATATACGTACCGTATCTTCGGAGGCAGTATCTTTTTTATTGACTGCAATGTTGAAAATTGCGTTTTTGAATATAAAATAATTGAAAAATAACGATGCCGAATAACAAATCATCTCTGTTTATTAAAAATGAGAGGGATTCGATTTCAACTATCACTCTTCAATGAAATCAAAAAAATTACCCGAAAACTAAATAGAACAGACAATTCAGTGTATATAAAAGTAATTAAGTTTTGCTTTCTCTATTTTTAACGCTGTGGTTTAATTTTTTTTATTGGTTTTTTATAAAAGTACAAAAGTTTTATATGTAAATGTAATATTAGTATGTTACAATAATGGGAAAACCGTTGTACAAACGGTTAAACAATTATTTATAAAGGGAGGAATGCAATGCGTCGTTATGGAGGAATTGTTGCAGCGGTTTTAGTACTGGTGTGCGGTATCTTCTTTGTAACCAGTACGTATGCGCAGTCGCAGCCGCTTAAAGAGGGACAGGAACAGTACTGGAAGCTCCAGTCATTCCGCCACGGCCCGAACTACTTCAAAATTACCAATTTAAAGGAAACCACTCCGTTGGTACCAGGCGAATGGGATTTTAAACATTACCATTTATATAGTGAGATGCTATATTGGTTCAAGCGGTGGGCACAGGAATATCCGAATCTCATAGATGTCTATGTTGCCGGCGTCAGCTTTGAAGGGCGGGACATCTACCAAGTAACATTGACGAATAAAGCCACCGGTCCTGACACGGATAAACCGGGAATGATGCTTGATGCCAACCGACACGCCGGAGAGGTAACCGCCGCCGAGTCCGCTTTCTGGATGCTGCATTATATGCTCGTCAGTTACGGTAAAGATAAGGATATTACCCGACTGATAGACAAATATGCCTTTTACTTCCGTCCGAAGAACAATCCCGACGGCAGCGAGCTGTACTTAAACACAGCCCAGTCGCTCCGGAGTACAGTTCACCCGTATGATGAGGATCGCGACGGTCTATTAGATGAAGACCCTTCTAATGACATCAACGGGGATGGCTTTATTACGCAGATACGTATAAAAGTCCCGAAAGGCGAAGGAAATTTGGTTACCGATCCTCGTGACCCCAAGGGACGACTGATGATGGCGGCACGACCCGGCGAAGGAATCTATCGCTCACTTGGCCGTGAGGGTCTTGATGATGATGGGGATGGAAGAATAGATGAGGATGGAATTGGAGGACTTGATTTGCATCGGAATTATGTGGAAAACTGGCGCCCGATGCCAGGACTTGATCTCACCGGACGGGGCTATACTCAAAGTGGTGCTGGTGATTACCCGCTGTCAGAGCCGGAGACCCGGTCGTTAGTCGTATTTCTGTTAGAACATCCGAACATCGGAGTCGCCAACTCGATGGATACAGCTGTTCCAATGCATTTACGTCCACCGTCAACTTCACCGAGCGAAGAGCGAATGTATCCGGAAGACCTTGAATACTATAAATATTTTGATACGGAGGGTAAAAAACTCTCCGGGTATGCCCGTGCCGGTGATGTTTTCCGTGATTACGGCGGTAATAGCCCGTTGTTCGGACATGGTCCCGATTTTGGCTACTGGTACTATGGTGCAATCTGGTACGGTGATGAACTGTGGAATGGCGGACGCGTGGAAGACCAAAATAATGACGGGGTCGTTGATGATTTAGACCGTCTCATCTATTTTGATAAAAATCTAACTGTCAGTCGGTTTAAACCGTGGACACCCGGAAAACACCCCATTTACGGTGACGTGGAATATGGTGGTTTTGATAGTAAATTCTGGGGCACAAATCCAGCGCCAGAAATATTAGAAATCTGGGCTGAAAAAGAAGCACGGTTCAACTTGATGCTCGCAAAGAGTATGCCTGATGTCATCATTAATGATCCGAAGATTGCAAAAGGCGACAGTAATAAATACACAATCACCGTTGAGATAGAGAATAAAGGATACCTTCCGACGGCACTCCAGCAGGCACAGTTAGTGAAGATAGTTCGCCAGGATATGGTGTATTTGGATTTTGCACAAGAACTGCTCGGACGCGGTGCTGGTGCAGGTGGTGCTGGACGCGGCGGAGCAGGCGGCGGTGCAGGTGGTGGTGGACGCGGTGGGGCAGGTGGCGGCGCCGGCGGCGGACGCGGCGGTGGTGCCGGAGTTCAACTCCCAACACAACAACAACCACAACCTCTCCCAAAAGTTCAGATTCTTGAACCGCGCCAGCCATCTGTCAATATTGACCGTATTAAAGGCGGCGAAAAGAAAACCGTAACCTATACCGTCAAACTGAACGAAATCTCTTCAGTAGAAGCAACTATCCGCTATTCATCAACAAGAGGCGGCGTGATTAAGAAAAAGATTACCATTGGCGGGTAAGGTAAAACTGTAAATTAAAAAAAGGCGGATATTGTATCCGCCTTTTTTTATATTGTTGAATAATTCATAATCGTAAACTATACTCAACTAATTATAAGAACAAATCGTCGTTATCAATATTTTTGCTTGATATTTTGAGACCTTTGAAAAAATCCACTAAAACGCAAACTATCCGCCTCTATTTCAAGGGGCGGAGCGGCTACCAAAAAATGAGTTTAAAATTGTTATATAATCGGTAGCCGCAGGCTTTTCCGCCGAAGGCGGATCTGTTTTCAGAAGCCTGCGTTAAATCAAAGATCTCACCATTTGATTTGAGGGAGCGTTCTGTAATTATCGCTCTTTAATAAGAAAGGAAAGACCACCCTTTAATCCCCTCCTTAAAAACAGGAGGGGAAAGAATACCACCCCTCATCCTTCCTTTCCGCCAATCGTGCCTGAGGCAGATACGCCTCTTCCGCCAAAGGCGGATCCGCATCTGGTGGAAGCGGAAGGCGGATCTGTCTCCGACTGATATAAAAAATTTTAAGTACTTTGTAACACCCTCCCGCATTCTTTTCCCGCAGGAAGAGAGGAGTCCCAAAATAATAATTTGCAATTTAATTGTAAAAGCGAAGCTTTTATTGTTAGTTCCGTCCTCCCGCATAGCTGGACAACGTGGACCGGAAAGAAGCTCTCAAGTGATATTTTTCAAAGATTCTTAATTCTCATTTTTCTACAATTTTATATTCATACACGCACATTTGAATATATGTGTCAATAAAAAATACGCGGTCGCCGTGAATTTGCTGTAATTTTTGTAAAGAAGGAATGACTTCTGAGGGAACGCGGGTAAGCAGAATCCCTTCGGGATTATAAACTTCAAGTATAAGCTCTTCAATCAACACTTTCGAACTTGTTTGACTTTTCAGACCAAGCACCCAGATTCTTCCCTTGTTGTCTATGTAAATTCCCCGTGAGAAAACATTTCTCATCATCGTTTCTATCTTCGTGCTTTCCATAAATGGCAGGTCGCGAATTATTCTAAATAACAGCTCTCCAGCGGGAGAGTATTTTTCGATTCTATTTTGATGCATAAATGAAACATATATACTGTCATTAGTATCAACAGCAATCGTAAAAAAATTCCCCCGGGAATTAGCATTAATCTCCGTATATATTTTAGCTTTCCCAAATTCCCGTATTTTATTTCCGTCAAGGTCTTTAACATAGATAAGCGAGATATCTCCTTCTTTTAGATTGCCCTGGTTTCTATTTTCTACAATACTTTCCCGAACGCCGTTCGTTAAAAGCTCACCGGTACTTAAAATGCCGAAATCCGAACCAAATTTATCATATCGTACGTTACGCAGAAAATTACCGTCGGTATCGAAAACTGTTATAATGTTATACCTGTCATCAATGATAAACAGCTTATTTCCGCCTAACTGGGATGTTAATTGATAATCTCGTAATTCGCCCGGACCCTCTCCTCTCTGCCCGAACGACTTAATAAAATTCCATTCTTTATCATACTTCATAATGCGGTAATTACCGCCGTCAAGCACATAAATATTACCATCGCCATCAACTTCCAGATCGCACGGCTTGAAAAGCATATAATTCTCATTTTTTTCATCAGGACCACCGATTTTTCGCACAAGCTCCAGATTAATTTTCTGTTCCTCTCCCCACAGCGGGGCATTGTTGTGGATGTGTTTGACGCCGTCTTTGATTTCAACCGTATAGGTTTTTTCGGATTTCCCGCAGGAAAGTAATAAAGAAAGTAAAATAAAAATGATAAAAGCATATTTTTGCTTCATAGCTGTTCCTGTATTATTTAACCAACTTATTTCTCAACAATTTTATATTCATAAAGCTCCATTTTATGGTATTTATCCAGGATAAAAAGGCGGTCTTCAAATATTTTCATTTTGTCCGCATAAATGTTCAAGGGAATTTTTTCAAGCAGTACTCCATCAAAGTTAAATATCTCTAAAAGATACCAATCAGGACTGTCAAGTATTGTTATCGTTTGCGAATAATCTAAAATCTCGTCCGGATATCCACGCTTCGCATCAACAAATTTCCGATTGACCCAAGAACCTATCTCTTTAAAATCTATCTGTTTTGCATATGTCGTTATCCAAAAATTGCTGTTTTTATCAACAGCAATCGCTTCAGATACTAAATTAGTACTCGTTATTTTATCATAATTCA
>Ga0315291_10007016_pt1 | contig 13967 bp, 10 predicted proteins | sample YL17G12_20_MG_FD_203070 | JGI IMG/M metagenome (GOLD analysis project Ga0315291, IMG submission 203070) | Sediment microbial communities from Yellowstone Lake, YNP, Wyoming, USA - YL17G12_20 | ecosystem: Environmental > Aquatic > Freshwater > Lake > Sediment | place: USA: Wyoming | collected...
TTAAGGGGCATGGCCCCGGCTACCCGCAGGGCGGCGTCAAAATAGCTTTTATGGGTTCCCAGGCAACCTTTCGGCAGTCCCGTAGTCCCCGAAGTATAACTGATAACCGCGATATCATCCCCCTGGCCAGCCGCAACCTCTTGCTCAAACTTGTCCGGGTTTTCCTGGATGTGTTTTCTACCCAGTTCCTGCACTTGTTTGAATTTCATTAACTTGGGCTGGTTGTACTTCCACATGCCCCTGTCGTCCCAATAAATAATGGTGCGCATTTTGGGAACTTTTCCTTCCAGCTCCAGGACCTTATCTACCTGTTCTTGGTCCTCGCAGATGACGGCTACCGAGTCTGAATGATTAAGCAAATATTCCATCTGGGGCGCTGTGAAATCCGGGTACAGGCAGACGACCTTGCCCCCGATAGCCTGGGCGGCGTATTCGCTCCAGAAAAGCTCGGGTTCGTTCTCGCCGATGATGGCCACGGTCTCTCCCCGCTTGACTCCCAACGCGGAAAGACCCATGGTAAAGGTCTTGACGTTTTCCAGCACCTGATGAAAAGAAAACCGCTGCCATATCCCGAAGTCCTTCCTGCGGTGAAAAGTGCGATCCCCGAGCCGCTTTGCCTGATAGATCAAAAGCTGAGGCAGGGTCTCTACACCTTGGTCAAAGATCTTCGGCAGGTCTCCCCAGTTCTTCTCGACTTCAGCCGGTATGTTCATATCTTGCGCTCCTCGCCAAGATAGGCCTTAATCACTTCCGGATTTCCTTTTATTTCTTCGGGATTTCCTTCCGCGATCAAATTCCCCCAGTTCAAGACATAGATCCGATCGGCAATATCCATGACCACCTGCATGTCATGTTCTACGATCACGACGGGGATATCCATAGCCTCTCGAATATCTATCACAAAACGGGCGATATCTTCCTTTTCCTCCAGATTCATTCCAGCCATAGGCTCGTCCATGAGCAAAACCTTGGGCTCCATGGCCAAAGCTCGTCCCAGGTCTACCCGCTTTCGTAGACCATAGCTTAAGGATCCTACGATTCTATGACGAATCTGTTTCATCTCTAAGAAGTCGATGATCTCTTCTACCTTCCGGCGTTCCCGCATTTCTTCGCGATGTGTCCAGGGACGATAAAAGAACCCTTTCATTGCACCCGTCTGCATATGGAGATGGCGACCGGTCAAGAGATTACCAATGACGCTGAGACCCGGGAAAAGCTGCACACCTTGAAAAGTGCGAGCGATGCCCAGCTTGGCCCTCTTGTGCGGCTGGAGATGGGTAATATCCATATTTTGAAAGAAAATTTTTCCTTTCTGAGGATGGTAGAATCCATTCAGGCAGTTCAAGAGACAGGTCTTCCCTGCCCCATTTGGCCCTATAATAGCCAAGATTTCACTGGGGGCCAAGTGGATCTTTACATTTTGGAGGGCCATCACTCCTGCAAATGAGAGATGTATGTCAACGGCTCGCATCATATATTTATCTTCTTCCATATCTTCCCTTTTCCTCGATTCGGCAGGCTTACACTCTATCCTGACTTTTTCTCGAAGGATCCATCTTTCCCCAGCTTTTGAGAAACGGAAAGCAAATTCAGCCCCTTCTGTTCCCTTCTCCCCCCCCATATTGGCTCAGGGGAAAGGAGATGTCAAGATAACATTCCTCATCTGTCGATAGAGATGTGCTCCTTGGTCATCTCCAAAGCGGAACGTTTGCATTTGCCGATCCGGAATTAGAGAGGTCTTTATGGCATCCGGGGTGAGCTTGCCCGGATCCGAGCTTAGCGCGAAACCCTCTCCAGGATATGCAATCCCACGGCGGCTTCTCGAAAGCCAAATTACCGCCGCCATTCTCGGCAATGGCCAAGCGACAATTCTCTACCTGGCGAGACCCGGCCTCATGGCGCAACTGGGTAACCAGTTCATTGATTTGCCCCAGGCCGGAGGCCCCGATGGGATGGCCCCGCGATTCGAGACCACCCGAGGTGTTGATCGGGATCTTCCCTCCCAGCCTGGTTGCTCCAGGTTTGGCCCTCAAAACCTACCCCTAACTCACCCGTTCAGTTTTCCCGATTATGGCTTTCCAATCATCCTCCCCCGGAAGCTTTTTTAAGGAGTAGCCGGAATTACGCATAACTTAACCGCCTGTACTAGGGCTCAGGGGCACTCTACGCGACGAGAGCATGAAGGTTAGGACCGATATCGGCGACTAAAAATGGGAGCCCGCGCGGCTCGCCACTTAAGCGGGTGCTATTAAAGATGACGAAATGATTAGAATTTTCAATAAGGTTTTGGACTGTATCTTTGAAGGGAGGAAAAATGGACAGGATGATTCGTGAACGATTGACTTACGGTTGTTTGCCGAGACAACAATGGGTGTTCATGGAAGATGGAGAGAATGGGTAGAGAGCATCTTGTACCGTCATATTTGCTCGATTGGTTCTTGGTGTAATAGGAGCTGGAAAATAAATCGATTAAAAATCAAGATGTTATCTGGATTAATTGGACAAGATTGAGTTCAAAATGGAGTTTTTGGCCCGGCAAAAAATGGATTCTTCTCTATTTGGCCTTCTAGGCCAATAACTTAACCTGGTCATTAAGGGATTGTGGCGGCCTCTGCCGGAGCAAATCCGAAAAAGCAGTAGAAACCATGCACGGAAATGCCCTGGTTACTTCGACGTGGCCTGCGGGAAGCTGAGCCTCTGCTCTCTTTTTCTGACACCTTTAAGCTTTAAACCAAAACAGGCGGAAGCAAAGGCATGACGCTCAAGCATTTTTCAACGAAAGTTTAATAATATTCAATAATTATAAATTTAATTATTTTTTTCTTGACAAGTTTTCTAAAAAAATATATTAAGGGTCAACGGTCAGTCGGTCACGCATCTACGTTTAGTCCAAGAGACTCTAATAATGAGGATAGCCCGTGAATTGGAGAAATTTTGAAATGGTTGTCCAATTCATTTCCCAGCATCCCTGAGGAAACGAGAGAACGACTTATAGGACAAGCAAGAAAAAACCGTCAAATTGTTCGAATGAATATTTGCATATTGGAGGCACTCCAAAGACAGTTCTTATGAATCTTACCATGATTACAACTTTCAGAGAGAGGGACATGAATCAATGAGGGGAGATATCAAATTAAAAGTAGAAGACCTTTCTATTAGTTTTGGGGGAGTTAAAGCCCTTGATGGGATTTCTCTTAATGTTAAAGAAGGGGAGATATTGGGATTAATAGGGCCTAACGGCTGTGGTAAGAGTTCCTTATTAAACTGTATAAATGGATTTTACCGCCCCGACGAAGGGCGGATTTACTTTGAAGGGAGAGAAATAACTCACTTACCTCCTCATACCATTGCACGACTGGGCGTTGGTCGAACTTTCCAGCGTATCCAGATGTATACTGGCATGACCGTTCTTGACAATTTACTTGCCGGAAGGCATTTAAAGATGAAATCCAATCCCTTATCTTCTTTTATCTACTGGCCATGGGTGAATAGGGAGGAAGTGCAGCATCGGAGAGCAGTAGAAGATATTATTGACTTTCTGGAGATCGAATCTGTAAGACAAGCTATAGTGGGAACTTTAGGGTATGGAATACGTAAAAGGGTGGATTTAGGTAGGGCTCTAGCAATAGAGCCTAAACTTTTGCTTCTGGACGAGCCTACGGCAGGTATGAATGTTGAAGAAAAAGAAGATATGGTGAGGTTTATCTTTGATATTCGTCAAAAAATGAAGATTCCCCTAGTTATTGTGGAACATGACATGGAAATATTGATGGATATCGCGGATAGGATCGTAGCTCTCGATTTTGGGCATAAGATTGCTGACGGAAGTCCTGACCAGGTTAAAAGGAACTCACGCGTTATTCAAGCTTATTTAGAAGGAGGCAAGGTAGTCGAAGAACCTGAAAGAGAAGAGGGTGAGTCAATCGAAGGACCCGATACTTTGCCCAAATTTTTAAAGAGGAATTTTGAACTATTTTGCGATGAGGTGGCAGAAAGAGAAAAGGATTATGGGATTTGGAGGACTTACACGTGGAAGGAGGTTTATGAGGAGGTAAAGAGCTTTTCATTAGGACTCATTAGCCTTGGCTTAAAGAAAGATGATAAGGTAAGCATCATTGGCAATAATGAACCAGAGCTTTATTGGGCGCAATTTGGAGTGACAAGCGCGGGTGGCACAGCCGTTTGCTTATACCCTGACTCTTTGCCTTCAGAGGTAGAGTATATTTTTAAGGATTCGGATTCAGTCTTTGCAGTCGCTGAAGACCAGGAACAGGCGGATAAATTCCTTTCAATTGCGAAATCTTTGCCTTTACTGAAAAAGGTAATCTATTGGGACCCAAAAGGAATGTGGCTTCGTAGCGACCCTATTCTTATCTCTTTCCAGGAGGTTCAAGAATTGGGTAGGAAGTATGATGAATCTCATCCAGGTTTTTTTGAGAAACTGATTGAAGAAGGGAAATGTACCGATATTGCTTGCATTCTATATACCTCAGGGACCACAGGGGCACCCAAGGGAGTATTATGGACTCATAATAATATGATGGATAATGCTGAAAGATATCTTTCAGCCTATGGAAGGCACACACGTCACGGAGCGCAATACTTAACTTACATTTCTCCAGCCTGGGCTACAGAACAAGTATTCGGTATATCTTTAGGCTTAATGAAACCGTTGCTAGTTAACTTCCCGGAGGAACCTGAGACTGTTTCAGATAATATCCGGGAGATCGCTCCAGAAACGTTGATGCTCGGACCTCGCCAGTGGGAAGGCCTTATTTCTACAGTGCAGGCGAAGATGTTAGATGCTAACTGGCTGCAGAGGCTGGTTTATAAAACATTTATGCCGATTGGATATAAAGTAGCAAGGATTAGAGCAGAGGGCAAAAAAATTGGAATTGGTTTATCTGTTTTGGGGTCCCTTGGAGAGGTGGTCCTTTTTCGCCCTTTGAGGGACAGGCTGGGGCTCTTGAATTTAAAGATAGCGGCCACTGGTGGCACTGGCATATCTCCGGACATATTCTATTTCTTCCATGGAATCGGCGTTGATCTCAGGCAGGGCTACGGGGTTTCAGAGGCTGGTTTTCTCACCACTCATTTTGACAATTCCGTGAAATTTGATACAGTTGGGCAAGTTTACAAGACTAACCCAAGGTTTGGACCTCCTTTAGAGGTTAAGCTCTCCGCAGAAGGGGAGGTATTGGTTAGAGGAGGTTCGCCTTTTCTTGGATACTATAAAAAGCCAGAAGCCACTGCCAAAAAAATTGACAGCGAAGGGTGGTACCATACCGGAGACGCTGGGCAATTTATAGAAGATGGGCATCTTATCATCCTAGACAGGCTTGAAGACTTGAGGACCCTGTCTACCGGTCACCCATTCCCTCCGCAATATATTGAGGTGCGAATTAGATTTAGCCCCTTTATCAGGGATGTAGTGGTGCTGGGCGATAATGAGAAATCCTATATATCCGCAATAGTAGATATTGACCCTGAAACTGTAGGAAGATGGGCGGAGCAACGGCGTATATCTTATGCCACCTTTCCTGAATTGAGCCAAAAAGATGAAGTGACGAAACTTATTCGAGAGGAAATCGCTAAGGTGAACAGTAAACTACCCTCCGAATCGCAGGTCAAGAAATTTATCAATTTACCGAAGCCCTTTGACGCGGATGAGGGTGATTTGACCAGGACATGGAAGCTTCGCAGGGGTTTCGTAGAAAAACGTTACACTGATATAATTGAAAATATGTATGGAGGAAAGAAGGAGTATCTGGCACAAACCATCGTCAAATACAGGGATGGTAAAACAAGGGAGACTACTACAGAAGTGAAAATCATTGACGTGTAGGGGGATCAAATGGTTAATTTTGTGCAGACCGTCCTTAGCGGGGTCTTCATGGGGGGTATATATGCGGGAGTAGCGGTGAGCTTTATTGTTATTTTTCGAAGCACCCAGGTTTTTAATTTTGCCCAGGGGGAGATAGTGATGATAGGAGGTTTTTTATCTTGGACAGTCCTTGCCCATACTCCTCTGCCGTGGTGGTTTGGTGTAATTGTTGCGATGGCCCTTTCTGCTGGCGTGGGAATTCTCCTCGAAAAACTGGTCATACGACCTCTAATCGGTCAGCCACTATTTTCTTTGATAATGGTCACTATTGCCCTTATACTCGCCCTTAGAGGCTTAAGCATAATGATTTGGGGTGCCCTCCCTCGGAGGTTTCCACCCTTATTTGGCACAACAGCTCTGCATTTTGGCCCCTTTAGCTTCTCCCCTTCCCTTTTTTATGGAATGATCATCATTAGTTTGTTGATATTTGCCCTTTGGTGGATGTTCGGTCATACCACAAGGGGTTTAACCATGTCAGCGATTGCCGAAGACCACCAAATAGCCAGGGCAATGGGGATAAGTGTCAAACAAAGTATGAGTGTTGCCTGGGCAATGGCTGGTGCCCTATCTGTCTTAGCAGCGATAACGTGGCTAAGCGGACGAAGTATTGGCTTTTTGGCGGCAGACATTGGGCTAAGAGCCCTTCCATGTGCAATGTTAGCAGGGTTAGAATCAATCAAGGGTGCATTACTTGCTGGCATTATTGTAGGAATCTGTGAAAGCTTTGCCATAGGTTATCTGGATGACTTGACTGCAGGAGGGATGTCTTTGGTGATGCCCTTTCTTATTATGCTGATCATTTTACTGTTGAAACCGGAAGGCTTGTTTGGCTGGAGAAGAATAGAAAGATTGTAAGGGGTGAAATATGTTACCAAGTGGAGTTTTTTCTGAAAATTATGAACAAGATAAAGCCATTCTTCGGACTCGATTACGATGGAGTTGGTTTTTTATTCTTTTACTTTTGCTGGCTTTAGGGCCTTTAATAATCCCTGAAGCATACCTTGGAGCCTTGTGTTTGATGAGCATTTTTCTAATCGCGGTTCTTGGATTACAAATCCTCGTCGGATATTGTGGCCAAATAAACCTAGGACAATCATCCTTCATGGGGGTAGGTGGGATTATTGGATGCTGGGCCGCAATGAAATTCAACTTATCGATAGAGCCAACCCTAATTATCGGCGGTTTAGCCAGTGCTGTCTATGGATTAATCTTTGCCCTTCCTGCTATTAGGCTCAAGGGATATTATTTAGCATTGACTACACTTGCAGCGCAGTTCATTTTTCATTTTGTATTTACTCGAGTACCCAGCGATTTCTTTTTTGGTACATACGGGGGCTTCCCTGTCAAGTCTCTATCTCTCCTAACGGGAACAACTCTAAATTCCCCTAACAGCATTTATTACCTGATAATCTGTGTGACAGTTATTTTTACTTTCTTTGCATTTAATATAAGCAGAAGCAGGTTGGGAAGGGCTTTTATGGCTGTCAGGGATAATGATATAGCAGCTGAAGTGATGGGGATAAACGTGATTGTTTACAAGTTTTTGGCTTTTGTCATTTGTGCCTTCTTTGCAGGTGTGGCCGGGGTATTATGGGGTTTTTATATGCGTTATGTCAATGTTGAACAATTCACGTTGTGGCAGTCCATTTGGATGCTTGGCATGATTATTGTGGGTGGAGTTGGGAGTATTTTAGGGGCTGTTTTGGGCGTCATCTTTATAAGATTAATACAGGAAACGGTTAATGTTTTAGGGCCAACTTTAGTCGCTGCTTTTCCCGCCCAATATGGCATAAGTGTCATATTTGCCGGCATGAGCCTTATTATTGGCTTAATTGTGATTATTTTCTTAATTTATGAACCCCGAGGTCTTGCACATCGTTGGAGGTTAATTTACAGATCTTACCATTTATGGCCTTTTCCTTATTAAGAGGAAGGATGGTACTTCCCAAAGAGATGATGAAGTCAGAGGGGATTCTCAATGTTCCATAAGAGCCGTCGGACAAAGTTTTTTCGGGCTCTTAACAAAAAATCTTAGAGGAGGGTAAATTATGGAAAGAGTATTAAGAGGAGCGGTGATCGTTTTTTTTGTAAGCCTATTTATGATCCCAGGTTCCGCTAGTAGCCAGGCTCCCACAAAAGCTTCAACGACTATCTATAGCTATACGATACCAGAATATGATGATGTTACCGGGCCATACTCAGAACTATCGAAATTTGTCTTGCCTACCTTTCAGATTGTTTACGACTGGTGGAATGAGAATGTGGGGAAGAAGATAGGGGTAAAGCTTGTCAGGAAAATCTACGATACCAGGTATGATGCTGCAGAAACTGCTAGCATTCATGCCCGTGTTGTGCCAACAGATAAACCTATCGCGATCATAACCACGGGCGGCCCTATGATTGTTCCTATAATAGAGAAGATTCAAGAGCAAAAGATCGTAGCGATAAATGCCGTACCTGGATATAGTTTCCTACATAGACCTGCGGGATGGGCTTTCTGTCCGCTCCGAGCTTATGCTCAGCTGCACGCAGCTTACGTTGTTTGGATGGTTAAGGAATGGAAGGAGCCGCGAAAGCCTCGCATTATTTATGACGTATTTGAAGGCATAGCGGGCAAGGATATGGCAGCAACAGCCAGCCCCTGGTTTCGTGCTAATCCTAATATTGAATATTTGTTTGGTGAGGCAATGTTTCATCCAGCATCGCCTGTCGATCTATCCGTCCACGTAAGAAAAGTAATGGAAAAAAAGCCTGATTTCATCCTTTGTGTACCCACTTCTGTCTCAGCAACAGCTTATTATAGTGCCTTGAGGGAACTTGGGTATCTCCATAAAGTGACTCTTGTACAGCCGCCTTACCAGGGCCTTGATATCCTGGCCGGGATGATGGGTGACGAAATGGTGGAAGGTGATCGCGAAGTGAATTCGGCAAATTTCGCGCCCGGAACCAAGGCCGAAGAGATTTTTAACGCGAATATTGGCAAACTTTCCACGATCAGTAAGTGGGGTGGCTCGACATCCCAGTATCAAATATGCGTTTGGATACTTGCCAGAGCTGTAGAAAGGGCTGCAAAGAAGGTAGGGCCTGGCAATATAACCTCTCAGGCGATTTATGATGTGCTTAACGAAGGAAAATTTTCAAGAGAGGAGCTCATGGGTTTGGCAGAGATAAAGTTCACTCCAAAAGATAGGATTATGGGAGTGACAACAACGAATATTTATGAGAGAATCAAAGGGAAAACGGTCCGAGTTGGGGAAGTAGAGACTCCTTATATTGCCCCTTGGGCAGCGAAGTAGCAGTCTAAAATCCAACTGGTAAACCCCCGGCTCTGCCGGGGGGCTCCTAGAGGTTTGATCCGGTGATGGAGTGGACAGAAAATCTCACATGTGAATTGAGAAAATTCAGGCATAGGAGGTTAGGCTACAGGGTGATCAGGAGGCATCTTGGGGAAGTTTTTCATGAGCTTGCGAAGCAGAAGGAGTCGAGGATGGAGGAAAGGTATTTCCATGAGGCTCTGGAAGCAGCCCTGAGGGGCAACATACGAATAAGCCCCCAGCCTTGACGGCAGTCACTTAACCTCGGTAATCAATGATCTTCAGTTAGCTCCAATTAGTATTACATATTGTGGTTCTCTCATGTGACGGAGTATAATGAGGTATCATTATGTTAACATTAAACAATGTGGAAGTGATATATCAAGGCTCTATCTTAGTCTTAAAGGGAATCTCTATGGAGGTTCCCGACGGGACTATCATAGCTGTATTAGGCGCCAATGGGGCTGGTAAAACCACTACGTTAAAGGCTATATCGGGGCTGTTGGAGAGCGAAGAGGGAGAAGTTAGCGGCGGCAGCATAGAGTTTAATGGAAACGGTATAGTCCATATGGACCCTACTGATATAGTACGGTTGGGCATTCTTCAGATTATGGAAGGGGGTAGAATATTACAGCATCTTACAGTTGAACAGAATTTAAAAGTAGGTAGTCACCTACGCCGCGATAGAGAGGGCATTAAACGAGATTTGGGGATGATTTTTGATTACTTTCCCCCTCTCAAGAGACTAAAACATCAGACGGCAGGGTGGCTTTCCGGAGGCGAACAGCAAATGCTTGTTATAGGAAGGGCCCTAATGGCAGAACCTAAGGTTATGCTCCTGGATGAGCCATCCTTGGGGTTAGGGCCGATTCTCGTAAAGGAGATTTTCAACACCTTAAGGCGACTTAACTCGGAGAAGAAGATAACCATAGTTTTGGTCGAGCAAAATGCTAGCGCAGCGCTCTCACTGGCAGAATATGGCTATGTGCTTGAGAATGGCCGTATTGTCCTGGATGGGCCTTCAGCAAAATTAAGAGATAATGAAGATATCAAGGAATTTTATCTGGGGTTAAGTCAAGTAGGGGCGAGGAAAAACTATAAAGCGATAAAGCACTATAGAAGAAGAAAGAGGTGGATTGGCTAATTTGAACATTCCTCAGTGTCATCTAGTTAGCTCTTGACGGCCTGCCCTAGGTCCTATCCTTCTTCTGCACGGCCCATTCATAATGTTCTTCGTTCCTCTGAATGTCGGTGACGTGATGGCCATAGCGGGTCATATTTTGTTTGAACTTTGTCGCTAATTTGAGAATGAAAGGGTGGAAAGATATAAGTCTATCTTATACCTGTAAAAACAAATATCTACAGGGAAATAGGAGAAAACGATGGATTTTGCGCTGACAGAAGAACAGAGAATCCTACGTGAAAACGCCCGCCGGTTCCTGGAGCGAGAGATCGCTCCCCACGTCCAGGAACAGGAAAGCAAGGGACCCATGGACCGGGGCACGGCCGGCGTGCTCATCAAGAAGCTTGTCGACTTCGGGTTCGTAATGGGGCCGTTCCCCCCCGAGATAGGGGGGAACGGGCTGGACGAACAGAGCCACGGGGTCATGACCGAGGAGCTCTGGCGGGTGTGGCCGGCCCTCGGGGTCATGGTCCTGGTCGACCCCGCCCCGGTCGAGGGCGCAATCGCCTCGGGCAACGAGGGCCTCGCCCAACGGGTGGTGCTGCCGATCCTAAGGGGCGAGAAGCTCGGCTGCGGCGCCATCACCGAGCCCAATGTGGGGTCGAACCCCCGGGCGGTCGAAACCACTGCAGTGCGGGAGGGGGACCACTACGTGGTGAACGGCACCAAGATGTGGATTACCAACGGGGGCGTGGCGGATTTCGTCATGTGCCTCTGCAAGGTGAAGGGCGAGCCCGGGTTGAGCCAGCTCATCATCGAAAAGGAGGCCTCCCCGTTCACCACGCGGGAGCTCGACAAGCTCGGCCTCAAGGCCTCACCCACGAGCGAACTGCACTTCGAAGACTGTCGCGTCCCCGTTGGAAACCGAGTCGTCCCCGAGTCGGGACTGAAACAAACGCTCAAGGGCTTCGAGCGGGCCAGGGCCATGCTCGCGATTGGGGCGGTCGGCATCTCCCAGGCTTGCCTCGAGGCGGCGCTTACCTACGCGGGGGAGCGCAAGCAGTGGGGGAAGACGCTCGCCGGGCACCAGACGATCCAGCACATGATCGCCGAGATGGACACACTCACCGACGCCGCCCGCTTCCTCGCCTACCGCGCTTTCTACGCCATGGACCAGGGCCAGAGGGCCGCGAGAGAGACCTCGATGGCCAAGTACTACTGCTGCGAGAGCGCAGTCAGGGTTTCCTCCCTGGGTCTCCAGGTCCACGGCGCGTACGGGCTTTCGAAAGAGTTCCCGCTGGAACGGTGCTTCCGGGACGCGCGCACCCTCACGATCCCCGACGGCACAAGCGAGATCCAGAAGATGATCGTAGCCCGGGAGCGGCTCAAGGTGAGCGCGTTCTGAGAGCGTTGCGAACGCCCGTCAACCCGCCCCTTCCCTCCTGAAAGCCGGGTCCGGATCGAAATGCCGAAGCTCCACCATCGAGACGGCCTCCCCCGTGTCCCTCTACACGGCTCTTTTGATTTGGAAGGCTGCTAGATTTGGCCGCGCCACGATACGTGTCGCGTAGTTCCGGGAAAGAAGCATTTTTATCTCCGATAGGATCGCACAGCCGTTCGTTTGGCGCAGCGGAGGGCCTGGGAGAAAACGCTGGGGTTTCAGGATCGTGATCGGTTTCGGGCGGGCATTGAAGGAAGGATCTCCGCCGTTGATGCCCGCACCGGGGTCAAGCAGCTTCGGATGCGGGGCTCTGATGCCGTGCGCTTTTGTGCCATCCTCAAGGCTACAAGTGTAAATATCTTCCGGGTAGCGTTCGTCCGCAGGGCACTCCTGCAGAGGTCTGATACGCTTGGAGCTGAAAAGCCCGGCCTTTATCGCGGCATTTTGTTTTTCAAAGAGCTGGGTGGCGTTCTTCGGGGTTAGTTACAACAATTTATCGCTCCGAGTGCCACCTATAATTTTTTTGACCTGTTTTTGTCTGCTGACTTTTTACGAATCCATCATGATTGATTTAGTTTAAAAGCAGGGTAAAAAGGAGGACAATTTGTTATCACTCGAGGGCATCAGAGTGATTGATTTGAGCACATGAGTTTTCGCCCCCGCTTGCACCGCCGCGATGGGCGACTGGGGGGCAGACGTGATTCAAATTGAACACCCCTTTACAGGAGACCCGATTCATGGATTATTCTAGGTGCTTGGGATTGAAAAGGGACAAATTTCCGTGCCTGTCTCGATTTTCGACTTGGTCAACCGGAACAAACGAGGGATCGTCATAGACCTGAAGCAGCCGGAGGGGCTGGATATGATCTATAAGAAGAGGGGGATGTCTTTGTATCCAATATCCAGAGGGAATCACTGGAGAGGCTCAGGTTGGACTACAGCCGGCTCTCCGCCGTAAAACCGCGGTTTATCTACGCCCATGCTTCGGGTTTTGGCGAACAAGGGTCTGAAAAGAATAAACCTGGTTTTGACGGTATCAGTTATTGGGCGCGAAGTGGGCTGATGGCAGGCCTGGCCCTGCCGGGCCAGCAACCTGTCTGGATGCAATACCCCGCGCTTGGCGATCAGGTCAGCGGTCTGGTTATTTGTGGCAGCGTGATTTTAGTTCTGTTTGCTAGGGAAATGACAGGCAATGGACAGGAGGTCCATTTTGGCCAATTCCTGTTTTAGCAACCGGGCGGACAAAAGATTTCTCGAAAAAAGTGTCTTCAATGAATCTTAGGAGGACCAGAGATGTTCGGGCTGAAAGAGTTGAACGAGGCTCTCAATATCCATATCCGGCCACAGAGCTTTCCTGTGGCCGTCAGGATGTGCAAAGATGAAGAGACGCTTCCGGAAAAGGTCCGTCTTCCAAGGAGGGACCTGGGTATTTCCATAACCCTCTGCCAGGGAATCGCTATGGCACGGCGTTATGCATGGACAATGGCCATAGGTAAAGAAGACCAAGCCTGCCCTCATGGTCACGCGGTGCTGGGGTTCGTTCCTGCCGAGGGTTATCTCGACGGTAGCCTTGCAGAAAAGGCTGGCCTTGGGTCCAGGGAGGTCTTCGCAAGGACCGCGCAGAAATTGAGCCTGCTGGACCATGGAAAATATCGATATGTACTTGTGGCGCCGATTCATACCGCCCAATTCGAGCCCCACTTTATCCTGGTATTCGGAAACCCCGCACAGATCGCCAGACTGGTCCAGGGAGCGACGGCTCTGTCCGGCGGATTGCTCCACTTTACTGCCGGAGGAGGTATCGGTTGTTCCGTTTCCGTTGCCCGGACCATGCTCACCGATGAATGCCAGGTGGTGCTGGCCGGAGCGGGCGACCGATATTTCGCACTGACCCAGGACGATGAGATGGCCTTCACCATCCCCTTGAGCAAGGTAGAGCCCTTGATTAAGGGCCTTGAACTGGGGCATAAAATAATGGGGCACAGGTATCCCACGCCTTCATGGCTCCGGTTCGAGGGACAACTTCCCAAGCAATACTATAAATTCGCAGAGCTCCTATTAAAGGGATGATCACCCGTGGCGATGTTCGAGGTTTAACGCTGAGCCGTCTGAAGATAGACTCATAAAAAGTATCATTCGCCCTTCGATACCTCAGGGTGAACGGATATCGTTTCCTGTAACCCCGTGATTTTTCGTTCGTTGTGA
>Ga0315291_10007017_pt1 | contig 13966 bp, 5 predicted proteins | sample YL17G12_20_MG_FD_203070 | JGI IMG/M metagenome (GOLD analysis project Ga0315291, IMG submission 203070) | Sediment microbial communities from Yellowstone Lake, YNP, Wyoming, USA - YL17G12_20 | ecosystem: Environmental > Aquatic > Freshwater > Lake > Sediment | place: USA: Wyoming | collected...
CGGGCCGTCGTCTGCGGCGTCGAGGCTCCTTGCCGTGCCCGACCCGAGCACGTCGCCGTCGCCTCTCCTTGCAGCCACTCGGCCGGAGGCGCAACGCGGCTCACGCGGGGTTCTGTTAGGGGCTCTTAGCCAGCAACTCGGCGTGCGGGAGGGCGGATCTGGTGGCCGCACCATGACACCGGTTGACTTCCACAACAGCCGGCCGTAAGCTGACGCCCCGAGAGGGCGGACGTTGGCAGCCGACAGGACGGGTCTGGTCGGCCACGATGCGGCTGGCGCATGCGTTGGGGGAGTTCGCTACAGTCCTTGACAACGCCCCCCTGGCGGCGGCGCAAGGCACTTCCGGCTGTGGAGTCGGCAAGCTCGTCTGCTGCTGCCAACTGAGATGCGCGTCTCGTGGGACCCGGCCGACGGCATACCGACCCCGAACACTGCGCGTTCTGAAGCGGGACCATGAACGGAGAGCGCGACTACAGTTGCCTTGTGAACTCTTCTAACGTCGAATCCCTTGCACCGGGCATGTCCGACCTCTGCCTGGCAGTCAGCCGCGACAGGCGGCCGCCGGCCTACTGGCGGTGGTGCTGTGTCGAGAACCCGTCTGGCGGCAGCGCGACTTGCGTGTGGGTGCGGGACGGGCGGGTTGTCGGGATGGTGGCCAACGTCTACATGCCGTTTGTTCTGTCAGGGCAGCGCAAGGTCGGCGCCCTGGTAGGCGACTTCAGGATCAGGCCGTCTGAGCGGTCGTGGAGCCGCTACGTTGGCATGTTGAGCAGTTGTGGCCGTCAGGCCGTCTCTGATGGGGTGGCGTTCGGCTACGCCATCGTGCCTGGGCGCATGGTCCCCCTTGTTGCTAAGTTGGGGGCGCTGAGTCTGGGGCGGCTACCGGTCCGTGCCGGTTTCCTGAACATGACACAGCTCATTCGCGGGCGGGGGCTGCCGCGCCTTCTCTCGGGAGTTGGCAAGCTGGCCGAGCCTTTTGTGCGCGTGAAGGAAGGGATCCTCCCTGGGGGCGACCGTGAAGCGCGGGAGATGACCGGGAGGTTCGATGCGTCTTTCGACGAGTTGTGGGGCTCGGTCTCAACGGGACGCCCGGTGGCGGTTGTTCGCGACGCTGCATACCTGAACTGGCGCTACGTGGACTGCCCCGGTCGGTGCTACCGGCGCATTGCCGCGTTCAGCGGCGGCAAGCTCCAAGGGCTGGCGGTCATCCGATGCAAGAGGCAGCGCAGGGCCGCATACCTTCTGGAGCTCTACGCTCGCGGCGACGACCCGTGTACGTTGAGCGCACTGCTTGACAGTGCTGTGCAGCTCGCGGCAACCGAGCAGATGGGGCTGGTGACGGCGTGCTTTCCGGCCGGTTCTGCTGAGGAGCGGGCATTGAGGCGCATGGGCTTTCAGAGCTGGGCCAGGCATCTGTGGAACGTGCATCTGCTGGTCATCACGGACCCAGCCGCGCCGCCGTCGCCCGTGCTGGGACTGCCGAACTGGTACTTCAGCATGGGCGACTGGCTCACCCACTGACGACCTGACCTGGCCTTTGACGCCTCTCGGAAGCGGCGCGTACAATGCCGCTGATGTCTGCTATCGGTGGCTGCCTTCCGCCCGAACAGGAGCCTGCGTGAACTCAAGCTCGCACCCAAAGGTTTGCATCATCGGCCTCGACGGCGGGACGTTCACAGTTTTGGACAAATGGGTCCAGGCCGGGGAGATGCCGCACCTGGCTGCGTTGATGCGGCGCGGCAGCCGCGGGGTGCTCCACTCGACCATCCCTCCGGTGACCGGTCCTGCGTGGACCTCAATGACCACAGGAGTGAATCCCGGGCAGCACGGGATCTATGACTTCTTCAGGTGGGATAGGGACTGCATTGTGCCGCGGCTTGCCCGGTCGAGCGACTGCAATGTCCCGCGGCTCTGGGACATCGCAGGGCAGCACGGCCTCAGCGTTGGGTCCTTCCGGGTGCCGGTGACGTTCCCTGCATGGCCGGTGAACGGGTTCATGGTAGCGGGCCTCCTTACGCCGGGAGCAGTTCCTGGCATGACCTGGCCCGCCAGCCTGCTCGATGAGATCGCTCCTCTGAGCGCCGACTGGTTCCTGCCTGATGACGACTCCGTGAAGGACGCGGACGAGGCCGGCCGATTGCTCCAAGCTCAGAAGATGAACGACAGGGCGCTGCGCCTCGTGTTGGAACGTTTCCGGCCGGACTTCTTCATGTGCGTTCTGGCCGAACTCGACCCCGCGCTGCACCATCTGTGGCCTTACTGCACCATGGCGACTGACGCGCGGGATCCCGCGGCCGGGAGAGCCGTGGGTGAGTTCTTTCGCAGCCTGGATGACACCATCGGGTACATGGTGGACTTCTTCGGTGAGAATGCGGCCTTCTTCGTCGTCTCGGATCACGGCTTCGGGCCGGTGCGCAGGGCTTTTCGGATGAATAACTACCTGGCCCGAGAGGGTTTTCTGACTGTGAGGATGGGGTCTGTGCACCGGGCAAGGGCCCTCCTCAGCATCAGCCGGCGCCTGAAAGCCGTTCTGGGGCGGCTGCGCCTGCTCGGCGTGGCAAGGCTGGTGCTCAGCCGGTGTAGGGGCCTGGGACTGCTGCGGGCCGGCCAACGGAGCAGGGAGTTTGCCATGCTCGCCTCCGCCGTTGACTGGCGCACGACGCTGGCATATGCCAGGTCGCAGTCCTCAACCGGCATCTTCCTGAATGTCCGGGGCCGAACGCCACAAGGGGCCATCGAGCCAGGCGACGAACGTGAGCGGGCGCTCTCCAGTCTTGTGAGCGCACTGGGGAGGGCGAAAGACCCCGATACGGGGCGGCCTCTGGTAAGCGCCCTCGCTCGTCCGGAGCAGGTTCACAAGGGACCTTACTTGGGCGAGGCGCCGGACATCTTCGTGGGCTTGGCTGAGGGCGAGGTCGCGATGGAGACCGTGCTGGGCGGGCCTCTGTTCACGAAGTGCAGCAGGCCGGCGAACCACAGGATGGAAGGCGTGCTGGTAGCGGCGGGCCCGCAGATAAGGCAAGGCGTGCGGTTGTCTGCCGACATCCTGGATGTCGCGCCCACGGCACTCCATGCTCTTGGCTTGCCAGTGCCGACGTACATGGAGGGCAGGTCGCTGACCGAGCTGTTCGAGGAGGACTCCCTGGTACGGCAGCCGGTGCGTTTCAGAAGTGCGGCCCTGGACGAGTCCCGGGTGCAACCGGAAGCGCACCTCAGCGATCAGTACGGTGACGAGGCCACCATGCGCCGCCTTCGCCGGTTGGGGTACATGTAGAGATTCGTTCGCGGTCAATGCTCCCGGGATGGAATGCCGTCCGGCGGATGAGACAACCAGACGCGCCCGCGCCTAACTGGCAATGCAGCCACGAAGGGGCTGCCCTTATGAACGAGAAGTCGTTTCTCCTGTGGGTGGCGCTGCCGCCGGCAGCCGCGGACGTGTCCATGTTGCTTGATTGCCGCGGGCTGGCGGAGCCGTTGGTGGACCTGCGGTTCGGCAGCGCCGCCTGCAAGAGGAGCACACTCCTCGAAGCGACGCGCGCCCAGTTGCCCGGCCTGACGGTCGTCCTGGAGCTCTCGGATGCCGAGTTGGTGGAGACAGCGAGGAGATCCCTGCCACCCGGCTCGCGGGTGATCTTCGCCACGCCTCGCATAGACGATGCGGTGGCCGGGCCCGTGGCCTCCGACTTCAAGGCGGGCGGCGTGGTGGTGGGCTTCGAAGTGGACAGCGTCCATGGCGCCCGGGCGGCTCTTGAAGGCGGGGCCGACTTCCTGGCCGCCTCGGGCAATGAGGCCGCCGGGCCGGTGTCCTCTAAGACCTCGCTCATCCTCATCCAGGAGCTGTCCGGGAGCGTGGGCCTGCCTCTTGTGGTCAGGGGCAGTGTGGGGCCCGCGGGAGCGGCCGCCATGTTTGCTGCAGGCTGCGCCGGCTGCATTCTTGACTCGCAGTTGCTTCTCCTGCCGGAATCGCCGCTCGGCGAGAGGTGGCGGACGGCCCTGTCGCGTGCTTCGCCCTTCGACACGCGGCTCATCGGGGCGCTGGTGGGACGATCCTACCGCGTCCTGGCCCCCGCCGGCACAAGAGAGTTGGAGGAGCTGCTGGAAAGAGAGCGCGCGATCTTCCTGGGGGATTCCGCCTGGGAGGAGAAAGGGCGCGCCCTGGATGCGATGCTGAGGCCGCTGGCGGAGAGGGGGCTCTCCGACGAAGCGGCCCTGCCGCCGGTGGGTCAGGGGGTGACGTTTGCCAGGGACTTCGCGGAGCGAGGGCTGCGATTGCGCGAGGTGATTGCGGAGTACCGCGATGGGGTTTCTCAGCGGGTGGCACGCCTCAAGCGGGCGTTTCCGTTTCAGCGCGGCTCCACGCTTTCACGCCTGCACGGAGTGGACCTTCCCATCGTCCAGGGCCCGATGGCGGCAGTGAGCACCAGCAGCAGGTTCGCGGCGAACGTTGCGCAAGGAGGCGCCCTGCCCTTCATTGCCGCGGCCGGCCTGACGGAGGATGGGCTCCGTGAGGCGGCGGCGCAGACGCGGGCTGCGCTGAACGGCGGGAAGTTCGGCTTGGGGCTCATCGCCTTCATGTCCGAAGAGGCCGGATACGCGGCGCAGGTGCTGGCCGCGCGCCCGGACTTTGTCACGGTAGCCGGCGGCGGCATTGGGCATGCCAGGATGTTCGAAGACGCCGGTATCCCATGCTATCTGCACGCTCCATCGCCAGCGCACGTCCAGCAATTCCTCGACGGCGGCGTGAGGGGGCTGATACTGGAAGGGCACGAGGCCGGCGGGCATGTAGGCAGCCTCGGCTCGCTGATCTTGTGGGAGGTGGGGGCGGCTGCCATCCTGAAGCGAGACGCGGAGCATCTGTCAGGGCTGCGCGTGCTGTTCGCAGGGGGCATCGCCACGGCTGCGTCCTCGCTGGCCGCGGCGGTCATTGCCGCGCCTCTTCAGGAGCGCGGCGTGGCGTGCGGACTCCAGGTTGGCACGGCCTACCTGGCGACGCAGGAGTCCGTCGCTTCCGGCGCGATCTCGACAAGCTACCAGAAAGCCCTGCTTCAGTGCGGCGACACCATCGTCAGCGGAGGCAGCGTCAATCTGCCCGCCCGCTGGGCCTTGACGTTTGCAGCGTGGCGGCTCATAGCCGATGAGCTGGCCCTGGCGGCCCAGGGCAAACCGTTGGCCGTCCGCAAGCAACTCGTCGAGGCCCTGAACAGGGAACACCTGCAGGCGGCGGCCACAGGTGAAGGGCTCGGACGCGGTGAGGGGCAGGCGGCGCGTGAGCCGGCCTACATGTGCGGGCAGGTCATCTCGGTTCTTGCCACCGATTTGACGATTGCCACGCTGCACCGCGACCTGACCGAGGGAGCTGCCTTGATGGCCGGGCAGATCGCCCAGCCGGCCGAGACGGGAGACGGCCTACGCGACGCCGTGGCGATTATCGGCATGGGCTGTATGTTCCCCGGCGCCAACAACCCCGCGGAGTACTGGCGCAACGTGACAAACCGCGTGAGCGCCGTCGAGCCGGTGCCAAAGGACAGGTGGGACACAGACGTCTTCTATGACCCCAGCGGCGAGTTGGCGGACAAGAGCATGTCCCAGCTGGGTGCCTTCGTCAAGGGCTTCCAGAAGGATCCTGCCAAGTTCCGCATACCTCCGGTCGCTGCGGCGTCCATTGACCGCGTTCAGTTCATGGCACTGGAGGTCGCCCAACAGACCTTTGCGGACGCAGGCTATCTTCACAGGGACTTCCCCAGAGACCGGACGGGCGTCATCCTGGGCAACAGTATGGGCGGCGAGCTCACCTCTGACTACACGCTGCGCATACTGTCGCCGTTGTGCAAAGTGGCCCTGGAGAAACTGCCGGAGTTCCGCGAACTCCCGGGCGACCTCAGGAGCCGCATTGCATCCGGGATGCAAAGACACCTTACGGAGAGCACACCCGAGTTTACTGAGGACTCCTGTCCCGGGTCCCTGGGCAGCCTCATCGCCGGGCGCATATGCAACTACTTCGGCCTCCGCGGCGTTGGCTTCACGCTGGACGGTGCCTGTGCATCATCCCTGGCTGCCGTGGACGCCGGGATCAGCGGGCTGAGGAGCGGCCAGTTCGACATGGTTCTGGCCGGCGGAGCGGATACCAGGATGGACGCCGGTGCATACGTCCTGTTCTCGAGCCTGGGAGTGCTGTCTGACAAGGGCTGCTTCCCGTTCGATGAGCGGGCCGACGGCTTTGTGATGGGGGAGGGCGTCGGCATGGTGCTGCTGAAGCGCCTTGCGGACGCCGTCAGGGACGGTGACAGGGTATACGCGGTCATCCGTGGCGTGGGCAGTTCCAGCGACGGCCTGGCCAAGAGCGTCACCGCCCCCGACGTGCAGGGCCAGGTCACCGCGATGCTGCGCGCCTACGATGACCTGACGTTCAGCCCTGCGACTGTCGCGCTGGTCGAGGCTCACGGCACAGCTACTCAGGCCGGCGATCTAACCGAGCTTACGTCCCTCAACCAAGTCTTCGGGCGGTATGGACGCAGGAGTGGTTCCGTGGCCATCGGGTCCGTGAAGTCCATGATCGGCCACCTGAAGACTGCGGCGGGCGTTGCCGGGCTGATCAAGGCGGCGCTTGCCCTGCATCATCGCGTGCTGCCGCCTGCGATCAACTGCGAGCAGCCGCGCAGGGACTTCGACTGGGATGCCTCCCCCTTCTACCTGATCGCCGAACCCCGGCCCTGGGAGGACGAGGGCCACCAGCGTCGGGCGGCGGTCAACGCCTTCGGTTTCGGCGGCGTCAACTACCACGTGGTGCTTGAGGAAGCACCGCCCGGACCCCCCACGGCAGGGGTCCGTCCGAGCGGAGAGGCCGGCCCGCCAGTTGAGCTGTTCGTGTTCCGTGCGCCGACGCGCTCCCAGGTGCTGGAGCAGTTGTCACGGGCCCAGCAGAGGCTCTCGGACGGCGGAGCATTGCAGATGCGCAGCATCGCGGCGGAGCTGCTCCAAAGCTGCCCCTCGGGGGGAGCCACACTCGCCGTCGTGGCTGCGGATGCCCAGATGCTCGACAAGAACATCACGAAGGCCCGCGAGTTGCTTCGAGACACGACGCGCGGCCAGTGTGCTCTGGCCCAGGGCATATACTACGGCGAGGCAGACGCAGGAGTCGGCAAAGTCGCCTTCCTGTTCCCCGGCCAGGGGAGTCAATACGTCAACATGGGCGGCGACCTGCTGCGGTGCTTTCCTTTCCTGCGCAGCACGCTGGACGCGGTTGACCGCGTGGCGCAGCGCTGGACAGGGAGGCACGTGCTTGCCGCGGTCTTTGCTGACGGTGACCTGGACGCCGAGCAGATGCGCAGGCTTCAGGAAGAGATGGAACGCACGGATTACAACCACCCCGCGCTGCTCGCCGCGTGGGCCGCGACACTGGCCTTCCTGAGGAGAGCCGGCATAAGGCCCGATATGGCCGCCGGTCACAGCGTCGGGGAGTATGGGGCGCTCTACGCGGCAGGCGTGCTTGACCTCGAGGCCGTTGTTGCCGTGACGACCGCGCGGGGGGCGCAGGTCTACGAGCACGCCTTCCGTCGCGGCGCGATGGTAGCCGTGGGCGCCCCCGCTGACCTCGTGGAGCAGGAACTCGCCCGCGCGCATCTCCAGGTGACGATCGCGAACAGGAACTGCCCGGCGCAGACTGTCATCTCCGGCGACGCCGAAGCCGTTGGGCGCGCTCAGGCCGAACTCCAGAAGATGGGCGTTCGGTGCACGCTCATTGCCGCTGCCAGCGGTTTCCACAGCCCGCTCATGTCGTCGTGCGTGAAGCCCTTCCGGGAGGTCCTGGAGCGCGTACCTCTGCGGCCGCCTGCGATCCCGGTCCAGTGTAATCTGACCGGCAGAGCCTATGAGACGGACGGACAGACGGCGAGCCGGATGCGCGATGCTCTGGCACAACACCTCATGTCTCCCGTGGACTTCATCGGCAACGTGGAGTCCATGTACGCCGACGGCGCCAGGCTGTTCCTCGAGGTGGGGCCCGGCTCGGCTCTGTGCTCGTTCACCGACAACATCCTGACAGAACGGCCGCACTGGGCGTTCCCGACGAACCTGTCGCGGGTCACCCCGGCCACGCAGCTTGTGCACGCCTTGGCGTTCTGCGTCGCGCGAGGCTTGAGCGTGGATCTGGCCGCGGTGCTTCCCTACGTGCCGCAGCGGCTGACATCGGCGCCCCGCCTCCCGACCCTCCGCGTGCACAACGCGCCCGCTGTCCTACGGAAGCCCCAGCCGGGGGACTGGGTCAGCCATGTGCTGTCTGACTCGGACCCCAAGGCGGCGGAGCGATACGCAGAGGCGCGGGCGGGTTTCCTCGAGGAGATGGTGCGCTTGGACTATGCGCACTTCGCCGCGGCGCAGGCTGCCATGGCCTCTCCGGAGAGCGTCGGCCCAGGCGATGCGATCGAGAGCAGGATCGTCGAGGTCGTGTCGCGCATGGTCGGATACCCGCCGGAGGTGCTCGGCCTCGACCTGGACGTGGAGGCGGAGCTGGGCCTGGACTCCATCAAGCAGGCGGAGATCCTGCGCGAACTGGAATCCATGTTCGGAGTCTCAGTGTTCGGCGGCGTGCAGAAGGCAGGGCTGCACATTACCACCCTCAGGGCAGTGGCGGCCCGCTTCAGAGAACTCACGGCCACGCGCCCCCAGGAAGACGCTCGGCCCCAGGCAAAGCCGGGGCAGCCTGTGCCACGGGACACAGGCCAGAGATGGAACCTGGACTGCCATCGTTTCGTCTGTGAACTGCGGGAAAGGGCACTGTCTGCCCCGGGGGCCGCTGGCGAGCTTAGAGGGCAGCAGATCCTCCTGCTGGCCGACGCGCTGGGTGTAGCAGACGCGCTGACGGTCTGCCTCGAGCAGGCTGGAGCCGCTGTGCACCGTGTGCATGCGGGCACGAAGCACCTTGTCCTTCCCGACGCAACGGATGTCGTGCTGGATCTGTGGTCCTACGGTGAGGACCAAGTGCCCGACCTCGAAGCGTGTGACCGTTGGTGGGAGCAGTTGAGTTCCCGCGCTGTGGCCCTGCTCCAGATTGCTCGGGGGTTCGTCGCGTGCGCCCGCGGTCGGGCTCGGCATCGCGGCCTCTGGGTGGAAGTGACTTCGCTGGGCGGGGACCTGGGTGCCCGGAGCATGAAGTCCGTTCCCTCCCTTGCAGGCGCCGGCCTCGGCGTCAGCCGGTGCCTGTTCGCCGACCATCCCGACCTGCTCGATGTCCTCTACGTGGACCTCGGGCCGGGCGAGGCGGCGGAGGACGTCGCGCAGCGTCTCATGGGCGAGTTGGCGGCCCCCCGCGTCCACAACGAGATCGGCTATGTCGGAGGAAAGCGCTTTGAGATCCACTGGAGGATGGAGGCCGGCCGGCCCCCGTCGCGGGAGCCGCCGCTGGCGCCCGGGAGTGTCGTAGTTGCGGCGGGCGGAGGTAGGGGCATAGCAGCCAGCATATGCAGGGAGCTTGCTCAGCACGCCGAACTGCACTTCGTCATCGTGGGAACGACGCCGCTGCGGGAAAACACGGGCGAAGCCCTCACTCTGGAGTCGGCCCGTCGCATGCTTCTCGAAGAGCGCCGAGTTGCGGGGAGGGAGGTCATCCTCGCGGAGGTCGAGCGTCAGGCGTGGGAGCGGCTGCGGGCGCAGGAGCGCGCGGACAATATGGCCGCCCTGCGCCGCGTGGCTAAGAGCGCCGTGTACCGGCAGTGCGACCTGACCGACAGCCGGGCAACGGGCGATCTCGTGCGCCATGTCATGCGCGATTACGGGCGCATTGACCTTGTCGTCAACGGCGCGGGAGGTCTCGTGGAGAGGACCATCGAGGAGTTCGAGCCCGAGCCTTTTGTCTCCGGCTTTCGGCCCAAGGCACTCGCCACCGCTAACCTGCTGGCAGCCCTCAAGGACGTCCGTGTTGGCGCCTTTGTGAACCTCTCCAGCGTGGTCGGAAGGTGGGGCTACATGGGACTCGCGTCATACGCGGTCGGGCACGCGACCGCTTCCATCCTGACGGCTGGGATGCGCGGCGCACGCTGCGGGAAGTGGTTGGACATGCTCTACGGGCCGTGGCTGGGCGTAGGGATGACGCGCTTGGGGAGCACCACTGAGCGGCTGCGGCAATCGGGCGGAGCGTTCGTAGGGGAGCAGGAAGGCTGCCGCTACTTCCTGGACGAGCTGGCGCGGGGTTCGCAGGAGACGACGGCGTTCCGCGGCACCGAGTCCTTCGGCATCCTCTCCGCCGGGCCGGACCGGGGACGCCCCCGCCCGCTGCTCGACAAGTCAAGCGTCGTCGGACCGGGCATGGCGGAAGGAAGCGTCGTCCTGGATCCCTCACGCCATCCCTTCGTTGAGGAGCACGTCGTGGAGTTAGGCCCCATCGTGCCCGGGGCGGTCGCCATGGAGATCATGGCCCAGACGGCATCGGTCCTTGCGCCGCCGCAGCTGACAGTGACCGACTTCGCCGATGTCGAGTTCGTGCGGCCGATCTCCTTTCCGCGCGGCGAACCGCGGGAAGTGCTCGCCCGAGCGCGGGAAGTGTCACGGCAGGCCGACGAGGCGTGGTTTGCATTGGAGGTGTTCACGGTTCTGCGTCTGCCTGGCAGCACGGAGCCTGAAGAGGTGCGGCACGCTGCCGCCAGGCTGCGTTTCGGCGTCCGGCAGTCGCCTTGTCAGCCGTCCCTCGTTGCGGCGGACACCGGCCTGGGCGACTGCCAGATGGACATGCAGGAGTTCTGGCGCATTCCGGCCGCCACCGGCCGGAAGGGCATGTTCCGCAACGTCACGTCCATCCGGTCGCTCGCCCCCGATTCGGTGTGCGGAGAGGTCCTGGCCAGGCCCGGCCTGAACGGCAGCTCAGCGCTGACGGACAACCCGATCAGGCTCGACGGGCTCTTCTACCTGCCGTCGCTGCCAGGCGTCGTCTTCCACGGCGGGATGTGCCACTACCTGACCGGCATCAAGTCTCTGACTCTCTTCGAGTCCCATGATCCAGGCGGCATGCGCCTCGCACGTTCTCTGGTGCGAGAGCGGAAGGACTGGGACATCATCTCCGACGTGGAGTCGCTCGACGCAAGCGGGAATGTGACGGAAAGAGTGCTCGGCGTTCTCCTCGTGCGCGCCGGGACATGGGAGAGGGAGCAATGCGATGCACCGATCATGGACCGCCTGAGGTGGAACCCCCAGCAGACTGAAGTGGCGCGCCTTCTGGGCCTGCATTGCCGGCTCTCGCTGGCTGAGGTGCGCGCGTCTGTCGTGGAGGCGGCGCTCAAGGCGCGGGGCGAGGAGGCCTGCCTCGCCGAATGGCTCGGTCCGGAGGAGCGGGAAGCCTATGCGGCGATGCAGCACCCGAAGCGGAGGCGCGAATGGCTCGCAGGTCGAGTAGCCGCCAAGCAGGCTGTCCGTTCACTTCTCGGAGTGCAGGCTCCCGCGCCCCCGGCCGTGAGGGTTGTCGGCTCGGCGCACGCCGCGCCGAAGGTGCTGATGGACGCAGAGGGCAGCCTTGACAGCATGTGCATCTCGATCGCTCACAGCGATGACTGTGCCTGCGCCGCAGCGGCCTGCGGCGCGTCCATTGGCATTGACGTGCAGAGAGTCGCTCTGGAGGTCGGTGGTTTCCCTGGGGCTTTCTGCAAGCAAGAAGAGGCCGACCGCGTCGGCCGCTCAACCGGCGACCAACGGGTAGCGGTACTGATGGCCATCTGGACTGCCAAGGAGGCGTCTCTGAAAGCGCTGTCCCCCGAGCAACTGGCCATGACGGACCTGTCCGTCGAAAGCGCGCGGCTGGAAGGGCCGTACGCCATCTTCGAGATCGGCCTCAGGCAGGCGATCACGGTCCGGGCCGTGGTCTTCCGCAGTCACGAGTACTACTACGCCGTCGCTGCCCGGATAGAAGGAAGCCCTGCACGCGAGACCCCAGCGGTCACAGATGAACGGATCGAACCTGCGTGAACTGACAGATCTGGTCAGCGAGTTCGTTGACCTCTCCAGCGTTCGGGTCAGCGAGGGCGCAGTGTTCGGCGAAGACATACCCATTGATTCGCGGGACATGCTTCGGCTGCTGTCCCGGGTGGAGGCGCGGTACGGGGTGCGTTTCCGCCCACAAGACCTGCTCGCCATGAGGACCCTGGGCGACCTTCTGAAACTGATAGCCCGCCAAGGGGGCGCAGCCTGAGCCGCTGAGGGGCAGTTCAGGTCGGCGCGGGGGGAAGCGGGCTACGGCCCGCGAAGGCAAGTGGCTCCCGAACGGCCCCGGCACGACACTTGACGGCAACCAGCCAGGGGTGTACTTTCCGAAGGGGCGCCTGCTTGGAGGCACCGGACGTGGCACGGCCGACGCCTGAAAGGAGACATCAGATGGCCAACAGGGCATGGAAGTACTGGGTGATTGCGTCAGTCCTGGCCGCCGCGCTGTGCGCCGCCGGCTCATCCATAGCACAAGAGCAAGCCCAGCCGAAGGCCTTCAATTCCGCGGTGGCCTTCGAGGTGTACGCGCTGGTCCAGAATGCTCCGAGGTTGGATAGAGTGCTCGTCGGCAGAACTCCTTCCGTGCGGCCCCTGACGATACCGCCGTGCCGATGGTGGTGCGTCAAGCCACTGCCTCCCGTGGACATGGAGAAGGTGTGTCAGGAGGTCGAGGCGCAGCGGATTCCAGGGCTGATGCTCCAGGAGAACCGGGATGCGTACGTTGGATTCCCCCCGGACCTCCTCAATCGTCTCGGTGTACAGGTCACCGACGCGAGCCTGGTCCACCTGGCCGGGCTGACCGGGCTCCAGTGGCTTGACCTCGGCTTTACGCACATAACGGACGCGGGCCTGGCGAACATAAGCGGGCTCACCGCACTGGAGTACCTGGACCTCCAGTGGACCGGGGTTACGGACGCGGGAGTGGCGCATCTGAAGGGGCTGAAGGCGTTGGAGCATCTAATCCTCGGAGGTACGCAGGTCACGGACGCGGGTATTGAACATCTGAAGGGGCTGACGGCGCTGCGGCTGCTCGCGGTCTCGGATACGCAGGTATCCGACGCAGGTTTGCAGCACCTTAAGGGGCTGACGGCGCTGGAGCATCTCGGCCTATCCGGAACGAAGGTAACCGACGCGGGAGTCGGTCACCTCGAGGGCCTGACGGCTTTGCAATGGGTCGACTTGGCCGGTACGAAGGTTACGGACGTCAGCCTTGAACACCTGGAGGGGCTGAGGGAGTTGCGGTGGCTCTGGCTCTCCAGTACGCAGGTCACCGACGCGGGGCTGGTGCACCTGGAGGGGCAGACTCGGTTGCAGGAGCTATCCCTTTCTAGCACGAAGCTCACGGACGCTGGCCTCGTGCACCTGAAAGGATTGGCCGGGCTCCAGTGGCTCAACCTCGATGCTACGAAGGTCACGGACATGGGTCTGGCGCAGCTGAAAGGGCTGACTGCATTGCAGAAGCTCCACCTCGTGGGAACGCGGGTGACGGACGTGGGGCTAGAGCATCTTAAGGGGCTGACGGCGTTGCAGGAGCTCTACCTCGGCTTCACGCAGGTGACGGACGCGGGCCTGGTGCACCTGAAAGGCCTGACCGAACTGCACCGCCTCCACCTGAGGGGCACAAAAGTCGCGGACGCAGGCTTGAACCACCTGAAGGGGCTCACGCGGTTGCAGGAACTCGACCTCGCAGATACGAAGGTCACGGACGCGGGCCTCGTGCACCTCAAGGGGCTGACGCAGCTACAGCACCTTGACCTCCCGTCCACAGTCACCGCAGCCGGTGTTGAGCAACTGAAGAAGTCCCTGCCCAACGTGAAGGTAACGCAACCTTTGCAGAGCTCCATAACGTCTCAGCGCGGGTGACTTCATGCGCCAGGCTCGCCTGTCCCGGCGTCGGCCTGCGCCACATCCTGCAGAGACGGGTCTGGCAACGTTGCGAGCGCGCCGGCCACGTCGAGCAGGCTCAGGCCCTGGACCTAAGCGACGGCGCAGCACGTGTCTACCG
>Ga0315291_10007018_pt1 | contig 13965 bp, 6 predicted proteins | sample YL17G12_20_MG_FD_203070 | JGI IMG/M metagenome (GOLD analysis project Ga0315291, IMG submission 203070) | Sediment microbial communities from Yellowstone Lake, YNP, Wyoming, USA - YL17G12_20 | ecosystem: Environmental > Aquatic > Freshwater > Lake > Sediment | place: USA: Wyoming | collected...
AGCGCGAGAGGTTCGCCTGCGCCAGCAGCACGTTGATCTCGGCTTCCGCGCGCGCGGGGATATCGTTGGCCCTGGCCTGTTTCGTGGGCGCCCCGCACTCGGGGCAAACCCTGACGTCATCGGGCAGCCCGCTGCCGCATTGCGGGCATTTCATGGCCGCGCTTCCTCCGCGTCGGTATGAGGGACGAATGATGCCACGGCGCCGCCGACGCCGCGATGCAATGAATCGATGAATGGTGTGTCGCGCCGGCGGCGCACCACACCGGCGTCGCTAGCGTCATACCCGTGCGCGCGCCCCACTAATCCTCAGTTCCCTGCACTCTCATGGGCCGATGGCAGCACAAAACCGCCCCGCCGATGCGGAAAAAGCCCCATGGAGCACGTCGAAATCAGCCGCCGCAATTGCGGCAGGTCGCGGCGGCCGGAGAATCTCCGGCTTTGTGGAGCACGGCCGACAGGGACGAGGCACGGCCCCGGTGTAGTGGCCGTTCGGTCAAACGGGTGCATATGCTAAACCACGGGTGTCTGAAGGACAAACGTGGCGGCTTAGAACGCCTCGACGGCGCGTGGGCGCCGGATGTTGCGTTCACCTGCTCCCGCGGCCGCGCTGCCCGGTCGTGGCCGGCGGCCGCGGTTCCGATGGTCGGATGTTCAAGCACATCGCGAGCGTGATAGAGCATAAGGGCGAGGCCCTGGCGTCGGAGTGGCTCGCCGACCTGGAGCGCAGAGGCAACGTCCTGGTGGCGGCTAACAACCGCCGCCAACTGTGGCACGACGCCAGGACCTGGATTGCCCTGCTCATGCGCGCCCTGCGCAACGGCGACGTCGGCCCGCTCTATCGCGTTTCCCGCCTTATGGCCCGCCGGCTGGCGGTCGGCGGCTTCCCGCTGTCCGACGCCGTGGAGGCGATCGTCAGGTTCAAGTACGCCCTGTGGCGGGCGGTCAGCGAATCCCCGGACCTGGACAGCGAAGCCGTGCACGAAGCTACGCGCGTGGTCGCCGAGTGGTTCGACAGCATCGTGGTGAATATGATATCGAACTACGACGCGGCGGCTGACAGGGGCGGGTCGCGCAGCCTCACCGTCGAGCGCGCTCTGCATCTGAGCCGCCTCGCGGAGGACCAGTCCGTCATCTCCCACCTCGCTCAGGAGATGGTCTCCGAGCGCGACACCAAGCGCCTGCTCGACCTCATCGCGCGCTCCGCCGCTCACCTCGCCGGCGCGCAGCGCGCGGCGGTGGTCGTGCCCGAGGACGACGCGCCGCGCTACCGCGGCGCTTACCGCCTGCGCCTCGCTGACCTCAATGCCTACGCCCGGCGCAGCGGCAAACCGCTGTCGGGGGCGCTGGAGGAGGGGGAAGCGCGCATCGTGACCGACCTGGCGGATGGCGCAGACGGGGCGCGCGGGCGTGTTGCCGGCAAGCTCGAGGTGCGCACGCTTCTCAGCGTGCCGATGCAGGTCGGCGACCGCACGCTGGGGGTGCTGGAGCTCTTCGACCCGCTGGCGGGGCAGGGCTGGAGCAGCCGCGATGTCAACATGGTGCGCGAGCTGGCGGCACAGGCCGCGCTCGCGATGGAGAATGCTCGTTTGCTGGCGGAGGCCGAGCGGCGCGCGCGGAGATTGACGACCCTCAACGAGATCGCGCGCGCGCTTGCTTCGCAGATCAGATCACCGCGGCTGGCGGCCACGGCGGTGGCCGGCGCCGCTAAGCTGCTGCACGCGTCGTCGGCGTTACTGTGGCTGCGCGAAGCCGGCGCTCAGCGCTTCAGGCTGCGCGCCGCCCACGGGCGCACCCGGCCCGCTGAGGCCATCGACTTCAGCCTGGGCGAAGGGCCCCTCGGCCGCCTGGCGAGCGGCGAGGCCGAGATCCTATCTCCACGGGCGAGCCATGACATGCCCTGGGGCAAGGGCTGGGCAATCGCCGCCCCCCTGCGCATCGGCGCTCGAGCCCTGGGTTTGCTGGTGGTGCGCCGCCAGCAGGGGGCCTTTCACGCGGACGACACGCAGATGCTCGAGGCGCTTGCCGGGCGCGTCGTCGTGGCGGCGCAGAATGCTCAGCTCTACCAGGAGAGCGAGCGGCTGGGGCGCCATCTCAACGCCTCCATCGTCGCCCTGGGCGAGGCCCTGGCCGCCGCGCTCGACATGAACGAGTTTGTGCAGGTTATCGCCGACCGCGGCGCGCAGCTTGCGGACGCGGCGGCGGCGATCGTCTTCCTGGACGACAACGGCATTGGGCCGACGGCGCGAGCGGTGGCCACGCGCGGAGACGCCGCAGGCGCGGCGGCCGATCCCCGTGCTTATGAACCGCTCGCCGCCCTCGCCATTGAGCGCAGAGAGCCGCTGTCCCTGTCCGCGCGCGGCCGCGCCACCGACGACCGCATGCGCCAGGTCATGACCAACGAACACGTTCGCGCCGTCCACGTTTTCCCACTGACCGTGCGGGGCCACATCGCGGGCGCGCTGTGCGTCCTGCGCCGGGGCCGCGCGCTGCGCCGCCACGAGCGCGATTTGCTGGCCTCCTTCAGCCGTCAGGCTGCCGTCGGCATAGAGAACGTAATCCTGTTCAACGAGACCCAGCAGCGGCTGATCGAGCTCGCAGACCTGTCGCGCGCCAGCGGCGGCGTCGCGTCCACGCTCGACCAAGCCACCATCGTCGAGATCATCGTCGAGGGTGTTACGCGCGCCCTGCGCGTGCCGGTCGCGGCCACGGCGCTTATCGACGACGAGGGTGAACTCCGCCTGCCCGAGGGCGGCCACCGCGGCCTGCCGCCCAGCTTCGTGCGCCGCTTCGCCATCAACGCCGATAGCATCGCCCGGTCGGTGATAGCTGATCGGCGCATCAAGGTCATCAGCGACATCGTTGACGAAGGCCGCGCCAGGGACTCCCTCGTCGCCGGCCTCGACTTGGCCTCCCTCATCTGCGCCCCCATCAAGGGTCGCGAGGGCGTGCTCGGCATCCTGTTCGCTGCCGATCGTGTTCCCCGCACCTTCCGCCCACACGAGGAAGCGCTGCTGTCCGCCTACGCCAACGAGGCGGCGCTCGCGCTTGAGAACGCCTACCATTACCAGGCGGTGGTGGCGCACGCACGCGAACTGGGGGGGCTGCTGGAGGCCACCAAGGCGCTGAGCGCGACCCTCGAGCTGCAGCCGGTGCTCGACCACGTGGCGCAAGCCGCCGCCTCACTGCTGGGCGCGCCGGCGACCAGCATCATGCTCCTCGACGCCGGCGGCGCGCGGCTGGAGACCGTTGCCGCCTGCGGCTTGCCCGCCGACCACCCGCTTCACGCCGAGTTGCGCGTGGGAGAGGGCATCCGCGGCATGGTTGCCATGCAGGGTGTGGCCATGAGCAGCACCGACCTGCCCCGCGACGGCCGCTTCAAGCTCCGCGACGTCGCCCGGGCGGAAGGCCTGCTCTCGATCCTCAGCGTGCCCCTCATTGCCAAGGGCAAATCCCTGGGGGTGATCAGCGCCTACAGCCGCGCCTCCCGCGCCTTCACCGCTGCCCAGGAACGCCTGCTGACCACGCTGGCGGGCCAGGCGACTGTGGCGATCGAGAACGCCCGCCTCTACGCCGAGGCGCGCGAGCAGACGCGCTCCATGCGATTGCTCATGGAGGAGGTCAGTCACCGCATCAAGAACAACCTGCAGAGCATCATCGGCATCATCCATCTCCACATGGCACAGGTCGAGGATGCGCGCGCCAGGGACGCCCTGCGCGAGATCATCAGTCGCGTCCAGGCCATCGCCGTCGTGCACGAGCTGTTGCTCGACGAGGACGTGCGCTCCGTCGACGTCAAGGAAACGAGTCGCCGCATCCTCGACAACGCCGTGCGCCAGAATCCTCATCCGGAGGTCAAGATCGTCAGCCAGGTCAGCGGCGCGCGCGTCCATCTGCCGTCGCGCCAGGCCACCCCGCTCGCCTCCGTCGTCAACGAGCTGGCGTACAACTCGCTCGCCCACGCCTTCCCCGGGCGCGAGCAGGGAAGCATCGCCATCAGCATGCAGGAGGCTACCGGCGGCAAGATCCTGGTGCAGGTCAGCGACGACGGCGTCGGCCTCCCTGCCGACTTCAGCCTCGAGCGCGACGCCCGCCTGGGCCTGCGCATCGTCGAGGGTCTGGTGACCCAGGATTTGGGCGGCGAGTTTACCCTCGCGTCAAACGGGGGAACTATTGCACGGATTACGTTCCGCAGGTAAGCTCGATTGGGCGCGCGGCCCTATAGGCCGCGCGGGGTCAGCTCCGCGACTTCTATAGGAAGTCGCGCCCAGCGGCGGGAGGTAATGGTGGACGAGGTGCAGGTCGAGGTCTGGCGGCTCGTGCAGGACGAAGGCGGCAAGGACGTGCTGCTGCTGCGCGACGAGCGCCGGCGTCACCTTCCCATCTGGATCGGCCCCTGTGAGGCCGCCGCGATCTGGGTCAAGCTCGCCGCCCCTCAATCCGACTCTTTCGTCCGCCGTCCGATGACCCACGACCTGTGCACGACCATCATCGAGCGCCTGGGCGGCCGCATCGAGCGCATCGTCATCGACGATTTCTCGAACGAGACCTACTACGCCAAGATTCACCTGGCGCTGCACGGCGAGGCCCTAACCGTCGATTCCCGCCCCAGCGACGCCATCGCCCTCGCTCTGCGCAGCGGGGCGCCGGTATGGGTCCGCGACGACGTCATGGAAGCCGGCAACATCGCGCTGGAGGAGGAGGATTCGTCCGCGGCCGATTCCTCCGAAGGCGACTACGGCGCCGCTGACGAGGATGCTGAGGACGAGTCGTAGGGCAGAAGCCCCTAAGCCGCCTGCGGCGGCCGGGGTGGCGGCCCGCGAAACGGGCTTAGCCACTCGTCTTCTGCTCAGTCTCCCACGCTCCGAGGCAGCAGGCCCCTAAGCGGCTAGGCCCAAAGGCCGCCGTGGCGGTGGCGGAGCCACCTAGCCACCCTTCGGGCCGGGGTGGCGGTCGCCAAGGCGACCTAGCCACAAGCTCCTGCCCTACGGCTGACGCGACCCTGCGATCCGGTCTTCGCCTCCAGCCTCACCACCCATACCTGCTCCGGTGCCAGCTCGGCGATGAATGCCGCGCCCGCGCCTGCGTCCTCCAGCACCACCTCCTGTCCGCTCATCACCTCCCTTGCCCGCGCTCCGTTCATCCCCAGCGCCCGCAGGTCCACCGTCACGCGCACACGTTTGGCCTTGTGCCCGTCGTTCAGTACCGTCAAGTAGGCGACCCCCTCGCGCGGCCCGTAACGCTCCACGTACACCTGCGAGTCATTGCTGCGGGCGCAGGTCACCGGCTCCCATCCCGCGCGCGCGATCTCACGGATCAGCGGGAGGTAGCGCTTGAATAGCTCCCGGTCGCGGTTGTAGAGGGCTGGCCGCGCCCAGTATGGGTCATTCGCCGCGTTGTGACTAAAGAAGCCGGGGAAGACCGCATAGAACAGGCACCGCTGGAAATACCGCCGCGTGTACTCGCGCGGGAACTTGTCGTAGTCGCTGTTCATCAGCAGGCAGTACGGTTTCTGACGGCACAGCGCGCGCCGCAGCATCATCACTTCGTCGGACTCAAGCTCCAGCTCCCCGTCCCGCAGCCAGTTCGTCTCCGTGCCCATTACGTCCAGCAGGGGCGCAAACTGGAGGTAGCGCCACAGCGCGCCGTTGGCAAACATCAGCCGCCCTTGCTCGTGCATACGGCGCGCGCACCCCTGCAAGAACTCGTAGGTGCCGAATATCAGCGCCTGCGCGCAGCGGCCGCTCGCGGGGTCGAACACCAGCGGGATTCCTGCGTCCCGCCAGTGCTCGCGCCGGAAATCCAGGTACTCCGAACCCATTTCCATCGAATCGATGTAGGTTCCCGACACCGCCGGCGCCGGCTCCGCGCCCACCTCAAACCCGGGGTTCGCCAGCAAGTTCTCGCGCGCACCTTCGAAGCTCAATTGCGGCCGCGCGAACCACGCCCGCCCGGCATGCGGCGCCCGCAGCAGCATGTGGAAGTGCACCTGCGCCACCGGCTTCGCCGGCTCGATGCGCACCTCCGCCATCTCCCACTCATGCGTTCCAGTGCTAAACGGCGCCACGAACCCATAGCCCGGCGTGCCATCAGCGTAGGTCAAGTCAAGGTAGAGCGCGTGATCGCGGTCAGGCTCCCCGGTCACGCCTTCCGCTTTGCTCCACGCTCGCGCTGCGAGCGGCTCCTGCCGGGGCGGGGTCAGCGTCACCGTCTGGCTCGCGCCGGAGGACTCGCCCAGCGCGTTCTCGCAGCGCAGCACTTGTCCCGGGGCTGTCGAGGATGCAGTCTCGCCCTGCGGGCCCGCGCCTTTCTCCACGACGAACCCGCGATCCCACGCTCGCCATTCGGGCAGATGCCAGCGCCGCCCCTCGATCGCCTCGTCGATGGCGCGGAACATGACCTGCGCCTTGTTGACGGGATAGTCCTTGCTCAGCGGCACGCTCGGCGCCGGGTTCAGGATGAACAGGGCTCCGTCACACCACGGCGCCTTGAGCAGGTGGACGACGGGGTCGCCGTTGGCGTCGTGCACGATAGAGGTGTAGGTCGCGGCCGCATAGCTCGTGTCCGGCGCCGCTTGCGCCTTCTCGCGCAGCAGCTCTTCCGCCGCCTCGCGCGTGCGCGCCATCCCCTGCGGCATGGGCATCCAGTAGCTCACCGGCTCGACGTACACGAAGCTGTAGATCCCGTGGGCGCTGTCGAAGGGCACGTTGTTCGCGCCCTCCTTGAAGGCAAACCCGAAGTCCTGCCACCCCGCCACCGAGGCGATGTCGGTGAAGGGCATCCACAACCCCTCGCGCTCCACCCGCTTGACGAAGCACTGCGGGAAGATATCGTAGTAGCGCTTGAGCGCGGCGCGCATGCCCCATTCCGAGTCGAACCTGTAGAGCACGAACGCAAACGACGCCTCGTGCGGGAAGCGCGCCGTCTCGCCCGACAGGCCCAGGTCCACCGCCGCGTACAGCTCCCTGCTCGCCGCGTTGTAGCCCACGCGGTTGATGCGCGGCAGGTCGAGTGGATACGCGATCGCCCATCCCTCGCTGCTCCCGCTCACCGCCGCCAGCGGGTAGCGCGCCATGCGCCCTGTTCCGCCGGCAACCTCGACCGTCACCTGGTAGTCGCCATCGGCATTGATTCGCTCGTCTTCGCGCAGGCTTCCACCCCAGCGCCACCCCCGCGCGTCCAGCCCCAGGGCCAGGTACACCGTCACCGCCCGGTCGCCGCCGGTCAGATCCTTCACCGTGCCTATCACGCTCAGGTGGTCGCCGCGGCTCGCGAATTGCGCCGTAAGCGCCAGCCCCAGCTCCCGATCCGCGCCGCTGAAGCGCGCCCCGTCGGCCGTGCGCGTCACTTCACCCAGCGGCTGGCGGAAGTCCGAATCCGCCGCCGCGTCGCGAACCAGCAGGCCGCCGGCGCGGCCGTCACGGGTGATGCGCCCGCTTGCATCCACTGCGAGCGATAGGCCGCCGCCGGCTATGGTCACCGGGGTCGCAGTTGTCGCGCTTGGCTTTACAGATTCAGGGGCGCGTTCCACCAGGATGCCGTCGAAGACGCTCCATTGTCCCTTGGGCCGCAGCTCCCACAGCGAGAAATCGTCAAACCACGCCGTTCCGCGGTGGCCGCGCAGCAGCCCGTGCACGCGCACCTCGCGGATCGGTTTGCTCGGTGTGACCGTCACCACGGCCCGCTGCCAATCGTGGGCGCCGGTGGCAAAGGGTCGCACCTGCCCCCACAGCGGCGTGCCGTCGGTGAAGATGATGTCGAGATAGAGGGAGTAGCCGGGGTCGGGGCTGCCGGTCACATCGCGGGCCCTGCTCCAGCACACCGCGCGGATGGGGGTCGGCCGTGCCTGGTTCAGCTCTACGACGAAGCGAACGCCTCGCTCCTGCGCACCGTCGTCGCCCGCGCAGCGCGCCGAGTAGCGGCCACTTCGAGCCACCTGGCGGTCCACGGCGTAACCCAGCTTCCAGGGCTCAGCCCCGGCGAACTGCCGGCGGCCCGGCCTGGCGTCGGCCGGGGTCACGCGCTCCAGGTCGCCGTTGCGCAGCAGCGAGAGGCCGGCCGGAACATCTCGCACCACCCGCCTGACCGTCGCCCCGTCTGCGCGAGCCGGCACGCAAGCCGTGCTCACGAGAGACGTGACAGCAAGCGCCGCGATGCCTACCCTGGACATCCCTCTTCCCGCCGCAACCGTGATGTGGCTAGGTCGCGGGCGACCGCCGCGGCGGCCGCAGGTGGCTAGGTGACTCCGCCACCGCCACGGCGGCCTTTAGGCCTAGCCGCCTAGCCGCTGACGCGGCCCGCGTCTCCTGCTCCGACGAGGCAAGGCCGCGCTGTTCGTCAGCCGCGATGAGATCCGCGTAGATGAAGCCACTTCGTTCGACCACCTCGCCCAGCGTCACTGCAACCGACTCGCAAAAGCCAGGGCCGTCGAAGGCGAAGGTGTGGAATTCGCCATTCTCGCCGCAGGCATCGACCCCATCCGGAAGCTGCGCAAGTAAGGCCAGGTCGTACTCACGTCCGGCGAGCTCTCGCGGCAGCCTGCGCGGGTCGAGGCAGGCGACGTAGGCCTTTACGCCACCTGCGAGCATCTCTCGCGCCAGCTCCGCGCTGTCGCGACCCCACAAGGGGAAATGGCAATCCATCCCGACGTCGGCCATGCGCTGCTCACGATAGGCGCGCACGTCGGCCAGGTGGATGTCGCCGAAAGCCGCGCCGGTGGCGCCATCGCGCTTCGCTTGCTCCAGCGCCTGGCGCATCGCCGCGGCATAGGTTTCGTCGGTGCACTGGGCGGGGATTCTGATCTCCATCAGCGGCAGACCCAGCGCTCGCCCTTGCGCGCGCACGAGTTCCTCGCGCACCCCGTGCATGGATACGCGCCGATAGGGATCGGTGATGGTCGTCAGCAAGCTCGCCACCTCCATGCCCGTCTCCCGGGCAACATGCAGCGCCCACAGCGCGTCCTTCCCACTGCTCCACGCCATCAGCACGCGTGAACCGTTCGAACGTGTGCCCGTCTGCATTCCACCATCCCCGGGGCCACAGGCTTAAGCCTGTGCTCCATTTTCCACAGCGCCGGGATCGATCCTCTGGCCTCCGGGCGGGGACTGATGTGGCGCAGATTTCAAATCTGCGCTACCTACCCGCCCGGAAGGGGACAGTCCCCATTCGGGGACAGTCCCTACCGGCGCCGCGCCTTGTGCTGCTGCGCGGCCGTGTGGTATCGTGAAGTGGGGGCGACCCGGCGGGTCGCCCCCACTTGGGCGCGCGCTCCATGAGCGCGCGCTGAGGCACGCGACCTTATTAAGGTCGCGCCCAGTTGCAGCGAGGCCGTTCCATGCCCCTTATCACCGATGCGCAGCAGGCTCGCGCCATCTATCGCGAGGCGCAGCAGCGCCGCATTTGCATGCCCGCTTTCGGCACCGAAAACCGCGACACCACCGAGACCGCCTTCCGCGCGGTAGCCGAGGTCGCCGCCGAGCACAATATCCCGCAACCGCCGCTCATCATCGCCGCCACCGCTCACTACCAGGGCCGCACCCAGCTCCTCAACTACACCTCCCTCGGCACCGCCGCCGACGGCCTGTTGGCCCTGCGCGATGACATGGAGCGGCTGTGCCGCCGCGACGGGCCATATCCCCACGTCCGCGCCATGGCCCACTTCGACCACGGCCAGCCGGATACCGACCGCGCCGTCTTCGAGGCCGGCATGGGTTTCTTCGCCTCCGTGATGTACGACTGCTCCACGCGTCCGCTGCCCGAGAATGTGGCCATGACCAGGCGTTTCGTCGCGGAGGCGGGCGGCCGCGTCATGGTCGAGGGCGCCGTGGACGAAATCCTCGAATCGGGCTCCGAGGCGATCAAGGATGAGCTGACCACGCCCGAGCAGGCGCGCCGCTTCATGGACGAGACCAGGGCCGATCTCATCTGCGTCAACCTCGGCACCGAGCATCGCGCCACAGCCGCCACCGCCAGGTACCACGGCCACCGCGCGCGCGAAATCAGCGCCGCCGTCGGCCGCGTGCTGGTGCTCCATGGCACATCGTCACTGCGCGACACCGGCCTGGGGATGCTGCGCGACGACGGCATCGTGCGCGTCAACATCTGGACCCGCCTCGAGCACGTCGCCGCGGTGGCGATGGCTCACGACCTGATCGCCAACCTCGGCGGCGTATTGTCCGCCGACGAGATCAATGACCTGGTCGCACGGGGCGTTCTCACCGCCGACTTCGCGCGCCGGCAGGCGCAGCGCAAGCCCGGCCTCGACTATGTGGCCAACGTCCACCGCCGCAATGACGTGTGCGCGCCCGCGATGGTCGAACTGATGAAGCGATACCTGCTCGACTGCGGCTACGCCGATTTCGCCGCCGGCCCGGTATAGCAGTGTCCATGTCCGCGCACATAGCGGGCGCCGCGCTCGCATTTGTCCTGGCGGGCGGCGCCGCGGGCGACACCATCCGCCATGATTGCGGCCTCATCGGGCTCGGTTTTGACGGCCGATCCGGCAGGTGGGTCGGGCTGTGGCATCAGGGCTCGACTACGAACCTGCTGGCGGGGGGCGAGGGGGCTCCCGAGATCGAGATTATGGCGCAGGACGGGCCGTCTTTCCCCTCCGCCGCCCGCCGCCTCGTCGCACATCGCGTGACGCGCGACAACAACGGCTGGCGCTGCGAGATCGAAAGCGCCGACGGCCCGTGGCGCGTCACGTGCACATATGAAGTGCGGGCTGACGAGGGTATTCTACGCCGCAGCGTCTCCGTGCGCTGGATGGGGGAGAAGCCGGTCAAGGTCACCGGCATCACGCTGCGCATCCCGGGGGCGGCTATCGGCGGCGATGCGGGGAACTTCTACCTGCTGCCCGGCAATTTTCCTGTTGAGCGCCAGCGCTTCGCCGAGCTAGTCCCGGGCAGCGACGAGACGGAAAGCGGCCTGTGGGCCAACACCACCCTGGCGCTCGTGCACTCGCCCGCGCACCAGGTCTCCCTTCTGGCCGGTCACGACCTCCAGGTGGACCGCGCCCAGGTCGTGGTCGAGGAGGAAGACGGCGCCGTGTCCATCGCGCATCGCTTCTCCACGCTCGCACGATTGGCCCCCGGCGATACCATCTACGACGGTGAGCAGGGCATCCTCATCGCCGCCGGGCCGTGGGCGGATGCGCTCGCCGGTTTGCGGCGACTGGCCGATTCCCTGCACAACGGCCCGCCGCCGGACCGGCCGGCATGGCTCGACCGCGCCGTCATCTACTCCTGTCACCCCGGCGGCAGCATCGACACCGGCTTTAGCGGCGCCGGCGGGCTGACGCATCTCGAGGCGCGGCTGCCCTACCTCGCCGACCTCGGCTGCACGGCTATCTGGCTCAACCCCATCCAGCACCCGGCCCCCTGGGTGTACACCGTGACGGACTATCGCGCCATAGCCGAAGGCGTCGGCACCAAAGAGGATCTCCGTCGCTTCGTGCGGAGCGCCCACGAGCACGGCATCAAGATCTTGCTCGACCTCGTCCCTCACGGCCCCAACGACAACACGCCCGCCGCCCACGAGGTCGGCCCCGATGCGTGGACCTACGACGAGGACGGCGCGCTACAGCACGCCTGGGGCGGCCTGGCGGCGGATTATGCCAGCCCCGCCTGGCAGGCGTACATGACCGACATCGCAGGCTACTGGGTACGCGAGTTCGGGGTGGACGGCTACCGCGTGGACTGCGCCGGCGGCAACGGCCCCAACTGGAAACGCGGGGACGGCCGCCGCCCCAGCGCCTCGTCGCCGCTTGGAGGCCTCGAGCTTGGCGGCGTAGTGCGCCGGGCCGTCCGCACGCTCAACCCCGATGCGGCGCTCTTTCCGGAGGCGCTCTGGCCCGTCTTCTTCCGCTACGGCGACCTCGTGTACGACTATCCCTTCTACCATGTGATGCGCAAGCTCGTCGCGAATGAGTCCACGGTCGCGTGGGTGAGGGATGCCCGCGCGTGGCTGCAGATGCAGCGCCTCACCTACCCGCAGGCCGCCCTCAACGGCTTGGTGCGCTTCGTCGAAAACCACGATACGGTCCGTTCCGACGAGCTTTTCGGCATCGGGCCGTCGCAGGCGCTGACTGCGCTGTGCGTTTTCGCGCAGGGCACGCCGCTGATCTACCAGGACCAGGAAATCGCCTTCGGCGAGGACCTCAAGCGGTGGCTGAACCTGCGCCGCGAGCGCCCCGAGCTGCGTGCCGGCGGCGCCGACTACGAAGCCGTGCGCTGCTCGGCGCCCGAGGTTTTCGCATTTCTTCGCAGCGGCGAAGCCGGCGCGGCGGTGGTGGCGATCAACTTCGCGCCGCATGAAGTGACTGCCCGACTGACGTGGCCGCGCGAGGTCGCCCGGCGTTTCCGGTTCGCGCGCGTCGTCGGCGCCGGCGAGATGAGGGAGCACGGGCGGTGCAGCGCCTCCGTCTCCGTACCGGCGTACAGGCCGGCGGCGATTCTGCTGCGCTCGCAAGCGGCGCAACCGCCCGCCCCCAGCGCGCCACCGGCGCCGCCGACACGCGCAACCTTGATCCTGTCCCAACAGGCGGCCTCCGTCGGCGACGGCGTGACCGAATACCGCCTGCGCCTGGCCCCGGCCGCGTGCTGGTTCGTGAACACCTGCGAGGGGCTTCTCCTGGATCGCTTCGTGGACCGGCACACGGCCGAACCCGCGCGCCGCTACCAGCGCCTGTGGCGCCCGCTCGAATCCGGCCTATGGGACGGCCCGGGCAGCCCGGCGCTGGGCGTCATCGCGGCCGATGGACGCGCGGTGGTGGTGTCCGATATCGCAATCGACTGCTTGGTGGACGCGCGCATCGAAGATCCCTCCGGCCGCGGCGAAGCGGTGGAGATGATCCTGCGGTCGCGGGACAGGCGCCGTCCCTTCAGCGTCACTCAGGTTGAGGACGGCTGGGCTGCGGTCAACTCATTTGCGCGCGGCAGCTCGGCGAGCGCCGGCCTCGCGTCGGTGGATCCACTGCGGGTGACGCTGGAGAACGAACACTGCCGCGTCAGTGTCTCGCGGCGCCGCGGCGGGCTCATTTCACAGCTCTGGCTGCGCCGGGGCGGTGCGCTGACCGAAGTGCCGGTGGCGCACAGCGACCTCTACACCGACTGGGGGCTGTTCGAGCGCGGGGTCCACGTGGGAGCGGCCCCCGAGGCAACCCCCAGGCTGCAGATCACCCCTGACGCCGAAGGCGTCGAAGTGACTTTCCGCGGCTGGCTGCGCACACCGTCGTGGAATGCCGTTCAGCGCGGCTACCCCGCGCAGCCGCCGGGCCAGTACCGCATCACCTATCGCATTGACCGGTCGCCCGTGATGCGCATGACTTTCGGCCTCACCTCCGAGACCGACCGCGCCGACGCGAAAGCGTTCTTCGCCTACGTGCTGTCGTTGTCAGGCGTAACCGACTGGTTCGCGCAAACCGAGGCCGGCGCGGTGACGGGCGCGCCGGGCCTGCGCCGCGGCGAGCGATTGTTCGAGACCGTGCGCACCAGGCTGGCAGCCGATATGCCGCTGCTCGGGGTTCGCGTCGGCGGCGCGCAGATCGCGGTCCGCGCCGCCGACATGGACGCTCTGCCGCAGAACACGTTTGTCCTCGACCAGGGCCCGCAGCGGCTCGCGCTTTTCATCGCAATGCTTAACGGCGGCGAAATGACTCTGCCCGCCGGCGTCGAAAGAACGGTTTCCGTAGATCTGGTGTTGGGCGAATAGGTCGCCGGAAGGGCGGTCGGCATGGGAATGCTATACCAGGCGGGGCTGGCACAGGCCATCATCACGACCGGTGCGAAGCCGACGCCGCGCACGAGACACGCCGCGCGGGAGTGCGCGCGCTACTTCGAGCGGCTGTGCGGCGCCGCCCCCAGGGTGCGCACCGCCACCGGCAAGCTGAAACCGGCTTCGATTATGGTCGGGCGCCCCGACAACCATCCCGGGATCGCGATGCTGGCGCGCGACTGGCGGGTGAACTTC
>Ga0315291_10007019_pt1 | contig 13963 bp, 12 predicted proteins | sample YL17G12_20_MG_FD_203070 | JGI IMG/M metagenome (GOLD analysis project Ga0315291, IMG submission 203070) | Sediment microbial communities from Yellowstone Lake, YNP, Wyoming, USA - YL17G12_20 | ecosystem: Environmental > Aquatic > Freshwater > Lake > Sediment | place: USA: Wyoming | collected...
GGCCCGCACGGCCTTCGCGATGCGGCACACCCGCGTCTGCTCCTCTCGCGTCGTTAACCCCACCTCAATAATGACCTTCGTTAAAATGTCATCGCCGTCCTCAGTGAGGCCGGCGAGATTCGATACAGTAACGACTTCTTCGAGATCACGCTGCACGCTGGCGTAATCGTGCGACTTGACGGCTCCAAGGTTGATCACAATGTCCAGTTCGGTAGCCCCCGCGTTCATCGCCTGCCGCGCCTCGTAGACTTTGATCTGCGTCGGGACCACGCCGAAGGGGTAGGCGATAACGGTGCCTACCTTTATGTCGGACCCCCTCAGCCTGCGCTCGGCCGCCTGACACCAGTAGGGCAGCACGACCACGGAGGCAAAGTGATACTCGATTGCTTCATCACAGTACCGTAAGACGTCGTCCTCGGTGGCTTCGGGCCGCAGGATCGAGTAGTCAATCATCTTCGCCAGGGCGATCCTCGAGAACATAGCTCTTCCCTTCCCGGCTTCCGCCTCTCCGCACCTCCGGGCGCGGCTGGCTGCCCGGCGGGCCTGGGAACGCCCGCCCTACAGCGTCGCCGCCTTCAGCTCGCTCACGAAGCTGCTGACCGATTCACCCAGCCCCGCCGGCTTCGGCTCACGGTCAATGAGCGAGACCAAGGCACTTCCTACCACGGCGCCGTTCGCCACGCGGCACACCTCGGCCACATGCTCCGGCCGGGATATCCCGAATCCAACCGCGATCGGTTTCGCGGTCTCCCTGCGGATCCGCCCTACCAAGTCCGTCAAGTCCGCAGGCAATTCGGCTCGCGCGCCGGTCACACCCATCCGCGAAACACAGTACACAAAACCACTCGCAAGATCAACTACTTTTTTGACTCGCGCATTCGTGCTGTTCGGCGCGAGCAAGAACACCGTATCCACTCCTTCCCCGCGCGCCACGCCAACCCACTCGACCGCCTCCTCGGGCGGAAGATCGGTGACGATCACGCCGTCCACGCCGGCCTTTGCGCACTCCCGCGCGAATCGCTCCTGCCCGTACTGCCAGATTGGATTATAGCACGTCATCACCACCAGTGGCAGTTCTCGCGAAGCGCGAAAGGCCCCCGCCATCTTCAGCACGTCGCCCGGCGTCATCCCTTCCGCGAGCGCGCGCTGCGAGGCCGCCTGTATCGCCGGGCCGTCGGCCAGAGGATCGGAAAACGGCACCCCCAGCTCGATTATATCCGCACCCGCATCCGCTATCGCCAGCAGCAGGCTTGCACTTGTCTGCGGATCGGGATGTCCCGCCACCGTGAACACGATCAACGCCCCTTCGCTCTGTCGCGCCAGCTCATCAAAACGCCTGCCTATACGCGTCATGTTCCCCTCTCCTCGAGCAGGCGTTGCACTTCTACGACGTCCTTGTCTCCCCGCCCCGACAAGTTCACCAACACGATGGCATCGCGGGGCAGCCCGGCGGCCAGCTTCATCGCATACGCCACCGCGTGTGCGCTCTCCAGCGCGGGCATGATCCCCTCCAGCCTGGTCAGCATCTGGAACGCCTCCAGCGCCTCCCGGTCGGTCTGCGCCACGTACTCCGCCCGGCCCGACGCCTGCAGGTGCGCGTGCTCCGGCCCCACTCCCGGGTAGTCCAGCCCGGCCGCTACCGAATGGGTGGCCCGAATCTGCCCTTCAGGTGTCTGCAATATCTTGCTCCGCGCCCCGTGCAGCACGCCCTCGGATCCGGCGGTCAGCGAGGCCGCATGGTCGCCCGTCTCCAGGCCGCGCCCGGCCGCCTCGACACCCACTATCCGGACGTCATCCTCCAGGAATGAGTGGAAGAGACCGATGGCATTGCTCCCCCCGCCGACACACGCGACGAGGCAATCGGGAAGCCGCCCCTCCACCTCAAGCATCTGCGCCCGCGCCTCTCGGCCCACCACCGACTGAAAGTCGCGCACCATGGTCGGGTAAGGGTGCGGCCCCGCGGCCGTGCCGAACAGGTAGTAGGTCGTCTCCGCCGTCGCCATCCACACGCGAAACGCTTCGTTGATCGCGTCCTTCAAGGTGCGACTGCCGGAGGTGACCTCGATCACGTTTGCACCCAGCAGCCTCATTCGGTAGACGTTGAGCGCCTGCCGGCGAACGTCTTCCTCCCCCATGCAGACATCGCATTCCATCCCGAAAAGCGCGGCCACCGTCGCCGTCGCCACCCCGTGCTGCCCCGCGCCGGTTTCGGCCATAAGCTTCTTGCGGCCCATCCGTTTCGCGAGCAGCGCCTGCCCCAGCGCGTTGTTCAGCTTGTGCGATCCGGTGTGACATAGGTCCTCGCGCTTGAGGTAGATCCTCGCCCCACTACAGTGTTCGGTCAGACGGCTGCACAGGTAAACCGGGGTCGGCCGGCCGACGTAGTGGTCGAGCAGATACGCCAGCTCTTCTTGGAAGCTCGTATCCTCCCGCGCGGACTCGTAGGCGGCCGCCACCTCCGCCAGCGGCCCCATGATTGTCTCGGGGACGAAGATGCCGCCGAAGCGGCCGAAGTGACCGGGGGCTTGCGACTCGACCGACCGAACCGCCATCAGCGCGCTCCTCTCTCCGCCGCTCGCACGGCCGCCACAAATCGCGCCACCTTGTCGTGATCCTTCCGACCGGGCGCGGCCTCGACCCCGCTGCTCACGTCCACTCCATAGGGCCGAACCGATGCGACCACTTCGCCGACGTTCTCGGGGGTCAGCCCGCCCGCCACGATCACCCGCCAGCCGCCTCTCACCATCTGGCCCGCCACCGCCAGATCGAACCGCCGGCCGGTGCCCCCCGCCTGGCCCGGCACGTAGGTATCGAGCAGAATCGCTCTTGCCTTCTTATAGCGGCCCGCGCGGCCGGCGTCAAGCTTCTCTCCGACGCGCAGGGCCTTGACCACTCCGTAGGGTGAGAGCGCTTGAATGTAGTCTTCGCCCTCATTGCCGTGCAGTTGTGCAACCATACATCCGCTCACTTGTAATGCTCCTCTCACTTCGTCAACCGCCGCATCAACAAACACGCCGACGCCTGTCACGAAGGGCTCCATCTGAGCCATGATCTCGCCCGCCTTCTCCGGCGCGACGCGCCGCAAGCTGTCGGCGAAGACGAAGCCGATCGCGTCCGCGCCGCAGGCGGCTGCGAGCTGGGCATCCTCCAGATTCGTGATCCCGCAGATCTTGATCCGGGTCATCTTCCCAACAACTCCTGGATCTTCCTCACCGGGTCTTCCGCCGCCATCAGCGCCTCGCCCACGAGCATCGCCTCGACCCCGGCCTCCGCCAGCCGCCGCACATCGTCGGCCGTGCGAATCCCGCTCTCCGCCACCACGGGTATCCCCTCCGGCACGCGGGGCCGCAGCCTGAGCGTCGTCTCCAGCGAAACCTCGAAGGTTCTGAGATCGCGGTTGTTGACGCCGATGATCTCCGCGCCGCTCTCCAGCGCGCGGTCGAGCTCCTCTTCATCATGCACCTCCACCAGCGCTGCCTGTCCGCAGGCCCGAGCAAGTTCGCGAAAGGATCGCAGTTCGCCGTTGTTCAGCGCCGCTGTGATCAGCAGCACGCAGTCCGGGCCGTCCGGCCCGCTCGATTCCGCGACCTGGCACTCGTCAACGATGAAATCCTTGCGCAGCACGGGCAAAGCAACCGCTTGCCTTGCGGCCGTCAAATCGTCGAGGCTCCCGCCGAAGTAGGGACCATCCGTCAGCACTGACATGGCGGCCGCGCCCGCCGCTTCGTAAAGCCGCGCGATCCCAACCGGCTCGGCCTCAGGCCTTATCTCCCCTCGCGAGGGCGACTGCCGCTTGAACTCGGCGATGAGCGCAACGCCTGGCGGCCGCTGTAGGGCGGGCATACCCATGCCCGCCGCCGGGCGGCTTATCGCGGAGGCAAAATCGCGCCGTTTCGGCGGAACCGCAGGCGGCCGCCAGCTCCCGTACTGGTCGCGCAGGTCCTCAATGCCCAACCGCTTGTCAGCCAGAATCTCGTCTAGGATCATGATTTGCACCTACAGGGCTTGTGGTTGGGCAGGAGATCGCCAGAGGCGGAGCAGACGTGTCTCCTGCCACCTCTCAGAACGCCTGCAACTCCCTGAGCTTGCCCAGCGCCGCGCCGGAGTCGAGCGATTCGGCGGCCAGCTTAACGCCCTCGCCGATCGTGTCGGTCAGGCCGCCAGCGGCGACGGCCGCGGCGGCGTTGAGCAGCACGATGTCCCGCGCGGGGCCCTCCGCGCCCTCGAGCACTTGGACCAGCAGCCGCGCGTTCTCCTGGGAACTCGCCCCACATACTTCTTCCGGGCCGACCGCGCGCGGCAGCCCCACGTCCTCCGGCGCAAGCTGGTATGTACTGACCTCCCCGTCGCGCAGCTCCGTCACGCGGGTTTCGCCGAAGGTCGAGAGTTCGTCCAAACCGCCGAGCCCGTGGACGACGAAGGCCCGCTTCGATCCCAAGTTGCGCAGCACGCCGGCGTGCAGTTCGGTGAGCGCGGACGAGTATACGCCCAGCAACTGCGCCTCGGCCGCGGCCGGGTTGGTCAGCGGCCCCAGCATGTTGAACACCGTACGCAGGCCCAGCTCTCTCCGCACCGGGCCGGCGTGCTTCATCGCCGGATGGTACGAGGGCGCGAACATGAAGCCCAGACCTATCTCGTCTATGCACCGCGCGGCCTCCTCCGGCGTCAGATCGAAGCGAATGCCGAGGGCCTCCAGCACGTCGGCGCTGCCGCACTTGCTCGTGACCGAGCGGTTGCCGTGCTTGGCGACGGCCACGCCTGCGCCGGCCGCCACGAAGGCCGCGGCCGTAGACACGTTAAATGTCTTGATGGCGTCACCTCCTGTGCCGCACGTGTCAACCACCGGCCGCCGCGTCGGCGCGACGGGCCGCACGTGCTCGCGCATGACCCGCGCGAACTCCGTCACCTCTTCGACGGTCTCGCCCTTCATCCGCATCGCAACCAAGAAGGCGGCGATCTGCACCGGGCTGGCCTGGCCCGACATGATCTCCTTCATGGAAGCATTTGCTTCCTCACTGCTCAGATTCCAGCCGTCGGCCGCTTTGCGAATCACGTCCGCGATCATATCCACCTCCCTCTTCTCGCTCCGGGCAGGAGTGTGTCTCCTGCCCTACGACTGTAGGGCGGGCGTATGGCTAGGTCGCCTCTGGCGACCGCTGGCTAGGTGGGCCTGCAGCCAACCGCCATGGCGGCCTTCGGGCCTAGCCACATCCCGGCCCAAAGGGCTTAGGGACCTACGCCCGCCAGGCTGGCATTGGTATGCCAGCCCTACAGGGCCAGGAAATTCCGCAGCAGATCCTTTCCGGACTGGGTCAGGATGGACTCCGGATGGAACTGAACGCCCTCGATGGCATGTCGCTTGTGGCGCACGCCCATGATCTCCTTCTGGTCGGTCTCTGCGGTGATCTCGAGGCAATCGGGCAGCGTCTCGCGCTTGATGATAAGCGAGTGATACCGCGTCGCCTCGAAGGGATTGGGCAGGCCCGCGAAGATTGTCTTTCCATCGTGATGGATCATCGAGGTCTTGCCGTGCATCAGCCGCGGCGCCCTCACCACCTCGCCGCCGAAGACGTGGCCGATGCACTGATGGCCCAGGCAAACACCCAGCATCGGCACCTTCCCGGCGAAGCGCCGCAGGATCTCGTTCGAGATGCCGGCCTCGTTCGGCGTGCACGGCCCCGGAGAGATCACGATCCGCTCCGGCTTTTGCTGCTCGATCTCATCCACCGTCACCTGGTCGTTCCGGTAGACTTTGATCACCTCCCCCAGTTCGCCCAGGTACTGGACGAGGTTGTAGGTGAACGAATCGTAGTTGTCAATCATCACGAGCATGTCCGTGTCCTTTCCCTATTCGAGGCCCGCCTCGGCCATCTCGATCGCCCGCAGCAGCGCGCCGCCTTTCAGTTTCACGCACTCGTCGTACTCGCGGCTCGGCACCGAGTCGGCGACGATGCCGGCGCCGACTTGCAGGTGCGCGGTGCCGTTTGTGCAAACGATGGTGCGGATGGTGATGGCCGTGTCCATGTTGCCGGAGAAGCCGAAGTACCCGATGACCCCGCCATAGGGCCCTCGCCGCGTCGGCTCCAGCTCCTCGATGATCTCCATCGCCCGCACTTTGGGCGCGCCCGAGAGCGTCCCGGCGGGAAAGCATGCCCGCAGCACATCGAACTGGTCCCTGTCCGCACGGATCTGCCCTCGCACATTGGAGACGATGTGCTGCACGTGCGAGTACTTCTCGATCACCATCTGCTCGTCAACCGACACCGTCCCGTACCGGCACACCCGTCCCAGGTCATTGCGCCCCAGGTCGAGCAGCATGATGTGCTCGGCGCGCTCCTTCTCATCAGCCAACAGCTCGGCTGCCAGGGCCTCGTCTTCTTTGGGGGTCTTGCCTCGCGGGCGCGAGCCGGCAATGGGCCGCGTGATCACCGTCCCGTCTTCCACTGACACCAGGCGCTCGGGCGAGCTGCCCACGATCCGCAGATCACCATAGGTCAGGTAGTACATGTAAGGGGAGGGATTCAGCGACCGCAGCGCGCGGTAGATGTCGAAGGCGTTCGCCGCCACCTCGCGCGTGAGCCGCTGCGAAAGAACCACCTGGATGACGTCGCCCGCCGTGATGAACTCCTTCGCCCGCGCGACGATGCTCTCGTACTCCTCCCGGCTCAGGTTCGTCCTCAGGGCGGTGTCTCGCGGTCTAGGCCTCGGCGCGGGAACGGCCGGCGCGGGCGCGGCCAGCCGCGCGCAGAGCGCATCAATCTTCCGGACCGCCTCCTCGTAGGCCGCGTCGGGGTTCCCGTTCACAAGCGCGTTCGACACCACCTTGCCCCGGTGATAGGCATGGTCGAAGATCACACAGGTGTCGGTGAGCACGAGCATGGAGTCGGGCAGGCCCAGGTCGTCCTGGGCCAGGTCGGGGAGCTTCTCGAAGAACCGCACCGTGTCGTAGCCGATGAAACCGACGGCCCCGCCGCAGAACTTGGGCAGCCCCTCAACCGGCACGAACTTGTACTCCGACAGCAGCGCCTTGAGGGCGTCGAGCGGGTCCTCGCCCTCGGCGAGGGTCCGCGTCTGCCGGCGGCCGTTCCGCATGATAGTGACCGTGTCGCCCTTCGAGGTGAAGACGGCGAATGGCTCCGAACCGACGAACGAGTTCCGGCCGACCTTCTCCCCCCCCTCCACGCTCTCCAACAGGAAGGCGTACTGGGAGTTTCCCAGCTTGCGGAAGGCCGACACCGGGGTTTCAGTATCCAGCAACACCTCCTTCCAGACAGGTATCAGGTTGCCCTTATGTGCCTTCTCTTTGAACTCCGCTTTCGTCGGCTGATACATTGCCCTGACCTCTCTTGTCGTTCTGTAGGGCGCGCAGGTCTCTGCCTGCGCGCCGGCCGTATGCCGTCTCGTGGCTTGGCAGCTTGCCGCCAAAGCCGACCGGCGGCGGGCGTAGGCACGCCCGCCCTACACCGACCCGCCTTCGCCAAGACTTCGGCGGGTGCGTCTCTACCGAGACGCGAAAACCAGCCCGGACTCGCCGGGCTGGTCTGGTTGCTCTTACTTCTCTATTCGGTTTGCGCTTTCTCTAGGTTCGGGGAGAGCTGTGCGCGATGGAGCCCGGCAAGCCGAGGACTTCGCCGCGCCACACCCAGCAGCCCAAGTTGATTAGGGATCGCGTTGACATCACTAGATGACGTGTACCACAAAGGCCCTGGTATTGTCAACAGGTTTTTCGCGCGGAACCACGGCGGCAGCCCTAGTCAAGTCGCGCGCGGTAGGACAGCAAGTCCTCGGGCGACATCTGCTTGGCGGGGACGAGGCGGTAGTGCTTCTCGGCGGCGGCAGCATTCCGACTTGCCACGATCCTAGCTGAGGGTCAGACGTGCAGGCCGCAATCCCGCTTCGCACACTACTGCTTCAGGGAGGGGAAGCTGCTCCAAGGCCCGCGGCTCCACTTTGACTGCTCCCGAGCCGTATGACTTGCCGACTAGGGAGAGACCGGCCACGGTCTCGGAATGGCGCAGAACCCTCCAGAGCGCCTCTACGAATACGGCATCTTGGCTCCGTGGGTACACGCACAGGAATCCGGTGAGCGGCCTTACCCCAGCCGTGTTGCGTATGAAACGAGTGTTGCGGCGGCCAAGGTAAGCGAAGAGGAACGGCGGCACACGGCGCGTTTCCATCCTGTACCAGGGACGTCGTTGACTGATCAGAGCTCTCGCCGGAAGCCCGCGTGCCTCTCCAGATCTCAGATAGTCGCGGACGGTAGGTGAAAAGGCGTCAACCGGTCTTCCATCCAGGGATAGTAGCAAGGTTGGTCTGCCAGCCGCATCAAGTGCCACTAGCGTATCCTTGGTTATCTCATCCCCCTTGATGTCGCGGGTGCGCCCAACGGCTGGAACCAGGAAATCGGTCGGTATCCGTAGCGCAGTCGCACGGTCTCGAGTCAGGAAGAAGAACTCATTGGCGCCTGTAGCTATGCCGCGTAGCACGTCAGCGTACTCCCCCAGTATGGGAGCAGCGGACCTACTTGCGGCCGGCGGACGCGACAAACCAGTCGCGAGGGCCTCAGACAGACTGCGGCGGTGGACGCACACGGCCGGCCCGGGGTCACGAGTGAACCCAGACAGTATCCAGGTTCTCAGCCTGTCGGCCTCCACCTCGCATACGCGCGCCCAGGGGAACTGCTCTCTAGGGCTCGCCTTCCGGATGAGGAAGATGAGGGGGTTAGTGTCAACGCTAGGGAATGGGGATGCTTGGGGCTCGAAAGTGATGACTGCATCCAGCCGGTAGTGCTTGGTGATCCAACTCCACAATGTTCGCGCAAACACCCCCTCGCAGGTATCCGCCGGCATGATGAACGCAAGCCGTCCGTCATCGCCCAATACCTGGAGCCCACGCAGCAAGAAGTACACGTGCAGCCCCGCACGTCCGTCCAAAGGAGCCCCGATGAGAGTGGCCGCCAGGCGCTTGGCCAGCGCTTTGACGTGCGCGGGCAAACGGTGGTGTCGGATATAGGGCGGATTGGCGACGACGGCCTGATATAAGCCGTCGGGCGGGTCAAGGACGAAATCTCTGATCTCAACGCCCGCCAGATCATGCTCGGCCAGTCCATCGCGGCAGGCTCGTCGCAGGACATCCGGGTCTATCTCTGTTCCGCGAAGCGACACGTCTCTGCCCATGTCGGCCGCGAGCGACTTTGCCGCCCGAAAGAAGGCTCCCTCGCCGACCGCGGGATCAAGCAAGTGGTCACTGCCACCGGAGAGCGCATATGCAGCCATCGCCTCGGCAATCCAATCCGGAGTCCAAAACTGACCCCTTTGCCGAAGAGCCTCCCTGGCTGGGCCGCCGGCTGGGATTCTCTGTGGCGTCACACGCATCTTGGCCTCGGTCGTGCCAGCACCATGTTATCTGGTCTTCGCAGGCTCCTCATCAAGCACCTTCAGCGCTTCCTGGGTCAGCTTGAGACGACCGCCTTCGAATCGCACATAGGGCAGTATATGACCGTTCTTATCCACGACCCGGTCTGCCGCGAGCTTCACCTCGCCTTCCGTCTCACCAAGTGGATACGCATACAGGTAGTAGAACTTGTAAATGGATTTCCGGGTTGTGGCGCCGCCCGGCGCCTGGAACACCTGCACAGTCGGCTCGGTCTTGCCTTGTCGTATCAGTGCTTCAGCGTCGTCGAGGGAGAGGCCGAACGCCAGATCATAGAACACGTGCCAGACATGAATCCTGACGCCGCGCTCTTCTTGCCAACCAGCCAACGCGGCCCGATCCTCGTCTTTAAGGATCACCGTGGGCAGCACAGCCGCCTTCCTCAGCCCGAGTTTGCCCCCGAGTCGGCGCTGTGGCGTCAGTGTTGCGCCGTAGTCAGGCATTTGTTTCGCAATCCACAGGCTGTTCTCGCACTCGACGGCGATAACGGCCTTCTCCAAGAGGTCCTGCACGCCGGGGTGGTCTTCTGGCGTGAATGGGAGTTCCTCGACGCCGCCAAGCGTCAGAATCACCTCCTGTACGTGTAGCTCCGCGAGCTTCGGAAAGACAAGGAGATCGGGGCGCTTGACCTGGCCGAGGCCCGCGCGCTCCAGCCGCTCGAAGTAAAGCTCGAACTCCCTGACGTCGCGGTCTGGCGCAGTGCCGCTGGGCCCGTAAGGAATGGCAAAGTACCGTCCTGTGTCCGCAACCGCCTCGATCAGGCGCTTCTCACTCCAGACACCCTGCGACCACCTCATAAGGAAGTCGCTGCCCCGGAGTCGCCGCGGATTCAGCCAGAAATCGGCCCAGGGCACGGGCAGATATCCCCGCAACTCCAGTTCAAGCTCTTCGACCGATACGCTGAGAGATGCTTCGAAGTAGTCCACAACAGGCCCCTAGCTCTTCAGTCAAACACACTTTCGCTCTGCCGGTCTGTCCTCCTGCTGCCTTGCGCTGGTGGCGACCCACGTCGCCTCCCTCTGACGCGCAAAGCCAGTCCGCCTTGGACGGACTGGCTTGCTAATCGCAACAGGCCGCGTTGTGCGGTTAGGCCTCTTCTTCCGGCGCGGGCACGGCTGCTTGCTCGATGCTCTTCTCCAGCCGCTGGAAGAAGCGCTCGGTATCAGGCGGGTAGAGCTTCTTCTCCACGAACCACCTCTGCGACCGGGCCGGCGCGGTCCGCCGCATGTACCGGTCGGGCTTCCAGCGCGCCAGGAGCAGGCAATCGCCGCTGTTCGTCTTCACCACTCTCTGCTTGAAAGTCAGGCCGTCGCATTCCGCATCGGGAAGCTCGAGGCTCCGGAAGATAGGAAGCGCACTATTGCCCACATAGATGACGGAGGTGTCGTCAACGTCGCTCACGCGGTAGGAGTCTATCTCCTTCTTGAGGACCTTTTCCTTACGGGTGAACTTCCGGGCGTTGAAACGCTTGATAGGGTTGAATGACTCGTCTGGCGTGAAGCTCCTGCTGCCGTTCGACGGATTCAAGGCAACTCCTTTCCCCGGGCCAAGACACACGGCCGGGCCTTCGACGAGGTCACTCCGCTGTTTACTGGTTCGCCAGGGGAGGCCAAGAACCCTTCTAGAGCTTGCAGCCGCTGATGTCGCGCCAGGGGAACATCAGGTGGTGGGCAGAGTGACGGCAAGCACGAAACGCTGGAAGACCGAGCGGGCCGTCTCTTGCATCTGGGCCGGGGTCACGGTTAGAACCCCCTCCCGGTACTGCTGCTCGAACTCCACGCCCAGCCCCAGGATTTCATACCAGGCGAGCGCATAGGCCTGCTCCTTCGCCCGCTGGTGGCTCAGCGCATAGCTGCCGAGCAGGTAGGCCTTCGCCCTCGCCAGCTCCTCCCCGGGCACGGGCCGCTCGGCGAGATCGGCGAAAACCTCCAGCAACGCTGCCTTGACAGCCTCCAGGTGCTCCGGCTCCGTGACTGCGTAGACGCCGAAATGGCTCTCCTCGGCCAACGTCGGGTAGAAGGAGGACACGCTGTAGACAAGCCCCAACTGCTCTCTAAGCTTCCGGGGCAGCCGCGCGCGCGACCCGCCGCCGAGAACGGAGTCCAGCACCTGGAGGGCGTAGTAGCCCTCCCCGCCGACCGCAGGCGCCGGGAAGCCGATCATCACGTGCGCCTGCCGCTGGGGGCGTTCCCGGGCCGCCGCCTCGGAGCAACTGAGCAGCACTGGCGGCAGCTCCTCCTTCACCCGGGGCCACCCTTCCTGCCAATCGCCGAACGCCTCCCGGACGGCATTCAGCGCCCGAGCCTCCCCTACACCGCCGCAAACTGCCACCACCGCCCTGCTCGCGACATAGTGCTGGCGATGGAAGATCACCAGGTCCTCGCGGCTTATCGAAGCCAGCGTGTTAGGGCTTCCCAGGGTCAGCCCGCCATATGGATGCGGGCCGTACAGCGCCTCTCGGAAGGCGAGATAGGTCTCCTGGAACGGCTCCTCCCGCGCGCCGCGGGCGGCCGCCTGAGCCCCGACCCGCTGTTTCTCGACCTCCTCCGGGGCAAAGGCCGGCCTCAGGATGGAGTCGGCCAGCGCCCTGAGGGCCACCTCGAACCCGTCCGCGGGCGTCAGCGCATAGGCCTCCACATAGTCGAGCCCCAGCGTGGTATCGGCGATTGCTCCCACCTCCGCCAGCCGCTGGGTCACGGACTCCCCCGACTCACTCGCGTTCCCCCGGAGCAACAACCGCTGGGCAAGATAGCGAATGCCTCCCCTTCCCTCTGGCTCATCCTGCGCCGGCACGTCCAACAGCAGGTCAATGGCGACGACATCGGTAGACCAATTCGGCTTCAGCACCACCCGCAGGCCGTTTGGCAGCGTCAGCCGTTTCGCCCTGTCGGCCTCGGCCGGCCCCGCCAACAGGATGAGAGCCAGTGCGGCCAACGGCCACCTCGTCATTGCACAGCCTCCGGGCGATGCGTGCCCGCCGGCCGCAGGATGACCCAGACCGGCTCTCCGGCATACCACCGCGCCACCTCTGTCAACGTCGTCGGATCCGCGTGCGCCACCCATGAGAGGTAATAGGATGCCGTGCGATAGCTATCAATCGCCTCGTAGAACCCGAGTGTGGTCGCTCGGTCGGCCGGCGTCTCGTTGGCGAAAACATAACCGGCCGCCAGCAGCCGCCTGGCGGTCGCCAGCTCAGCCGGCGGAACCGGCTCCGCGCCCAGCCGCGCAAGCTCCGCCTGGATGACCTGCTTCACCTCAGAGATGCGCTCGGGGTCGCACACCGCCCAGACGCCAAACAGCGCCCGCTCCCTCTGTGTGAGGAACTCGACTCCGACGTCAGAGGCAATCCCCCGCTTCTCTTTCAGCTCCAGGTCGAGCCGGCCCAGCGGGCCACCGGCCAGCACGGTGGCGAGGAGATCGCTGGCGCAGACTTGGTAATGCTCGGCGACCTCGGGCCCGACGAAGGCCGCCATCACATAGGCTTCGCGCCCAGCCGTCGGCGCGATTCGCTCTCCGCCCGTTGCCGGGCGCGGTGGGGCAGGCCTGGTTCTGCCGGGCGTGGGCGCTGGCGCGAGCCGACCGAACACCCGGTTCACCGTCCCGCGCGCAGCCTCGAACTGAACGTCACCGACGACCACAACTGCCATGTTGTTCGGGAGGTACCAGCTCCGGTGAAACAGGGCCAGTTGCGCGAGGCCGATGCCTTGCAGGTCATCCGGCTTGCCTTCGATCGGGTTCGCATATGGATGCAGCCCACCATAGAGCTCGGCGAAGGCCATGGCGTTAAGGACGGCCTGGGGATTCTCAGACCGGCCCGCCGATTCGTCGAGGATCACCTCTTGCTCTCGCACCAGGGCGGCCTCGTCGAGGTCAGGTTCCAGGACGATCTCGCCCAGCGCCTCCAAGGCGAGGTCCAGGTATCCCGAGGCCACGGTCGCATAGAACCGCGTATAGTCCCGCAGCGTGCCTGCCTCCAGCATGCCGCCCACCCGTTCGACGCGGGCGCGGGGCCCATTCTCACTGGGGCTCTTTCCCGCCCATAACATGTGCTCCAACAGGTGGGCCGTGCCTGTGCGCCCGGGCGGGTCGTCCGCGGATCCGGCTTTCACTATCACTTGCACGGAGATAGCTTCCGCCTCCGGCTCCGGCGCGACCACCAGTCGTAGGCCGTTGGGGAGTGTCTCAGATTGTACGCCGCGCGGGTCCAGCAACGCGGCAGGCGCGGTCGAGGCAACGAGGTTAACCCACAGCGATAGCGACACTACCGCAAGTGGCAGCCGCAGGAGATGAAGCACCTTGGGGAGTCTAACCACAACCGCTTTTCCGCGCATCGGTCTGCCCACGTCTTCGGCGGCACGTGAAGGTGCTCCTCTGCCGGACAGATCAGACGACCGCAGGCATGACCTATTGAGTCTCGCGTAATACCTTATATACTTCAGGATAGAGTCCAGAGTGTTTGAGGAAAGCGAAGGCCAAGTCATCTGTGCGCCGCACTTGACGGATGCCGCGTCGCACTTGCGCCTCCAACTGG
>Ga0315291_10007020_pt1 | contig 13963 bp, 12 predicted proteins | sample YL17G12_20_MG_FD_203070 | JGI IMG/M metagenome (GOLD analysis project Ga0315291, IMG submission 203070) | Sediment microbial communities from Yellowstone Lake, YNP, Wyoming, USA - YL17G12_20 | ecosystem: Environmental > Aquatic > Freshwater > Lake > Sediment | place: USA: Wyoming | collected...
TGGGCGAGCTTGGCCGTGTCGCTCTTGATGTCGAAGAAGCTGGTGATCCGCCGCGGCTCGAACTCCGCGCTGTGGCTGTAAGCGAACGGAAAGATCCCGTCCCAGCACTGAAACGCCCCGAACGCCGCAATCATCGGAAAACCCTCGGCGGCGTAGGCGTTCGGCGCCGGGTGGTTGTACTCGCTGACGGTGTACGCCATCCCGGCCACCTGCCGGCCGGCGAGACTGGCCAGCGTGCCGCCCGGGCTGTTGACCAGCGCCACGTTGTCCACCGTCCAGTTCCGCGGGTCCCAGGGCCGGCCGGGAAACCGCGGATGCTTCCAATAGGCGTGGGCGTCGATGTAGTCCAACCCAGCCTGCACGTGCACGGGACTGTAGCTGAGCTGCGTGCCGGAGACCAGCGAGCGGACGCCCAATTCATCCTTCAGAAAGCGGTACATCCCCCACCAGTACTCGCGCTCGGTATCCCAGAGGAAATCGGCGAAATCGCGCCGGGCAGCCTCTGGCAGATTCGGCTCGCTGCGGCGGAGCACGGGCACGCCGTCGTCCTCCAACCGCTGACTGGCCGCCAGCCCGGCGCCCCACGCCTGGCCGAGCCGCTCCGTGCTGCCGTGTTTCTTCCGCAGCCAGGCGTTCCACAGCTTGCGGAAGGTCGTGGCGTAGGGTTCCGGCAACTTGTCGAGCTGCCTGCCGCCCCAGACCGCGAACAGGGCGTCCTCGTTGCTGATCTCCACGAAGGCCACGGCCGGCTCGCGGGTGTAGGCGGTGTTGGTGTACGGGTTGACGTGGGTCAAGAGATCGCGGGCGTATTTCTTCTGCAGCTCGATCATCCGCGGCTCGAAGTTGCCCAGCCCCTTGTCGTAGTCGGGGCGTGCCTCGCGGGCGACGAAGCCCTCGCGCTCGTCGAACCACCGCGAGACGTGTAGGTTGATGTCGATGTAGACGCCGTGGAGCTTCAGTTGGTGGATCAGGTAATCGAGCCGCTCCAGCTTTTTCGGATCGATGGTCAACTTGTCGGGGCTGTCGCCCCAGATCGAGCGGGAGTCCATGTGGTGCAGCCGCACGCAGTTGATTCCCAGGCGGGCCAGCCGTGCCGCCAGCCGTTCGGCCTGCTGGTGGCTCGGAAAGCAGCCCTCGAAGCAGAGGTTGGTGCCCCAGAAACGGATCGGCCCGGACTGGGTGACCAGCCGACCCTCCTCGGCCCGCACAAAACCCCGCCCGCCGGCTGGCCGCTCCAGCCAGGCGGAGAGGTTGGTCACGTTCTCCGGCGTGTCGTAGGAGATGACAAACGGGAAGAGCGGCTCCTCCGCCGGACCATCCTGCGGATCGTGCCCGGCACCGGCCGCTTCAGCGGTCAACGCCAACAGGGCCACAGCAAAGTGTGCAAACATGGTCAAGCTCCTTTTCGATGGCGGACACGGTGTAGCCTAGCGAACGACCGCCGTGAAGGCAAGTCGCGCCGGGCAAGCCCCAATACCGTTCAATTAGGTGCAGTGTAAAGGAGAATCAAGTGGCACCGGCGTCTCGCCGGTGTGGCATAAGTGAACGCCTTGCCATGAGTTCCGTCACACCGGCGAGACGCCGGTGCCACTGCGTCGACGCTGAGTTCGCCCTTAATTCAACGGTATTGGGGCAAGCCCGGCCGCTAAACGGCGTGCGCCGCCGCGTCCCCCAATTCTGCATTCTGCATTCATCATTCTGCATTCAGCATTCAGCCTTCCCAAGACGGCACCGACCCTCTACGATTGCCCGCATGAGCCAGCCGCGCCGACACCCGCTGATTGCCGGGGCCCAAATCACCGGCCTGGGAACGATGGCCAGCCGCGTGCTGGGGATGGTCCGCGACATGGCCACGGCGGCCTTGCTGGGCCTGGCGGGCAAGGGCGTGATGGACGCCTTCGTGATCGCCTATCGCATCCCCAACCTCTTCCGCCGGCTCTTCGGCGAAGGGGCCCTGACGGCCAGTTACCTCCCCGTCCTCTCCGCCCAGCTCGAAAAGGACCGAAAGAGCGCCTGGCAACTGGCCAGTGTCACCTTCACCTGGCTGACGGTGGTGCTCGCCGGGCTGGTGGTGCTGGGCGAGCTGCTTTTCGGACTGGCGTGGCTGGTCTGGGGTGAGGAGCCGGGCGTGAGGCTGTTGCTGGGGCTGGCGGCCGTGATGCTCCCCTACCTGCTGCTGATCTGCCTGGCCGCCCAGGTCACCGCCACGCTCCATGCCCTCTCCCACTTCACTGTCCCCGCGCTGGCGCCGGTGGTCTTGAACGTCTGTTGGCTGGCAGCCGCCTGGCTGGCGGCGTCCCGTTTCGACCAGCAAGTCCAGCAAGCGTATGTGCTGGCAGTGGGGGTCCTGGTGGCCGGCGTGCTGCAATTGGGCGTGCAACTGCCCGTCCTGCGGCGGATGGGCTTCCGCTTCGACTACAACTGGTCGGCCAGCCGGGAGGGCCTGGGACAGGTCGGCCGGGCCTTGGCCCCCATGCTCGTCGGCCTGGCCGTCACCCAAATCAATACCTTCCTCGACAGCCTGGTTGCCTGGGGCCTGGCCGCACCCCAGATTTCAGATTTAGGATTTGGGAATTCGGATTTAAGGTCTGAGGGTCCCCCTCCCAAATCCGAAATCCCAAATCCCAAATCCGAAATCCCAAATCCCAAATCCGAAATCCGAAACCCCGCCGACCCCGGGCCGCCCCCGATCCCCTGGCTGGGCGGGCTGGTCCGCTACCCGCTCCAACAGGGCGCCGCCGCGGCCATCTATTACGGCGAGCGGCTCTACCAGTTCCCCTTGGGCGTGCTGGGCATGGCCGTGGCCGCCGCCATCTTTCCGCTGCTCAGCCGCCACGCCGCCCGCGGTGACCGTGCGAAGTTGGGTGCCGACCTGACACTCGGGCTGCGGCTGGTATTGTGCCTGGGTGTGCCGGCCAGCGCGGGACTGGTGATCCTGGCCCATCCCCTGGCAAAGCTGCTGTTCGAGCATGGGCAGTTCACGCCCGGCGACACCCTGCGGGCCGCACGGATGATCGCCTGCTACGGGGCCGGCGTGGGGGCCTTCTGCGCCCTGCCGGTGATCATCCGGGGCTTCTACGCGGTGGGCGACTGCGGCACGCCGGCCAAGATCGCCGCCGGGGTGGTGGGCCTGGACCTGGTGTTGAACCTGACCCTGATCTGGACACCCTTGCAGGAGGCCGGCCTGGCCGTGGCCACGTCGGTTTCGGCCGGCGTGCAGGTGGCGGCGCTGATGCTGATCTTCTCCCGCCGCCAAGCCCCCCTGGGCTGGACTGCCCTGGCCGCCACGGCCTTGCGAACGCTCGTCTGCACGCTGCTGATGGCCGCGGCCGGCTGCGCGACGCTGCACCTGCTCGGGCGGTTCACCCCCGCCGAGGGACTGACCAGCGAGCTCGCCCGCGTGCTGCTGCCACTGCTGCTGAGCGCGGCGGTCTATTTCGCCAGCTACAGCCTCTCCCGCGGCCGGGAGTTGGCGCTGCTGTTTGGGGCGGAAGTAGTTGAGGGTTGAGAGTTGAGAAGGGCTGCGAGGCCGTGGTTTCCCTCAACCCTCAACTCTCAACCCTCAACTCTCAACCTTGACCGTTACCGAGATTTGGCAGGAGCCGGCTTGGCGGGAAGCTGGCTGGACACCGGCACTGGCTTGCCTTTCGGCTTGGGCGCCGGATTCTCGGGTGTTTCCACGGCGGGACCACCACAGCCGGCAACAAGTCCAAACAAGAGCACCGCGAACAAGAAGGACCTGGCGATCTGCATGTCTTCGTGCCTTTGGAGTTGAGGGTTGAGAGTTGAGGGTTGAGAGTGGGGATAAACTTCGAGGTCGTGCTTTTTCTCAACCCTCAACTCTCAACCCTCAACTATTTCTGGGCGCTGACCACGTCTCCCTCACTGATGCCCGACAGGGAAATGAGCGTCTCCTTGTCCATGATCTTCGACAAGGGACGAACCGACCCGTCGGCGTTGCAGAACTGCACGACGTCCGGGTGTTCGCTGGCGAAGGTACCCCAGTCAGTCTCGCTGAATCCCCAGGCGGTGCACATGGCTCCGGGGCTGAACCAGGAGATGGCGTAGTGTTTCCGGTCTGCCCCGATGCCGAACTTGCCGGTGACTTCGCCGAACAACAGCGTGCTGCTGGTGCCGTCCTTGATGTCGCGGACCCCCTTCTTGGAACGATTGGTGAACACACCCTCCTTGCGGTCCCAGCCGGCATAGCCCGTGTGACCGATCCCGCCCGCCACCCCCATGTAGTTCGTCCGGCCCAGCGCGTTGCCCGACGCATCCGCGAACATCGCGCCCGAATAACCGACTATGAGCTGGTTGGGGCTGTAGTAGTAGTGCAGGCGGAAGACCGTGTTCTCAGACGCGTAGGGGTCGTCCGACGGACAGACAAAGGCGGCGATGCGTGTCTGGGCCGTGGTCCAGGCCTGGTCCCGTTCCCAGTACGGGTCCCCCAGCTTGTCCACGTCGAGCACGGAGATCCCGGCATGGTTGCTGCGGTCCAGGTCGGACCGATCCCGCACGTCCTTCATCTCCAGGTAGGCCAGCAGATAGGTCAGGCAGCCCGTCCACTGGCCCTCCCACTTGTCCTCCGTGCCCTGCGGAATGGGTCCGAGATAGCCGGGCGGGAACCTGCCGTGGACACTCTCGAAGTTTTGGGCCGCCAGCCCGATCTGCTTCAGATTGTTGAAGCACGTCGCCCGCCGCGCCGCCTCCCGCGCCGCCTGCACGCCCGGTATCAACAGGGCAACCAAGATGCCGATGATCGTGATCACCACCAGCAACTCGATGAGCGTGAATGCCGGACGTCTCCGCATAAGACAGCCTTTCTGCCTCCCAACCGTATTCCCCTCCACCCAACTCTCAACTGAACCTTTACAAACCGCCAGCCCCGTGATCACCACTATTGTAGGGCGCCCCATGCCTTGTGGGAATCCCGGGGTCGCCGCGGGCTCCCCGCCAGGGGCGTCCCACTTGCCCGAGGGGAAGGGATCAACCCTCCTGGCCGGCAGCCGAGTCGGGGGGCAGGAGGTCTGCCAGCGTCGACGGGGCGGCGAGGGCTTCGAGGATGGTCTCGACGATCATCGAGTCCTCAACATCGAGGCTTCTATGGCAGCTTGCCAAACAGCGTCACCGCGTCCACCCGCTGAACCTCGATCGGCAGGATGCGGCCGGCCAGGCTCATCGGGCCGTCGAAGACGACGATCCGGTCGCAGACGGTGCGGCCCACGAGCTGAACCGCGTCGCTATTGAGCGACTGCTTGCGGCCGACCTTGCTGGGCCCCTCCACCAGCACCTCCACCCGGCGGCCTACAAACGGCTGGTTGTCCTCCAGGCTGATCGCGTTCTGGATCGCCAGTAGTTCATTGTTTCGCTGCCGCTTCAGCTCCTCGGGAACGTCGTCCTCGTACAGTTCGGCGGCCTTGGTCTTCGGCCGCGGGCTGTACTTGAAGATGAAGCAGTTCTTGAACCGCCCGTCGCGGAGCAGCTCGACCGTCTGCCGGTAGTCCTCGTCCGTCTCGCCGGGAAAGCCGACGATGAAGTCGCTCGTGACCGCCGCCGCGGGGATCGTAGAGCGAATCTCGGCGAGAATCTCGCGGTACTTCTGGACGGTGTAGCCCCGCTTCATCCGCCGCAGGATCCGGTTCGACCCGCTCTGCACCGGCACGTGCAGGTAGGGCGAGACCTTCGGCAGGTCGCGGACCGCTTCGAGCAGCTCGCGGCTCACGTGCTGCGGGTGGTTGGTCACGAACTTCAGCCGCCGGAGGCCATCGACGTCGTGCAGCCGGCAGAGCAGGTCGGCCAGCCGGAGCGTGCGGCCGCCGCTCTGGTCCCGGTAGCTGTTGACCGTCTGGCCCAGCAGGGTGACTTCCAGGCATCCCTGTTCGGCCAGGCAGCGGACCTCGGCCTCGATTTCTGCGGCCGGCCGGCTCTGCTCGGGACCCCGCACGGCCGGCACGACGCAGTACGTGCAGAACTTGTCGCAGCCGAACATGATCCGCACCAGCGCCTGGTGCGGCGCCGGCCGGGCAGCCGCCGTCCGCAGCGGATCGTGCGGCCGGTAGCTCCCCCGGACCGACGCGCGATCGCCCGAGCTGCGATCCAGGCTGACTTCCATCCGCGGCCCAGAGGGCGCCCCGCCGCCGCCGGCAATCTGCTCGAGCAGCGCCGGGAGCCGGCCCAACTGGCCCGGCCCGACCACCAGGTCGACGTGCGGGGCCCGCCGGAAGATCGTCTGCCCGTCCTTCTGTGCCATGCACCCCAAGACGCCGATGATCTTCTGCGGCTGCCGGTCCTTGACGTGTTTCAGCCGGCCCAGGGCGCTGTAGATCTTGTCTTCGGCGTGCTGGCGGACGCTGCACGTGTTGAAGAGAATCGCGTCTGCCTGACGCGGATTGTCGACCAGCTCGTACCCGGCCCTCAGCAGCTCGGCAACCACCAGCTCGCTGTCGAGCACGTTCATCTGGCAGCCGACCGTGTGGATGTAGAGGCGTCTGGACATAAACAAGCGAGCGCCTTACGCGGCCTGCTGACGCCGGTGCTTCCGGGTCCGCTCCTCGGCCTCCTTGCGATGTTTCTCTTTCCTCAGCTTGCGGCGAAACTCGTCGAGCATCTGATCGCGGCGGCGGGCCATCAGCCGCACCAGCGTCACCACGGCCACGTATCCGGCCACCACCAGCAGGGTCAAGTCCCAACCGTCCATGTTTCCCATCGCCCGAGGTCCTGACAAGGCGTTTCCGGGACGAACACGCGATTCTACCGCGGAACGTGGCCCATCGCGAGGCCAATTAGACGTCCGGAACCAAGCGGGCGGTCCGGCTGCACACGCCTGCCGGCCACCACCGAAGCGACCCGTGATGGCTCTACTCCGGCCCGAAGCGTTCCCCCGGCCGGACGGGGTAGCCACGGAGAAACTCGGCGACGTCCATCAGCCGCTTTCCGGCCGGCTGGATAGACTGCAGCCCCACGGCCCCCGCGCCGGCCGCGACCAGCAGCCGCCGCTGCTCCGCTTCCAGGACCGTGCCCGGCGGGCCGCCCGGGACCAAGCTCCGCTCGGTGCCCAGCTTCGCTCGGTACCCACCTTCGGTCGGTGCCCGGCCCAACTCGACCACCGAGACCGGACCCAGGATCAACCGCAGCGGAGTGCCCTTCGGTCGGTGCCAGAACGTGTAGGCCCTGGGCCACGGCTCCATCGCCCGGACCTGGTTCTTGATCGCCGCCGCCGGCCGGGTCCAGTCGACGGCCCCGTGGGACTTTTTCAGCCGGGGGGCCTTGGTCGCCAGGGCGGGGTCCTGCGGCAAAACCTCCAACCGCCCTGCTTCCAGCGCGTCGATCGCCCGGCGCGCCAGCCAGGCACCGATCTCCGAGAGCCGCTGCTCCAGTTCGACGGCCGTCTCGTCCGGGTAGATGGGGGTGCGGGCCTGACCGATGCAGGGGCCGGCGTCGACCCGGGGCGTCATGTGGATCACGCTCACGCCGGTCTCGGTCTCGCCGTGGTAGATGGCCCAGTTGATCGGCGCCGCCCCGCGGTACTTCGGCAGCAGGGAGCCGTGCAGATTCACACCCCCCAAGCGAGCAGTAGCCAGCGTGGCCGCCGAGAGAATCTGCCCGTAGTCGCAGACCACCAGCAGATCGACCTCGTACCCGGCCAGCCTCGCCCGCGACTCGTCGGTGTTGATGTCCTCCGGGTCGAAGATGGGGATGGCGTGCTGATGGGCGAGGTCGCGGATGGGGCTGACCGGTATGAGCGGTTTCCCTTGCTGGGTGCGGACCGGCGCGGTGACCAAGGCCACCACGCTGTGGTGTGTCTCGTACAGTCCCCGGAGCGTCGGCACCCCGAACGACCCAGTCCCCATCATGATCAGGCGCATGCGCAACAATGTAGACCAACCTCCCCGGGCTTCCAACCCAGCCCGGCCCCTTGCAGCCCTGCGGCGAGTTTGCCCCGCTGGGCCCCGGCGGTTATCATGCAGTTGCCATTCGCCACCGGGGGCACTTCGTCAAGGCGAGCCCCGCCGTAACGACTTCAAAGGATCGCACCAACTCAACGGAGGAAGCCATGTTCATGCTGCCTAAGCGTCGGGGGGCCGGGGTCGAGCGGGCACCGACGGGGCACCGTGCGAAGCATGGTCACGTTGGTCGGCGAGCCCCCGGAAAGCCGGGGCCTGGGGGCTCATCGACCAACGCTTCGCGTCGGTGCCCGTCGACCCCAGGCACCCGTCGGCGTTTGCCGGCGTTGCTGCTTCTGGCTGTCGCCTGGTGGGCGTGGATGCCGGCGTGCCACGCGGCGGCCGACCAACCTTCGGTCGGGACCCATGGCGGTGGGGGGTATGTGCGGATGCCATGCCCACCCACCGCACCGTGGGTACCCCGGCCCAACGTGGTGCTCATCTTGGCTGACGACCTGGGGTACGGCGACCTGGGCTGCTACGGCCATCCCATGTTCAAGACCCCGGTGCTGGATCGCATGGCCCGAGAAGGCGCCCGGCTGACGGACTTTTACGTGCCGGTGCCGTACTGCGCCCCTTCGCGGGGCACGATCCTCACGGGCCGCTACCCGTTCCACCACGGCGTGGTCCAAAACCCGTGCCCCGACGCCAGTGTCAACGACGTGGGCATCGCCCAGTCGGAGATCCTGTTGAGCGAGGCGATCAAGGGGGCCGGCTACGCCACTTGTTGCGTAGGGAAATGGCACCTGGGACACAAACCGGAGTTCTACCCCCGCCGCCACGGATTTGACGAGTACCTGGGCATCCTCTACTCGAACGACATGCGACCGGTGCGGCTGATCGACGGCGAGGAGGTGATCGAGTATCCGGTGGTCCAGTGCACGCTCAGCAAGCGGTACACGCAACGGGCGCTGGAGTTCATCGAGAAGAACCGGGGGCGGCCGTTCTTCCTCTACCTGCCCCACGCCATGCCGCACAAGCCGCTGGCCGCGTCGGAAGATTACTACAAGAAGACGGAAGCCGGGCTCTACGGAGACGTGATAGCCGAGCTGGACTGGTCGGTCGGCGAGATCCTGGCGAGATTGAAGGCCCTGGACTTAGAGGGCAAGACGCTGGTGATCTTCACCTCGGACAACGGCCCTTGGTACGGCGGGAGCACCGGGGGCCTAAGGGGCATGAAGGGGAGCACCTTCGAGGGCGGGATCCGCGTGCCGCTGATCGCCCGCTGGCCGGACAAGGTCCCCGCCAGCCACGTCTCGCACGCCATGGCCGGGACGATCGACGTGTTTCCCACGGTGCTGAATCTGGCGGGCGTGCCAGTGCCCAAGGATCGGCTGATCGACGGGCGGGACATCTGGCCGCTGCTCACCTCCGACGCGCCCAGCCCGCACGAGGCACTGTTTGCCATGCAGGGAGCCCGCCTGGCCACCGTCCGCAGCGGCCGATGGAAGCTGCACGCACTTACGCCCGGGCGGACCGCGCAGCGCGAGAACGTCGACGACTGGCTCGACCCCCGGGCGCCGGACGGCGTGACGCTCCTGGCCCCCTACGAGCAGTACAAGCCGAATGCGTATCCCGGTGTCTACAGCGGCGATGAGCCCAAGGCGATGATGCTCTTCGACCTGGAGTCCGACCCGGCCGAGCAGCACAACGTGGCGGCCGAGCATCCCGAGGTGGTCCAACGGCTAAAGAAACTCTACGACCAGGCGGCGGCCCAGCAGCCGTAGGTGTACTCATCTCGCTCCGCGAGATGGGGCTTTTGTGCCACAGAGTAGCGATCTCGCTCCGCGAGATGGGGCCCCTGGCACGAAGGTGCATCCTCTCCGATACCGCTTCGTCTCGCGGAGCGAGACGAGTACGTCGGCCACGATATGCAGAAACATGACCTACTACGCCCGAACAAATCTCCATTCTCTTCGCGCCACTTTGCGCCCGATCGCGGAGCCGGTATGATAAGGACCTTACTCACACCCGGGACCGGCCCGTTGGGTTGCGGCGGGGGTGTTTTCCCAGCGCCGGGCACGACAATCTGAGGAGATCAAGCGATGGCAAAGTATGAGATACCCACACTTACCAAGCCGCCTAGGGTGAAGAAGAACCAAGTCCTGCTGGTGGCCAGCGGTGACCTGCGGCCGTCGGCCAACCAGGTCTGCTGGAGGGCCCAGCGGGAGATGGAAGAGGCATTGGGAAAAGCTGTGGCGGATGCCGGCTACGAGCTGGTGCGGGCGCATCCTTATAAGCCCGAGGAGAAACACGGGTTCATCGCCTCGCAGAAAGAGGGCATGGAGGTCTTCGCCCGGATCGATCCGTCGGCCAAGCTGATCGTGGCTGAGGCCGTCTGGCAATACTCCCACCACGTGCTGGCCGGACTCCTGGACCACCAGGGCCCGATACTGACGGTGGCCAACTGGTCGGGGACCTGGCCGGGGCTGGTGGGCATGCTCAACCTGAATGCCTCGCTCACCAAGGCCGGCAAGAAGTACTCGACCCTCTGGAGCGAAGATTTCACCGACAAGGCGTTTCTGAAGAACCTCCGCAAGTGGCTCGACAAGGGAACGGTCAAACATCCGACCAAGCACGTCACGCCGCTTCAGCAGGTGAAGGTGCCGCCCGCCGAACGGCGACTGGGAACCGCCCTGGCCGAGCAGCTCAAGCGCGAGAAGGCCATCATGGGCATCTTCGACGAGGGGTGCATGGGCATGTACAACGCCATCATCCCCGACGAGCTGCTCAATCCCACCGGCGTCTACAAGGAACGCTTAAGCCAGTCGGCCCTCTGCTGGGAGACGTCCCAGGTCGGCGACGACGAGGCCCGGGCGGTCCGCCAGTGGATGGAAGACCGCGGCATGAAGTTCGTCACCGGGCCCGACGAGGCCAGGGACCTGACCGACGGGCAGATCCTCACACAGTGCAAGATGTACGTCGCCGCGGTGCGGATCGCCGACGACTTCGGCTGCGATCTTGTGGGCATCCAGTACCAGCAGGGGCTGAAGGACATGCTGCCGGCCAGCGACCTGGTCGAGGGCATGCTCAACAACACCGCCCGCCCGCCGGTCCGCAGCCGCGACGGCCAGCGGGTGCTCTACGAAGGCCAGCCGGTGATCCACTTCAACGAGGTGGACGAGTGTGCCGGGCTGGACGGCCTGATGACCTACCGCGTGCACCAGGCGATGGGCCAGCCGGTGGAAAACACCCTGCACGACGTCCGCTGGGGCGATTGGGACCGGTCGCGGACGGTGAAAGATTACGTGTGGGTGCTTCTGATCAGCGGTTCCGCCCCGCCGGCCCACTTCCAGGGCGGCTGGAAGGGCGCCTCCAGCGAGCGGCAGCCGGGCATGTACTTCCGCCTGGGCGGCGGGACGCTCAAGGGCATCTCCAAGCCCGGAGAAATCGTCTGGTCGCGGATCTTCGTCGAGAAGGGCCGTCTGAAGATGGACCTTGGCCGGGCGGGGGTGGTCGCCTTGCCCGCTGAAGAGACCGAGCGCCGCTGGAAGCTGACCACCCCGCAGTGGCCGATCATGCACGCGGTGACCTACGGCGTCTCGCGGGACCAGTTCATGGCCCGGCACAAGGCCAACCATATCCAGGTGGCTTACGCGAATAGCGCCAAGGAGGCCGATCGCGCCCTGCTGGCCAAGGCGGCGATGGCCGAGGCAATGGGCCTGGAGGTCGCGCTGTGCGGCACGCGCAAGAACGGCAAGCCGTGGTCGTAAGGAGTGGATCCGGGTCGTTCGTTGGCGGCGCGTCCGCGGCAGTCATGGTCGGGCGGGCTTCAGGATGACTTCCTGCTCGCCTTGATTTCGCTCACAATCTCATCCAGGCTCTTGTCGCCAAACAGGGCTTTTCGCTCCTCCGTGTAATTCCCAAGGCCCACGGTGAATTGCCTAAGGAAGCGCACCGTGTTCGCCACACCCAACTCTCGATATAGCAGCCGAACTGCCTCCTGGCTTATCTCCGCCAAAGGTTTTGTCTCCGCAATCATGCTTCGATCTCCTGCACCAAATTCACGGGTGAGAGGATTCTCAGCTTCAAGTCCTGAATTCGCTTGCCCCTCTGCAAAAGTTGGTCATCGCATGTGCAGAAGTATTCCGCACCCGCTGCTTCCGCCAATGCCAGATGGATCGCGTCGAGCGGCTTGATCCCAGACTCCGTAATCTGCCTGGCTCGTTGCTGGGTAGACTCGCTGACCACAGCAGCGCTCTTGGCCTTGGCCAAGACAGCTTTGGCATGTTCCTTACGGACGGGCCAGAGGTTTTGCTCCGTCTCGTACTGAAGCGCTTCGGACGAAACCAGTTCTAACCGACCTGCGTCGCAGAGTGCCAGAATTCCCAGGACGGCTTCTGCTTCCAGCACGATCCGAACTTGATCGTAGCTATCTAATGGGCGCTGAATGGCGCATGTCAAGATAGACTCTCACGGTGTGCTAGTGTCAACCTCTTGGAACCATGTGACAAAGCCTGACGACAAAGCTCAGTTGCCCGCCCTCAACTGAGCGGGACTGCACGCAGTATAACCGGTGCGTGGCGCATCAACAACCCGCTTCGTACGGCAATTCCGGCTGGTGGGCATGCTCTGTCTCGTCCTGACATGCCTACCCACGCTGAAGCCGCCTGAAGGCCTCCCACCCCACCGCCGCCTGCTACAGTCCCGCAGGCTTCGATCCCCCGTTGGCCCGCCCGAGTTGCCAGCCGGCCCGCCCGTTGCCGAGCCTGAGGCGATACATCTCCAGGCTGACGAAGAAGCTCTTTTTTTCGCCGGTCCCGCCGCTCCACGAATCCTGGTAGGTGACGGCGTAGATCTGGAAGACCACGTCCTTCTCGCCGCTGTGCACCATGCCGTCGGTCTGGTAGTACCGAACCTGGGCCCTCTCGCCCAGGGCCACCAGCGCCCGGATCAGCGGCTGCGTGCGGTAGTTCTCCAGCTCCTTCCCCGCGGCGGAACCCTGCCGGTAGGTGCCCTGGAGTGCTTCGTCATCCAGCGGCGGGCGGTACTTGGGGTGCAGCGTGAGTTGGTAAGCCTTCTGCGGTTGACCCTGGGCCAGGAAGTCGGACCACTGCCGGGCGAACTTGCGGGCCTCGCGGCAGACGGCCCAGCGGTAACAAAGCCAGTTGCTGGGGGCGGCCGCCCCGAACAGCAGACACAGGGTCAATCCCAGCACGGCCGCCTGGCGGCCGGCCAGTACCGGGGCGTGGAGCCTGATCTGCCGCAGGGCCAGCAGGCTCAACAGAACGCCCGTCGGCGGGACGGGCAGCAGCCACAGCAGGGGATCGATCATCCAGAACGGCGAGAGCAGCCCCAGGATCAGCCCCGTCGCGGCCAACCCGCTCCACGCCCGGTACTGGGCGATCTCGGCGTCCTGGCCGTCGGTCAGTCGGGGCTGGAGATGTGCGGACATTTGTCGGGGGTCTAAATGACCTTGCACGATTCCCGGAACTTAGCAACTCACAGACGAAACAGTGGCACCGGCGTCTCGCCGGTGTCCTCCGGCCGCTATGTGCCCCCTTGGGTTCCACCGGCGAGACGCCGGTGCCACTTGCCTCTTGGAATCGTGCAAGCCCATCTAGGTGAAGACGCACAGTACGCCATGCCCCCGCCCAGCGGCTGCCCGACCGGTGCGCCAGAGGCGTGCAAACCGGCGCCAGCATCAGGTCACTCGGAGCTTTCTTCCGTCTTGATGCGGGTAGTGCCGTGTTTACTCACGTAGCTTCCCAGATCGGCCCGGCGGTTGGCGTACTTGGGCATGAACTCGCTGCGAGGGTCGAAGGTTCGCGTCTTGTCCTCTTGCCAGTCGGGTTCCTTCTGGAGGTCTTCGGGACTGGCGGCCTGGGAGAACGTGCCACGGGAGAGACTCTGCACCAGTGCCAGCCACTTCCGGTCGGGTGCCAGCCCCAGGAACATCTTTTCTTCGCGCTGAAACGAGCCGCCCATGCAGTTGCGCGCCAGCGGGGCGGTGTGCAGCGTCATGGCGGTGAAGCAGATCATGACCCAGCCGACGCAGGCCGCCAGCAGGGGGCTACCGA
>Ga0315291_10007021_pt1 | contig 13962 bp, 10 predicted proteins | sample YL17G12_20_MG_FD_203070 | JGI IMG/M metagenome (GOLD analysis project Ga0315291, IMG submission 203070) | Sediment microbial communities from Yellowstone Lake, YNP, Wyoming, USA - YL17G12_20 | ecosystem: Environmental > Aquatic > Freshwater > Lake > Sediment | place: USA: Wyoming | collected...
AGGCAGGACGCGCTCGGACTGAGGCTCCTCCGCGCTTCTCTCCTTGCGGCCCTCCTTGTGTCCTCAGCAGTCTGCGTCTGGGTCGCAGTGAGGCGGGTCGCCTGGGAGCGCGCGAACGAAGGCTTCGTCGCCGTCGCGCCAGCCGACGGGGCACCCCTTTCGCGCCTCGCCGGGGCTGGGATTGGGGCAATCGCCGTTCGCGCCTCGGCCCTCGCCGCCGGGGCCGCGCCATCGCCAGACGCAGTCCGGGCGGCCGGCCTTGAGGTCGCCCTCGTACTGGACGGCGCCTTCCCGGAGCGGATCGCAAGCGAGGGGCGGTTCGCCCTCGTCCTTGTCGAGAGGCCGCTGCCCGCCGATGACCCTCTCCTCTCCCACGTCCTCGCCGACGGGGCGACCCTCGTCCTGCAGGAGTTCACCTCAGGCACGGTCGAGCGCGCCCTGTGGGGGCGTGGACAGCGCCGCCTCGCTCGCGGGCACGCAGTCCCGGAGGAGGACCTCGTTCGCGACTCGGCAGAGGTTCTTGCCGCCCGCTTCCGCCGCGCCGCCGCGGAGCGGGGCGTCCGCGTCCTCCTCCTCTCCCCGCTCCCGGGGAGAAGCCCTGACGAGACCCTCGCCTTCTATGCCCGGACGGTGACTCGAGTCCGCGAGGCCGGGCTGGAGCCAGGCCCCCTCGCCGCCCCACCCCACGACGTCCCCCTCTGGGCACGGACGCTCCTGCACCTGGGAGCGGCGGCGTGGGCCGGACTCCTCCTGGTCCGCTTCCTGCCGGCCGGGATCGTCGCCCTTCTGGTCGCCGCCGGGTCCGTCGCCCTGCCCCTCACCGTCGGGCCAGTCCTGCTCGCCCAGGCCGACGCCCTCCTCGTCGCCCTTGCCGCGCCCGTCCTGGGCGCCCTTATTCTTGCCCCGACGCGGTCCGCCGGGATCCGGGCCGGGGTCCGGCGCGTCCTTGGCTTCTCCCTCTTCTCCCTGGCCGCCGGCCTGCTCATGGCCGCCCTCCTCTCCGGGCCGGCGTTCGTCCTTGGGATCGCCCCCTTCCGCGGGGTGAAGGCCGCCCTCCTCCTCCCCCCCGTCCTCGGGACGGGCCTCGTCCTCCTCACAGAGCGAAGGACTCTCCGGAAGGCCCTACGTAACCTCCGGCCCGCTCACGCCGCCCTCGCTCTTCTCGGGATCGCCGCCGGGGCTCTCGCCCTCCTGCGAAGCGGGGACTTCGACCCTCTCGTCTCCGGGCTCGAGGAGCGGGCGCGCGGGTGGCTGGAGAACGTCCTCGTCGCCCGGCCGCGGTTCAAGGAGTTCCTCGTCGGCCACCCCGCCCTTCTCCTCCTCGCCGCGGACGGGATGGGAAGCCTGTGGGGAGGGCTCCTCCTCTTCCTCGGACTCGTCGGCCAGGCCTCGATCCTCAACACCTTCGCCCATCCGCACACCCCGCTTCTCCTCTCCCTCCTTCGGACGGGGAACGGGCTTCTCCTCGGTCTTCTCGTCGGGATCGCCCTCCACGCCCTCCTCCACCTCGCCCGGAGGCGGCTTGTCCGCCCGCGATGGCCCGTCGTTTGACCTCCCGTCCAGGCCGGCCTATCATCCCGGCGCAATGGATCTCAAGAGGATCGAACGGGGGATGAGAGAGATCCTCGAGGGGATCGGAGCCGAGCGGCTGAACGCGGAAGTCCTGGAGAACACCCCACGCCGGGTCGCAGACACCTACGCCGAGCTCTTCGCGGGGATCGACCGCCGCCCCTCCGACGCCCTGGAGGTCGCCTTCCAAGAGGACTACGACCAGATGGTCGTGGTGAAGGGCATCCCGTTCTTCTCCATCTGCGAGCACCACTTCCTCCCCTTCACCGGAACGGCGGACATGGTCTACATCCCGAAGGGGAACCGGATCATCGGGGCGAGCAAGCTCGCGCGCGCGCTGGATATCGCTGCCTCGCGGCCGCAGCTCCAGGAGCGCCTGACTTCTCAGCTCGCCGACGCCCTGATGAAGGAGCTTGACCCCCATGGCGTCCTCGTACGCCTCGAGGCGACGCACCTGTGCATGACCCTGCGCGGGGCGAAGAAGCCAGGCTCGCAGCTCGTCACCTCGGCGATCCGCGGGATCTTCCGAACGAACCGCGCCTCGCGCGAGGAGGCCCTCGCCCTCATCGCCTAGGTTCAATCCGCGACGCGTCGAGCCGCGGGTCGTCCTTCGCGAAGGGGCGCACCCCTACCGTTCTCGCCCCGGCGGCGTCGGTGATCGTCATCTCGACCGGTTCGTCTCCGGTGCGGTCGGCGTAGCGCGCGGCGAGAGAAGCAGCCGTCAGGACCTCCTCAGGCGAAGGCCTGCCCTCGACGAGCGTGAGGGGGCCCATAGCGGTCACCGGCTCGATCGAGACCCTCCCCGCCCGAAAGGCATCCAGGGCGTTGTTCTCGCCTTCGTTCCGGCCGACGATCACCTTGACCTCTTCCGAGAGGCGGAACTGCCGGCCGTGTTTCAGGAGGAGGAACTCCGGGATCCCCATCCGATCCCGCCCGAGGTGAGCGAAGGCATCGCGCAGGCGCGCGGCGTAGACCTTCTCCAGGAGCAGGCACCCCCCGGCCGGCTGGGGGTAAGACGTGATCCCGAAGGAGGCGGCCAGGGCCACCTGCCCTTGCCGCCCCCGCCCGCGCAGGGCGAGCTGGCGCTCGCGCGGAAACCAGCCCCTCTTCACGGGAAGCGTGTCCGGGAGGAGGGCGGCCGAGAGCGGGCGGAAGAGGCGCTCCCCCAGGCCGCTCTCCTCCGCCACGAGGGCCATCGCCCGCAGGTGCTGGGACATCGGCCGCTGGCCGACGACCTCGCCGGAGAGCACGATCTCCGCTCCCTCCTCCTCCATCACCCGACTTGCCGCCCTGAGCATGAAGACCCGGCAGTCGAGGCAAGGGTTCATCCCTCTACCGTAGCCGTGCACGGGGCGCCGGACGACCTCCAGGTGCTCCTCGGAGAGGTCGATCACACGCAAGGGGACTCCAGCCGCGGCAGCTCCAGCAGCCAGGCGCTCCCCCTTCCCGCGCTCCGCGTCGAACAGGTGCTGGATGTGGAGGGCGAGGACGTCGATCCCGAGCTCCTTCGCCACCCTCGCCGCAAGGATGCTGTCCAGGCCACCCGAGAAGAGGGCGATTCCCCGTCGCTTCGAGGACGTCGACCACGAGGACTCCGCTCTGGAACCCGTTCCCTTCATCGATTCTTCACACCCCGGCCCCGTCCCCTTCACACCGGCGCCGCTAAGATCATAGCGCTCACCTAGGAGATCAGGTACAGGAGGAACCCCTATGCGCAGACTGTGGATCACAGGATCGGTCCTGGCCCTCATCGTGGCCAGCTTCATCTTCATCCCGGCGCTTCTGAGCGGACACGCGGGGTCGTCTGGGGCGGTTGCCCTAGCCGGGCCGGCGTCCACCGAACAGGCGATCACCGACTCCGGACAGGCGGCGGTCAAGCAGGCGATCGCCGCGGCCGGCCCCGCCGTCGTGCGGATCGACGTGACCGGGGCGGCCGCCGCTTCGAGCCCGTTCGGCGACCTCTTCAACGACCCGTTCTTCCGCCGCTTCTTCGGGAACCCCGAGACCCCACAGCGGGAGGAGACGCGCTCCCTGGGCTCCGGCGTCGTCATCTCCTACAGGGGGGAGATCCTTGTCCTGACGAACGCACACGTCGTCGACGGGGCAAAGACGATCCGCGTCACGTCGCCGGACGGGCACGCCTGGGAGGCGACCATCGTCGGGAGCGACGCTCAGATCGACGTCGCTGTCCTCCGGTTGACGGGGGATAGTTCGAGCCTCCCCACCGCGGAACTGGGCGACTCCTCCACCCTCGAGATCGGGGATTGGGTGATCGCGATCGGGAACCCGATCGGCCTTTCCTACACCGTCACCCTGGGGATCGTGAGCGCGCTTGACCGGGACATCGAGAAGCCAAGTGGGATCGGCACGTACCAGAACCTGATCCAGACCGACGCGGCGATCAACCCCGGGAACAGCGGCGGCCCACTCGTCAACGCCCAGGGCAAGGTGGTTGGGATCAACACCGTGATCGCCCGGGAGTCGTCGTCCGGCGTCACGATCGAGGGGATCAACTTCGCGATCCCGATCAACGCGGTGAAGGACATCCTGGCCCAGCTCGTCGCCACAGGCAAGGTGACGCGAGCCTGGCTCGGGGTGACGATCCAGAACATCACCCCGGCCCTGGAGGGGCAGTTCGGGGTCAAGACCGGCGAGGGCGTCATCGTCTCTGATGTCGTCGATTCCTCGCCCGCTGCGGCCGCAGGGGTCGAGCGGGGAGACGTCATCGCGCACGTGGACGACGTCGCGATCGGTTCGACGGACGAACTGGTCGCCACCATCGCCCCCAGGGGAATCGGGACCGTCGTCGATCTCACGATCATCCGCAGCCAGGCGACCCTTCACGTCAAGGTCACCCTCGCCGAGCGGCCGAGTGAGGAGGAGCTCTATGGCGAGGAAACCACGTCCCCGCGAGCGGGGTCGCCCGCAGAGGCCGCCCAGAAGTTCGGCCTGACGGTCGGCCCGATCACCCCATCGATCGCACAGCGCCTTGGATTGCATTCCACGCAGGGAGTCGTCATAATGGGCGTCGCTGCGGGCAGCAGAGCGTACTGGGCGGGCCTTCAGGAGGGCGACGTGCTCCTGGAGATCAGCCGGGACCCGGTGCCTTCGGTGGAGGAGTGGGACCGCATCGTATCCCAGGCGCCGGATGACGCGGACGTCGTGTTTACCATCCTGCGCAGCGGCCGGCAGCTGTACGTTCCTTTGCCGTAGGGAGAGGATCGGAGAGTAGCGCAGCTGGTTAGCGCGCAGCGTTCGGGACGCTGAGGTCGCCGGTTCGAATCCGGCCTCTCCGACAGCGCGTGCGGAAGTAGCTCAACGGCAGAGCTCTGGCCCTCCAAGCCAGTGATGCGGGTTCGATTCCCGTCTTCCGCTCCGACGGGACGCGCCCGTAGCTCAGAGGACAGAGCGACGGCCTTCTAAGCCGTTGGCCGGAGGTTCGAATCCTCCCGGGCGTACGTGTATGGGGAGCGTGGCGCAACGGCTAGCGCACTGGACTGTGGCTCCAGGGGTTGCGGGTTCGATTCCCGTCGCTCCTCCCACTCCTCACGAGGAAACCATCCCGCGCCTGTAGCTCAACTGGACAGAGCACCGGTCTTCGGAACCGGTGGTTGGGGGTTCGAGTCCCTCCAGGCGCACGAGGCGCCCGGGTGATTCCCGACATGGAGGTTCCTTCCCTCCTCCCCTCCCGTACCTGTCAGCCCTTTCCACCGGATCCCGGGAGGCCAGGGAAGACCTCGAACCCAGACAGGACGTTCACCTGGTTCCTCAGGAAGCCCACCAGCGAAGCCGGAAGCCCGGCGACCTGCCCAGCGTCCAGGGAGGGGAGCACGGTTGCCGCGGCGAGCATCTCCCTCTCGATCATCTCATAGCTGACCGCCCGCACCTGGTAGGAGCCGTATTCCTCCCGGGAGATCGGGCGGAGGATGACGACGAGATCCGACTCCGGCAGCGGGACGGCGTACAGCCGCCCTTCCGCGAGCTTCCCCTCTTCCAGGCTCGTAACCGGATACAGAGCCAATTCCTCGGCGCGCGCGATTCGGCGCGCGTCCCCGCCTCCGCCGACGGAAGCGGGCAGCCCTGCCGCGAGGACCAACAGGAGTGCCAGGGCGACAATCACCTTGAGTGAGCTCCTCGAAACCATCCGTCCTCACCCCCTTGCGCTAAGACCTACCCGCGAGGGGAGCTCCCGTTCCCACGACCGGTCCTTTCGCGCAGCGCCGCCGCGGCGTAGAATGGCGCCTGCCGAAGGAGGTCCCACGATGAGTACGACGACCCTCTATGCAATCATTGCCGCTCTTGCCCTCGGCTTCCTCGTCGGGGGTGTCGCTGCCTGGCAGGCTGGCAAAGAGATTCCCCTTCCAGCCGTCGAGTTCTCGTCTCCCTTCCGCCCAGACGAAGCGGTCGGCAACCTGAACTTGGAATACATTAGCGTGAGGAACTCGGGGGACGCTCCGGTCGACCTTTCGAACTGGACTCTCTCCAACCAGGACAACGAAGCCTTCACGTTCCCAGAGGGGTTCGCCCTCCCGGCGGGCGGTCTGGTCACGGTCTACACCGGGTGCGGCGAGGACATCGAGGGCACCCTCCATTGGTGCGCGAAGGAACAGGTCTGGGCAGACAAGGGCGGCAAGGCGACCCTCCGAATGCCGGACGACACGGTGGTCGACACCCACGCCTATGACTCGCGGTGCCCCACCTGCGACAAGAAGTAGCCCCAGACGCGCGACGGGGAATCCCCTACCTTCCGATCGGCCATTCGGCGCCGATCCGCTCGCCGACCCTCACAGAGGCACGCCGCCCCTGCGTACGCCTCCAAGGAACTGGCACGCGTCCCCTTTGGATGCCCCCCCCGAGCCAGCCCTGAGGGGCACGCGTCACCCAAGCGGCCGACCTCCGCCCTTTGGAACACGTCCCCGAAGGGACTAGGCTCTCGGCGTGAGTCGAGAGACACATGCAGGCCTCCTTACCTCTGGGAGGGGAGCGTCACGAGAGCCGCTCCCCTCCTACCCTCCTTCTTCGAGAGCCAAGCGGAGCTGGCTTCACGTTCCGCGGCCTCTGGGAAGGACGGACCGTGGGCCGTGGGAGGCCTGGCCGACCAGGCGGCTCGACCGTTGGTCTCCGGACGCGCTGTCTCGGCCTCCCATTGTCTGGGAGGACGGGCGCCCGCTCGTCCTGGGTGGGACGAAGAAGGACAGAGAAGAGGGGTGAGCAGAGATGAACGATGACGTGATCCGCGCTGGCATCGTCGTAGGGCTGATGGCAATCCTGTTGGCGGTGGGCCTCGTCTTTCGGCCGGCGGAGACGAGCCCCGTCCCGGTGACCACCGAGGTCGCGACGATCGTCGTCGCGCAGAAGTCGATCGAGATGCTCGATCCCTGCTACTCCGAGAAGGCCGTCTTCGAGGACGGCGTGATCCGTATCTCGTTCGAGGCCTCCCAGACCGCGGGCGGCGTGGAGAGCAAGCTCCCGTTCTGGCTCCACAACCGCTCCGACCAGACCGTGGTCGTCCTGTGGGACCGCTGCTCGATCCAGTTGCCCGCTTGCGACACGGTGAACGTCCTCCACGAGGAGGACCTTGTCTTTGGCGTCGGGATGCCGGACAAGACGATCTCCGTCGCTCCCGGCGGTGACCTGTTCAACGTCGCCTACCCGTGGAGTGAGGTGACGTGGAGCGACGGGACGTCGAGCGACGCGGGGACCTTCGACATCTCGACTGGCGTCCTCGACCAAGGGCCCTTCCTGTTCGTGCTCGCGGTTGAATGCGGCGCGCCGTGCGGGGCTCCTTGCGACGGCGGGCGCGAGGTCCGGTACTACCCGTTCCGCCTCGTGATCCGCTAGTCGACTCTCGAAGAGGAACGGCATGAAACGGGCGAGGCCTTAGGGAGGGCTCGCCCGTTCACCTTCCCTCCCGGCCAGCAGAGCGGAGAGAACCGGATGGCCCGCGGGAGGGGACCGCGCGGACGAGGGGGGACGAGTGGGCATGCCGAGCGTCTTCTCCATCCTGGATGTCGGGATCGGTCCCAGCTCGTCTCACACGACAGGGCCCCTCCGCGCCGCCCAAGACTTCCGACGGGATCTCGCCTCTCGCGACCTCCCCGTCGGCCGGATCCGCGTCACCCTCCTCGGAAGCCTCGCCCTGACGGGAAAGGGGCACCTGACCGACCTTGCGGTCACCGCCGGCTTGGCAGGCTACGAACTCTCCGACCACCCTGCTGTGTCGATCCACGCCTTGCATCACGTGGTCCGCGCCGCAGGGGAGGTCGAGATCGCCGGGCGAGGCTTTCCGTTTAACCCCGACCTGGACGTCATTTTCGATCCTTCCTTTGACGGCCTCTCTCACCCGAACACGCTGCGCATCGCCCTCCTCGCCCGGAGCGCACAGCCGCTCCTGGAGAAGGAGTATCGCTCGATCGGTGGGGGCGCGGTCGAGGGAGGGGGCCTCCGCACCGTCCCGACGCGATGGGCGACCGAGGCCGCGCTCTCCATGGATCGACTCCTGGATGCCTGCCTCGACCGCGGGATCGGCCTGCCCGCCCTGATCCGCGAGAACGAGGACGCCTCTCATGGCCTCGGCCCGGACGAGGTCCGCCGTCGCCTCGATCTCCTGTGGGGCGCGATGACGGACTCGATCGAGTCCGGCCTGCGCACGGAGGGCCTCCTGCCAGGCCGGCTGAAGCTGGAGCGCCGCGCGCCAGAGCTGCTCGAGAACCTAGAGGGCTCTCTCCGCAGCGGGCGGATCCTCTCCCACGAGACGACCCTCGCGGCAATCTACGCCGTTGCCGTCGCGGAGGAGAACGCCGCCGGCGGGCGCATCGTCATGGCGCCCACCTGTGGGTCGGCCGGGATCCTCCCTGCCGTCCTGAAGCTCCTCGAAGAGCGGCTCCTCCTCCCCGCTCTACGGGTCCACGACGCCCTCCTCGTCGCCGGGATCGTGGGGGCCATCGTCGCCGCGAAGGCCTCGATCGCCGGGGCCGAGGTCGGGTGCCAGGGCGAGGTGGGGACCGCGTGCGCGATGGCCGCAGCCGCCGCCTGTCAGGTCCTCGACGGGAGTGTCCCCCAGATAGAGGCAGCCGCAGAGATGGCCCTCGAACACCACCTCGGCCTGACGTGTGACCCGGTCTGCGGCCTCGTCCAGATCCCCTGCATCGAGAGGAACGCCGCGGCCGCCGTCAGCGCCCTCTCCGCGGCGAGCCTCTCTCTCTTGGGCTCGGGCAGGCACCAGATCAGCTTCGACCGCGCCGTCGCCACGATGAGGCGCATCGGCACGGACATGGATCGCAAGTACAAGGAGACGGCCCTCGGGGGTCTCGCCGTCTCGGCGGAGCCGGACGCCCCTCCCGCCTGAGGACAAGAGCTCACCTGCACACCTCTTCCCATCATAGGTCTAGCTTCACCCGAAACCGAGGGTCCTGTCCGGTGTATAGTGGTCGTGGCAACACGGTGGGACAAGACGGAGGTGAGAGCTGTGAAGCGCTGGTCGACGTGGGCAATCGCTCTGTGTATCACTCTCGTGGTGTTGGCGGGGATTGGCGCCCAGGCGGCGACGTCCTCAACGCTTGGCGCGGGACGCTACAAGCTCGGGGAGGCAATCGTCTTTGAGGTCAGGACAAGCTCCACCAGCTGGTGGAGCTGCTCGTCTTGCTGCCAGCCCGCCTGCACGGACCCCCAGGTCCTGGGTTGGCGGGTCGAGAACGCCTCGGGGGGCACGGTCTACGCGGTCATCCATGACGGACCGCTCGCTGCCTCGACCTGGGAGGGGACCTGGGACCAGAAGGACTCCGCCGGTGCGGCCGTCGCGGCCGGGACGTACACGCTGTACGTCGACACGTCGGTGGGGACCCTGTCCTACTGCCTGAGGATCTACGACCCGTGCGGCTGCTGTTCCTGGTCTTGGACGAGCTGCCCGTGCCAGGCAAGATCGACGATCACCAACTGCTCCTGCAAGACGAGTCTCGTCCTTAGTGCAGGGTCGGGCGGTTGCTCGTCCCTCTTCTCGTGGTGGCCGTGGGGCGGGTGCGGATGCTCGAGCTGCTCAGGGTGTTCCGCGTGCGGATGCTCGACGGGGTGCGGATCGACCCCGGCTCCAGCCCCGTCTCCCTGCCCACACTGTCCGTAGCCAGACCTGAAGCAACGCGCGCACGACCCGCCCTAGGCTCGTGTTCGTTCCGACCGGGAAGCTCGAAAGCTCTTCCAAGGAGGTTACTGTGAATAGGTCGAGGGTTCTCCTGGCCCTACTGGGGGTCGTGACCCTGGCCCTCGCCGGCGGCTTCGCCCAGAGCAGCCCACCGGCGCCCATCCTCTCGGAGATGGTCTCCCTGACGCAGGCGGCCTCCGCCGCCGCGGCAACCGCCGCGACCGAGGCGCAGGCTTCCGCAGACGCTGTCGCGTCCCTGTTGGCACAGATCTCAGACCCCTGTTCCCTGTGTGAGAGCCCGTGCGACGCCATCCAGGCCGCGCAGGCGTCGGCTTCGGCTTCCGCCTCGGCCTGCGCGAGCGCGTCGGCGAGCGCGGAGGCTATCCTAAGAGAGATCGCGGCCGCGGCGGCCGAGGCGAGTGCCGCCGCCGAGGCCTCAGCGAGCGCCTGCGCCATGGCGAGCAGCACCGCCGAGGCGAACATCGCGGCGATCGTCGCCGCAGCGGCTCGCGCCGAGGCCGCCGCGCGGGCGTGGGTCACCGCTTGCGCGTCGGCAGCGGCCGACGCCGAGTCCCTGGCGGAGGCCAGCGCATCGGCCGTCGCTGCGGCCCTGGCCCAAGCTCAGGCTTCGGCCAGCGCCTGCGCCGCAGCCGCAGTCACCGTCCAGGTCTACGTCGAGGAGATCGTGGGCGTCGCAGCCCACGCCGCTGCCGCCGCGACGGCGCAAGCCCACGCCGCTGCTGCCGCCTACGCGAACGCGAAGGCGACGGCGAAGGCCGTGGCGATGACCGCAGCCCAGGCCCAGGCTCAGGCGAGCGCCTGCGCTGAGGCGGCCGCAAGCGCACAGGCTCAAGCCAGCGCGACCGCGATGTCGGCGTCGAAGGCGTCCGAGATCGCCGAGAGCGTTTCGGAGACGATCCAGACGCCGGTTCTCTGCGGCTCGGTCGTGACGGAAATCTCGGGAACGGTCGGCGCGGCCGCGTACGCGGTCGCTGAAGCCCAGGCCGCCGCGTACGCCGCCGCGGAGGCGGCCGCGCAGGCCCAGGCCTCGGCTGAGGCGCGCGCCTACGCCGCCGCGATGGCCTCGGCTCAGGCGAACGCCCAGGCTCAGGCGGCCGCCGTGGCCTACGCGCGAGCGGAGGCGGCGGCCCTGGCGTGTGCGCAGGCCAAGGCTGAAGCCGAAGCCGCGGCCTACGCCGCGGCGCAAGCGGTCGCCGAAGCCCAGGCTCTCGCCGAGGCCCAAGCGAAGGCCGCCGCCCTGGCCGTCGCCGACGCCCAGGCCGCAGCCAGTGCAAGCGCGACGGCAATCGCGAAGGCGAGCGCCCAGGCGATGGCCCACGCCGAGGCCGCCGCAACCGCGGTCGCCCAGGCGGAGGCAGCGGCCCGGGCCTGCGCCAGCGCCATTGCCGAGGCGAGCGCAGAGGCCGAAGCACAAGCCTTTGCCGCCGCTCAGGCTGCCGCAGAGGCGGAGGCAGCCGCCCGCGCCGCCGCGTCCGCCGTCGCCGAGGCGTGCGCGACGGCAAGCGCACAGGCGCAGGCCGCCGCCCAAGTGGCCGGCCAGTGCGGGTCCACTTCGTCCTCGATGGCGGACGCACTGGCCTCGGCGCAGGCCGAAGCGAGCGCGCAGGCGCAGGCTGCTGCTGCCGCCGCCGCGCGCGCGGAAGCAGCGGCAGGGGCGGCCGCCCAGGTCGCCGCCAGCGCGGCAGCGTCAGCTCAGTCAGAGGCGACCTCAACGGCGGGGACAGCGTCCGCCGCCGCCACCAGCACGTCGGAGGCAACGAGCGTCGCGGAGGCCTTCGTTCACGTTCAGGCCGCCGTCACGGCCCAAGCGGAGGCCCAGGCCGCGGCGTTCGCCGCCGCTGCAGCCCACGCCCAGGCAGCGGCCGCCACACAGAGCGGTCTCGACAACCTCTGCCAGGCGCAGGCGACCGCCCAGGCGGCCGCCCTCGCTGCCGCGCACGCCGAGGCGCAGGCCGAGGTCGCCGTCAGCGCCGGGGTGAGGGCCGCGGCGAAGGCCGTCGCAGAAGCCTATGCCGCTGCCGAGGCCGCAGCCCAGGCCGCGGTGAGGGCTGAAGCCGCGGTGAGCGTCGGCGTCTATGCCGCCGCGAGCGCGGAGGCGAGCGCCTACGCCGCGGCGGAAGCCGCCGCGCAGGCCGCAGCCGCCGCAGAGGTCGCCGTCTCGACCGCCGCGAGCGCGATGGCCAAGGCTCAAGCGGTCGCCCAGGCGTGCGCTTTCGCCGCGGCGACCGCCCATGCGAGCGCCGAGGCGTCGGTCGCGGTCGGCGTGCACGTCTGCGCGCAAGCGCAGGCGAGCGCCTTCGCCGCCGCGGGCGCGGTCGCCGAAGCGTTTGCCGCGGTCCAGGCTTGCGCAACGGCCACGGCGGAGGCTCATGCACAGGCGATGGCCGCCGCGTCTGCGGCAGCAGAAGCCTACGCTCAGGCGCAGGCCGCGGCGCGAGCCGCCGCGTCCGCCGCCGCGAGCGCCGACACGTCCGTCTCCGTGATGACGGACATCCACTCCTCCACACAGGCGATCATCAGCGACGACTGCCTGGCCGATATGTGCGGCCGGTACCAGCCGAGCGGAACCACCCAGCAGCCCGGCCGACCGGGATGCCCGGAGGTGAAGAACCTCCTGTGGGAGTTCGGCGACGTCCCTGGGGGGTACACGATCAACGCGACGAAGTCCCTTCCCTACGACGTCTCCTCGACCCTGTCCGGCCTGGGAGCGATCGGGATGAGCTTGACCTCGAGCGACCTGCCGGGCGAGGTGACCTTCTCCCTCGATCTCACAGCGCGGACCGGGACGCTCAAGGGCGCTCTGCCCGCGATCACGACGACGTACCACGTGTTCTACACCTTCTTCGACCGGAACAAGTGCGAGGTTGCGACCCTCCACGTGGCGATCTCGGCGAGCGGTGGGCGAAGCGGCGGCACGCAGACGCCCGCACCCTCCGCGCTCTCGATCATCATCACGAGCGTGGGAGTCGAGACCGTCTGCAAGGAAAGCCCGACCCATCTCCTCACCATCTCGTACACCACGTCGGGCGGCGTTCCGCCGATCGTCGTGGACAGCGTCGCGATCACGCTCCCGAATGGGATGACCCAGGGCGTGTTCGACATCGCCGAGACGAGCGGCCAGGTTCCGGCAAGCGTCACCTACGCCTCAGGCGGAGGGACGAGCGTGGTCCTCCAGGCGCACGACGCCTACGGGACCACCGCCACGTCCAACACCTACAGCACCTACCTTCCGCCCTGTCAGATCGGCACGCCGGGTCTGGGCGTGATCCCGGGGATCATTGGGACTTTGGAGAGGTTGGGAGTCTGCGTCCACGTGAGCGCCGCGTTGCTCACCGGCGGATCACAACTGGCGACGGCCTACCTCCCCGTGACGTACACGGACATCTCCATCCAGATGCTGGTCGACGGCAAGACGTACGACAAGCCGACGGCATTTGACCTTTGCCGAACCGCAGGCTCGCGGGCCCAGGTCGTCGCCCCCAGCCGGGTGACCCTTCCGGACAAGACGGTCCTCTCCTTCCTGCGCTGGGAGAAGCTGAACCCCGACACGCAGGTCTACGAGCCGATCCCGGAGGTTACGGGAGCCCAGCTCATCATGGTCTTCCAGCAGGGGGGGTCCGCCCGAGCGGTCTACCAGCGGGCGGCCAAGTAGGAGACCGGCTCTGAACGACGGGGGATGGCGGCGGCGCCATCCCCCGTTTCTCTTCCATTGACGCCGCGGGAGATACTCGGTACCTTGAAGCAGGTTCCTCGCGAAGGTGGCGGAATCGGCAGACGCGCTAGCCTTAGGAGCTAGTGCCACGCGGCGTGCGGGTTCGAATCCCGCCCTTCGCAGTTGCGGCCCTGACTTGGTCAGGCTATAATGGCGCCCGCTTACGCGGGAATAGCTCAGCGGTAGAGCACTGCCTTGCCAAGGCAGGGGTCGCGGGTTCAAATCCCGTTTCCCGCTCATTCGAGAGAGGAAGCCGGGGTGCCAGACGCCGGGATGGCGGAATGGGCAGACGCAGGGGACTTAAAATCCCCTGAGGGTTCCTCGTGCGGGTTCGAATCCCGCTCCCGGCAGGAGACCGCGGGGTGGAGCAATCAGGAAGCTCGTCGGGCTCATAACCCGGAGGTTGCCGGTTCGAATCCGGCCCCCGCAACCAGCGTGGCGGCGTAGCTCAACCGGTTTAGAGCGCTCGGCTCATATCCGAGAGGTTCGGGGTTCGACTCCCTGCGCCGCTAGGAGCACCACG
>Ga0315291_10007022_pt1 | contig 13962 bp, 11 predicted proteins | sample YL17G12_20_MG_FD_203070 | JGI IMG/M metagenome (GOLD analysis project Ga0315291, IMG submission 203070) | Sediment microbial communities from Yellowstone Lake, YNP, Wyoming, USA - YL17G12_20 | ecosystem: Environmental > Aquatic > Freshwater > Lake > Sediment | place: USA: Wyoming | collected...
GCTCTACAATCTGCGCAGCGAGATGTGCCTGAACCTGGAGGCGATGGGTGCGCCCATCAAGTACCACCACCACGAAGTGGGAGGCCCCGGCCAGGTTGAGATTGAAACGCCGATGATGGGCCTGCTGGGGAGCGGCGATGTGACCATGCTGGTCAAGTACGCCACCAAGATGACGGCGGCCCGCCACAACCAGACTGTCACCTTTATGCCCAAGCCTCTCTTTGGAGAGGCGGGCAACGGCATGCACTTTCACCAGATGCTGACCCGCGACGGCCTGTCGCTCTTCTACGATCCGGCGGGCTATGCGGGATTGAGCCGGACCGCCCTGCACTACATCGGCGGGCTGTTGAGCCACGGCCCGGCTCTGCTGGCCTTCACCAACCCCAGCACCAACTCCTTCCGGCGGCTGGTGCCGGGCTACGAGGCGCCCGTCAACCTCTTCTTTTCGGCGGGCAACCGGAGTGCCGCCGTACGCATCCCCAAGTACGCGGGCACGCCCACCGAGCAGCGCATCGAGTTCCGCCCGCCCGACGCCACCTGCAATGTCTACCTGGCCCTGGCAGCGCAGTTGATGGCCGGGCTGGACGGTATCCTGCGCCAGATCGATCCCACCCAGGCGGGCTTTGGTCCCATCGACACCAACGTCTTTGCGTGGAGCGACGAGGAGCGGCGCAAAATCAAGGGTCTGCCCTCCTCCCTGAGCGAGGCGTTGATGGCGCTCGAGGCTGACCATGGCTTCTTGCTGGCGGGCGGTGTGATGGACGAGGTGTTCATCCGCGACTGGATCGACTACAAGATGACGCGGGAGCACATGCAGGTGCGCGACCGCCCCCATCCGTACGAGATGGAGCTGTACTTCGACGTGTAGGGGGGATGGCATATAGCATATTGCGGATGGCATATAGCAGATGGCTATTGGCCACACGCCATACGCCAATAGGAGGCAAGGAATGGGTGCTCGGGAGGTTCATCCCCCGCGGGGGAGGGAGCTGACGTGCAAGAACTGGCTCATCGAGGCGGCGTACCGCATGATCCAGCACAACCTGGACCCGGAAGTGGCGGGCGATCCCGCGCACCTGATCGTCTACGGTGGCCGGGGCCGGGCGGCGCGCAACTGGGAATGCTTCGACGCCATCCTGGACAGCCTGCGCCGGCTCGAGCCGGACGAGACGCTGCTGGTGCAGAGCGGCAAGCCGGTGGCGGTGTTCCGCACCCACGAGGATGCCCCCCGCGTGGTGATCGCCAACACCAACATTGTGCCCGCCTGGGCCACGCAGGCCAACTTTGACCGCTGGGAGGCCGAGGGACTGATCATGTACGGCCAGATGACGGCCGGATCGTGGATCTACATCGGCACCCAGGGCATCCTTCAGGGCACCTACGAAACGCTGGCTGCTGCCGCCCGCAAGCACTACGGTCCCACTGCGAGCCTCCGGGGCAAGTTTGTGCTCACCGCCGGCCTCGGTGAGATGGGCGGCGCCCAGCCACTGGCGGTCACCATGAACGAGGGTGTGGCGCTGGTGGTCGAGATTGACCCATGGCGCGCCCAGCGCCGTCTGGACCACGGCTACCTGGACGTGGTGGTTGACAGCCTGGAAGAAGCCATGACGCTGGTGGAGGAGGCGGTCCGCCAACAGCAGCCCCGGAGCATTGGCCTGCTCGGCAACGCCGCCGACGTCCTGCCGGAGCTGGTGGTGCGCGGGGTGACGCCCGATGTGGTCACCGACCAGACCTGCGCCCACGATCCGCTGATGTACGTGCCCAACGGCATGAGCCTGGAGCAGGCGGCCGAGCTGCGCCAGCGGGACGCAAAGGAGTACCAGAGACGGTCGATGCAGACCATGGCCGAGCACTGCCGGGCGATGGTCGCGATGCAGGAGCGCGGGGCGGTGGTCTTTGACTATGGCAACAACCTGCGCCAGATGGCGTTCAACGCCGGCTACCGCGATGTCAAGGCCGGGGGCGATGCCGATGGGGAGTGGGTCTATCCCGGCTTTGTGCCGGCCTACATCCGGCCGCTCTTCTGCGAGGGGCAGGGACCGTTCCGCTGGGTGGCCCTGTCCGGAGATCCCGGGGACATCTACGAGACCGACCAGATCATCCTGGATCTCTTCCCCGAAAAGGAGCACCTGGTGCGCTGGATCAGGATGGCCCAGCAGCGGGTCAAGTTCCAGGGGCTGCCCAGCCGTATCTGCTGGCTCGGCTACGGTGAGCGGGACCGGGCCGGCCTGGCCTTCAACGACGCCGTGGCCAGCGGGCGGGTCAGCGCCCCGATCGTCATCGGCCGCGACCACCTGGACTGCGGCTCGGTGGCCAGCCCTAACCGCGAGACCGAGGGGATGCGCGACGGATCGGACGCCATCGCCGACTGGCCCCTCCTGAACTTTGCCATGAACACCATCGGGGGGGCCACCTGGGTCAGCTACCACCAGGGCGGGGGCGTCGGCATCGGCTACAGCCTGCACGCCGGGCAGGTCATCGTCGCCGACGGCACGCCCGCGGCCGCCCGCCGCCTGAAACGGGTGCTGAGCTATGATCCCGGCATGGGCGTGGTACGCCACGCCGATGCGGGCTACCCCGAGGCGATTGCGTTTGCCCGCGAGCATGGGGTCCAGATCCCCATGCTCCCCTGAGGCTCGGCGCAAGCGCGGGTCGCTTGCGCTACAGAGCCGCGGTCGGAAGGGCAGCCACGGGGGGCTGCCCCTGCGGAGTTTGCGCGTTTGCGCGGTTTCTGCTAGCATGGAACGATGAACACAGAGCAAGTTACCTGGCTGCTGCGGCAGCGCCGTGAGCGCCGCCAGCGGTCCCGGGGTGGAGCGGGAAAGGTGGTCGCCGGCCTTTTGGGCGGCCTGGTGGTGGTTTCGCTGCTGGGCACGCTGCTGGCCGTCCTGGTGGCTGCGGGCACTGTGGCCGGCGTGTACGCCTACTATGCCAAGGATCTCCCGGACCCCAACCAGATCGTCACAGCCCAGGTCAAGTTCGAAACGACCAAGATCTACGACCGCACGGGGCAGGTGCTGCTGATGGAGGTGATCGACCCGCGCCGTGCCGATCGCACCCTCCTGCCGCTGGACCAGATCCCGCTCGACCTGCGCAACGCGACCATCGCCCTGGAAGACAAGACCTTCTACCAGAATCTGGGGGTCGACCCGGCCGGCATTGTCCGGGCCTTTGTGCAGAACCTGCAGGGCAACCAGATCCAGGGCGCCAGCTCCATCACGATGCAGCTCATCAAGAACATCCTCATCCCGGAGGAAGAGCGCTACGTCAAGTCCTATGGCCGCAAGGTCAGAGAGGCGATGCTGGCCCTGGAGATCTCTCGCCTCTACTCGAAGGATCAGATCCTGGAGTGGTACCTGAATAGCAACTACTATGGCAACTGGGCCATTGGGGTGGAGGCGGCATCCCAGGTCTACTTCGGCAAGCACGCCCGCGACCTGAGCCTGGCAGAGAGCGCCATGTTGGCTGCCATCCCCCAGTACCCGGCCATGAACCCGATCGACAACCCGGACGAGGCCAGGAAGCGGCAAAAGATCTCGCTCGACCGCCTGGTGGCTGAGGGCTACGTGACCCAGACAGAGGCCGACGCGGCCTGGGCCGAGCCATTGGCCGTCCACACCTCCCTCCTCAAGCGCTACGACATTGTGGCCCCTCACTTTGCCATGTACGTCCGCAAGCAGTTGGAGGACATGTACGGCCTGGATCGCCTCTACCGGGAGGGGCTGCGGGTGTACACCACCATCGACCTGGACATGCAGCGCGTCGCCGAAGACGAGGCGCGGGCGCAAGTAAAGGCGTTGCAGGACGAAAAAAAGGCAGTTTCTAACGCCGCGGTGGTGATCCTGCGCACCCGCACCGGTGAGATCCTATCGATGGCCGGGAGTATCGACTACTGGAACGAAGCGATCGACGGCAACGTCAATGTGGCCACCGCCTCGCGCCAGCCAGGCTCGTCGTTCAAGCCGTTCAGCTATGTGACCGCCTTCCACCAGGGGCACACGGCGCAGGAGATGGTCATGGACGTCCACTCCTGCTTCGACGATTGGCCCAGCCCGCCCTACTGCCCGGAAGACTATGATCGCAAGTACCATGGCCCGCAGAGCTTTCGCACAGCGCTGGCGCGGTCGTACAACATTCCGGCGGTGAAGGTGCTGGACCTGGTAGGGGTGGGGAACGTCATCCGCACGGCCCATGCCCTGGGCATCAACACCCTCGGCCAGGACCTGGACTACTATGGTCTGAGCCTGACCCTGGGTGGAGGTGAGGTCTGGCTGCTGGACATGGCCTATGCCTACAGCGTCTTTGCCAACGGCGGCGTCATGATGGGCCAGCCTACCAAGCTGGCGCGCCCCGGCTACCGGGAGCTGGACCCGGTGTCGATCCTGCGGGTGGAGGATGCGACGGGGAAGCTGGTGTACCAGTATGAGAAGCCCGAGGTGCGCAACGTCGTCCTGGCCGACGGTCGCGAGCTCTCTCCCCAGGAGGCGTATCTGCTCACGGACGTGCTGTCCGACAACAGCGCCCGCGCGGCGGCGTTCGGCAGCAACAGCGTGCTGAAGCTGAGCCGGCCAGCTGCGGTCAAGACAGGCACCACCACCGACTTTCGCGACACGTGGACGATCGGCTACACGCCGCAGATCGTCACTGCCGTATGGGTGGGCAACAACGACAACACGCCGATGGAAGGGGTATCCAGCGTCCACGGCGCCGGCCCCCTGTGGCACAAGGTGATGGAGCGGATCTACAACGAGGGCTACGCTCCCCGGCTGCTGGGTGACGTACTGCTCAAGTTCCCCGTGCCGGCGGGGCTCAAGACAGTGGAGGTGTGCGCCGTGTCGGGCTTGCTCCCGACCGAGTACGACCCGGACAAAATCAAGGCTCTCTTCATCGAGGGTACGGAGCCCACCGAGTACTGCAACGTGCATCGCCTGGAGCGCGTGAACAAGTTCACCGGCAAGCTGGCGACGGCCTGCACTCCCCCCGACCAGGTGGAGGAGCGCGTGTTCGAGATCTTTCCGGCGGAAGCAGCCGACTGGGTGCGCGAGCAGGGGATCCCTCAGCCCCCGACCCAACGCGACGAGATTTACGGCTGCAGCCCCGAGAGCGGGGACGTGGCCATCAACGCGCCGACGCTCGGCGGCCACGTGGCCGGTGTGGTGGCTGTACGGGGCAACGCGCGGTCGGGCAGCTTTGCCTTCTACCGGCTCCGTTTCGGCGAGGGGCTCAACCCCTCCTCCTGGAGCCAGATCGGTGGGGACCACTACAACCAGGTCACCAACGACGTGCTCGAGTTCTGGGATGTGCGCGGGCTCCAGGATGGCCTGTACACGCTGGAGCTGGCGGTGGTCGACAACAGTCAGAATGCGAACAGCTCGACCATCTACGTGACGGTAGACAACACGCCGCCTGAAGCGTACGTCGGCTATCCCTGGCCCGGCCGGGTCTATGAGATGGAAAAGGACGAATGGGCCAACCTGTATGCCGACGTGAGCGACAACGTGCTGATCGACAAGGTCGAGTTCTATCTGGATGACAAGCTGCTCGACTACAGTGTCGTAGAGCCCTACGGGGTCAAGTGGGTGCTCACCATGCAGGACCTGAAGCTCGATCCCAATACGCAGCCGATCAGCGGCACCAAGACCATCACCAATGCGGATGGAACGATCAGCACCCTGCCGATCACGGTGACCTGGGTGGAGGTGAGCCCGGACCGCAAGACCATCACCCAGACCTGGGATGCCGGCACGATGGTCATCTCCAGCACCCACGGCTACACCGAGTCGCACGTGGTGAAGGTGATTGCCTTCGACGCCGCCGGCAACAAGACGGAGAGCGAGAAGGTGCGCTTCTACGTCATCCACAAGCCGAAGAAGAAGGCGCAAGGGGCAATGCGCAATGCACAAGGCGGAATGCGCGTTGCACAAGGGGCAAGGCGCAAGGGGCAAGGCACAATGCACAATGCACAAGGCTCAATTGTGAATTGGGCATTGTGCATTGTGAATTGCTACACTTCCATTACGACGGGCAGGATCATGGGCCTCCGTTTGGTTTGCGTGTAGAGGAACTCGGCCAGGCTGTCCTTGATCCGGGCGCTGAGGTCTGCTCTTGGCCCGCCGCCCACCAGCGCCGCCACGACGCGGCCAGCCGCCAGGTCGATCAAGTCGCTCGCGCCACGTAGGTAGACAAAGCCGCGCGTGATGATGTCCGGCCCGTGGACGAGCTCGCCGGTGCCGGCATGCACCGCCACCACCACGACGATGAACCCGTCGCGGGAAAGCAGGTGGCGGTCGCGCAGGACGACGCTGCCCACGTCTCCCACACCCAGGCCATCCACCAGCACGTGGCCCTCGGCCACGCGGCCGTTCACCCTTCCCCAGTCGGGTCCGAACTCCAGGACCTGCCCGCTTTCGACGACAAAGATGTTCTCGCGGGGAATGCCGACCCCCTCTGCCATGCGAGCGTGGTGCACCAGGTGGCGGTATTCGCCGTGGATGGGCACGAAGAAGCGCGGGCGGATGAGGTTGAGCATCATCTTGTGCTCCTCGCGGCTGGCATGCCCCGAGACGTGGACCGGCGCGCGCTCGTGGTAGTAGACCTCGGCTCCCGCGCGGTAGAGGTTGTCGATGGTGCGGTTGACCAGCTCTTCGTTGCCCGGGATCGGGGTGGACGAGACGACGACGTGATCGCCCGGGCGGACGTTCACCTGCCGGTGTTCGCCGACGGCCATACGGACCAGTGCTGAGGTAGGCTCTCCCTGGCTGCCGGTGCAGGCGATGGCCACCTGGCCGGGTGGCAAGCTGTTCATCTGTTGGGGGGTGAGGAGGTCATCGGGGGAGAGGTCGAGGTACCCCAGCTCGGCGGCGCGCTTGACATACTCGATCATGCTCCGCCCGACGATGCCCAGGCGCCTCCCATGTTTCCGGGCCAGTTCCCCCACGAGTTGTACCCGGGAAATGTTCGAGGCAAAGGTAGCCACAATGATCCGCCCTGTGGCCTGGGAGAGGATGCGGTCGAGGGTGTCGCCGACCACCTGCTCGGATGGCGTCTGCCCGTCTTTCTCAGCGTTGGTGGAATCCGAAAGCAAAACGTGGACGCCGCGCCCACCCAGTTCCGCCAGCTTGGCAAAATCGGTCAGGCGGCCATCCACCGGCGTCTGGTCGAACTTGAAATCACCCGAATGCACGATCAGGCCCACGGGCGTGGTGACTCCCAGGCCGACGCCGTCGGGGATCGAATGGCAAACCCGGAAGAACTCTACGGTGAACGGCCCCAACCCCAGGACGTCGTCGGGGGAGATGGTGCGCAAGTCGGCGCCCGCCAGCAGGTGGTGCTCTTTCAGCCTCACCTCGATTAGGCCCTGCGTCAGGCGGGTGGCAAAGATCGGCGCCTGGACCTGCTGTAGGAGATATGGCAGGGCACCGATGTGATCCTCGTGCCCGTGGGTGATGATGATGGCCTGGACCTGCTCCTTTCGTTCAAAGACGTAGCTCATGTCTGGGATGACGATGTCGATGCCGAGCATGTCGCTCTCTGGAAACATCAGGCCGCAATCGATGATCAGCAGCCGGCCGCCGGCCTCCAGGACCATCATGTTCTTGCCGATCTGGCCGACTCCCCCGAGGGGGATGATCTTCACTATCATTAGAACAGGCTCAACTGCTCAGCCTGTGGTGGTTCTGGCTTATCCTCGTTCACGTCCTGGAGCCTGGCCAGCAACTCCGGGATCCTGGCAAAGTCTTCGTCGACGACGGCGCGCCACTTGGGTTGGTGGAGTGCCGCGGCCGGGTGGAACATGGGGTAGTAGATCACGCTTCCCATGCGTTTGGGCTGGCCATGGATGCGGGAGATGGAGGCACCCGGAAAGTAGCGCGCCATGGAAAACCGCCCGAGCGTGATCACCAGGCGGGGGCGGATCAGTTCGATCTGCCGGTCCAGGTAGGGCCGGCAGGCCTCGACTTCCTCGGGCCCTGGATCCCGGTTGGCCGGCGGGCGGCACTTGATGACGTTGGCGATGTAGACGTTCGCTCGCTTAAGACCAATCCGGTCCAGCAATTCGTCCAGGTATTGGCCGGCTGCGCCGACGAAAGGTCGGCCCTGGCGGTCTTCGTGGAAGCCCGGCCCTTCGCCAATGAACATCATAGCTGCATCCTCCGGCCCCTCCCCAGGCACGGCGTTTGTCCGGCTCTTGGCCAGGATGCACCTCTGGCAAACCAGGATCTCCTGATCCAGATCACTGAGCTGAGACACCCTTTGTCTCCTTTCTCCCTCGCCCCAGCCCTGGGCGGGAGGGCCTATCAACGGATTCGGGGAACGGTTTGAACGGATTAGGGCGGGCACCCTTCCCCTTCACTTCGTTCAGGGTCAAGGGCAGGCAAGGGCCCGCCCCTACATTGCCGCCCCCGATCCGTCCCGGAGGTGGGCATGCAGTTGGGCGCGGCACGTGCGCAGACGCGCCTGGAATTCGGCGGCTGCCAGGTCGGGCGTGCCCATGATATGGGCATCTTCGTTGTTGTCGGAGTAATATGCCTTTTGCACGGAGAGGATCTCAAACCCGTACTTGCGATACAGCGCCTGGGCCGCCAGGTTCGAGACGCGCGTCTCGAGCGTCGCACGCCGGACGCCCAGCTCCAGTCCCCGATCGAAGAGGGACAGCAGAAGCAGCTCACCCAGCCCTCGGCGCCTCCAATCCGGATGTACTGCTATGGTGCTCACATGGATCTCGTCCACCAGGCGCCAGGCGCCCGCGTAGCCGAGCACAGGCCCCGGCAGGTTCCCGACGAGCCGCTGCAAGGCCACGCCCAGCGAGCTCTGCCAGCGCGGCCTCGGCCGGACCACCCGCATGGTGCTGTGATCGTTCTCCGCAATCTCGTAGCGGTAGGCGCGCGCCGACCATGGAGCCGAAAAACTGACCCGTTCGATCTGCATGACCTGATCCACGTCGGCCAGGGTCATCGGTTCGACGACGAAGAGAAGGTGACTATCCATCGATCGGGGGCTGTTGCAGGTAGATGGGCGCGAGAGTGGCAGGGTTGTCCGATTCATTCTGGGCCAACCGCTCCCAGCCGAGCTCGGCCAGGTAGGCTGCCCGGCGCAGCGAGGCAGCCGGAGTGGCAATCGTCACATCCGGGCCCAACTGCTCGCGGATCGAGTCCGCATCGTGGGCATCGATTTCGCCGCACAGGAGAGCCGGCTTTTCCACCTCGACACATAGCTTTTCCCAGGTAGTGAGGTAGTACGGCGCCTGCTGGAGCCAGCGTCCCCGCCGCCGGACATAGTGGGCCGCACAAATCCGTCCACGCCCGGCCTGGAGGATGGCCCAGATCGGCAGCTGCTGGCAGGTGTGGGGCCGGGCCACGACCTCCAGCGTCGGAATGCCAACCAACGGCAGCCTGTGGGCCAAGACCAGCCCCTTGGCCACACCCAATCCCGTCCGCAGCCCCGTAAAAGATCCCGGCCCCAGGCTGACGACGACACCGTCCAAGCCGGATGGGGAAACACCCTGCTGCTCCATCAGCCGGACCAGCCGGGGCATCAGCTCGACGGTATGGTTGTCCGGACAATACCACATCTCCTCACCCAGAACTCGCCCCCCCTCCTGGTCATAGAGGGCCAGGCCGGCCGTTCGGGTGGCGGTGTCAAGCGCCAGAAGCATTCTGCCCGCCTCCCATCAAATCTCTTCCCCCTCTACCACGAATTGCAGCCACGAATTGCACGAATTCCACGAAGGGGGTTTTACCTTCGTCTAATTCGTGTCATTCGTGACTCGCCTTCACCTTCCCCGCTTGATACCTGGCGGCTCGCCCTAGAGCCCGAACGCGCTCGCGCGGAACTGGTGCAGCAGCCCATCGTAACGGAGGCCGGAGGCAACCATGGTAAGACCCCGCTTGGCCTCGTCCACGTGGCGCAGGGCGATCCAGAGCCGCTCTGTAGGGAGTGCATCACGGATCCGATCGGCCCACTCGATGAGACACACCCCTTCACCCAATAAATAGTCCTCCAGACCGATCGCCCACGCCTCGGCGACCGGCGATGTCAGGCGGTACAGATCAATGTGGTACAGCACGGGCGCCGGTGTGGGCGGCCGGTGTTCGGCTACCAGAGTAAACGAGGGGCTGGTGATCGGCCCGACAATCCCCATCCCCTGGCCGATGCCCTGTGCCAGGCAAGTCTTGCCCGTCCCCAGTTCGCCCTCCAGGCAGATCAAATCGCCCGCTCTGACCAGCGCTCCCAGCCGCACCCCAAAACGGTGGGTTTGCTCGGGGCTGTGGCTGATAAAGTCCAGCGTGTGCTCGTCTAGGATGGCCATGGTGGTGGATCTTTCGAAACGATTATACACCCGGCACGAAGAAACGGCAAGCACTTGACCGGAACTGGAAACGTGTGGTATCATAGCCGCTCGTGGGGACCTGGCGAGTTCCGCCCTGAGGTCTCAGCCCGGGGCGTTGGATCATGTCAGGCCTCGCAGGATAGGAAAGGGACCCCGCATGCGTTGCCTGATAGTCTCCGACATCCACGGCAATCTGGAAGCTTTCGAGGCCGTGTTGAACCATGCCGGACCGGTGGACTCGATCTGGTGTCTGGGCGACCTCGTCGGCTACGGACCCGATCCAAATGCGTGCGTGGAACTGCTCAGGTCCAGGCCCCACCTGTGCATTGCGGGCAATCACGACTGGTCTGCGCTGGGCAGGCTGGACCTGGCGGAATTCAACCCCGATGCGCGGGAGGCCAGCCTCTGGACTCGGAAGCAGCTCACGCCAGACAACCTGGCCTTCCTGGAGGCTCTGCCCAAGGAGCTGCCGGAGCCGGCTCAGGAACATTTCTGGTTGGCCCATGGCAGCCCGTGCCATCCGATCTGGGAGTACATCCTGGATGACCGCACCGCGACGGATGCGTTTGGCTGCTTCCAGGCAACCTTCTGTTTCCATGGCCATACGCATGTCCCCATCCTGATCCGTTTGGCGAATCAGCAAGGCTCGGAACGGCTCGCATGGTCCCAGCCGCCCGAAGAGCCGCACACATTGGGACCGGGGCGGATGCTCATCAACCCCGGGTCGGTAGGGCAGCCAAGGGATGGCAATCGTCAGGCCAGCTACATGCTCCTCGACCCGGAGGCGCTCACGGTCGAGCACCGGCGCGTGGATTATGAGTATTGGCTGACGCAGGACAAGATGCTGGAGCACAAGCTGCCCCCCCGGCTGGCCATGCGCCTGGCCTATGGTCTGTAACCGGTGCTCCCTCGGCCTTCCTGGGAACACGCCCTTGAGCGGAGTGAAGGGAGAGCAGAGGGGAGGGTGCGGTATGCAGGGTCGCGCGGTGTGTGAAGACAAGGCCATCTGCCTCGGTCATCCCAGTTACGTTTGGGGTTTTGGGCAGGAACGGAGGCTGGAGCTGATCCGCAGCTACGTGCGGCTCGAGGACCGTGCCATTCTGGACGTGGGCTGCGGGTTGGGGATGTACGTCCGGGCCTTCCGCCGCTACAGCCAGAATGTCCATGGGGTTGACATCGACGCAGACAAGGTGGCGGAGGCCAGCCGTGAGTTGCCCAACATCCAGGTCGCACCGGCTGAGGTCCTACCCTATCCCTCAGGGACGTTCGACGTCGTCCTGCTGCATGAAGTCATCGAGCACGTCACCAACGACCGGCAAGCGATTGCAGAGGCGGTGCGGGTTCTCCGCGAGCCGGTGCCGGCCGAATCGACCGTCGTGTCACCGGGCGCGCGGGTGCCCACGCCCGGTGGGCGGCTGGTCCTTTTTGCGCCAAACCGCCTTTACCCTTTTGAGACACATGGGGCGTACTGGCGTGGAAGGTATCACTTTGGCAACGTCCCGCTTGTCAACTATCTGCCCGCACGCTTGCGCGCCCGGTTCTGCCCTCACGTCCGGGCCTATACAGTGCGTGACATGCGACGGCTCTTGGCCGGGCAGCCGGTCAGGATCGTGATCCACACCCAGATCTACCCTGGTTACGACAAGCTGGTCCGCCGGCTCCACTTTCTGGGGCGCCTGTCGCGAGCGATCACCTACCTCCTGGAGCATACACCCCTGCGGATCTTGGGCCTATCCCACTTTCTCGTCGCCGAAAAGACCCGGTCGCAATCGCCAATCCCTGATAGCGTCAGTTGAGCGTAGGGTAGTCGTCTGGCTCCCATCCAGCACGCACGCCGAGTGTGTGGTACCATGAGGATGCTTGAAAATGCATGGCTCATGGCGGGCGAGCAACCTCGCGGCCAGGGACGGCAACCGGCCAGAACCATCCGCCGCAGGTCATCATGGGCCATGCTCCATATCGGATTCTCTTCTCCTCCTTTTGAATGAGAGCCAAGGGGCACGGGGCCACCCTTGGCTCTCTCGATTTTGGAGTAAATGCTATGTCATTCATCCCCGTTCTTGCACTCTTTCGTTTAGCGCGATTGCTCCCTGGGGGCATACCGGAATACAGGCCAGGCAGCCATAGCAGAGGTTGCCGTCGATAAAGGGTAGCTCGCCCGGGTCGATCTGCAAGATCGCCCTGGTGCGGCATACGGAACGCGCCAGGCACTTGCGGCAGGCGTTGCACCGTTCGTCGTCCACGCGTGGCACCGCACCCGGGGGTGCTTTGCTGAGGTCCGGCATTACAGATAGTCTTCGATGCGGTGTCGGGCCGCGTAGGCCCCTGCCTGGGCCCGGGAGGTCAGGCACAGCTTGTTCAGGATCCGGCTGACGTAGTTGCGCACCGTCTTTTCGCTCAGGTGCAGCCTTTCACCGATCTGACGGTTGGTCTTGCCCTCAGCGATGCCGGCCAGGATCCGCATCTCCTGGGAGTTCAGGTCGGCAAAGGCTTGTGCTCGTTCCTGCCGTTGCACCACGCGCATCTTGGCAAAGACCCGGGCCGTGAGCGCGGGATCCAGCAGGCTTTCGCCTCGTCCAACACTCTCCAGGGCCCGGATCAGATCGTCCGAACCGATCTGCTTGAGCACATAGCCGTCGGCGCCAGCGGCAATAGCCTCAAAGAGCACCTCTTCGTCCGGGAAAGAGGTCAGGATGATGATCCGGGTCTCGGGCCGCTGGGCCTTGATCTGCCGGCATGCTTCCAGGCCATCCCCTCCTGGCAGCCGGACGTCCAGTACCACGACGTCCGGTGCCAGCTTTTCCGCCTGGAGCACCGCCTCGCGGACCGTGGCCGCTTCGCCGACAACCTCCAGCCCCGGTTGCCGCTCGATGAGAGCCCTCACTCCCACCCTGACTACCTCGTGATCGTCGACCAACAGAATTCTCAGGCGCATCGACCCTGCCTCTTGCCCTTGCGGCAAAACGTCCCGCCCCTCTCCGCGAGCGCGGCTCTGCCTGCGCGGCATGCTCTACCCAGCCCGCAACGTGGAAGGTCCCGGCTGTGTCCCTGGCGCACAGGCATCGTCACCACAGGGCACCGTCAGCACCAGTTTGAAGCCGTGCCCAGGCTCGCTCTCTAGATCCAGCGTTCCGCCCAACAGCCGGGCTCGTGCCAGCATGTTCGCAAGGCCCTGGCCAGCGATGTCCCCGTCTTCCAGGGCGGCCAGGTCCACGCCCCTGCCGTTGTCGGCGACCGCTAACCTGGTCTGGGTCCCGAGATAGCTCAGGTTGACAGTAACTCGCGTGGCCTGTGCGTGCTGGATGACGTTGCTCAGCGCCTCGCGAGCGATCTGCGCGATGTGCAAACTCTGGACGTTCAATGGGCAGCAGCGTTGCCCCACTACCTCCAGATCTGCCTCCAGCAGAGTATCCAGGCGCACTTCCCGGACCAGGTCCTGCAATATGTTCTCCAATCCACGGCTTTGCTCAGCAGCGCGCAGGTCAAAGATGTAGCGCCGGATGTCCTCGATCGTATGGTTGAGCGCCTGCATGACTGCCTGAATGCGCGCCTGGGCCTTGGCCGGCTGTTCGCCGGCCAGTTGTCGCGCCACCTCGAGGCTCAGGCCAGAGGCATAGATCTGCTGAACGATGCCG
>Ga0315291_10007023_pt1 | contig 13961 bp, 13 predicted proteins | sample YL17G12_20_MG_FD_203070 | JGI IMG/M metagenome (GOLD analysis project Ga0315291, IMG submission 203070) | Sediment microbial communities from Yellowstone Lake, YNP, Wyoming, USA - YL17G12_20 | ecosystem: Environmental > Aquatic > Freshwater > Lake > Sediment | place: USA: Wyoming | collected...
CTGGTAAAAACGGACTCTGTCGATTGAGATCTGCCGTGACGAGAGACAGATCCTGGACTTCAAAAAACTCCTCCTAACTCGTCCGATTCGACCTCTCTACACCCCCGTTCATCGCCGGACGCCTCGGCGGGTTGACGAACAGCTCGATCCTTTGCTTTTAGCAGGCCGCTTCGAACTGATCCTTGAACTCCGAGCCGCCATCGATTTGGATGGTCTTGATCGGGAACGGAAACTTCATTTTCAGATGATGTAAGAAGTCCGTGGCGGCAAAGATCTCCGCCAGCCGCGAGTCGTCCAGCTGCAGGATCTGACGAACCATCTGATTTTAAAAGGGGCCTGAATAAATAAGGTCCCCTTAGACATCGACCTCCGCACAGCGAATGCCGCGCGGGTTGAAACACTTGTTGCAGGAGATACATTCGGACGAAGCGACTTCGCCCTCCCGGAACTTATGGACGAGATGAGGGTCCCGGATGAAGGGGCGGCTCATCGAGATCATGTCGACCCGGCCTTCCGAAACGAACTTTTCGGCGACGGCCGGCGTCCGGATCCCTCCCAGGCCTGAGACCGGGATATGAACGGCTTTCTTGATGGCCGCGGCATTCTCAACGAAGTATCCCTCCTGGTCCTCGGAACGAAGTCCCTGCCAAACCGATCCCTTGCCGGCTTCGGTCATCCCGCCGCTCACTTCGATCGCGTCAAGGCCTTCAGCCTCCAGGATGCGGGAGATCTCGACGCTCTCACCGGGGGTCAGACCCCTTTCCAGAAAGTCGGTCGAATTCAGTTTAGCCATCACGGGGAAATCCGGCCCTGTCGCGTCCTTGATCCCCCGGATGATCTCGACGACCACTCGGGCGCGGTTTTCAAGCGGACCTCCCCACTCGTCTCGGCGGCGGTTCGTATGGGCCGAGAGGAAACTTGAAAGGAGATAGCCATGAGCTGCGTGAAGTTGGACACCATCGAATCCCGCCCGACGGACGCGGCGGGCGGCGGCGATGAAGTCATGAATGAGATTCTTGACCTCGGCCGGCGTCATCTCCCTGGGCATGGACCTGGAGGACGGGTCATAGACGGCGGAAGGGGAGACCGGCGCCGAGCCGCAGACCTTTTTCTTCGTCTGTCGTCCGGCGTGGGCCAGCTGAACGAAGATCTTCGAGGAATGCTTGTGAACGGCTTCCGCGATCCGGGCCAAGCCTGGGACGAAGCGGTCATCGTGGATGGCGATCTGCCTAGGGCTCGCCTTGCCCGATGGCTGGACGTAAGCATGTCCCGTGATGATCAGCCCGACTTCGCCCTCGGCCAGCTCTTCAAAAAGCCCGACCTGCCGGTCCGTGACGGACCCGTCGTCCTTGGCCATGTAATCATTCGTCGCGGAACGGACGAACCGATTGGGCACGGTCACGCGGCCGACGTCGATGGGGGTCAGGAGGATGGAACCGGTATTCTTATCGTTCATGCTTCGATTGTATAGGAATCCGACCGCCCATTCCAGGCTTGACTTTGTTCCTCACTTTGTCATAAAAAATGGCAGAGCGCTAAGCTTGAAGATTCTTTTGGGCGAATGAGACAAGAGATTCGAAGGGCATTGATGTGACAATGACGGAGATCGAAAGGGAGGTCCTCGAGGCGCTGGACAAGCTGGGAATCTTTTATGCTCGTCATGAGCACCCGCCGGTGTTCACGGTCGGGGAAGCCGAAAAATATTGGGGAGGCCTGTTCGGGGCGCATTGTAAGAACCTCTTTTTGCGCAACAACCGCGGGACTTGCCATTACCTGGTCATCGTCGAGGCCTCCCGGAGGGTCGACCTAAAAGCCCTGACCTCGAAGCTTAACGAGGACCGGCTCAGCTTTGCCTCGCCCGGGCGTTTGATGAAATATCTGGGGCTGGAGCCGGGCTCCGTATCGCCCTTCGGACTTATCCATGACAAGGGCCATGAGATCCGGGTCGTCGTGGACGTGGAGCTCAGGAGCGCCGCCGGCGTCAACTTCCACCCCAATGTCAACACGTCCACACTGGGATTGTCTTTTGCCGATTTCGAGGGATTCCTCGCCTGGTGCGGGAATCCCGTAGAATTCGTCCACCTATGATCGTCAGGAGGAAGCCATGAGAAAGACCATCGGGATCGCCGCATCAAGCGGCTCAAGTAGGATATAGGAGGAAAATAATGCTCGCGTTTCTTTTCGCGTTGCTGCTGGGCCAGGGGACGGGACTGGCGGATGAGCTGAAGGTCTCCGAACCGAAGGTTCCCTTCGATCCCCGTTTCTACGTCTGTTACAGGGTCCAGAAGCCCATCGTGCTCGACGGCAAGATCGATGACGCGTCCTGGAAAAAGGCGGAATGGACAGAAAGTTTCGTCGACATCGAAGGAGCGAACAAGCCCCGGCCGCGTTTTCGCACCCGGGTCAAGATGCTCTGGGACGACCGATACTTCTACATCGCCGCCGATCTTGAGGAACCGGCCGTCTGGGCGACGCTCACGGAACGCGATTCGGTCGTGTATAACGACAACGACTTCGAGATCTTCATCGATCCGGACGGGGACACGCACAAATACTGCGAGCTCGAGATGAATGCCCTCAACACGGTCTGGGACCTCCTGCTCCTCAAGCCTTATCGGGACGATATTGATGCAGCCGTCAACGTCTGGGACATCCGGGGGCTCAAAACGGCCGTATCCGTCAACGGGACGATCAATAACCCGAAGGACAAGGATAAAGGCTGGACCTTGGAGATCGCCATCCCCTGGGCCGTCCTCCGGGAACTCGCCCCCAAGAAAAAAGAACTCCCCGACTCCGGCGACCAGTGGAGGGTGAACTTTTCCCGGGTGGAATACAGCGTCATGACCGAAGACGGGCGCTACGCGAAGGCCAAGGAGCCGGCGAGCGGGATCCCCTACGCTGAAGATAATTGGACTTGGTCGCCCCAGGGCCTTATCAACGTCCATTACCCGGAGATGTGGGGGTTCGTGCAGTTCTCGAATAAAGTCGTCGGCAAAGGGGAGGAGCTTTTCGCCGACGCCTTCGAAGAACCCGTCAAGTGGGCCTTGCGCAAGATCTACTACAGGGAACGGGCCCGTCGGGACGCGAACGGTTCTTTCACGACCGACCTCGCCGCGCTGGGCCTCGGGTCCGATAAGGCGCTCAAGGTCAGCGGCTGGGGTTACCCACCCTTGATCCAGACGACGGAAGGGCTTTTCGAAGCGGTCTATAGAAATGAGGACGGCGCGAGCTGGCATATCCGTCAAGACGGTCTGGCCTGGAGATCGGAAGCCGCGGTCCGGTGAATATGAGAAGGAGGAACGCACCATGAAAAGACGCATCGGCCTTTGGATCATCCTGGGACTGTTCACGGTCGGGGCCGGGGCCGGTTTCGCCCAAGGGTTGCCCCAGGCCAAGCCGGAAGAGGTCGGGATGGCCTCGGGGCGGCTGACGTTTCTCGACACGCTCATAAACGAGGCTTTGGCCCGCAAGGACTTTCCGGGCGCCGTTCTCCTGGTCGCCCGGAAGGGGAAAACCGTCTGGCGGAAGGCCTACGGGCAGAGTCAATGGGTCCCACAAGGACGACCCATGGACGTGAATATGATCTTCGATATGGCCTCTGTCACCAAGCCTGTGGCCACCGCGACTTCTATCATGATCCTCGTTGAGCGCGGCAAAATCAGGCTTTGGGACAAGGTCAAGGATTATGTCCCGGAATTCGCACCATATATCCTCGAGGGAGGAATCCCCGGGGAAGACGCCCGCCTCTGGCATCTCCTGACCCACACCTCCGGCCTTCAGCCTTACACCGACCCCAAGGAGGTCGAGCTGAAATACGGGAGCCCTTGCCCTGTGGACCTTTTAGTCAAGCACATCGCCGGCCTTCGGAAGGAATCGCTTCCGGGCGCGAACTTCACTTACAGCTGCCTGAACTACATCACCCTGGCCTATATCGTGAAGGCCGTCAGCGGACTGACCATCGCCGAGTTCGCCGCCGAGAACATCTTCAAGCCTTTAGGCATGAAAAGCACATTCTACAGCCCTCCGTCGGAGTTCGTGGACTGCTGCGTCCCAACGCAGGTCTATGACGGGATACCCCTGCGCGGCGTCGTCCATGACCCCCTGGCCAGGCTCCAGGGCGGGGTTTCCGGGAATGCAGGGCTTTTCTCCACGGCAGACGACCTGGCTGTGTTCGCCAATATGATGCTCAATGGAGGAGAATCCGGTAAGGTCCGGGTCCTCAGCCCCCTGTCTGTGGAACGAATGACCGAGATTTTTCCGAGGGTGAACAGCACCGGACGGGGTCTTGGCTGGGATCTCGATTCGGATTTCGCGACGGTCCGGGGGGACCTCTTCGGCCCCGCCTCTTACGGGCATTCCGGTTACACGGGGACTTCCATCTGGATCGATCCAGATACCCAAACATCGATCATCTTCCTGACGAACCGGGTCCACCCGGACGATAAGAGCGACATTATCGCCATGAGGAGCAAAGTGGCCAACGTCGTCGCGGCATCGATCATCAAGAAGTGACCTGCATCGATCAAGATCGCCGGGGTTTTGACATGTTTCCCGGCTTATGCTAATGAATTCCTAAAGGAACGAAAAAAATGACAACCCCTACGGAACGTGAGATCTACATCAAAGCTTCGAGGAGCCAGGACCTTCTCTCGAAATCCATCCAAGCCTTCCAGGTTTATCTTCAGGACGATGTCGCCGCGAGCAATCCGATCTATTACCGGGCCAGGCATTTTCTCAAGGAAGGGAAGGCCTTCTTTGAAGAGACGCTCCAAAAGGCCAAGAAGCTCCTGGGGCAGATCCCGGTCTACGCCACGAAGGAGCTTGAACAGTGGAAGGCCTTCGTCCTCGAGGAGAACCGGATCGTCATCCGAGGCGAGAGCCCGGACGAGCTCACGGCCGCTCTCATGAACGACGAGTTCATCAGAACGATGATGTCGGAAGCCGAGGTCGAAACCTACGTCAAGGACCACTTCGAAACTCAGCGATCAGGCAAGAGAAAGTTAGCCAATATCAAGGTCAGGATGATGCTGGACAAGCTTCTCTTGTTGGCCGGCCAAGGACAGGAACTCCAGAAGGCCGCCCAAAAGAAGCAGCAGATGCCTCCGGCTTGATCTCTTCAGCGGCCCATCGGTCCGGAAAACGATCGTGTTGAGCTGGACCTTATTCTTTCATCTCAAGCGAAGCCCCCGACTTTTAGGGATTCTCGGAATTCACGGGACACGAACCCTATTCCCGAGGATTAAATCATGTCCCGGAATTTCTGTTCAGGCCCCATCGGTATTCTTGGGACGCGGCCCGAAAGTTGATTCCCGGTCAAGGGATGTGAGACAATGAGGCCAAGCAAGGAGGCGCATATGGCAGGCAGAATCGGAAGAAGAGAATTCCTTAAGAGGGGGGCCGCCCTGGGCGCCGCCGCGGTCTTGGGAAAGGGCAATCTCAATGAACTCGCCCGAGAAAAGTCCGTGGTAGCGGTGGGAGTGGGCGGAGACCCGGAGAAAGCCGCCCTCGGCGCCGTGAAACTTCTCGGAGGAATCTCGAATTTCGTTCCAAAGAGGTCAAAAGTGGCCGTGTTGGTCAATGTCCAGAGCCGTCATCCGGGGACGTTCACCCGGCCGGAAATATTGCGCACAGCGCTCAGGCTCTGCCAAAGAGCAGGGGCGACCGTGATCGACTGCCTCAGCCTGCAGCCGATGAAACAATGGCAGGATACGGGACTGGCCAAGGTCGTGGAAGAAGAGGGGGCGAAGCTCAAACTATTCGATCCGAAAGACGAATCGCTTTTCAGGGCGGTCCATGTCCCGGACGGCCGATCGCTCCCGGAGGCGAAGATTTTGAACGAACTCTTCAGCCATGACGTCTTCATCAACATGCCCATAACGAAGGATCACGCCGGGAATAAATTCACCGGGACTATGAAGAACCTCATGGGCCTGAACTTTTCTGCGACCAACCGCACCTTCCACAAGCCGAACTGGAAAACGGATCCGAACGACATCGCCCACCTCGAACAGTGCATCGTCGATCTGAACAAAACGATCAAACCGACGTTGAACATCGTTGACGCCACGGAGTTCATATCGACCAACGGGCCTTTCGGGCCGGGCGAACTCCTCAAGCCCGGGAAGGTGGTCGCCGGAACGGATAGGGTAGCGGTGGACGCCTATTGCGCCTCGCTCCTGGGCCTCAAGGCTGGAGATATCATCCAAATCGCCCGGGCATCCGAACAAGGGTTGGGCGAGATGGACCTTCTGAAGGTCAGGATCCGCGAGATGAGGGTCTGAACACCACGAACCGACTTCGATGTCAAAGCGCATGTCGTGGGCTTGGTCGTTCGCGGTCATGATGGCCATCGCGGGTGCGGCCTTTTCGCCGTCGGGCCTTTCCCAGGAATCCGGCCTCTCGGGGCTATTACCAAAAAGCGCTGCGCTCGCGGGCTGGACGCCTGACGGGTCGCCGCAAGAATTCAAGGGGGATGATCTCTTCGTTTACATCGACGGCGGCGCGGAGATCTATCTGGAGTATGGGTTCAGCCGTGCCGTTGTCCAAGACTACAGGACCGCCGGCGGAAGGGCCGTCTCCCTCGAGGTCTTCGAGATGGCCGATCCAGCCGCCGCCTACGGCATGTACACATTCAAGACGACGGGGAAGGGGAAGCCCATCGAACTCGGGCAGGGGGGACAGCTCGAGGATTATTATCTGAACTTCTGGAAGGACAGGTACCTCATCACCATCACAGGATTTGACGAGGACCCGGAAACGGTCGCCGGCCTGCTTACGGTGGCCAGGGAGGCGGACCTCGCGGTGCGCGGAGAAGGGCGCCGGCCGACGATCATCGATATCCTGCCCGCCGAAGGGCTGGACTCCGGGAGCGTTTTGTATTTTCGGGGTCGGTTGGGCCTGAACAACGCTTTTCCCATGGCTGCTCCGGGGAATCTTCAGGCCAGAGAGGGCGTCCGGGCACGATACGGGCAAGGACAACTGGTGGTCCTTGATTGCGGAGAAGGCGAACCCGTTCGGGAGTCCTTCGATTCTCTAAAGGCGATCTTCCAAGGCGGTGGGAGGTTCCAGGATTTTATCGAAGCCGAAGGCGCCATCAGCGCGGCGGATGAAAAAGGGACGCCCTATCGCGCGTCCGTCGTCAAAGGCTGGGTTCTCATCACGACCGGTTTCGAGCCGAAAACCTCCAAAAACCTCTTAGATTCACTCCGGCGGAAGCTTTGATAGAGCGGTCCGTCCGGACCGGACGCCGAGCCGATACGTAACGGTTTTTTTTGGATGTCAAGCTTGCCCGGAATGAAGGAGCAGCGGTCAGTTGAACACCTGCTTCAAGATATCGACAAGCCCCAACGCGTACTCGACTTCGGACAAAGGGATGTTCTTGTTCTTGGCGATCGTCGTGAACCGGCCGTCTTTATTGCTGTCCTTAGTGACGATGAGATAGTCGACAAAAGGGGCCACGGCGTCGATCATCCGTTCGTTGTCGCTCTTGGGGGCGCCCCTCTTGGATTCCCCGCCGATGTGCACTGCGATGACGAAGATCTTGTTCTGCTTGCAGGTGTCGATGAGCTTCTTGAGGCGCGCCTCCTCGTTCTCTAACGTCAGCCCCGAGGCGCCCATGCCTTTGAGAGAGGCGCCGATGGCGAAGATGACCGTCTTATAAGGCGTCCCCGAGGGGAACTTGGCGATGTCGCTTTTGATCTCGACATGGAAACCCGGGGCGGATTCTTTCCCCCCGAGTCCGACACCCAGACCGAGCATTTCAGCGGTCGGGACATCGCAATAGTCGTAGCTCAGCCCGGCCTCTTCCATCACGATATTGAGGGTCTCGACGTCCGGGCTCTGCCCGGCCGATGTCGTCAGCACAGGCATCTTGGCCTTAGGCACGCTCTGGGAGAAGAGCCCTCCCGCCAGGAACGTGATCCCCATGATCAGGAATAATGTCGTTCGTTTCATGTGAACCTCCGTTATTTCTTATCGGGTTCTAGGAGGACGTCCAACGCCTTGACGGCCTTGATCCACCAGGCAGGCGAAGCGGTCTTGATCCGGCCCGTGGTCCTCTTCTGGGAGTCGTAAGAGGCGAGATGATTGTACTTGACAAGGAGCCGGTCCCCGAGGTCCCACCAGGCCTTGATGACCGTCTGGGCGTTGTTCAGGCAAAAGCCTGTCAGGAACTGGGCGGCCTTTGCGGGTTTTTTGTTATAGAGATCGAAAGCCTGCTTGTCGATCTCCGGGATGCGGGCGGCGACCGCCGCTTCGTACTTCGCTTGGGCCTCCTGGACATCCTCGATGGCCGCATTGTAGACCGGCTGAACGTGGAAATCGGTATAATCGAAGGCCCACCGGGCCGAATCCCGATTGAGGGTCCAGTGGTCGCCGACCGCGAAGGATTTCGGCATCTCCGAGATCCCGGCGTAGAACGGCATATAACAGGCGGTGTCCTGGGGCCCGAAGGATATCCAGACGATGCCGCCGATGGCATCGGGCAGGCCGCTCCGGCACTGGGTGATCGTCGTGTATTCGACATTCGAGACGCAGATCGTCCTCGTGTTCCGGTAATAGTTCGGGTTCTGGAAGGGGCCGCCGCGGATTCCGCTCGTCGTGTCAAAGCGCGTCCCCTTGGACTTGTCGCGGGTGATGGCCATGACATCCTGGACCGACAGCTTCTTGTCAGGCTTGACCGAGAAAGGGAAGTCCATGTTGGGAGTTTCCGGATTGAACTTCTGCGAGGGGGCGACCAGGTCTAAGAAGCGCCACAGGCGCTGGCGGCGGCCGTCCGTGCTCACGGCGCTCCCCTCGGAGGGTGAGTAGGCCCGTTTCCAGCTGAACGGCTTGCCGCTCTTGGGGTCGTAATAGCCGTTGTCGACAGCATAGGAGACGACGTTCGGCGAAGCCATGAAATCATCGGGCTTGCCGAGGTCGATCTCGCCGATCCGGGACTCGTTGGGGCAGACGTTGACCTGGTCGTCCGGGACCCTCTGGGCGCACCAAATCGCGCCGGGCATGCCGCTCTTGGGGGTCCATAGCGGACCCACGGGCATGATCTCGAAGATCCAGACCTCGTTCGAGTCGGAGACGGCCAACATTTCGCCGTCGTCATGGAAGCCGTAGCCGTATTTTTCCGCCAGCTCGCCCATGACCTTGATGGTTTCCCGGGCCGTTTTTCCGCGTTCCATCCCGAGCAGGGTCAGCATGCTGAGGTCCAGTACGGCCGAGGGAGTCGCGTTGATCATCTTGCGCTGTGTCCCGATGGTGGACTCTCCGATGCCGACCTGTTTCTCGTTCATGTAGCCGAACATCCCATGGTGGTAGGCATAGGTATGGGCGACTTCGGGGATCTCCGTGCCGGTGAAGTCCTTCTTGTAGATGTCCCATTTGAGCCCCTCGGCGGGCGGCCAGGTCTTGTACTGGGAGATGTGATAGATCTTCCTCGTTGCGCCGGGTTTGTGATCCGCAGCCGGGACGTGCCGCCAGGTCCAGTCACATACTCCGCAATCGCAGGTATGTGTCGTCATCGTCGAACCGTCCGCGGAAGCGTCCTTCCCGACCAGGATGGAGGTGCAGCTCCGACCCATGAAATCCAGGTCCGTCTCTTCAGCCTTGGGGGCCTGGCCTTGGGTGAGAGCAAAGACCGCGACCAGGAGAACCGAGAAAACGAAGAACCTCAACCAACGCGTCTGATGCAATTCATGCCTCCTTGCCCAATGAATATTTTTCCTCTGATCAATCTCCGGCGTCCGGGCCACGGCGCCGGCAAGGAACAATCGTTTTTCAAGTTTCATCGAACACCTCCGGGAGGGTCGCCTTGATATCGTCAATTGGGAATGACCTTCCCGGGTTCTGCTTTGGCGGGGTCATGGAAGTAGTAACCCACCCCATTCTTTAAGACTTCGCCATAACGGGGAACGCTGCGGACGACGATGCCCCGGTCAGGGGTCTTCTTGGAGAACTGGCGGAGGATCTCTAACGTCACCGAAAGATGTTGGCCGACGCGTTTCTCCATCGGCCAACCGGATTCGTCATAATGGACGAACAGCCTCTTTTTCTTTGCCAGGCTGAGCAGAAAATCGTCTTTGCCGTCAAGCAGGAACTTCACCGTCTTAGGACCGGTAGGCTGGTCGAGAAAGGGGATAGGCGCCTCCAGGAGGAATGGCGCGGTGCCGGAGTGGTCGCCGATCTCCCGATGGGACAGGCCGTGAAAACCCGATGGGGAGGGTTCGACGTGGTTATCGAATCCCTCCGTCGCCTTGACGGTGAGGGAGGCAAGCGTCGCGATCCTCGACGATTTTTCGGGGGCCACAATGCAGTTCGTCACCGGGAACATGGTCTCCGCCCCATGAAGGTCCACGGCGATATCGACGTTCTCGTTCCTCATGATCTCCATCGCGCCGAAGGTCACTTGTTCCATGAGAGGGCCGTTCGGCCTTCCCGGCCACGTTCTGTTCGTGTTCCGGATGTCGATGTAGGACAAGAGCTGCTTCTCAGGATAATGAATGTAAACGTCGGGGTCGGGCCATTGGTCGAGAGGAGAGGCATCGCGGTTTCCCATCCGGAACCGCTTCAAGCCCCATTCGGTCGGGATGTCGTAGTAAAGGGGATACCCGTCGCCCGGCCGGGTGTTCCGACTGCCGCTGTTATTGAAGACGGGAATGACGATGACCGTGCCCTTTTCAACAACGGCGTTCTCGATGATGATGAGCGAGGCCAGGAGTCCGGCCGGCTCGTTGGAGTGGGTGTCTGCGATGAGGATGACCTTGCCGCCGGGTTCCTTCCCTTCGAGGTAAAAGACGTTCGTGTCGGCCATGGTTCCCTTGAGCCGGGGGACGTGTTCGCTGAGCTTCGCGACTCGGGTCACGCCGGGGCCCTCGACGACGGGGGTCTCGAAGTGACGGTGCTTGTAGAGGGGGGCCCCGCCGATAACGAGGAGGCCGACCGTGAGGACGATCGCGGCCGTTTTGAACGTCTTTTCGTGTTTCATGTCTTTTCCGTCGCTCATTTGATCCGCAGGAGCCTGAGGATGAGAGGGACCATGACCAGGAGATAGAGCACGAGGTCGTCCTTGCTCTTCTTTTCCCGGACGAAGTTCCAGAAGAGCAATCCTGCCAGGAACGCGCACAACATGTAATACGCGATCATGATGACGAGGCTCATTCAAGGCTCCTTTTCTAATCCAGCTCGTCCGGCATTTCTCGGTGCCGTCATCACATGCTCCATTTGACCAGGAACGCAAGCTTTGCGCTGAAGATGACCATGAGCAGGCCCACGGCCGTGATGACCAGCCAGGGGACCCAGGTGCTTTTTAGGAAGGTCTTGTAGGACTCTTTGTTGTCGGTGACTATGAGGCTCAGGCGGCCGATGAGGGCGGTGGGCGGGAGCCCGTCTCCCAGGGGCCAGAGCAGGCTGAGGCCCGCGATGACCACGGTTGCGTGGTAGCCCAGCGAATCCAGGTACCAGATCAGGGGAATGCCGATGATGGCGGCGCCGCCGTAGGTGAGGACCCCTTCAGAGAAGGGGATGATGACGGGAAAGAGGATGAAAAGGAGGACCAGGGGGATGGAGATGACCGCGAAGGAGAGGAGACCGCGGACTCCCGTGGCCGTCATGACCTGCTGGAGCATTCCGATGACGACCATCGAGGAAAGGAGGGGAAGGAGCCGTCTGACCGTGACCCGGGACACGGCGAGGATATCGATCTTCCGGGGGCTCGTGGCCCAGGCGACGAAGGAGGCCAGGACGAACTCAAGGGCCAGACCGAAGATCGGAGCGGCAAAAGGCTTGACCCTGCAAGCAATGACGAGGCCGAAAAAGACGATGAACGGGAGGGCGACCCTCCACCAGCTCATGCCCTTGGGAGCTTCCGGCATCTCGTCGAGGGCCTGGGCGATGTCCTTGCCTCCTTCTTTTTTCCAGCCGAGGAAAATCATTGTGAACGCGCCGAGGACGAGGACCGGGATGCCCAGCGGAAGTTCGAAACCGACATAAGGGATCGCTGTTCCGGCGCATAGGACCATGGCCCAAATATTAACCGGGGGCGCTGCGGCGCTAAGGCCGGCCGTGATGAAGAGGATTGCGGTGATCTTCTTCTTCGGGACCCCCAGGCCATCAAGGGCCATGGCCACAGGCGCGCCGACCACGAGAAGCGACACGCTTCCGGCGCCCGTCAGAGCCCCGGGGATAAGGACGATGATCATCAGGATGAGAAGGGCGGCAAGGCGCCGTCGGCCGAAATGCTTGAGCGTCGCCCGGACGGCGTAAGTGATGCCTCCCGATTCGCTGACGATGGCCATGAACAGGGTAGCCGTAAAAAAGACGAGGACGACATCCATATAAGTGAAGGCGCCTTCGACGAGGTGTCGCGGAAGATCGGCGAGAGGAGGGGTTTTGAGCAAGGCCCCGGCCAGGCCGCCGGCGACCGCGGAGCAGAACATGCTCAATTCGACGGACAGCTTCCTTCGCTTGGCCAGGACATAGGCGGCGATCATGACCGCCAGGATGACGACGATCTGTTGTGTCATGATGAATTCTCCGCCATCTTACTGCAAACGGCAAAGCGAAATCAACAGAAGCGGTGGGCCGCGCCCGGAAGGGCTCTTGATTATCCTGAATAATACTATATAATAATCATAGGATATATAGGGAAAAGCCGATGAGCCGGTTACGAGTCGGATGCCACCATTTGAAACTCAAACGCTTGCCGTGTCGTTATAGTACCAGGAATGGAAATTGAAGACGGCCGAGAGACGACGCCCGCCGGTTCGGTTTTGCCTGATTACCGCTTTTGGGGTAAAATAGCGTTATAAAGGAGGACTAAGATGAGTTTCCGTTTACGCATAAGGCCTTTAGCACTTGTCCTGGCATTAGCCTTCGGGCTTACGGCCCTGAGGTCTCCCGCCGCGGCCCAATACTTCGGCCGGAACAAGGTCCAGTACCAGCGGTTCGATTTCAAGGTCATGAAGACCCGGCATTTCGACATCTATTTCTATCTGGAGGACCAGGAAACAGTCAAGCAGGCCGGGCTGATGGCCGAGCGTTGGTACGCCCGGCTCGCCCGGATGTTCAACCATGAACTCAAGGGCCGTCAACCGCTCGTACTTTACTCGAGCGGCCCGCAATTCCAACAGACCACGGTCATCCCCGGGACAATGGGGGAGGGGACCGGCGGCGTCACCGAGTCCTTTAAGCGCCGGATCGTCCTTCCTTACGGAGCTTCGATGTCCGAAACGGACCACGTCATCGGACATGAGCTGGTCCATGCCTTCCAGTACGATATCATGGCCCAGGGGCATTCCGACAATCAACGGCAGAATTCCGACTCCCTCCGGATCCCCCTGTGGTTCATCGAGGGCATGGCCGAGTTTCTGTCGATCGGCCCGGTCGACCCGAACACCGCCATGTGGATGCGGGACACGACCCGGAGGAAAGACCTGCCCCAGATCAACAAACTCGAAAATTCGAAGTACTTTCCATACCGTTACGGCCATGCCCTGTGGTCCTACATCACCGGCCGCCTGGGCGACGAGGTCATCGGCAAGATGATGAAGACCGTCGGCCGCTCCGGGAGCTTTGAGGCCGTCCTGGAGATGAGCTTGGGCGGCAAGCTGAAGAAGATCTCCGAAGACTGGCACAAGGCCATGCAGGACGCCTATACACCGCTCTATGATAAGACGCAGACCCTGGACAAGACCGGAAAACCCCTCGAGATCGGGACCGAGATGAACGTCTACAATATCTCTCCGGCCCTGAGCCCGGACGGGAAGGAAATGGTCTTCCTGTCCACCCGGGACCTTTTCTCGGTGGATCTTTATCTGGCCGACGCGGAAACGGGGAAGATCAAGAGAAAGATCGTTTCCACGGCCGTGGACCCGCATTTCGAGAGCCTTCAATTCATCCGGTCCGCCGGTTCCTGGGACTTCAAGGGCGAGCGGTTCGTCTTCGGCGCCATCGCCAAGGGCCGGCCGCTCCTC
>Ga0315291_10007025_pt1 | contig 13960 bp, 12 predicted proteins | sample YL17G12_20_MG_FD_203070 | JGI IMG/M metagenome (GOLD analysis project Ga0315291, IMG submission 203070) | Sediment microbial communities from Yellowstone Lake, YNP, Wyoming, USA - YL17G12_20 | ecosystem: Environmental > Aquatic > Freshwater > Lake > Sediment | place: USA: Wyoming | collected...
TTGAGATCGGTCGCATCGATCTGCGGGTCATCGGTTGGGTCATCCCCGGCCTGCTGGCGAACAACCTGGTTCGGCAGAAATTCTGGCCGACTCTGGCGGGTATGGCGACGGTCACGGCCTTGACGGTCGGGATCGTGGAGCTTTTGCGTTTGGCCGGACGATAGGACGATGCCGAAGAGCCGCGGTGAACGCGCCCTCCTGGCGGTCGGGCTGTGGAGTCTGCTTTTTTGGACGGTTTGGACCCGCCTCCCGCGGGATCATGGCCTCTGGGCGGCTACGGCGGAGGCGGGGGAGGCGGCCGAGATCATGTCGAGAGCCGTGGAGGCGATTCAGGCGTGCCGCGAGTCCTCGGGCCCCCCGATCGATGTCCGGACCGATCTCAACCGGACGGGCCTCATCGGCGTCGAGGAATCTCCGATCACGACCTCCCTGGGACAGCTCGAGGCCAAGCGAACGACGGCCAATCCCAATTTCGCCGCGGGAATCGTCCGGCTTTTCCGGGAGGCCGGCGTCCGGAGGGGCGAGACGATCGCCCTCGGCGCGTCGAGCTCGTTCCCGGGATTGATCTTGGCCGTCCTCGCGGCCTCGCGGGCGATGGCCCTTCGCCCTTTGCTCATCGTCTCGCTGGGCGCTTCGAATTGGGGGGCCAATATTCCCGAGTGGACCTGGCTGGAAATGGCGGACTGCTTGCGAAAGGCGGGGATCATCGACGTTTCTCCTCTGGCCGTTTCGGTCGGAGGAGAGGGCGATGAAGGCCGCGACATGTCCTCCGAAGGCCGGGCGTTTTTACGGGAGAAGATCCGAGCCGGCGGCTTTCAACAGATTCTGGAGCCGGATCTTCCCTCCGATGTCCGGACGAGGATGGACCTCTTTGAACGGACCGCGGCCGGCGCGCCCATCAAGGCCTTCGTCAACGTCGGCGGGAGCTGGGTCAACATGGGTACGGACGCGGACGTTCTCAAGCTCCGGCCCGGGGTCAATCGGGAGATGACGATCCCCCCGCCCGAAAAACGCGGCCTCATCCAGGAGATGGCGGTCCGGAAAATTCCGGTGATCCATCTTCTTTACGTGAAGGGGCTGGCCGAGCGCTTCGGGCTTCCCTGGGATCCGGTGCCCCTGCCGCGTCCCGGAGAAGGCCTCGGCCCGGCCCGCCCGCGGGCCGGCGGGACCGTCCGGACCCTTGTCCTGGGGCTTTATCTGGCCGGCGTTCTCGCCGGGGCCGGTCTCTTTTTAATCGATAAAGGCGATAGGATCTTCACCTTCCGATGAAGCGGAAGCTCAACCGAGACGGCGGGCTTCCATATAGAAGCGCTTCTCCCACGCTTCGCCCATCGAGAATGTTTTACGGGGCAGGGCGCCGTCCAGGATGACCGTCTTGAAGAGGTCGGTCTTGGGCATCGCCGGCAGATAGAAACCGAGGTTTCCGGGCTTCGCCCCGAGGGTTTCGACGGACTCGGCCCCGTGGACATAATCGATCTCCCGAGCCCCTCGGGTCTTCATGAAGGCGTCGAGGAAAATCTGGAGCGTCCCGACCGGGAGGTTCGACCCTTCGGCCGCGACCTCAAGGACTCCGTATCCATCGGCGGTGATGAGGCCGATCTTGTGAGGCCGGCCCTTCTGGTCGTCCACATCCTCTTTCATGACCCGGCCGCAGCAACTCCGGATGTAACGACAATGGCCGCCGAAAAAGGCGTTGGCCTCCTCGACGAGATTCCGTCCGGGAACGAGGTCGAAGAGGACGCGGTGGATCGGCTCGAAGACCAGGGCTTCGTCATGGAGGTTGACGAGTTCGACCAGGGCGTGACGGAGGGGGGATTTCAAAACGGCGGTCTTATCCGGAGCGACGCTCTTGAACTTTTCCCAAATCGTCTTGGCCGTGGCCAGGGAGTGGTTTCCGTCGCCCATGGCGTAGAGGAGCACGGGTGCGCCGTCGGGGAGATCGTATTTTCGGACGAAAACGGCGGGGTCGGCGAGCCGGGCCAGGCTGTGGAGAATCCCCGACTCGAGGGACTCATCTTGGACGCGGTAGCCGGCCAGCCGTCCCGAACCGAGCATGAGCTCGAAGTCATAGAGTTTCGCGAGCTTGTCCTTGGCCGCGGCCAGGGGGCGGATGACCGAATGGTCCGGATCGTCGATCAGGACCATGATGTGCGGGATCTCCAAGGGAGCTCCCTCGCGGATCTTGACGCGCGGAGGGATGCGTTCAAGGATCGTCCCCTCGGTCGCCCGGATGAGGCTTGTCGCGCCTCCGCGGAAGTCGTAGTGCTCCAGGTCGAGGCAAACGACCAAACCTTTCCGGGTGTGGCTTCCCGTGGTTCTTTCGACATAGACGAGTCCCGCAGCCGTGTCGAAGAGGCCTTGGGTGGCGTAGCGGCCCATGGTTTCCCGGATCCGGGAAATCCGGGCGTCGGGATTCGGCTCGTTGAGATAGACCTCAGGATAGATGAGGTTCAGGGTGGAGGGGGCGTCGCCGGCGACAGCCGCCGCCTTGGTCCAATATTCGGGCGCGGACGTATACTGGTCGCAGGCGATGACGGCCCATTTCCGGAGGTCCGTCCCCGCCTTGGGGAGAAGGATTTCCGGAATCCCGAGAGCGATGGATTCATAAGTACGCATGAGAGCTCCTCGATTGGGAATGAAGAAACATTAATATACCACTACGACGGCCGGAAAACTCTCGACGCCGGCTTCATTGACCGCCACGATTTCGTACGTGGAGGTCGTTTCCGTGGGGAGCCTCCCGAGGACGTACCCGTGGATCTCCGGCGACGTCTCCTGAAGCAGCCGACGCGTCGTCCCTTCCCGGGCGTACACCCGATAATGAGCCAAGTCGCGGCCGGCGTTGTTCGGATTATCCTCCCAGGTGAGGACGAGGACGCTTCGCCGACCCAGCCCCGTTCCGGCGAGCTTGACCCCCGCCGCGTCGAGCGGCGCTTCGAGGCGTTCGAGAGAGCGGAGGGACTTTAAAAGATTGACGCGTCCCCAGCCGAGGTAGATATCCTTTCCGGGAAACAGGGCGGCATTGATGTCGTCGGCGGAATGAATAAGAACGCTCTCCACTTGAGCGGCGGTCAATTCGGGACGGTAGCTTCGGATCAAGGCCGCCGCTCCTGAAACGAACGCCGTGGCCATGGACGTTTTCCCGCCATAGGCGTAGCCTTCCCAGCCCGGACGCTCGTTCCGGGGAAGCCGAAGAGGCCACGTGCTCAAAATCAGGACGCCCGGGGCGGCCAGGTCGACGGCCGGGCCGTAATTGGATCCCCAGGCGCCGCCCGTCGTGATGAGCGTCTGGTAGACATCATGGTAGTCCGTGGCGGAGACGGCCACGACCGGATCCGCATACGCCGCGGGGTACCAGACGTCGTCGATCCCTTCGTTGCCCGCCGCCGCGACCAGGACGATGTCTTTCTCGTCATGGGCGTAGATGATCGCCGACCGCAGAGTTTCGTTGTTTTCGAGGTCGGGTCCGCCGAAGCTCATGTTCAGGACCTTCACTCCGTACTCGGCGGCCCAATAGATTGCTTCGACCACCGTGAAGACATCGCTTTTCGCGTCGTTGTCGAACGCCCGGATCGGCACAATCCCGGCGTTCCAGCAAATCCCGCTGATGCCGACGCCGTTGTCGGTATCGGCGCCGATGATCCCGGCGACAAGGGAGCCGTGTCCATGATGATCGTTGGGGGTGTCGTCCGATTCGATAAAATCGGGTCCCCAAGCGAAAATCCGGCGTTCGAGGTCGGGATGGCCGAGGTCGATCCCCGTGTCGATGATGCCGACGAGGATGTTCCGGCCTCGCTCGATGGCCCAGGCGTCGTCGGCTTTGATGTCGGCGTCCGGTATCCCGCGCGGCAGGCCGAGTTCCGGCGGGCCGATGACTTGTCCCGTATTGTGAAGGCCCCACTGATAAATAAAATAGGGATCCCTGGGCTCCACCGAGGCCAGCCGAAGAACGGGATTCGGTTCGGCGTATTGGACCGCGGAGTCGAGGCGGAGAATCCGGACGGCGTCCTCGACGCTCCGGCCCGGGGCGATCCTGAGCTTGAAGACATTCGGCCGGCCGATGTGTCCGACGATCCGGGCGTTATGATTTATCAGGACGTTCCGGGCCGCGGTCTGGAAGAGCGAAGGTCTGAATTTGACGAGGATCTCTCCGGGGACAAATTCGGCCTGTATCGAGCCCGCCCTCCCCTCCTGAAGTCCGGCCGGTGGGCGAAGAATCCCGCCCGGAAGAATCGCCGCGACAAAAACGCAGACACCTCCCATAACGAGCTGTCGACGTTTCCGCTGCGTTTGCCGATTTTTCATTCGTATTCCTGCCCCCCGTCCCAAAGATTCCAAATTTTCTTTTTTATTATACCAAATCCGGCTCTCTTCCATTTGTTCATGAACCCACCCAAAACGGAAGAGAATCCCAAATCTTGAGTTTATCGTTATCGCGTCTCCGAAATTCCGGGCCGACCGGAGGCGATGAACGCCTCTCCGCTATTCGTAAGAAATGGATTTTGGGTCGGCCTTCGCCGGATCGCGAAGAAACGCCCCGGTCCCTTTGGCGATGACTTCGGCGTATCTCGGGACGTTCCGGAGAGTCACGGCCCGATCGGGATGGTCTTCGGACCAGACGTCGAGGACGGTGAGGATCGTCGAGCAATGCCGGCCGACCCGGACGTCGATCGGCCAGCCTTTCTCATCGATTTTTTCGAACAAAAGTCCGTGTTGACCGGCTTTGACGACGAAATCGTCCTTGCCTTCGAGAAGGAGCCCGGCGTCCGTCCGTCCCCGGGTCGCGTCGAGGAAGGGCTCGGGGGTCTCGAAGAGGAGGGAGATCGCGTCCGTGTGGTCGCCGATTTCCCGGTGGGAAAGGCCGCGGAGCGCGGGGGGGGAGTTGTCGACGCCGATCTTGAACTCGTCGCCCGAGATGACCATGGAAGCCATGGCGGCGAGGTCCTGGCCCTTTTGATGGGCGACGATCGTGCTGATGACCGGGTATTGGAGCTCGGCCTCGTGGAGGTCGATGACGAGGTCGATCTTCTCGGTCCGGATGAGTTCGGTCAAAGCATAGGTCGTCCGCTCGGTCAGGGTGCCGTTCGCCCGGCCGGGCCAGCAGCGGTTGAGGTTGCGGATATCGACATAGGCGAGGTTCTGGCGGGTCGGGTAATGGATGTAAACTTCGGGATCGGGCCATTGGTCGAGGGGATTGGACCAACGGTCGCCCATCCGGAATTTTTGGCCGCCCCAAGAAGTCGGGATCGTGAAATCGGGCGGATAGGCTCCGCTCGGCCGGGTGACCGTCGTTCCGCTCCGATTGGCCGAGAGGACGACGAACACCTTGCCCTTGGCCACGGCGCTCTGCTCGGCCAGGATCCAGGCGGTGAGGCGGGTCGCCGGTTCCTCGGGATGCGATCCCCCGAGGATGAGAACTCCCCCGCCCGGCTCGGCGCCCTCGAGGACGTAGACGTTGGCATCGTTCGTCGTCCCTTTGAGCTTGGAGAAGTAGGCCGAAAGCTTCTTGACCTGGGTGACGCCGGAGCTCAGGACGACGGGCTCGCGCAGGTGGCGGCTTCGATGGAAGCTCCCTCCGGCCAGGGCGGCGAGGAGAGCGCCGAGGGAAAGGATGACGATTTTTCGGATCATGATTTTCCTCAAAAAAAGGGGACGGTTCTATTTATTTTGAAAAATAGAACCGTCCCCTTTTTCTTCATTTTAACCTCAAAAGGCGCAGAAGGAAGGGGATGAGGACGATCACGTACAAGACTTCCTCCTGCCATTTCCGGCTTTTGAGGAGATTCCAGACCATAAGCCCGGCCGCGGTGGCGACGAGGAGATAGTAGAGGATCGTGATGACCATGGCCCTGCTCCTTAAAAGACCGTCAGGAAGGCGAGCTTCTTGCTGAAGACGACCATGAGCGTTCCGGCGAGGGCGATGAGGATCGCCGGAATCAGGCAATATTTCAGGAACGTTCGGTAGGATTCCTTCATCCCGACCGTCTCCACGGTCAGGCGGCCGATGATGGCCGTCGGCGGGATCGCGTCGCCGAGGGGCCAGATGACGCTCATCCCGGCCAGGGCGACCACGGGGTCGAGGTTCATGGTGTTGAAGAGGAGGACGAGCGGAACGCCGAGCACGGGCGCCGCGCCCCACATGAGAACGGACTCGGACACGGGAAGGGTGAGGAACAGAGTTAGGATGACGACCAACGCGGGTAGGGTGACGACCGTGACGGCGATCAGGCCGCGGGCCCCGGTCAGCGTCATCATCTGGACGAGGACCCCGACGCAGGTGAGGGTCCCGATGAGGGGAAGGAGCTGGTGGACCGTCCGCCGCGAAATTTCGAGGAGGGGAATTCGACGGGGGGAGAGGAGCACGGATACGGCGGCGGCGCAGGCGAAGATGAGCGGAAGGCCCATGATCGGGAAGGAGAAAGGCCAAACCCGGCCGGCGATGATGAGGGCGAAAAAGATCGCGAACGGCGCCGCCACCCGGAGCCAGTTCATCCGCGGCGGCGCTTCCGGGAGTTCGGCCAGGGCTTTATCAAGGTCGGCCGGCCGGCCTTTCCGGCCGAGGATGAAGATCGTCGCCAGGGACAGAAGGACGCAGGGGACGAGAAGCGGCAGGAAAAAGCCCACATAGGGCATGTTGACTCCCGCCGCGGTCAGCATCGCCCAGAGGTTCACCGGCGGGGCCGCGGCGCTGAGGCCGGCGATGACGAAGACGATGGCCGCGGCCTTGGGTTTGGGGATGCCCATATAACCGAGAACCGTGGCCACCGTGCCTCCGACGATAAGGACGGTGACGCTTCCGGCCCCGGTCAAGGCGCCCGGGATCAACAGAAGGACGGTGAGGAGGATGAAAAGGAGGGCTTTCCGGCGGTGAAACCGGGCCAGGATGCGGCGGATGACGAAGGCCACGCCGCCGGACTCCTTGAAAAGGTTCATGAACAGGGTGGCGGTAATGAAGATCAGGCAGATATCGAGGTAGGTGAAGGCGCCCTCGACGATGTGCCGGGGCGGCAGGCCCGCCCCTCCGGCCAATCCGCCGGCCAGGGCGGCAATGAACATCGCCAGCTCCGTCGAGATCTTGAGGATTTTGGCGATGATGTAAGCGGCGACCATCACGCCGAGGACGACGGCCGCCGAGGTGGTCATGCTCATGGGCGCTCCTTCCGGGAACGGGCGAAGGATTCTACTCTAGAGGAAACGGGGCCGATTTTCAACTCAAGATCCCGGCCGCCGAATAGTATTTTCTTCGACGGATGCCGGAGTCGCCTTTTGCACAGGGACGGCGCCGAAGCCGTCCTCCGCCCCCGGACCCCCGGGGAAACAGTCCCGTCGGTTCCCCCCGTCGGACAAGCCGACGGGGCCCCCTTCCGCTACCGGGGCTTGAGGGCGGCCTCCATCGCCGCCCCAAAACAAATGGCCTGATTTCCTTGATTCGGCATCGTTGTTCACCGAAACCTCGGCGCCCGAGAATCCGGGAGCCTCCAAGAGTGTCCTGCGGGGCGGCAAACCCTCCTCGCGTTCCGGCCGTCCGCGGACTATGCGCGGCTTGTCGCAATCATATTTGGATCGAAAATAGAAACTGAATTACGCTCAGGACTCTGCGTTGACATTCGGCCGGGCGGCTCATATGATTTGGGGCGCCCATGAAGCTTCCGTCCCGCCGAACGCCGCCGGCCGGTCCGCCCGGGCCGTTCCTCATGGAGAGCGCTCCGGGGCCGGAAACGATCATCAACGGCCGCCGCTGCCTCTATTTTGGAGGAACGGGGTATTTCGGTCTTCACGGCCACGCGGAGATCGTCCGCGCCGGAATCGAGGCCTTCGCCCACGGGACCCACAGCGGCACGACCCGGAGGGGCTTCGGGAATAATCCGTATCTCCTGGACGTGGAAAAAAAGCTGGCCGATTTCTTCGACACGGAGGAGGCGGTCTATTTCGTCTCGGGCTATTTCGGCGCTTTGTTTCTGGCCCAAGGGCTCGTCGCCGACTACGACGCCGCCTTTCTCGACGAGACGTCCCATTTCTGCGTCAAGGACGGGATCGCTTCGGCCGGAAAACGGACCGTCCTCTTCAAGCATCGGGACCCGGCCGATCTGGGCCGCAGGCTCAAGGCCGGGCTCAAGGCGGGCGAACGCCCCGCCGTCTTTACGGACGGCGTCTTTCCGACCTACGGCGAACTCGCCCCGGTCCCGCAGTTATTAAGGGAAATTGAGCCCTATGGGGGAATTCTTTGCCTCGACGACGCCCATGGCGTCGGCGTCCTGGGGGCGAACGGCCGCGGAACGCTCGAGCATTTCGGGTTTGCCCCCGGCGAAAAAATCCACCTGGCGGCCACTCTCAGCAAGGCTTTCGGCGGACACGGCGGCTTCATTCCAGCCCGCGGATCGTTCGCCCGGCGCATCCGGGAAAGCGTCGGGGCCTACGCGGGGTCGAGCCCGACCCCGACGCCGATCGCGGCCGCCTCGGCCAAGGGGATCGATCTCGTCAAAGGCCATCCGGAGTGGCGGGACGCGCTCAGGGCCAACGTCCGGCGGGCTAAAGCCGGAATGAGAACGCTGGGCTTCGCCCTGAGCGACACACCCGTCCCCATCGTGACCTGGACGCTGAAGACCGCCGGGCAGATGAAGCGCGTCCAGAAGGCCCTTTTCCGCCAAGACATCGCCGTGGCTTATTTGAATTATGTCGGCGCTCCCGCCGGCGGCGTCCTCCGGGCGACGATTTTCTCCACCCACACGCCCGCCCAAATCGACCGCCTGCTCGACGCGCTCCGCCGTCTTCTTTAACTTAGATAAAAGAGAACCGCTTAGATTTTTCGGAGTTTACGAAGGAAAACGGGGTCGATATCGGCCCCGATCCCGGGTTTTTCGGGAAGAGTCACCCGCCCCTTTTCGAACGTCATCCCCTCGATCACCGGATCGATCGTATGAGAGCTGTGGCCGTCGAGGTCGGCCCACCGGATGTTCCGATGGGCGGCCACGACGTGGGCGGCGGCCGTCAAGGCCAGGCGCGATTCGAGCATGCACCCGACCATGCAGGCCATGTTGGCCGCGTCGGCGAGGTGGGCCATCTTGATCATGTTCAGGAGACCCCCGGCCTTCATGAGCTTGATGTTGATGTAATCGCAGGCCTCGGCTTTGATGAGCTTCAGGACGTCGGCCGGGCCGAAGGCCGCTTCGTCGGCCATGACCGGGATCGGGCTCGCCGCTTTGACCGCCCGCAGGCCGCTCGTGTCTGAGGCGAGAACGGGCTGTTCAACGAAGAGGATGTCGAATTTTTCCATCTTCTTCAGAGTGTCGATCGCCGCAGGCGGCGGCCATCCCTGGTTGGCGTCGATTTGGAGGCGGACGTCCGGTCCTACGGCGGTGCGGATCGCTTCGAGCCTCCGGAGGTCGACATCCCGGCCTTGGCCGACTTTGATCTTGATCATGGTGAAGCCTGCGGCGACGAATTCCCGGGTTCTCCGGGCCATCGTCTCCGGATCGTCGAGGTCGACGGTGATATCGGTCTCGAAAGCCGTCTTGTCGCCGCCGAGGAGACGGAAAAGAGGCATTCCGGCGACCTTCCCCAGGATGTCGAACAGGGCCGTCTCGAAGGCCGCGGTCGCGCTCGGATTGGAATGGACGAGCGCTCCGAACTCGTGGGCAAGGCTTTCGATAGCCAGCGGATCGCGCCCGAGGACGATCTCGCGAAGGGCTTGGGCGGCGGCGATGTTGGTCGCCTGGGTTTCCCCGGTGATCGGCGGGAACGGGCAGGCTTCGCCGAGGCCGATGATCCCGGCGCTCGTCAAAATCCGGATCAGGACGTCGTTGGCCGCCGGCATCGTCCCGATGGCGATCCGGAAGGGCGATTTGAGGGGAAGGTCGTAGGCGTAGATCTCCACCCCGGTGATCTTGAGTTTGGCCGCGGCCGGCCGCCGCGCTTTCGTTCCCGTTGGGGTCATGGATCTCCTCCTCGGGACAGTCTTAATCCATGCGGGCGCGGATGTCAATCGTTCCAAGATTTCGTGGTTGGAAACAGATTCCCGCATGCTATCCCGCGAGTCTAAAGCCGGCGACCGAGGACGGCCGGAACGTGATGAGGGTTTGCCGTCTCGTAGACGTTTTTCGAGGCTCCCGTCTTCGGACGCCGAGGCTCCAGACGCCATCAATGCCGACCTGAAATCTCCGAGCTGGTGAAGCGCGGGGAGCGTAAGGTCCGAGGCGCCGAGAAAGAACGTCGAGAGACGGACCTCCAAACCCGTTCTGGAGTGGAGGCCGTTCTCGGGCGCGAGCGATCGAGTTGGAGAGAGAACCTAGTAGAGAACCTTGTTCTCTCCGAGCGCCTCGATCCGTTTATTGAGCCAGGCGACCATGAGATCGCGCCGGGCGATTGTCGTCTTGATCTCCTCGTCGGTGAGATATTCGCCGACGACCTCCCTAATCACTTCGGGCGTCAGGGCTTTGAGGGTGTCGAAGAACGTCCGGGGCAGCTCGGCCATGATGAAGTTCGGCCCTTCCTTGAAATTCTCGTCGTAGATCAGCTTGGTCGTGAATTTTTTCGACGTCTGAAACGAGCGGGAATGGTCGATCAGGATCATCCGCCAGTCCTCGGTGATCAGGTAATTGCGCTGATGACGGTCCTCGTTGGCAATCAAGTTGTCGAAACCCCGCTGAAGGAAAAGGGCGCGGTAGAAAGGATTGACCTTGGGGCCCGGAGGATTGAGTTTTTTGGCCCGGATCGTTTCCATGGTGTTCCATGAGTCCACCCAAATCTGGCACGACCCTTTCTTGCCCTGGAACTCCCGTTCGACCGTCGGCGGGACCATGTTAAGGCCGAGATACCGGTTCAGGCGATAGGCGGCGATCTCTCCCTTCCACGTCTCTTTATGTCCGCCGATTCTTTCGCCAAGAACGTTCTTCCAGACCGCTCGTTTTTTCACGCCGTCTTTTTCGAGGATCAATACCCAGGGATTGGTCACGGACAGGGGGCCCGTGAGCTGTTCCGGCTCGCCGACGAGCGTCGCGGTCTTGAGAAATTCCTCCCATTTCGCGTAATCGGCCCGCTCCGTTTCGGTGAATTGGCCGAGAACTCGATCTCCAGCCCACAGGCAGACGACGATCACGGCTCCGACGATGGCTTTTTTCATGCAAGTCTCCCTCCCTCAATCAGTGCAATCGGATGATTGTACTTTAAGAGGGTCGGGCCGGTTTGTCAAGGCCCTTCCGGCCACTGACCATCGAACGGTTGTGTTTTTATTCCCTCTCGCGTTTCTTAACGGCCCGCAAACGGGAACGGCCGGAACGTGATGAGGGTTTGCCGCCCCGCAGACGCTCTTCGAGGCTCCCGTCTTCGGGCGCCGAGGTTTCAGAGACCATCAAGGCCGACCTGAAATCTACGAGCTGGTAAAGGGCGAAGAGCGTAGGGTCCGAGGCGCCGAGAAGGAGCGTCGAGGGGTGGCCCATCAAACCCGATCTGGAGTGGAGGCCGTTCTCGGACGCGGACTCGGCCTAGGTCAGAATGCGTCGAAACTGTTCGACGGTCAGCTCCGGCGAAGGCGAGGGGCGATTTGTCCAGGCGGGCTATTTGAAGATCTTTTCGAGCTCCTTCACCATATCGATCTGCTTCTCGACTTCGACCAAGGGGATTTTCTTCTGGGCGGCGATCGTGGTGAAGCGGCCGTCGGTGTTCCCGTCCTTCCAGACAAGGAGGATGTCTGACCTGGGGGCGACCGTATCGATGGTCTGCTCGTCCGTCGTGTCGCCCGCCTCGGCACCCTGGGCCCGGCGTTTCATGCCCTCGATATGGGCGCCGAGGACCGCGATCTTGAGCTTGCGGGCTTCGTCGATCAGAGCGGCGGTGCGTTGGAGCTCGTCCTCGATGTCGATCCCGGCGGCGCCCATGCCCTTCAGGCTCGCGCCCATGGTGATGATGAGGGCTTTGTAGGGCTTGGCCTTGAGGTCGGCCGCTCCCGCCAGCGGATTGAGCTCGTACTCGACGCCGACCCGGCGAAGCATGACGTTGATCATGTTCGGCCCGTTGCTCTGGCCGCAGGACGTGACCAGGATGGGCGCCTGGGCCTTGAACACCGGGGCCTGGGCGGCGGCCATGGCCGCGATCGCGAGACCCAAGCCGACGATGACGAGACGATGGACCTGTTTTTTCATATTCGCGCTCCTCGATAATCGCCGCATGACGGCTCCTTTATCCTAATCGAAGGCCGGACGGATTTCAACGTCGCCGGCCCCGGACGTTGCTTTTTCAGCCCGTTCCGCTACAATATCCTCATCGTCGGAAAGGAGTCATCGATCATGCGTAAAAGTTACAACGGGTTGTTCCTTGCGATGTCGGCTCTCGTCGTCCTCGGTCTCGCCGTCCTGCCGGCCTGCAAGAAAACGCCGAACGAGAAGATGGCGGAAAACATGATGGAGCGGGCTCTCGAAAAAGCCACCGGCCAAAAGACCAACGTCGATCTTGCCGGAGGCAAGGTCCGGATCCAGGGCGAAGGCGGCGAGCGGGGCGAAATCGAATTCGCGGGCGCGAAATGGCCCGAAGACCTGCCCGAGGGCGTGCTTCGATTCGAAGACGGGAAGATCAAGGGCGTGACCCGCGGCGAACGGCCCGACGGCAAAAGCTGGATGGTCATGCTGGAGAACGTGAAGCCCGAATCGCTCAGCCAATATGTCGAGGCCTTGAAAGCGGAGGGCTGGACGGTTCCCATGAACATGACGATGGATAAGGGCGGGATGTTTCAAGCGGAGAAAGAAAAAGTCGCGATCATCGGGACGTTCAACAACGAGGAAAAAATATGCTCGCTCAACATCATGTTGAGGAACGATTAGGCCGCCGGATCGAGGTGAGGACTTGAGAGAGTGATCGAATACCGATATTTGGGCCGGACGGGTGTCCGGGTTTCCTCGTTATGCTTCGGGACCATGCTTTTCGGAAAGGAGGCGGACGAGGCGGGCGCGGCGGAGCAGTTCGCCGTCTGCCGCGAGCGGGGGATCAATTTTTTCGACTGCGCCGACATCTACGCCGGGGGCCGGTCCGAAGAAGTCCTCGGCCGCCTCATCCGGGATTGTCGCGACGAGGTCGTCATCACCAGCAAGGCTTTTTTCCCGAGCGGTCCGGGTCCGAACGACCAGGGCGCTTCCCGCCTCCATCTCCTGAACTCCGTCGAGGGAAGCCTTCGGCGCCTCGGGACCGACCGGATCGACCTCTATTTCATCCATCGCTTCGACGGCCGGACGGCCCTCGAGGAGTCGCTGAGGGCGCTCGACGACCTCGTCCGCCAGGGGAAGATCCTCTATCCCGGAGCGAGCAATTTCGCGGCCTGGCAGGTGGAAAAAGCCCTGGGGATTTCGGCGCGGAAAGGCTGGTCGCCGTTCAAAGTCATCCAGCCGATGTACAACCTGGTCAAGCGCCAGGCCGAGGTCGAAATCCTGCCGATGGCGGAGGCCGAGGGTCTGGGCGTGATGCCGTACAGTCCTTTGGCCGGCGGGCTTTTAAGCGGAAAGTATGCGGCCGGACGAAAGCCGCGGGAAAGCCGCCTGACCGAGAATAAAATTTATGAAACCCGATACGGGGCGGAGGAAATGCACCGGACGGCGGAGCGGTTCGTCGACTTCGCCCGGGCGCGCGGATTCGAGCCGACCGCCTTGGCGATCGCCTGGACGGCAGGCCATCCCGCGGTGACGTCGCCCGTTTTCGGGGCGCGGACGATCGACCATCTCCGGATCGCGCTTACGGCCGCCGACATCCCGATGACGGCCGAGCTGCGGTCCGAGATCTCGGCCCTTGCGTCCGAACCTCCGCCGGCCACGGACCGTAGCGAGGAGAGGACCGAATATCGCTATTTCATGCGCTGAAATGAGGGCGTTCGGGCTCTTCGGGACGATTACCGCGGATACCATCGCCTACGATGACGGACGTTCCTTCGAAAATATCGGGGGCATCCTCTATCAGGCCGCCGTCCTCTGCGGGCTGGGGA
>Ga0315291_10007027_pt1 | contig 13959 bp, 14 predicted proteins | sample YL17G12_20_MG_FD_203070 | JGI IMG/M metagenome (GOLD analysis project Ga0315291, IMG submission 203070) | Sediment microbial communities from Yellowstone Lake, YNP, Wyoming, USA - YL17G12_20 | ecosystem: Environmental > Aquatic > Freshwater > Lake > Sediment | place: USA: Wyoming | collected...
CAGCAATTTCGAATCTCCTCCACTCGATAGCGCCGCCCTTTCCACTCGAACCACAGCGGCGAGATTCGCCCTCGCCGGAAGTACGCGCACACTCGTATCGGCTCGCCAATCGCTTCCACCATCTCCTTACCCATGCGCTTTGCCCAGAATAGCAAACAAACGTTCTAATTGTCAACGGCTATCGAACAAATGTACGTAAATGTCCACAGAAACCGCTCCCAGACCACTCGGCAGTCATCAGCTCGCCCGTGCTGCGAAAGGACCGCTACCCCAGGCCCAGAAAGATAAGGCAAGCTGACAAGCGATACCTCTGTCATGGAGTGGGGTGGCAATGGCCCGCGCGAGGGGGACAATCCTAATCCTGGTGTTTGCGCTCTCTCTGTCGGCATCCGGCTGGCCGGCGGCAGGCGCGGCCCGGCCGGCCCCCCGCAGCGCGCCCAACAGCAATAACCGAACGCCCAAGGCGGCGGCTCCGCGCGAACCCGACATCCGACGGGTGGAGGTTTCGGAGAAAGTCGTCGCCCTCACTCTCGATGATGGGCCGGACCCCAAGTATACCCCGCTTGTGCTGGAGCTTGCGCGCAAGCATCACCTCGCCCTGACCTTCTTCGTGACCGGCGAGCATGTCAGGCTCCACCCCGAGCTCGCCCGCCGCATCGTGGCCGAGGGCCATGTCATCGGGAACCACACGTGGTCGCACAAGATCATGCTGGGCCTCTCAGAAAGCGAGAACGTCGCCGAGATCGAGGCCTGCGGTGCGGAGATCGAAAAGGTATGCGGCCGTCACACCAAGCTCTTCCGGCCGCCCAAGGGCAGGGTTGATGACAACGTAGCGCGCGCGGCCGCGGCGCTCGGCTATCAGGTTGTGCTCTGGTCAGTCGCAGTGGAGCATCGCGACGCGACAACCCCACAGGCGATGGCGCAGCGCGTCATCCAGCGCGTCCAGCCTGGCTCCATCGTCCTGGCTCACGACTACCACCCGCGCCAGGGGGGTAGCGGTGATAGGACCGTGGCCGCGCTCTCGATAGTGGTTGAGGAGCTTCAGAAGCAGGGCTACCGATTCGTCACCGTGCCTCAGCTGCTCGCGCTCGCCCCGGAGAGGCCTCTTGCTTCCAAGGACAACCGTGGCTAGACGCGGGGCCTTCTCCGCAGTCATTCCTCTTCCGCCGCCGGCACTTCCACTTCGATCTCGAAGTCGGCATCGGCCATCGTCCGCATGATGTCTGTGTAGCGATCGAGCACCGGCCGCGCCTGCCCCAGGTCGAAGTAGCGGCCGCAGCGGCACTGCTCCGGCAGCCGCTCGGCGAGCAGGTCCACGGAGGTCGCTTCCTCACACTCCGCGCAGACCAGATGGATGACGTGAAGCTCGGAGAGGCCGAGAGTCTCGGGCAAGGCCATGGGGGGCTTGCCTTCCAGCACCCGTTGCGCTGATGCCTGATGAGAGGCCGGCACGAACAGCGTCAGGCGGCGCGGCCGGCGGGCGGTCGGGATGCCGGCCGCTCGAAGCTGCGCCTCCACCAGGTCCACCTCGACCGCGCTGTCGGCGGCATACACCTCGACTGGGCGCATCCCCTCAGTATTCCGCTGCGACGACCAGCCCGCGGGCGGCGATTCCGTCAGGGCCGCTCCGCAGTCGGCGCAGGTGCTGGCGCCAGCCATGTACTCGGTCCGGCAGTTCGGGCAGAAAGGCATGATGATCCCTCCTCGCTATTTCGCCCCGCGGCTTCCCCCGTTCGGCAATGGGCTGCTCCTGCCCTTTCCGCTCAGTATTCTCGCATCTTCACTGCGGTCTCTATCATCGCCAGGTAGTTCGCTACGGTCTGATGCGACAGCGTAGGCGTGTAGGGCGACGCGCTCGGGCAGAGGATGAAGCCGCCGCCCGGTTTCCCCGCGCGCATCGCCTCTGTGACGAGCGCTATGACATGCTCGGTCGGCGCGGCGTACAGCTCGCCGATCTGGATGTTGCCCTCCAGGCAGATGCGGTCCCCCACGCGGCGCTTGGCCTCCGCCAGGTCCACGTCCCCCATCGGCGGCGGCTCCAATGGGTGAAGCGCATCAATGCCGACCTCGGCGAAGTCCTCCAGCAGCGCGCTCACACGGTTGTGGCAGTGCACATGCAGCAGACACCCGGCCTCATGGATGCGACGGCAGATCTCGCGGAACGGCGGCAACGCGAATGCCCGGTAGGTTTCGGCCGAGTGGATCGGCGGCGCCACCTGCTCCACCCCGTTCGTCGCCAGAACCGGCCCGACATCCGCGCTCAACATCGTATCCAGTACCGCCAGCGCCCGTTCCTCGAACACCGCCCGGAGGGCGAAGAGCAAGTCTCGATGCTCGACCCACCAGTAGGCGAACGTCTCGGTCCCCAGCAGATCGTGCACGATCTCGCCCGCCTGCGGGCACATGCACATCACGCAGTTGTCCGGCCAGTCGTCTCGCAGCTCGAAGTAACCGGAGAAGTCGAGCTCCGGCATCACGTACGGTACCGACAGCGCGCGTTCGGCGTCCTCCGGCGTCACCACGAAGTGCTTCTTCGTGAGCGGCAGGTCGCCCAGCTTCGACACCCAGTAGTCCTGCGTTAGGTCGCCCTGCGCCGTGTGGATGATCGTGCGATGGATGTCCCAGTCGCCCGCATCAATGACAAGCGTCTCGGCCATCTCCGCCGTCGCCGTTGCCAGGAAATGTGCGTCCGCTCCGCCGACACCCGCAACCGGGATGACGTCGCAGTGCTCTCGCACCGCATCAATCAGGGGCCGGTACGAGTGATCCCGCGTCGCCACCCATTCTTCGTCCCACACGCGTGCCCCGCGGATGTTGATGGGCACCCGATCCGCTTGCCCGCGCCGCATTGCGGTCAGCACTCGCTCGCGGGAGGTCATGGCGCAACACGTTCCCACGCAGTTGGGCACATTCCCTGCATCGCCGTCCGGATTCGGTACGAAGCGCGCCGCAGGTCCCTTCTCGCGGTGCCAATCCACATACATTTCCACAGGTGTGGAAACCGGCGTGGTGGGCAGAGGGACTGGCTATCACGTCCAATGTGCGAACAGATGAACATGCGCGGTAGGGCAGGAGACAAGTCGTTGCGGCACGAACCCACTGTGCCATGCACATCGTCACTTTGAGCTTCGATGACGGATTCCGAGTGTCCAACCAGAAGATCGCCGGTATCTACGAGCGATTCGGGCTGCGCGGGTGCATGAACGTCCTCGCCGCGGCGCACGACCTGGTGACCGAGCAGTACGAGTGGGGCCTGGACCGGGGTGACTTCCCGCTCTGGAACGAGCTGCAAGCCCGCGGGCATGAGATCATGCCCCACGGCTACAACCACGCCAACAAGCGAGAGATCGGCTTCCAGGCGGCGCGGGACTCGATTCTCCGCTGCCTGGGAATCTTCGGCGAGAAACTCGATGGCTTCGACCCGAAACGCGCGGTCTTCAACTTCCCCTACAATCAGTCCGCTCCAGAACTGGAGGCCTGGCTGCCGAGCGTCGTCCGTGCCTTTCGCACCTCCGGCGGCGGCATGAACCCCCTCCCCTCCCCCTCCACGGTGAAGCTCACCACTACCGGCTTCGGCCCCGGCAACTGCGAGGAGCACCTCGACAAGGAGATCGGGAAGCTCCTCGCCCAGCCCGAGGGCTGGCTTGTCTACAACACTCACGGGCTGGACGACGAGGGGTGGGGGCCGATCCGGGCGAGCTACCTGGAGGAATTGTTGGAGCGGCTGCTCGCGAACGAGGTGGAGGTCATGCCGGCGGGGATGGTGCTAGCGCGGGCGGACGAACCGCAGAGGCGCTGAGGCGCGGAGAGCGGCGAAAGGGGCAGGAGACACGCTCCTGCCCCACGAGTGACAGGTCACGCGCATAGATTATCCCGGATGTACTCGAAGCTCATCTTGAGCGAGTCGAAGGGGTCGCCGTCGCAGCGGTCCTGCTCGACGATGAACCACGGGCAGCCGCTCGCCTCGGCCGCGGCGATGATCTTCTTCCAGTTCAGGTTGCCGCGACCGATCTCGCAGTAGGTCGGCTCGTACTTCTCGGTGATCATGTAGTCCTTCATGTGAAGCGAGCCCATGCGTCCCTTTAGCCGCTCGCACCATTCGACCGGATCGCCGCCGCCATACTGCACCCAGTAGGTGTCGGGCTGGCCCTTGAGATTCGCCGGATCGGTCTCCTCGTACAGGATCTCGAGCAGCGTCCGGCGGCCAAAGCAGCGGAACTCGCCGTGATGGTTGTGGTAGGCGAGCGCCACGCCGTTTTCCCGCATGATACGCCCGGCCTGGTTCAACAGCTTGGCGAAGTGGAGCACGTCCTCCAGCGAGTCCAGCTTCGTTCCCCCGGGCGACGGACAGGCCGTCGCCTTGCCGCCGAACTTCTTCACCCGCTCCGCGATCTTCGCCGGCTCGTTCAGGATCGTCTGCGTGCTTTCGTGGCTGGAGCATGGGACGAGCCCCGTATCGGAGAGCATCTTCCCCACGTCTTCATCCGGCATCGGCGGAAGCGAGCATACCTCGACCGCCTGATAGCCGATTGCCTTCACCTTCCTGAGCGTCTCCGCCACATCCTCGACGCTCTTCATGTGGCTGCGAACTGTGTACAACTGTGCGGCGACGTGGTTGATCTTCATGTTCTCTTTCCTGTGCTCGATTGCGGGGCTGATGGGCGAACAGCCGTGCGCCCCTACAGGCTGGACTGCTGTCTTCCGATCAGAGCGCGGGGACCGGCTTCACCTTCACCGGCCTGCCGGTTGCCAGCGATTCCTGCATCGCCTCGAGGATGGCGAGCGGGCGAAGGTATGCCACCGGCGGCAGCGGCTCCTGCTTCGTCTCGAACATCGTGCCGAACGTGCGAATGCCGGCGAGGTACATCTTCTGGTCGAAAGGCAACTCCGCGTAGTGCGCGCCCTCTTCTCCATAGGCGAAGGCGGTGAAGCCCGGGTTCCACAGGTCCTTGAGGAAGGCGAATGTTGCGATCGGGCCGCCATCGAACGTAACGGTGGCGACAGCGTCGGTGTTGTGGCGGGCAATAGTGACCAGGGCCGGCTCGGCGCCGAGCAGGTTGCATACCATCTCAACCGGGTGGATGCCATAGAAGAACACGCCTCCGTACTCGCTCTCGACATCGCACGGTCCGGCGGTGAAGACTGATCGGAGGCTGCCGAGCTTCCTTGCCGCCTCGTTGAACGCGAGGACCGATTGCTGTAATGAGATGACGCTGAAGCTAGTGACCGGCACGCCCTTCTCCCGCGCGAACCGCACGAACTCGACCCCCTCTGCCAGGTCGGTGCAGAATGGCTTGTCCACGAACACGGGCACGCCGGCCTCGATAAACGGGTGCGCGGCAGGCAGGTGGTGCTTCCCGTCCCTGTGATCGATGGCGACCCCCTCCACCTGGCCGATCATCTCCCTATAGTCGTCAACGATGGTCCGGATCTTGCCCTCCTGCGCGGCCTTCGCCGCGAACTCCGGCGTCTCTCCCCAGACGTGCGTGACCTCCCAGCCAGGCACGTCCTTCTCGATGTTGAGGCTCTTCGCGATGTGGGCGCAGTGGCTGTTCTCCGCGCCGACGATGCCGATTTTCATGGCGGCTCCTAGTTGCAGATTAGCCCGACGAGCGGCACAGTTCCGCGCGAGCGGACGATGTCCTGCCCCAGGCGGCCAGACGAACGCGGCGGGGAGCGGAAAATGCTCCCCGCCGCGCCATCGCTCACGCAATCGAAGCTACATCATGCCACGGTGCCCCGCACCACCGCCACCACCGCCGCGCCGCCCCATGCCCCCACCGCCACGGCCGCCGCGGCCGCCGCCCATGCCGGGCTCGGCGCGAGGCAGCTCAACCTGCTTGATCAGGTTCAGATTCGAGTCGTACTTCAGCAGGTTGCCGTGGATGACGACGTAGACATCGTTGCCCGACGCCGCCACGCTTCCCGCGCCCATCATGCCCATGCCGCGGCCCATTACCATGCCCTCTTCGTCCGGCGGGCCCGGCCTGCCCCGGCCTTGCCCCGCCCAGACCACTGCGGAGAGCGCGGCAACTAACACAACGACCAACAACACCACCCACGCTCGCTTCATATTCCTTGCTCCTCCTTAGCCTTGGTCAGCTTCGCCCTACTTTCCCACAGCGCGCCCAACATCCGCTACCTCAGCGCGGGGCGCTTGTGACGAAACGCGACAATAGGGCGGTATGCTACCCGCACAGTTGGACCCAGTTCCTGCTCAGAAGTCCCAATCCGGCCGCGGCTGGGGCAGTAGGAAAGCCCTGTCAAGCTGCTGCAACAGCTCCTCCGGGCCCGAGAGATCGCTCGTCACCGCCAGCCCGCTCGCCGGGCGCACCCCCAGCCAGAGCCGGCTGAATGCGTTGACCGACGCGGTCAGCGTGGCAAGCGACGGGTCTGTTCCGGGCTCGACATCGCACGCAGGTCCCACTGTTAGGACATACTCGCCGGCGATGCCGCGCCAGCCTGCCTCGTCCTCCAGCAGCGCGGCGGCCGGATCGGCGAGGCGCAGATTGAACCTGACCTGGCCGCAACTCAGATGCGTGTGCGAGAGACAGCCCGGCAGATCGAGGATGCGCACCTGCCAGAACGCGTGAGCCGACATCCTGTTCTCGAACCGAGACCCCTCGGTGATCGAGCGGCGTCGCGCGGGCCGGTCGACGAAGTCTTGTAGCTGGATGCCATAGGGCTCGCGCATGCTCACGAGGTGCACCTGGTCGCTAAGCCCCTGGAGGAGGCCCATCAACTCGAGAAACTGCTCTCTTGTCTGGTAGGCAATCCAGGAGATCCTATAGGGGCCGTGCTCCGCCTCCTGCGCGCTGCACCAGAAGTGGTGTGTCAGCTCACCGTTCGGTCCGTCGCAGTAGCCGAGGCCGAAGCCCTTGTGGGCGAAGTCGAGCTCGATCTGGGTGTGCGCGGTGGACGGGTAGTTCACCCCGCCGTGGCCGCGCAGTCGGGCAAGGCGGGAGGCATGGATGAGCGCAAGGTCGTCCTTGGTAAGACGCCGCGGGACCCGCGGCTTCTCCTTCAACGTCAGGGCGGCAGGATCGAACGAAAGCGTGTGCTCGTACGGGCCGGGACCGAAGCCGACCTTGTCGTAGTAGCCCTGATCGAAGACGCAGACGCGCGCGGCGACCGCACCATTGGCGACATCCGCCGCGAGGGCTCGCGCGAGAAGCCGCGAGGCGAGTCCCTGGCGTCGCGCGATGCGGCTCGTGGCGACAAGGCTCACTTCCACCGAAGGCAGGTCCTCCTCCAGGTAGCGCATCACGCCCGGCGCGGTGCAGACGATGCACTCCGGCGAACCATCCACCTCGGCCACGAGCGCCCGGGCGGCCTCGAGCGTGAGATCGAGGCTATACTGGCCGCCCGGCTCCGCCCAGCCGACCTCGCGCAGGATGCGGTAGACGGGGTCCTTGTCAACCTTCGGGTCGTAGTCGCGGTAGCGCATCGCAGGCCTCTCGTGACGGGGATGCGAGTGTTTTTCGTTGGGCAGGAGGCAAGGTCCTGCCCTACGAAGTCGTTCGCAAGGAGATAGGTGATGGACGACGCGATCGAGAGGATGAAGCAGGATGCCTTTGCGCGCCTTCTCGGGATCGAGTTGGTCGAAGCTGGCTCCGGCCGCGCGATGGTGCAGATGGCGGTGAAGGACGAGCACCGCAACTCCGTGGGCATGGTGCACGGAGGCGTGATCTTCACCATCGCCGACTACGCCTTCGCGGTGGCCTGCAACTCACACGGCGTGCCGGCGGTGGCGGTGCAGTGCTCGATCTCCTACTTCCGGCCACCGCAAGGGGCCGCTATCACCGCCGAAGCCAGCGAAGTCTCTCTCACCCGCCGCCTGGGCACTTATACCGTATACGTCCGCGATACCGACGGCAACCTGGTCGCCCTGTTTCAGGGGATGGCGTTTAGGAGGGTGGAGTAGGTCTAGGCGCGCGTCCCTTCGACTCCGCTCAGGTCAAGCGGCCTGCCCGCCCCACACCTATCGCCCGGTTGTGATCGCGATGTCCACAGTATTGTCGCCCGGCGCGATGAGGGCGGTCATGAAGTGGTCCGCTTCCGGGCTCGACTTGTGGTAGATGGCTTCCTTCTCCATCACGGGCTCGGTCAGCATCATCGCCACCGCATTGTGTCGGACCTCGATCCGATAGAGGCCGGGAACCGGGCCCTGCTTGGCCGGAATACGGTATCGGCCCATCTCCACCCAACCCTGCACGAAGCCGCACGCAATCGGCTCGGTGTCCGAGTCCAGTGGGATGAAGTTGATCGAGCCGATGTACATCGGCTGGCCATCAATGGTGATGATCCCCTGGACCGACGACCGCTCCTTACCGGACAGGAATCCGTTACGCCGCATCCAGCCGGCGGCCAGCTCCGTCCAGCGGCCGGTTGCGGGATCGCCTGTCGCCATGCCCGAGCCGTGCGGGCCATAGCCCCCGAAGATATGGATCTCAACCTCGACGCCGGCATCGCGCAGGCCCTTGTACCAGAGCAGAACACTTTCGGGCGAGAGGCTTTCATCGCCGGTGGTGTGGAAGATGAAGCTCGGCGGCGTATCCGCCGTCACAGGACAGACGGGCGGCCCCTCCTTCGGCCAATCCGTGTCGGCCACCGGCGTGTAGCAGAGCAGCAGGAAGTCGGGCCGGCTCGATTCGCGCTCGACGGGATCATCTGCCTTCAGATCGCCAGGAGTGTGGCGCAGGCCGAGGCGCGAGATGAGGTGGCCGCCGGCGGAGAAGCCGATCATGCCGATCCGCTTGGGGTCAATGCGATAGTCGCTCGCGCGGTGTCGGGCCAATCTAACCGCGCGGGCGGCATCAGTGAAGGCGTCGTCCGGGGTGTAGCCCGCCCCGCGAACCCGATAGGCCAGCAGGAACGCGGTGACGCCGATGCTGTTGAGCCAACGGCACACCTGGACGCCCTCGTGGTCCATCGCCCGGATGCCGTAGCCCCCACCAGGGCAGACGATGACCGCTGCGCCTGTTGCTGCTTCTGGCGTCGGGCGAAGCACGTAGAGGCGAGGACGATCCTCCGGCCGGTCGGCCTTTGCATTCGGCGCGGGTCCCTCCCAGAGGTACATGGTTTGGAGCATAAGGGCCTCATGCTGTGTGTTGGCTGATTGCTGGCCTGATCCGCCAGCAGAGCCAAAGCTTGCGGCAGATGCGATGAGCACGACCGCTGCGAGCGCGAGCACAACCGGCAGCATGTAGCGAAGCACAGATCGTCTCCTCCCGGCGGAAGGGCCGGCGGGCATGCGGCTACGCCGACATACCCGCCCTACAATGACGGCCGGCGCGTAGGCGCTGCCCGCGCTAGCGCTTTAGGACGTGAAGGCGAACTTGCCGATCTTGAGGGCGGGGACGTAGGCGTACTCGGTGAGCTGGCCAGCGCGGCCGATCATCTCGACATCGCTCAGCGCGCCGAGGATGCTCTGGGTGAAGCGGAGGTTCTTCACCGGCCGGGCGACCTTGCCGTTCTCGATAACGAAGGTGCCGTCCCGGGTCATGCCGGTGAAGAGTGTCTGCTTCTCGTGGACGATGTTGGTGTAGTGGAAGCGGGTCACCAGTAGGCCCCGGCCGGTCGACGCGATCATCTCCTCGACGGTCGCATCGCCGGAGCCGAGGAAGAGATGCATCGGCGCGGGCCCCCAGGTGTTGGGCGCGGGGAAGCCGTGTCCCGTTGACTTCTTCCCCTCCTTGTGCGCAGTGTAGGAGTCGTAGACCGGGCCGCGGGCGAAGCCGTTCTCGATGATCGTGACCTTACGCTTGGCAGCGCCTTCCCAGTCGAAGGGGACGGCGCGCTGGCGCGGGTCGGTGGCGTCATCCCAGATGGTGATGTTATCGCCTGCGAGCTTCTCGCCGATTCGCCCGGACATGAAGCTCCGACCTTCCTGGAAGGCCATCGCCCCCATGCCCATGTAGGCCAGCATGGAGAGCATATCGCCGACGGCGAGCGGCTCCAGCACGACGGTGTACTCGCCCGGCTCGATCGGCTCGGCGCCGCGTCCGTCTACGCACCTGCGCGCGGCGATCTCGGCGAGCCGCGCCGCGTTCAGCTGCGCGATGTCGGTGCCGCGCCATTCCGCATAGCCGCTGGACTCATCATCTGCGGCGACGGTGATGAAGCTCGCGTCTGTCGCCGGTGTGTAGGCGCGAATTCCGAGCGAGTTGCCGATGGCAATCTCGGACTTGTCGGCCGCAAGCGAGCCAGAGGCGCGGCAGCCGTGTCCCTCGGCGACCGCGACGACTGAGCGGATCGCCTCCGCACGCAACTCAGGAGTGGAGGCAGCGGTGGCGTCGGAGTATGTCTGCACCGTCGGATACGACTCCGGCCCGGGTAGAGAGACGAACTTCTCATCTGGCGCGGCCACCCGGGCAAGATCGAGCGCGCGACGCGCGAGTGCGGGGACGTCGTCAGCGCCGAGCTGGTTGCCGCGGGCGACGCCGATGCGCTTGCCCACCACCGCGCGCACCGACACCATGGCGTTGACCTCGGCGACGTTCTGGTGGATCACCGAGTCGGCGAAGCGCGTGAGCGCTGTGTCCTGCGACCAGATGATCACCTCGGCCTGGTCGCATTCACAGGCCTTGAGCGCGGCGTCAACGAGTTCGAGGCACTTCGATTCACCAAGCATGGACGGCTCCTGAGAAACCACGGATGTATCCGCCTTCGCCAAGGCTACGGCGGGCAAGCACAGATGAACGCAGATGGCAGGAGCCGAGCTCCTGGCCAACGAAGACCGGCAGTAGCGCAGAGACGGAGGTGAGGCAATGCCGAGAGTCCAGCAGATCACTTACTTCGAAGACACAGCGAAGTGGAAGCAGAACACGGCGGCGGTCGTTGATATCGTCGGCAAGGAGCTGAAGGCGAGCAGGATCAAGCACGTGGTCTTCGCGACCTGCACCGGCTACACGGGCGCGCAGTTCGCACCGCTGGCGAAGGCCCAGCCGAAGGTTAGCTTCGTCGGGGTGAAGATGGCGCCGGCGATAGATGCGATGTACGATGTGAAGTGGAACGCCCGCCACGCGAAGGCGATGGAGGCTGCCGGCATCAGATGGTTTGGTGGCACGCACGCGCTGACCGGCGGGGTGGACCGGTCGCTCACCAAGACCTTCGATGGCGGATTCCCGCCGGGTGCGATCATCGCGAACACGCTCTATCTGTTCTCGCAGGGGATGAAGGTGTGCGTGGAGATCATCGCGATGGCGTGCGACGCCGGCCTGCTTCCGGAGGGCGTCAAGGTGATTTCGTGCGCGGGCACGGGCAGCGGGGCCGACACAGTGATCGTGGCGACCTCGGCGGCGAGCGCTAACTTGTTCGATATGAGGATTCATCGGGTTCTCGCGATGCCGGGGGCGTGAACGGGGCCGGCGCCCCGCCCCCGGCGGGTGGCCTCCCTACGGAGTTCACGGCGCGGTGCTCCCGACCCCGACGCGGACCTCGCGGAAGCGGGCCGGCGCGACGCCGTGCCCAACCCACATCACCTGCATGGGCTCGCCCTTGGCGCAGTTCAACACACCCCAGGCGCGCCACTCATCCTGACCGGCTATGGCGTCGCACTTGCCCCAGAACTGCGGCGTGACCCCCTGGTAGCTAACGTTCCGCAGCATCCGGCCGAGCTGGCCGCGCTTGATCTCCCAGCCGATCTCGGTGGCGAACTGGAAGTTCAGGCGCTGATCGTCAATGCTCCAGCTCTTGCTCGTGCAGGCGTAAATGCCATCGTCGGTCTCGCGGATCATCTTCTCGAGGCTCGCGTCGCCGGGCGCGAGGCAGACATTGGTCATGCGGATGAGCGGGATGCGGTTCCACCCGCTGGCGCGCATGGCGCCGCCGCTCTGGATGCCAAGCCGCGCCGCGGTCTCGCGGGAGCTTAGATAGCCTGTGAAGATACCTGCCTTGACCAGATCGACGCGCTGCGCTGGCACGCCCTCGTCATCATAGCCGAAGCTGCCCATGGCGGCGGGGGTCGTCGCATCGGCATAGAGGTTGACGATGTCTGACCCGTAGCGGAAGCTGTCGAGCTTGTCCGTGGTGAGGAACGAGGTGCCGGCGAAAGAGCGCTCGGTGCCGAAGACGCGGTCGAGTTCGGTCGGGTGACCGCAAGACTCGTGCACCTGGAGCGCAAGATGTGGGCCGTCGAGAATCAGCGTGGTGATGTTGGGAGGGCACTGGTCGGCGGACAGGAGAGCTACCGCCTCCTCTGCTATGCGGCGGCCATGGCCGACGAAGTCCATCTGTTCGACGAACTCGTAGCCAAGGTTGGCGTGGTCGCCGCCGAACGACGCCGGGTAGGAGCGGCGCTGGACCTCGCCGCCGCCCTCGGCCATCGCCTGGATGCCGCCGCCGGACCGAACGCACGTCTGAACGATATCGGTGCCCTCGCTGCTGACGAACCATTTCTCCTCGCGGACGAACTTCAGCTCACCGGTCGCGACGCGCACGTCGATCACTTCGCGCGTCACCCTGTCGGCCTCGAGCAAGAGCGCGAGCTTCTTCTCCAGCGGCACGGAGAACGGGTCCTGCTGGTAGCTCGATGACCACTCGCCCCGGTGCGGCCGCGCAGGTCCGATTTCAACGCCGTCACGAGAGAGGGTCGCGCTCGCCCTGGCAATCTGCACCGCGCGGTCTGCGACCGCGTCTATGTCCTCGAGGCGCGGCGAGGCGGTGCTGGCGAATCCCCAGGCGCCGCCTGCGATAACGCGAACGCCGATGCCCTGATCGGTCGAATCGGTGAGCCCCTCGGGCGCGCCGTTCTTAGTGTTGATCTCCTGAACGCGACTCACAACCGCGCGAGCGTCGGCATAGCTCGCGCCTGCGGCAAGCGCGCGTTGGACGGCGCGTCGGACCAAGTCTCTCACAGCAGTCTCTCCTTGCAGCTACCGCGGGATGAAGCTGGTGTCAGGCTTGAGGTCGAGGCAGAACTGCGCGAGCAGCTTCGCGGTCGTCACCAAATCGCGAAGGTCGAGCACCTCGATCGGGGTATGCATGTAGCGCAGGGGCACGCTGACGACGGAGCTGGCGCATCCCCCTCTGACGAGCTGCATCGCCCATGCGTCCGTGCCGGAGGCGCCGGGAACGCCGATCATCTGGTGCTTGATCTTCGCCTTCTCCGCCGCGGCAATCAAGCGCTCTGTCACCACCGGGTTCATGTTGGCGCCGCGGTGCAGGATCGGCCCGCCCCCGAGCTTCGTCTCACCCACTCGCTTCTTCTCGGCGTCGGGGTAGTCGGTGGCGTGGGCGACGTCAACGGCGATGCCGATCTGCGGATCAATGGCGAAAGCGCTAGTGCAGGCGCCGCGGGAGCCGATCTCCTCCTGCACCGTAGAGACCGCGAACACCGCTGCCTTGAGCCTGTTAGTCTTCGCCAGCCGCAGCGCCTCCAGGACGACGAAGCTGCCCATCTTGTCATCGAAGCCGCGGGCAACGGCGATGTTGCCGTTCAGCAGCTCGAAGTTGGCCTTGAAGGTGATCGGGTCGCCGATGGCGACGCGCTTCTCGGTGTCCTTGCGGTTGGCGGCGCCGATGTCTATCCACTGCTGATGGAACTGGAGCACCTTCTTGCGCTCATCCGGCTCCATCAGGTGGATCGCCTTCTTGCCGACGACGCCGAGCACTGGCCCTTGCGCGCCGTGGATGGTGACCTTCTGGCCGGGGACGAGGTGCGCGTCCACGCCGCCGATGGGAGAGAAGTGGATGAATCCCTGATCGGTGACATAGCGGACCATGAAGCCGATCTCATCCACGTGCCCGGCGAGCATCACCCGCGGCGAGCCGCCCGGGTTCACCGCGGCGATAACGTTGCCCATGACATCGGTGCGGACCTCGTCGGCGAACTGCTGAGCGTAGCCCCGCACGACTTCCTGGGCGCGCTGCTCGAAGCCGGAGGGGCTGGGGGCGTTGACCAGCTCCTCGAGGAACGACAGCGATTCCTTGCGCATGGGTGCCTTCCCCACAAGAGTG
>Ga0315291_10007033_pt1 | contig 13955 bp, 9 predicted proteins | sample YL17G12_20_MG_FD_203070 | JGI IMG/M metagenome (GOLD analysis project Ga0315291, IMG submission 203070) | Sediment microbial communities from Yellowstone Lake, YNP, Wyoming, USA - YL17G12_20 | ecosystem: Environmental > Aquatic > Freshwater > Lake > Sediment | place: USA: Wyoming | collected...
CATGCTTGATAAGAGATATATTCAGGAGACGCTGATGCAGGTGGAGGGGAACCGGACGCGGGCGGCGGAGATTCTTGGCATCAGCCGCCGCACACTCCAGCGCAAACTCAAGGAACTCGGCATCGAAAACGGCTGAGTCACTCATTCAGACCATTACAGGAATATTAAACCACAAAGTCTCAAAGACACAAAATAATCCAGTAAATGTGCGACTCGGCGCTTAAAATTTCTCTATGGTTTAATGGTGATTGACCCCAGAATCCTACTTAGGATACAATGTGCATTCCCCAAGCAGGGAAAAACCTTTTCATTTATAGACTTGACATCTGGTGCAAATTATTCATGTTATAACATCAATAATTTACAGGAGGGGCTTAAATGCTTGAATATCAGACACTTCTGCGCGCATATAATCCATGGTGGGAACCCTCCGAGGCTACTTTCAGTGGCCTCCCCACTTTCCACAGGCCAATCTTTGATATCTTGATGGATGACCTCAAAGGCATCCCGCAGATTCTATCCATCACTGGCCCACGCCGCATCGGAAAAAGCACCCTTCTCAAACAAATGATTCAACGGCTCCTCTCCGTTGGCACTCCCCCGCAAAAGATACTTTATTATTCCTTTGATGATCCTGCCCTCATCGCGCGTGGCATCCACGTGGATCAATTTGTTGAGTCCACCATGGAAAACGCAAAGACTGATAAAGAAAGGGGAATAACATATCTTTTTTTCGATGAAGTTCAAAGGCTCGAACGGTGGGAATTATATCTCAAAAAATATTATGACCTGAATTATCCTGTCCGAATGGTCTTATCTGGTTCGGCATCCAGTCCCATTTTCAAAAAAAGCAGGGAAAGCCTCCTCGGCAGGGTAAAAGATTATCACCTCCTACCTTTCTCGTTCAGGGAATATTTATTGTATCAATATCGCGAGAATAATGCTGTCCTGGAGGAGTTAAACAAATACTACCAGTTTGGGAAATTAATACAAGGCAATTTAACCGGTGATCCTGATGCCAAGCCCATAACACCATTTAAACCATTTGCGCTGACACAACTTGCTCTTATTAATCAATTAAACGATTATCTTATGAAGGGCGGCTTTCCTGAGGTCTGGAGCCTGCCTTCCTGGATCGCCATACAAGATTACCTCTACGATAACCAAGTCAAGAAGGTCATCTATGAAGATTTAGTTCTTGCGGCGGAATTTCGCAAACCCGAGTTGCTCAAGCAATTCTACATCTCCCTTTTGGAAACACCCGGACAGGAGGTCAATGTTCAATCCATGGCGCAGGACGCCAATATTGCGGCCTCACAGATTGATAAATATCTCCCGCTCCTGGAAATGACCGACCTCATCTATCACGTATCCAAGTTCCGCCGAAAACCTCTGCGGGTTCGGAAAGGGCACATGAAATTTTATCTGGTGGATATGGCTCTTCGGAATGCCGTTTTAAAATTGGGCGAGTCGCTCCTTCAGGACCAGAAAACCCTCGGACTTTACGCCGAAAATCTTGTCTTTCTTGCGCTTAAGAAATGGCGGGGAACTATCCAGCTGGATTATTACAGGGAAAGAGATGCTGAGGTTGATTTTATAATCCACGTAGGACCGCAAATCTATGTCCCGGTGGAAGTCAAATATCAAAACACCATCAATCCGGACAACTTCAAAGGATTAAAAAACTTTATGAAAAAAAATAAAAGGACACCTATGGGAGTTGTTGTAACCAAGGATTTTTACGATTGGAACCCCGATGAAGAGATTTTGGCCATTCCATTATTTTTCTTTCTTATACTGTTTGACTGAAAACACTTTGGGGGCAGACTCGCCAAATGGTTCAATTATATAAACATTTAGTTTGTTCTTCTTAACCAAAATTCTGGGGACATGGGTTCATCAATGACCCTGGCTCCTTTACAGGAATATTAAACCACCAAGTCCCCAGGACACAAAAAAAACCAATAATTATGCAACTCGGCATTAAAAATTTCTCTGATTTAATGGAAAATGACCCCATAATTTCTCTCTAAGATCACTTTGCCCGGCAAATTACAGAAATCCGCGAAAACAAAATCTGAGCACAAACTTCTTGTCTTTCATCAATCCATAATCCTATATCAGGGCGAACTTTTTTTTGAGAACTACACATAAAAACAAACCGATTCCAGTCATTACCCCTACGGAAACAAATACCAGAGAAAAGCTTCCTGTAACATCAAATATCCATGAACCTATTGTCGGCGCAAGGGCGGCAACTCCAAAAGCGGAAAACACTAATCCATAGTTGACCCCAAGATTCCTGGCGCCAAAACAAAGAGCCGTCAATGTGGGGAAGAGTGCCAGAATAACGGCATAGCCCCAGCCCAGTAGTGCCACGGCAATGTATAATGTTGACTGGGTTACTGCAAAGACCGGAAATAAGAGAAATGTTGCTGCTTGAACAGTATAGGTAATAATCATAACCCATACTGCTCCCAATCTATCCGCTAAAAGTCCAGCTACGGGTCTGCCAAAGCCATTGAATGCGGCAAAAACGGACATCGCAATCGCGGACTCTACGGCTGTCAACCCAACGACTAATTTCCCATAAGATGGGATAAGCCCGATGCAAATCAATCCTCCAGCGACTACTAATACGAATGTGAGCCATAGAATCCAGAATATGGGGCTCTTAAGGACCTCCCTTGGGGAAGACTCCTGCCTTATCTTTGTTGCCTTCCTTGTTCCTGCACCAGGTTCCCACCCAGCGGGTGCCCATCCATCAGGGGGATTTCTTATCAGCCAGGCAGCAAAAAGAGATACTACTGATGTAATAATGGCAATAATAATAAAGGTCCCTTCTATTCCATGGATAGGGATTAAATAATTTGCTTTGAGGGGCGCTACGACCAAAGCAGCCAGTCCAAACCCCATCACACCTAACGAAATAGCGAGCCCTGGTTTATCTGGAAACCACTTTCTTGCAGGTGGGGCAACACAGGCATAAGTCAGGGCACAAGCTATTCCGCCAATAATTCCATATGTTGCAATCAGCCACCAGGGATAGGGAAAACGACCAACGAATGAAGCCAAGCCGTAGGACAAAAAAAACAGCACTGCGCCAATCGCAGAAACTTTTCCTGGTCCTATCTTATCCTGAAGCCTTCCTGCTGGAATCATAAATAATGCAAATATCACCATAAAAACGGTAAATGGCAAAGCTGACTCCGCCTTCGTCCAGCCAAATCTTTCCTCCATTGGAATAATAAAAACACCCCATGCATAGGAAAACCCTCCCATTAAAGCGAGCAAGAATCCAGCAAACGGAATACTCCACCTTTTCATAACACGCCTCTTTATGGAATTTGGGGGTCAAACCCGCCAATTAGTTCAATTACATAACCATTTAGTTTATTCCTCTTGACCGCAATTCTGAGGACATGGGTTCATCAATGACTCTGGCTCCTTTACAGGAATATTAAACCACCAAGTCTCAAAGACACAAAATAATCCAGTAAATGTGCGACTCAGCGCTAAAATTTTCTCCAATTTAATGGACATTGACCCCGGAAATTTCTTATTGTCTAACCCTATATATATCGCCTTGGCTGATTGTCCCGTTTGATGGGTCATAAGTGTAAGCGCCGCCTTTGGGCGCTGAACTTTTTCCCGTGAGAAGTGTGATTGAAGGCTGGGCAATCTTTGAATTATAAACCTTTTCTACATCCGCTTCTAAATCCCAACCCGCAGGATAATTTTCATCAGTGTCTGTGCCCCAGCCATAAAGTATAAAACCTCCCCCATCGGTATAGTATCCATAAGTTGCCCCCTTTGTATCAGAAAAAGGGTCCCATGGATAACTTTCGATGTATTTTATCGGAGATGTGAGGGCATTTTTTGCGAATGTGTGCATTTGATAAGCGCCGGTTTTTTCACCGGCAAATCCATTAACTCCTTCTTTCCCTCTCGCCCAGGGAGGATACTTGTGGTTGTCATTGTGATAACGCTCAAGGGCTTCGGCGAGATATTTTAAATCTGCCCTGACTCGCGAAATTTTTGATCGAATGCTCCTGAATCTACCACAATAACGAGGAAGAATAAACACTGATAAAAAACCGAGGAACAAAATTGCCAGGACACGGAAAAGGAACCAATTATTTTTTTCAGTAAATACTGCCGCAACAATAAGAAGAATTATTCCCCCTAAAATCCCCGCCTTGCCGTATAAACCCCCAAATGTAAAAAATTCCAACTTTAAATCGCGATAATATCCAGGAAGGATGATAGCGATAAGCATGAATATTACTGATAATATGCCGAGACATAAAAATATTATTGATATTATTGATAAAAATTTATAATTAAAAATTTCTCTTTGTTTCATGGTTTTTATTTTTATCAATTCCGCTTCTTAATGTCAAAGAAAAGATTCAATGAATTTAAATAAGGCGGTGGATTGAAATGTCAGATAAGCGCAAAACAGGCAAAACACCCCATTTGATTACTTTGCCAACTGAAGACCGCGAGAAAATATTCTCATCAGCCCTCGATGTTCTGCAACAGACAGGGATAAGTATATATGATAAAAAAACCTTGAACGTTCTGGGGGACGCCGGGGCGCGAATTGATGGAAATCGGGCTTATATCCCCTCTAAGCTTGTTGAGCATGCCCTTGAATCAGCCCCTAAGGAAATCCAAATTTACACGAGAGACGGTGAGCCGGCAATGCGCTTAGCGGGTTCGAATTGCTACTTTGGCAATGGGACTGACTGTCCCAATATTCTTGACCCATTCACCGGGCAAAGAAGACCATTTCTGAAGGCTGACATAGAGAAGGCGGGTATTCTATGCGACGCATTATCAAACATGGATTTTGTCATGCCGACCGGCGTGGCATCTGATAAGTCTCCCGCCACATCTGATATACATCAGTTCCACGCAATGATGATGAATACGCATAAACCCATCATTTTCACTTCCTATACCCCTGAAAATCAGCGCGACATAATTAAAATAGCCGCAATCGCCGCCGGAGGGGAAACGGAGTTGCGGGATAAACCTTTTGTGATTTCATACCCTCAACCTATCAGCCCCCTGACCTATAACAGAGAAGTTTGCGAGAAACTCAGATTCTGCGCTGAAAACCGGATTCCGGTAATATGCACGACAGCGCCGATGAGCGGGGCGTCGGCGCCGGTTACTGCCGAAGGGACTATGGTCTTGTGTCTCGCTGAATGCCTCAGCGCAATCGTGATTGGTCAACTCATAAATGAGGGAACTCCCATGATTACCATCGGAATCCCTATTGTGTTGAACATGAAAACGGCGGCGATATCGTTTGATGCTCCGGAGCTGCAGCTCATGAGCACAGCCTTGCTTGACCTGCGGGAATTCATCAAATTACCAACATGGGGCATGGCGGCTGCCACTGATTCCAAAATTCCGGATGAGCAGGCGACAATCACCGCGGCTCTGTCGTGCGCCTTCCAGGCTCTTGGCGGGGCAAATCTCATTCACGGCATCGGTTGTCTTGAAAGCGGAATGACCACATCTTTTGAGCTGATTGTCCTGACAAACGAGATCATCGGAATGCTGAGAAGAATTTTAAGAGGAGTCAACGCAGACCCTGAACATCTGGCAGTTGATGTTATTCAGGAGGTCGGGCCCGGGGGCGAGTTTCTGACGCACAGTCATACATTTGATTATTTCAGGGAGTTGTGGGATTCTGAATTGATAGACAGGGGAAGCTATGAAGCCTGGGCTAAAAAAGGGAGCAAAAGTCTCGGTCAGAGAATCCGTGAAAAAGTGAAAGACATACTGGAAACTCACAAGCCTGAGCCGCTTAGCATTGAGAAAAGCAGGGCTATCTCGGAAATCCTTCAGATAAGGGAGTCCATTCTGTAGGGATGTATACAAATAAACACAAAGAATATCACTGAATTTTATAGCCCACATTAAAAAATATTAATGATCTAAATTTTTATTTTTGGAGTAAGATTAACTTGAATACCATACTCTTTAACTTCCTTTATACCTTCAGTCCGAACACAAAAGACAAAATTAAATATTGCTGAACGGGTGAGCTGCAGCAGATGAAAAGTTGTATCTCGAAACTTTTGATATTCAACACATATTAAATGACGAGAGTTTTTTAATACTTTATATATATCCAAGGGTTCTTGAGAACTTATTGTTAATACAAGAATTTCATGTTCAAGAGCGTTTCTCCAATTTTTAAAATCTGACCATTCACCTGTTTCCGAATTAAGATCTGTGGCTTGACAATATAGTGCTAAAAATGGGAAATTATCAATTGAGTTGATCTTACTCCATCGATCATTTTGCTTACAGCTAAGATTCTTACCTCTTGGTCGCCAAAATTTTTCAAAGTAGATTAGCTCATTAGAATCTGACAAATCGAACAATTCACATATTGCATGAGCAATTTTATCGAGGATACCAAAGCAAAGTCTAAAACTTGTTCGTAGCATTTCTGGTTGTAGTCCAATAGATTCTCCCTCATATAATTCAGTGAACAAAACTTCCTGATCATTGAGATTCCATTTCGACTTATTAATTTCGCTGGACTCGTAGTATAGTAATCGTGCGAGTGCAAATTCTGATTTTATACGATTTAGTCGAAGTTCCATTTGGGGTATATACTCACCTCCAATGGACACAATAGTCATCGGTATTATTAAATTATCACGAGAAGCACCAATACAATTACAATATAGAGAATGCTCGGATAAGCATAAGCAATTGTTGAGGCAAAATTTACGATAGTCTGAATGAGACTCATATTCGGCTTTGGTTTCCAATAAATCATGCTCAATATCATTATTGCCATAACCTAAATTTGTAAGTTTTGTTTGTAGCCAATCTCTTTTTTTCCCCCAGTCTTCAATGTAAACTTTTGGGGCATTTATAGATTCTACTGCTTTTCCAAAGCCATTCATTGCCTGCCATAATAGATTTTTTGTGTATGATCCTGACAAATGATTAAGCCAAATAAGCGCTTGCCCACGACATGCATTTGCTTGTGGAAATGAAAGGTCTTCCTTAAGTACTTGGTCATAGTAATGTAATGCTTCTACAACCCTACCACTAGTATCCAACGTGTTTGCCAAATTAACCAAGAGTTGTAATCTGATCTCTTTATCTTTGGAAGTCATCAGTTTGTATGCTCGCCAGAAATGATTCTTGGCTTCCACAAGAGGAGCGATAGACTCTGGGCTGAATTTAAAACTTGGATTCATCCTTTGGATTTTGAATAGCCCACTCTTTGCATTACCAATATTATATTCAAGGCTATATTCTCGGATAAATTTGCAAAATGGCTTTCGGTCTTTTTGAAATATTTCTAATCCTTCTAATATGGGTTCTTTTATTTGTCCTTCCGCACCAATGTCTATTAATAGTCCCGCTAAATCAGCTTTCAGAAAAGCCCCCTCTTCCATTGTAATATCTATAGGATCGGATAAGCGCTTGTGGATTAAGTCTAATGCAGAAATATAATCCATCTGCTCAACAAGTGTTTTGATCTTTTCAATTATTGAGGAATCATTATCGGGGATTTCGTTTATAGATTCATTCATCTGAAATTATATCTCACTTATAGCTTATATCTTGATCGCAAAATTTACCCAACAATATAGCCGATTACTTTAAACTTTATGTAAATTTTCCCGAGTTACTTCTCTACTTGATTTTATGCTCCGCCCATTTTTTTGGAGTGAAGGACTTAGCGACTATATAGGCGGTAATAGAGCCTATTATTATGAGTATTACGCCCATCAGGCGATTGCTGATGATTGCATTCGGATAAAGTGTGTTGCCTACTATTAATTTGCCTATGCCGAACAGCCAGCAGTAAACACATATTGTAGCCAACACCCAATTTATGAAATTTTTGCGAGTGAGAAGTGTTTTAGATTTGAAATCAGGGTTATCTTTGCGGATTTCATCTTCAATTTCTCTCCATCCGGGACCGCCCGGCTGAACTTTTTTACAGAACGCAATCAGTTTTTCTTTATCCACCGGACTTGTAAACATTGTTACTATCAGAGCAAACATCACAGATGTGGGGGCTATTATCAATAGATTGTATGGAAATGGAATCGAGATGTTATATTTCAGCTCGAACCATCTTAAAGCTACCGTATCGAAAATAATCATTACAAAACAACTTATTTCCGACCAGGCGTTTATCCGATGCCAATACCAGCGGAGGATGTTTATTAATCCGATGCCCGAAATTATAGAGCTGAGCAAAAACCACGCATCCTTGATGTTGTTGAGAAAGAGACAAACTACTATTCCGCAGAAAGCCATAATTATAGAGCAGTATGTTCCCATGCGGACATAATGTTTGTCATCAGCGCCTTTTTTTATAAATGGACGATAGAAATCATTCATCAGGTAGGAGGCGCCAAGATTTATCTGTGTGCTGATAGTGGACATGTAAGCGGCAAGGAATGTGGCGATAAGCAGCCCAAGCCAGCCCGTCCCAAGAAGCCTCAGCATAACTCTTATATAACCCATTTCCGCTATGGCAGTTCCTGGCAGGTCTCCATTGGGGTAAGTTGTATAGGGAAATAGAACAGCCGCAGCAAAACCGACAATCAGCCAGGGCCACATTCTAATAGCGTAATTGGCAATTGCAAACCATAAATAGCCGAGGGCGGCGTGCCGTTCATCCTTTGCGGAGAGCATCCGCTGTGCCGCATAAAGCCCGCCGTCTGTAAATCCAACCGCCCACCAGGTAATAAGAATATAAATCAAAAATTCACCGATTGACATCAAGCCAAGACCGTGAGCCTTTGCAGTCGGGATGACGCTGACCATCGCCCTCGATTTCTCAAGTCCATAGATTCCCACCATTCTTGAAAAGAGTTTTTCAATCCCGCCACAGCTATGAACGGCAAATATTGCAAGCATAATACACCCGAACATTGCCAACCAGAACTGGAAGAAATCCGTTATCATAACGCCCCAGAGTCCGCTGATAGCAGTGTAACAGACTGTTATTAAAAATAACAGGATTAAAACCTTGTATTGATTAACGCCTGAAGAGATTGAGTGGATGTCACTGAGAAGCTGCGGGGTTGTTACGCCCGCAAGCAGGGGTTTTTCAATTTTTACACTTCGATTTTCTTCAACCAGAATCTGTTTGCCAATATCAAGCGCCCTGTCGGAAAGTCCCTGCAGCTCTGTGTATTCAATAAGCGAGCCGTCGGAAAGTCTGACGGGTCTGACAAGTCTGACAAGTCCGACTTTCTCTGTTTTGCCTTCTTTGTTGGCGGCTTTTGTCTCCGGAGCTTCGGGAAACTGACCACCTTTATAAAGGTTATCACTGATGCCATAAAAACCTTTTAGAGAGCGGGTGGTAAGATTATCTGCCAGACCAAGCCTTTTAAGCATCGCCTGCGGATTTTTCTCAAACACATTTGAACGGTATTCGGCAAAGGTCCATATATTATTATATGTATTAAGATTGTAATGGTCTGCAATGGCAAGCGGCTCAATTTTTCCTCTGAAATATGCCTCCCTGACATTATTATTAACATTGGATGAAAGCGGTGTAATCATAAAAATATAAAGGATGAATTTATCGAGGAAAGGCAATCGCGGGAATTTTGGAAAGGTAAGATTAATCACACTTGCCATTGCGAGGTTGACCCAGCCCATTATCAGGCAGTTGAATGGAAATGCAAAATAGATAGCCTTGAAACCGCGCAGAAATGATGCGGATTTTCCCGAATATCGCATGTTGACAAATTCCATATCGGTAAGCGGATTTGCCCTCTTCCAGAGAGCCGCAAAGAAAAATACAACAAGAATCGTTTGCGGAACCCCACTCCACCAATACCAATTTTGAGAAATGCCGGAAGTTACCACCATGCCGGAGAGAGCGAGCGGTGTGTCGGCGGCAAAAGTGGTCGCTACAATGGATGTCCCCAGCAACCACCATGTTGTCCCGCCGCCGGATTTAAAATATTGCTCCGAAGACGCCCTTCCTCGTCTCATACATATTATCCCCAAAACCAATGAGATAACAAGATATGCCGCAATAATAAGCCAATCAGCGAATGAAAGCATACGCTTATCCTTCCTTTATATGAAAGTAATGCTTTATCAGCAGTTCAGATATTGCCAGATGGCATTCCAAGGCAACAACAAAATGAATCTGTTCAAAAAAATTGGGGGGCAGCCCCGCCGAATATCAAACCACCAAGACACGAAGACGCAAAAAAACCCCGGTAATTATGCGACTCGGAGCTTAAAATTTCTCTATGGTTTAATGGGGATTTGCCCCAGAACCTCTAAATTTAAGCATTGACTTTATTCAAAAGCTTATAAAAATTTTACGAAAAAATAAAAGAGGGGGAAATTTATGTTTTCTAAAAAAATATCCACGGTAATATTCCTCATAATCCTGTCTGTAATTTTGCCTCTGAATATTTATTCTCAGAGTGATTCAATAGAAGGTTATTACTATTATAAAGGTCCTCGCCTGATGGAGATAAAAGTGAGCGGGGACACGGCGATTACTCAATTAATGGGGGAAAGGGAAGTATGGCAAAAATATGAAGCAGAGGTTAAGAAAGAAAGTATGGGGGGAATGGAGAAATTTTTTAACATTATGGCGACATTGGAACATAAGGGGAAACTTATTGATAAGACACATATTGAATTCCCGACCATGGATTTAACCTTCGATAATTTTATGAAATATGCCGAAGCACTTGGGATATCAGATGAAGAAAAAGAAAAAGCAAAAAAGGAATTTGCTGTTAAATATCCCGGCGGTTCGGCAGGCAAATTCACCGAAAGCTGGGAACTCCTTCCTGATGGGCGTTTAAAAATCAAATCTTCTCATGAAATTTCCATATTCACTTTTGATGGTATTATTGAAATAAATAAATTAACAGATGGGAACAAAGATATTTTAAAGCCCACAGGGAATAATGAATTGATATGCGGGTGGAAGGTTAAGGATAATAGAGAGGTTCAGGCATGGCAGGCGCTTGATGAAGGGCAGTATCAGAAATCTGCGGAGCTTTTTTCGGCAACAGCGGAGGCGGAAAAAAATAATCCGTTCTGCTGTCTTGGCGCTGTCTATGCCTTTATCGGTTTAAAGGATTTCAATAAGGCGCGTCAGGCGCTTGATGGCGCCCGCTCAAGACTGACAAATGAACTCAAACCTTTTCTCAACCAGCAAATATATGTTCTGAAAGACCAGATTTTCACTTATGAGACAGACGCCTCAGGGAAAAATCTTCTCGCCCTTACGGATACAATCCCCGATAAAGAAGTTCCCATAGATAAGGTTAAAACATTATATAAAGCAAATTTTAGAGAATATAATCAGTCTGACTTCCAAAAAATCGGATTAATGCTGGATTCATTCAAATATTTTCAAGTGATTGAAACCGCAGTGCAGTATAATGCCGTTATGGTAAAACTGCCGCTTGGTCAACAATCCATGACTATCTTGAATGCATTTCCAAAAATCCCCAAATTCTTAAAATATCAAACCCTTTCAAAACTATTGAAGATGAGGGGCGATTATATGAAGGCATACAGTCCTGAATTTCTCGAATCCTCTTTTAAACAATATGGATTATCAATAGCCTTAGGGCAAAAATTCAGGCATGGTTTCCTGATTGCCCATCTGATTGGAATTGCGATGGAAGCAATTGGCAGCACGGGATTTATTAACGCAATTGAAGATGGCGCTGTTAACAATCCCCAGGCGCTTGCATCTTTTAAGAAATATATTGATTATTTTTATGAAAATGAGCCTGTTTATGAGAAGTATGAAATATTGTGTTATGAACTTGGGCATTCACAAACCACCAATTCTCTTTGGGAATTAATTGTCAGTAAAATAGCAGTTCCAAATTTCCTGGAAGCTGATATTCGCGCAAATGTTACAAGAACAAAAATTACTCTTTTAAAAGCCGCAGGCATCATTAAAGAACAGGCGCTAAAGGGCGGTTTCCCTCCCACTCTTCCTCAGCAAGCCGCCTTGCCTGACCCATTTAATGATAATAATCCCATCAAATATAAATCAGGCGGCACGTTTGCCATCGTATATAGTGTTGGTCCTGATAAAACCAATAATGGCGCAATGCAGATTTATGATCCGAAAAACGGCACTAAAAGCGCGGGTGACATTTCTATAACAATTAAGTAAAATCGGTTCGCCATTTTTTGTTTCTTTTTCGGTTCCGTGATGGTAGGTCTTCTACGTAAACAGCAAAACGTAACGACTCCGCATCCCCGTGACAAATTGGCGCACCCGAAAAACCCGTCTTCCCCAGTGGGAACTGATGCAAAGACCTGCAATTATTGGCTTTGCATGTGTGTTTGTCCTTCTGGTATGTTTCTTGTATAAAAATTCTTTAACAATTATTCAAGTGTCTTGAAAGGGAGGTAATTTGTTATGAAAAATCTCAAAATCCTGCGAATCTCTGGTGTGGCGATATTACTATTCGCCATCCTTTTTGTCGCAAACACCGGTGCGTCACCGGGAAAGGATGCAGACAAGCCCCTCACTGAGAGGACCTTCATTGACGTCTCGCAAAAGGCGCTCCCCGCCGTGGTGAGCATTGATGTCAAAAAGACACTCAGCGGGCAGATAACCATTCCCAAAGGACGGTTCAAGAACCAGGATGAGCTCCGGAAGTTCCTTGAGGAGCGGGGTTTCCCCCAGGACTCTTTCCCCTTCCGCCTCTTCCCATTCTCTGAGGAGGGCGAGATTGAGGTTCCCGCCGCCGGTTCCGGCGTCATCATTCGCCCGGAAGGATATGTCGTGACGAATTATCACGTCATTGCGGATGCCAAGCAGGGCGCCATCAGCGTAAAACTCAATGATGATTCCGTCTTTGAGGGAGACAACGTGGAGATTATCGGCAAGGATACGTTTACAGACATTGCCATTCTGAAGTTGAAGACAGATAAGAAGCTCCCCTATCTGGAATTTGCCGATTCGGAGAATGCTGAAATCGGGCAGTGGGTTGTGGCGCTTGGAAATCCGCTGGAGTTAAAGGGGAGTGTCTCACAGGGCATCATCAGCGCCAAACACAGGGTCATTGGCAAGGCGCTCCTTGAGGACCTCTTCCAGACCACGGCGGCAATCAATCCGGGCAATTCAGGCGGACCTCTCGTTGACCTTGAAGGCAAAATCGTGGGCATCAACTCAGCCATTGCCACAAATACGGGTCTGTGGCAGGGCGTCGGGTTCGCCATCCCATCAACAACAGTGAAAAATGTTACGGACTCCATTATTGCCACCGGCAAGGCAAAGCGCGGATGGCTGGGCATACACATGTCGGAGTTGACACCGAACATACAGAAGTATTATGACTTGAAGGACGTGCAGGGAATCGTGGTGGCAAAGGTTATTGCAGATAGCCCGGCAGAAAAGGCGGGCATCCAGACCTATGACATCATCACCTCCGTGGATGGGAAAAAAATTAAAAACCGACTTGAACTCCTCCAGCAAGTCGCCACGAAGGAAGTCGGGTCTGAATCTCAGATTGAGCTTTACAGACCCACGGACAAGAAGGCAGAAAAGATGACCATTAAGGTCACTCTGGGCGAACGACCTTCAGATGAAAAACTGGCGGGAAAACCGGCAGAGAAGAAAGAACAGGAAAAGGAGAAGGGTTACGAGGACCTCGGCATCAGGTTCAAAGATAAAGATGCCAAGGATACCTCGCCCGGTCTGACTATCGATGCTGTGAAAGAGGGCAGCCCTGCAGAAAAGGCTGGATTCCAGACCGGCGACATCCTCCTCGAACTCAACAGGGGGAAGGTGAATTCCCTTGATGATTTCCGCGCCGCCCTGAAAGGGGTAAAGGATGAAAAGAGCTTCCTCTTGATGTACTCGCGCGGAAATGAAATCCTGTTGTCAACCATTGAGAAATAAAAAACAGTGAGCCCTGATAGGGCATTAAAATTCA